>ENA-OREN01000223-OREN01000223.1-marine-metagenome-genome-assembly--contig:-NODE-223-length-85457-cov-6.261876_pt1 | contig 85457 bp, 80 predicted proteins | sample MGYA00248624_ERZ508555 | MGnify/ENA primary metagenome ERZ508555 (study PRJEB26222, sample SAMN06267773) | marine metagenome | isolation source: Saanich Inlet, British Columbia, Canada | place...
AAATAATGTTGATAACTAGATTTATTTATTAGATGAAACAGAAGAAGAACATGAAGAGGAAGAACACGAGGAAGAGTATGGTAATCATGAAGGTCTAATTCTTGCAAATTACTTACAAAATAATGTTCAACTTGATGGATATGAATTTGAATTTGGTAGAGTTATTGAATTGGAAAGAGGAAACCTAGCATTATCTTTTGCAATAGACTCTGTTTCAGGAGAGTTTAAAAATGGAGGCAATATTCCTAGAATGGTTCCATCAAGAAATATCTATTCAATGTCATATTCTGTAAATGATCTTGAATTTAGACTCAACTTAAAAGATGTAAAAGAACAAAGAGACATTGGAGTAGGTGAAACAAAGACTGATGGTTATCAAATGCTAGATGTTTTAGTTAAGCAAACATTTAATCTAAGTAATCAAAGCAATTTTAGCTTGTCATTATTTGCTAATAACCTCCTCGATGAGGTTGCCAGAAACCACACCTCTTTTGTAAAGAATGAAATTCCCTTGGCAGGAAGAAATTATGGAATTAGGTTCAATTATCAGTTTTAAGATCTAATGTCATGGCAATTGTTCTCATGGATCTTTTTTATAAGAGGTTCATGAGAAACGGTTCCTACTAATGAAAGCATAATGTTTTTCAATAAAACTTCTAGCTGCTGCTTTATAATCATTACTTTCATGAAAAAGTATTCCAATATCAATTATTCCTTTCTTCCTAGAATGAAGAAAATTTTCTACTTCGTTTAAATTAATATTATTAGATCTATTCATTTAGAGTTTTTTTTAAAAAAAGAAAATACAAACCACAATAAAATTCATATACAGGAGTAACTAAAATTTTGAAAATAAATGAGAACTAATTACAGTGTATTGATTGCAGTTGTAATCTCTGTATTTTGAGTTTAAGTTTAAATTAATTATTTAATAGAATATCGAATGATATGAAAAATGAAATTTCATAAATATTTTATAATCTCTGCTTTTTTACTAGTAGTTTATTCTGAAGTTAAGGCCGTAAATCTTAGGGATCTCAATATTCCTATACAAAAAGATTTTGTAGCTAAGATCTACAAAAAGGAATGTTCAGTTTGTCATGGTGAGACTTTACGTGGAGCGGCACAGGGCACTCCACTAGTTGGTATAGAGCTTCAGCATGGTAGTGAAATTATAGAGATTGCTAAGAATATCTCTCAAGGTTTTCCTGATAAAGGAATGCCTGCTTGGTCATCTGTTTTAAATGAAAATAAGATTTTTGCTATAGCAATGTATATCGCTGAGCAACGTCAAGGTACCAATCTGGAAGACTTTCGCTATGATGCATCAGTGGTTGTGCCACCAGGAATTATTAGAACCAAAGAACATGATTTTACTGTTGAAACAGTGATTAGTAATTTAGATGCCTTACCCTTTGGTATTGCTCCTTTGCCGGATGGGACAATACTTTTAACAGAAAAAAGACTTGGGTTAAGCATAGTCAGTCAAGATGGTGATCGCTCTGAACTCATTACTGGAACACCCAGAGCTTATGATGATTCTTTTCAATTCGTAGGACAGCCGATGGGTTTAGGGTGGATGATGGATGTTGCTCTTCATCCAGATTATTTAAATAATTCATGGATTTATCTTCATTTTGGTGACCGTTGCAGCGATTGTAACGAGATGAGTCTAAATGAAGATCAACCCGTATCAATGAATAAGCTTGTACGAGGAAGAATTAAAGGAGGAGCTTGGGTTGATGAGGAAGTGATTTGGGAAGCTGATAAGGAAACATACACTTCTATGCCAGAAATTGCAGCAGGTGGTAGGATAGCTTTTGATAATGACGGATTCGTCTATTTCAGTGTAGGCATGAAGGGACCAATGGAGCATATTGGAGTACAAGATTTAAGTCTACCATATGGTAAGATCATGCGAGTGCATGACGATGGTCGCATACCTTTAGATAATCCATTTTTAAAGAACCCTAATGCTATTAAGGCTATTTGGTCATATGGCCATCGCAACCCACAAGGGCTTGAATTTAATAATGAAACAAATGAATTGTGGAGTTCTGAGATGGGGCCTCGTGGTGGCGATGAGATAAATCTCATTCAACCTGGACTTAATTATGGTTGGCCACTGATATCAAAGGGCGTGGATTACACTGGAAAACCTCTTAATTTTGCTAAGTTACTTGGCATTGAATTCGATGTTAAAGATATGGTCCAGCCATTGGTAGATTTAACTCCAGCACCTGCAATTTCAAGCTTTATTTTTTATCAAGGCAATCAGTTTCCAGAGTGGTCTGGCAATATCATTATTGGAAGCTTGAGAGCCTCTGATCTCATGCGTTTTGAATTCAAAGAAAATAATTTAGTGACTCGTGAATTTTTATTGGAAAATATTGCTCGCTTTCGTGATATAGAAGTGGGCTATGACGGTTCAATATACGTGCTATTAGAGAATGATAGTGGCGGTAGAATTCTTAAAATAAGTCGGCCATCAACCAAAGACTTATAACAGTTTAAGACATGACTAAAACTCAATTATTTACGTAAACCGTCTGAGATCCCCTTTAGGGTGGCATCTAATCTTTCGAATCGATTTTTTGTCTGAACATCAGCATTCAATCCTTCAGCTGACAAGCTAAATCTGTTAATTTGTCGGGAGAGTCTATTGTTACCACCCATCTCCATTTCGATTGTAACTTGGTCGAGTTTTTCGATAATCTGATCCGCAGTATCTGTATTTATGGCTTTGTCTCTCAGAAGCTGATCAATATAGGCACGAGCCACCTCTGGTGTCGCGGGCCAGTCCATTGGCACTTGTTGTTGTGGATTAAAAGCACGACGATGGCCAATCATTGGATAGGCAAGTGCAGCAGCTGCGATTTCGTTTTCACTCAGATACTCACTGGGTATTAGTTTTAATATGTCTAAGCCTCGAGTTATCTCAGTTCCATAAATAGTGCCTTCATAATAATACACAGACCAATAACCACCTGTTATCAACTCGTCCTCCATTATAGGTCCACGGTCGAAGTAGGCGATCTCTATGGGGTTTAATGAATCAGTAAAATCAATCACTGAGATTCCACCTTGATACCAGGCCTGGACAAAGATGTCTCGTCCTGGAACAGGGACAATTGAACCATTGTGAGCAACACAATTTTCAGTTTCCAATTGCGGCGCTGGCATCTTGTAGTGACTTCTGAATTCAAGTTTCTCATCGACAATATCGTAAATTGCATCTGCACCCCAGTTTACTGGATCCCAGGCCCGACAGCGTGCACGACCACCGCCACCCCATTCGTCTGTGAACAGCACTTTAGTGCCTTCATTATTAAAGGTAGCTGAGTGCCAGTAAGCAAAACCAGAATCTGTTACCACATCGATTCGATGAGGTTTACTTGGATCCGTGATGTCAAAGAGAATGCCATTACCAGAACAGGCACCAGCAGCTATATTGGCTGATGGGAATACCGTGATGTCATGACACTGATCTGTGATATAGGTCTCCTGAGAATCATCACCATGATCACCGCCACGCCAGAGTCCAGCCAGCACTCCTGTTTCAGGGTCAGCAAATACTGCAGGGCTGTCAATGATTCGTGATTGAGAGGGATCATCCACTGGAATTTCAATCACATCAATACGGAAAAGGGCAGTGCGGTCATCACCAGGAATGTCCTCAATACATTGTTCTAATTCTTCCTCTTCACGAACACTTCCTGTGCCTGAGTTATAGACCAGAATCTTTCCATTTGGACTCGGACCTGATACCACTGAATGGGTATGAGAGCCACGGCAAGTCTGCACAGCACCCACCTGTTTTGGTCGACTCAAGTCAGAAATATCAAAGATGCGTAATCCACGGAAACGATCTAGACTCGCATCTACTATCACTCCTTCTAGCCCGCAGTCAAGTCGACCACGAGTCTCTTCAACTGAATAAATTAGTAGGTCCCCAACTAAGGAAACATCGCCTTGACCTCCTGGGCAAATAACAGAGGTTATAAGTTCTGGCAAACCTTCCTCACTGATACTATAGATGTTAAAGCCATGGTAGCTTCCAGTCACTAATATATTGTCTCGAAAGGCCATGTCCGTGTTGGAGAAGCTGAGCATTGGATAACGCCGATTCTTTGCATCTTCTTCTATAGATGTAATCTCCTCTTCATCCCCCTCAATGCTTTCTTCTTCTCTCTCAGTATTCTCATCCGGCTCTTCAGCCCCTCGTTCTGCAGGATTCGCAGGGTCATAGAATCCCATAGGCTTGCGTTGAGATTCTAAAAGTTGCATATTCATGATTGCTTCTTCTGCATCATAAAGGCCCGAAGCCAACCCAGCCCGTGGGTCACTTGAAAGACCTATTAATAATGAGTTCATACGCTCAATTTCCACTGCTTGATCATTGGTTATATCTGAGGCAAATTTATTGAGAATGGGGTCGTAGGTAGATCCAGGCTGATCTCTGAGCTCCTTAACCATTTTTATTGCTCCATCATGATGAGCAATCATAAGAGACAGAAAAAGTTGGTCATAATCTGTGCTTTTTGATTCAGCAAGTTGGGTCATTTGTTCTGTAGTTGCCATACCAATCATGGTGTGATGAGTATGTTCTGAGTGTTTCGAGGTAGGGTCAGGTACTTGTTCTTCACGTTCTTGCAGCCAGCCTTGCATAAAACTTATTTCATCCTCTTGCGAAACATCAATACGCCCAGCTAGGTCAAGAATTGCCTGGTTATTGGTACTTGGTATTGCCAGTCTAGACATCAATAGAGCTTGATGATGATGGATAATCATGTCCTTCATGAATTCAACATCAGCACCCGTATATGAAGAATTAGCTATATTTACTGCAGTTTCAGCATCAAGTTCACGCGTGGGATTGCCAGGAGCACCTGGCTGAAGGATGGGGACTTCTGACACGCTAACAGACGGAATTAAAAGACCACTCAAAAGGATGATGATAGTAATTTTGGAAAATGTTCTAAAAAGATAGATGTAAGTTGAATTGTTCAAAGATTCCCTCATTTTTAAAAAGTATACAATTTTATACTACGATAAAATGGATCAAATCAGTAATCTATATTAGAGTTTAGTTATGAAATATTATGTAAATATTTTCTTGGTATTGTTAATTCTTATTTCAATCTTTGGTTTACAACCATTCCGTCAAACCATAGATGCTGAAAAAACTTTGGTTGAAGACACTGGAGTTTATGCTACCGAAGTTCGAAGATTGCCTGATGCAACTTATTTAGTTGCTGTGAGAACCTCAATGCCTGAGGTAAAGGCAGACATGGTTCGTTGGTGGTTCTCTGATTTTCTGCAAACAACTGAACAATATAAAACATGGCATCCCAAAGACCATGTATGGATGGATTGGGAAAATAAAGTACCAGGAGAAATTATCGGGGCAAGCCATTTAGTTCATGAGTATATTGGAGAAGACTTATCACAACTTAGAATACAATTTGTTAATTCTGCAGAATTCTTTGGCTTCGATGCTAATGATGAAGAAACATTTGTTATTTGTGCAAGAGTGGGTCTTCTTGATGAGAATATGAACATAGCAAAAATGTGTCATGTGATAAGAGACACTTTAAATGGAGCTGAGATGAGGTCTCGATTTTGGTTGGGACATGTTGTCAAACGAGAAGGAAATAAAACCACACCCTCATTGGAAGGCCTAATAGGCAATGCTTTTTTAACCCGTCTACTTGTGCTTGATAAACAGACTGCAAATGATCTAAAGCATCATGCTGAAGAAGAAATGAAATATTTGGCAGAGTTACTCCCACTCCTGTTTGGGTCAGAACATATGGAATAATAATGAATAAAGATCGCTGGATAAGCATTAATGCTTCTTCTGCTATCACTCTCACTAAATATAAGCGACGAAATCAAAGGCACCAATGAAAGTATTTCTTGTTACAAATCCTTATTTAACTTATGTAGAATAGTTTTGCATGCAACCTTTTATACTTTTTGATCAAATACACATCATTACTCTGGTGGTTACTTACGGAGTAATCGTATTAGCCATACTCTGGATTAGATCGCAATCGGAACAGATTGTTACTCAAGCAAAAATTTCAGTAGGTGTATTGTTATTAACGCATGCTGTTATGCAAATTTTTAATGCTTTTAGTTATCAATTAGCATGGCAGGAAGCAATACCACTGCACATGTGTGATTTTTCTAAAATTGCTATTGGTTTATACCTCTTAGGCTATGGAGAACGATTTTTTCATTGCGCTTTTTTTTGGGGCACCATTCCTGCGTCAATGGCTCTAATTACACCAGGATTAGTTTTTACTTACCCGCACCCTGAGTATGTTAATTTTTATTATGGTCATGGATTAATATTGTTAGGGGTTGGAATCACTGTTTTTTGTCTCAATAAACGACCTTACTTTAAGGATTTTTTATACGTCGTAAGAATTACACTCTTACTAACTCTGATTGTCTATATTTTAAATTTAATTTTAGGCCCCGATGCTAATTTCTGGTATCTCAAAGATAAACCTGAAGGCGATACAATTATGAATATATTTCCTGACGCACCATTGCATATTTTTGCTCTTATACCAGCTGCAATATTTGCATTTTTCTTAACTTACCTTCCATTTTTGATAAAAGACAAATCAACATGAAAAAGTGCAGACAATGACAGCAAGATTATTATCAGGGTTTGTTGGCTGCGTTATGTTATTTCAGGCCATAGGGTGGCTGCTAGACCCTTCATCAGCTGCTGCTTCTCTAGGGATGGTTGAATCACTGAGTAAAGAGACAGCGTTAGGAAGAAATAGTTTTATTGGTGATTTTACCTCATTTTTTTTTACAGTAGGTTTGCTGTCTTGTATAGGTGCTTATAAAGCTAAATATGAATGGTTATATGGACCTTTTTCTTTATTACTATTTGCTGCTTTGTTTAGAATATATGCTGGTTTATTCCATGGAACAGAATTTTTAATCAGTGCTATTATCGCTGAAATAATAATGGCTTCCATGTTGTTAATTAGTATTTATATGCTTAAGCAGCAATAACGATAATTCCTATGAGACATTCCACTCCAGATCTATCCGATCAGCATCCAGAACTTCAATGTCTTCCCTATCAGTTCAAATCTTATGGTGTTCGCACTAGCTTTTCAGGTCCTGTGGAAACAATTAAGGCTCCGAATGATAATTCCAAAGTCAAAGTATTGTTGGCAACCCCAGGTGAGGGCAGGGTTTTGATGGTCGATGGCGGTGGCAGCACTTCTGTTGCATTACTTGGTGATCAACTTGCTGCTAATGCACATCGTAATTGCTGGTCTGGAATCATCATCATTGGCTGTGTCAGGGATGTTGAAATTCTAGAAACTATAGACATTGGTATTCTGGCATTGGGGTCAGTTCCTAAAAAAAGTGAAAAAATGGATCGAGGGTCTATTGGAGAGGCATTGAACCTTAATGGTGTTTCTGTCAAATCTGGAGATTGGATATATTGCGATAGAAATGGTGCAATAATCTCTAAACAAGAAATTAAACTAATAAAATAATGGAGTAAAAAATGATAGGAATTAATGCATGAGGAGAATAGTAACCGGGCACAATAAAGAAGGTAAATCGGTGATCACTATAGATGGACCACCCGCCAAATCGATTGGTGAGGAAGTGGGAGGTTTATTTGAATTGTGGAATACGGATGGAGAAGTTATAGATTCGAAAGATTCCAATGATAGAGCCGATATAGACATTACCCTTTCCCCATCAATCAACGGCACAAAATTTAGGTATTTTGCAATCAACCCTAACCCTGATGGAGTTCCAGCGGACATTATGGAACAAATTGCTCATGATGCATTTGAAAAAGTGGGTGCAGCTCATCATCTAGTTGATACCACCAGGCATCCGGCAATGCATCAAACAGAAACCATTGATTACATTATTCTATTGAAAGGTGAGGTCACCTTATTATTAGATCAAGATGAGGTTGAACTTCAGCCCTTTGATGTTGTTGTGCAAAGAGGCACCAACCATGCTTGGGTGAATCATGGTTCTGAACCGGCACTTTTAATTGCTGTTTTGATAGATAGTGAGATTAATTGATGACAAAGTTTTACTGGTCAGTAGTGATTATTATTGTCTTAGTTGGTGGCTATTTAGTTGTTGATTATTTTCTCACATCGCCATTCATTACAGAGGAAGATATTCTAGAAATGAAAGCTGAGGTTAAGGATCAAAATGAATCTGCTTTTAAACAGCCAAAACCTCAGAAAGCAGTTTATCCCGATAAAAATCCATTGAAAAATGTTTATTTTGGAGACCTTCATGGGCATTCTGATTTATCCTTTGATGCCTACATTTTTGGTAATCGTCTGTCTCTTGATCAATCCTATCGGATTGCAAAAGGGGAAGCAGTTAAAAATAGCATTGGAGAGCTGATGCAATTGACAAGACCATTAGACTTTGCTGCCATGACCGATCATGCAGAAACATTTGGTATGCATGAAGGCTGTGTAGACCCTGAAATTACATCAGGAACAAAAGATTTATGCAGAAGACTGGAGAATCCTGATCTTAAATTCTTTTTTGAGTTAAGAGAACAAGCCGAAGTGCGACCTCCAATTTCTCGTATTGATGAGTCGATGCAAAATAAAACAAAAGCACATCATTTTGCTGATAACACCTGGAAAGAGATCGTCGAGATCGCAGAGCAACATAATGAGCCAGGAAGATTTACCACGTTTGCTGCTTATGAGTATTCACCGCCATTGCCTGATTCAGGGAAATTACATCGCAATGTAATATTTAAAAATAATCAAGTACCCAAACATGCGATTTCCATGTTTGATGCTCTTACTGAAATTGATCTTTGGGCAGAGCTAACATCACATTGTCAAGCGCCATGCAAATTCCTAACAATTCCACACAATCCTAATAGATCTTGGGGTCTTGCATTTACTGGCCAAACAATGGATGGGGATTTGTATACCATCGACGACTGGAGTCAAAGAGATAAAGTGGAGCCTTTGGTTGAAATGTTTCAAATCAAAGGAAACTCTGAATGCAGTGTAGGTTTTGGTACAACTGATGAGGAGTGTAATTTTGAACAATTTTTACCACTCTGTGAAAAAGGAGAGACAACGGGATGTATCCATCCCACATCAATGGCTCGAGATGGTTTAAAGAAGGGCATTGAATTGGAAAATAATATTGGATTCAATCCATTGGACTTTGGAATGATCGGAAGTACAGATACTCATAATTCAAACCCAGGCGATACAGAAGAATGGGATTTTAGAGGTTCCTCAGGTGTAATGTCTGCACCAGCAAAAAAAAGATTGAAGGAAAATCGAAACATGCAGTATAACCCTGGAGGACTTGCTGCTATCTGGGCTATAGAAAATACTCGGGAGGCTCTTTTTGATGCAATGTTAAGAAAAGAGGTTTATGCCACTAGTGGCACTAGGATAAAATTACGATTCTTCGGAAGTTTCGAATTCGATCAAGATTTGTTGAAAACTGAAAAAGCCTTACAAATTGCATACTCAAAAGGAGTACCCATGGGGAGTAAACTCGAGTCCAGCAATAACATACCTAGTTTTTTTATATGGGCAAAGCGTGATCCTATAGATGCACCTTTGGAAAAAATTCAAATCATAAAGGGCTGGACGGAGAATGGTGATATACATGAAAAGGTAATGGATATCGCATGCAGCAATGGCCCAGTGAATGAAGAAACGGGTTTTTGTAAAAAAACAGAGGCGGTGGTGGATCTAAATAATTGTTCAATTTCTGAAAATATAGGCAGTGAAGAAATTAAGATTCAATGGTCTGATCTGAACTACAATCAGAATCAAAATGCATTCTATTATATTCGTGTTATTCAAAATCCAACTTGTCGATGGTCCACTTATGACAGTCTGAGAATAGGGAAAGAAGCACCAAAAAACTTTGCTCCAACTGTGAATGAAATGGCATGGTCCTCACCCATTTGGATTAGCAAAAATTTACAATGAAGTATTTGCATACCATGGTCAGGATTAGCGATGTTGAAACCTCACTTAACTTTTATTGCAATCAATTAGGGTTGAAAGAGATAAAGCGATACGAGAATGATCGCGGAAGATTTACTCTTATATTCTTAGGCGCCCCTGATGATGATTCTGCTCAGATTGAGCTGACTTACAATTGGGATGGCGACAATTTGGATGATGAGGCAAGACATTTTGGACATTTGGCTTATTCGGTTGAGAATATTTATGAAACTTGTACTCAGTTGTTGAATTCTGGAGTGACAATAAATCGACCCCCTAGAGATGGCTACATGGCTTTCATCCGATCACCAGATAATATTTCAATTGAGCTGCTGCAACAAGGCAGTGCATTGCCACCCCAGGAACCATGGGTATCTATGGAAAATATAGGCCACTGGTAATTTAAAAATTCTATGACGAATATGAGAAATATTTCCCATGAGGAATACGATGTAATTGTTCTTGGAGCAGGTGCAGCAGGTCTGATGAGTGCAATCACAGCGGCTAAAAGAAGCAAACGTATTTTAGTGTTGGAAAAATCCAATAAAGTTGGTAAAAAAATATTAATGTCAGGAGGTGGTCGTTGCAATTTCACCAATCGGTATGTTGAATCACATCATTTCATTTCAAATAACCCTCACTTTTGCAAAAGTGCTTTAAAGAATTATACACCCCAAGATTTTATAGACCTTGTTGAGCAACATGAAATAGAGTATGAAGAAAGAAAACATCATCAGTTATTTTGTAAGCATTCAGCCAAAGAGATAGTTAATATGTTGCTTCAAGAATGCAATGAATTAGGTATTGAAATTAAGACTGAATGTGATGTCAAAGCAGTGGATCCCATCAGTAATCAAGAGCTTAGAAATAACTTAAATGCAAAAAATACACACTATCGTTATTCTATTAATGTCGCAATCAGCAATAAACAAGGAGTTGAACAATTAACCATTCCTTGTCAGTCATTGATAATAGCAACAGGTGCATTGTCTATCCCTACACTTGGTGGCAGTGATTATGGTTATCGATTAGCAGAACAATTTAACTTACCATTAATAGAAAGAAGAGCAGGATTGGTTCCTTTTAAGTTCAACGATCATTTAAAAAACTTATGTGAAAATTTATCTGGATTATCACTTCCTGTAATCATTCATTGCAATGGAACTGAATTTGAAGAGTCCTTGCTTTTTACTCACAAAGGAATCAGTGGTCCTGTTGTTTTACAAACGTCTAATTACTGGAATCCTGGAGACACCATTGCAGTTAATTTACTTCCCAAGCTTGATGCGATGGAAAATATTCTTAAACAAAAAGAACAAAATAAGAATGTAACCATTAGAAAACATCTGAATGGACTGATGCCTAAAGCTTTAATAATTGAACTGCAAAAACTATGGTGGCCAGGATACGAAGATTATTCCATTTGTGAGATCAGTAATAAAGAATTAAGGATTATTGGTGCTCATTTGAATAAATGGGATCTAAAGCCTTCCTCAACCGAGGGGTATAAAACTGCAGAAGTGACACTTGGTGGTATTGATACAGATGCAATTGATTCAAAAACCATGGAAGTAAGAAACCAGAAAGGACTTTACTTTATTGGTGAAGTGGTTGATGTAACTGGTCATTTAGGGGGTTTTAATTTTCAGTGGGCCTGGGCTTCTGGTTATACTGCTGGTCTTTTTGCATGAGAAACATACTAATGTTTACTTCGGATTTTTAAATAGAGACTTGCTTAAAGAATGAACATAGAGTATTTATGACCTTATGAAAAAAACAAGCATACTTTTTTTGTTTACGGTATTTTGTTCCATTCAGAACATACAAACCTATGCAGAAATGAACCCATTTTTTAGTGAATTTAAAACTCCATATAAGATTCCTCCTTTTGAATTGATTCAGGATGAGCATTATAAGCCTGCCTTTTATCGTGCAATGGAGAGTCATTTAAATGAAGTCGATGCCATTACAAGCAATATTGATTCTCCATCTTTTACTAACACGATTATTGCTTTAGAAAAATCGGGCAAAGATTTGGATGTTGTATCGAGTACTTTTTTTAATTTACAGAGCTCAAATACCAATGACATCATGGATGAGATTGCAGCTGAAATCGGACCTAAATTATCAGGACATTACGATGCAATTTATTTAAATAAAGAGTTATTTAATCGTGTTAAAAGTGTTTATAACACTAGCAGTGAGTTAGACCTAAATACTGAGCAACTGAGATTGATTAGTGAGATGTATAAAGATTTTATAAGATCTGGAGCTCAATTGAATGAAGAATCAATGAGTGTTTTGACAGAAATTAATCAAGAATTATCCTCATTGACCATAGAATTCGATCAGAATTTATTGAAAGAAACCAATGAGGGATATCAATTAATTATTTCTGATGTAGAACAACTTGATGGGCTGCCAAAAGACATCATTAATCAAGCCAAAAAATTGGCTCAATCAGAAGGCCATGATGGCCAATGGCTCTTCAAGCCCACTCGTGTAAGTATGTATCCTTTTTTAACGTATTCTACGCAACGAGATCTTAGGCAGAAACTTTATACTTCATATACCAAAAGAGGTAATAATGACAATGAGTATGACAACAAAGCGATTGCTATCAACATCGCAAACCTTCGATTAAAAAGAGCTAAGATTCTTGGTTATGCCAGCCATGCAGATTTTGTATTAGACAACACCATGGCTCAGACCACAGATCGAGTTAAAGACTTGCTGGATCGAGTTTGGTCACCCGGTTTAGAAACTGCAAAAAAAGAAGCCGCTGAGATGCAGAAAATGATTGAAGATGAGGGTGATACATTTGAGTTAGCTGCTTGGGATTGGTGGTATTATTCTGAGAAAATTAGGCAGCTCAAATATGATTTTTCAGAAGAAGAGGCCAAGCCTTACTTTAGCCAGGCTAAAGTCCTTCAAGGTGCATTTGATGTTGCTACAAAACTGTTTGACATCACTTTTGAAGAACGTTTTGATTTACCAAAATACAGAGAAAACATAAGAACATTTGAAGTAAAAGATCTTGAGGGCAATCCCATTGGTGTTTTTTATACGGATTATACTCTCAGATCTAATAAAGGCGGCGGTGCCTGGATGAATAGCTTTGTAGATCAAAGTAAATTCGATGGCATTGAATTGCCTGTGGTGATGAATACTTGTAATTTTCCTCCACCCAATGAAGATGGAATCTCACTGTTGTCATTCGAGCAAGTGGAAACACTTTTTCATGAATTTGGTCATGCGCTCCATGGACTTTTATCGGATGTGAACTATCCAAGTTTATCGGGAACAAGTGTGAAGAGGGATTATGTAGAATTTCCCTCTCAAATGATGGAAAACTGGGCCATACAACCCGAAGTGCTGGCATCTTATGCTAAGCATTATCAGACCAATGAAATCATTCCACAAGAATTGATTACGAAAATCACCAATGCAGCAAAATTCAACCAAGGATTTGCAACTACAGAATATGTAGCAGCTTCATATTTAGACATGGCTTGGCATATGGAAGAACAACAAATAGAGGATGCCAATCGTTTTGAGCAAGAGACATTGAATGAACTCGGTCTGATATCACAAATAGCGACTCGTTATAGAAGCACCTATTTTTCTCATATTTTTGCTGGAGGATATTCCATGGGCTATTACAGTTACTTATGGACAGAGGTTCTTGAGGCTGATGCATTCGTTCCGTTTAGCGAAAAAGGAATTTTTCATAAAGAAACAGCAGACAAGCTTAAAAAATATGTTTATTCATCAGGGAATTCAGATGATTTAATGACTCAGTATATTCGATATCGAGGTTCCGAACCCAACATTGAAGCTTTATTGAAGAAAAGAGGTTTTGATGAATAAACTGCTAAAGAGGTTTGAGAACCTCTTTTTTGTAATTGGCAGATTCTTACTTGGCATTTATTTATTATTAAGAGGGCTATGGATATCGTCAGGGGTATCATTGGCAATAGCACCGAATCATCAGCATGCAACCGGATAGGGATGAACATTTTTTATGTATAAATTTTGGACAGTTAAAATCATTCGCTTTATCCCTTTAATTTTTATTTTTGGTGTGGTCATCGCCATGGTTTTTTATCCGGGTGGAAATATCCATAACCCTGAACAAATAGGCTATTCTTTCACCAAAAATTTTCTCAGTGACTTGGGAGGAATCAAAGCTCGTTCGGGTGATACCAATATAATTTCTTTTTTATTTTTTAACGCATCAATGTTGGTTTTTGCTTTGGGTGGAGTTGGATTTTTATTTGTTCCAAGATTATTTAAAACAGATAAAGTTAATTATATTTTAGCGTTAATTGGATCTGCTTTTTTCTTTTTTGGTGCTTTCTTTTTTGCAGGCGTAGGCTTGACCCCTCATGATCTTTATCTTGAAGAGCATATTTTTTTTGCACTTAACGGCTTTAGACTTTTAGTACCTGCGGCCATATTTTATTTCATTGTTTTACTCAGAAGTCCCGTTAAAAACAGTTATTCTTTATTAACATTTATTTTTTTAATAAGTACATTTTCTTATGTTGTATTTCAACTTATAGGAGAGAGTCCTCTTCTAAGTCCAGAAGCTATGTCAAGACAGGCGACAATGCAAAAACTGATTACATTGGTGCATTTGATCAGCATATTTTCTCTAAGTTATGCATTCAGTTCTCAATTAAAGAATATGGATATTAATTAATGATTAAGAATAAGACGATTAGGTTTGTCCACAAATACATCAGTTTTTTCATATCACTACAGCTATTACTCTGGACAGTATCGGGTATTTATTTTTCTTTTAATAAAATAGAAAATGTCAGAGGTGAGCAATACGTGCTTCCAATTAAAGCCAAAGAATTCAACATCAACCCACCAGACTTAAAGCAGGCCTCTGAAGCGGTGAATTATTTTTACAGACTGGATCAAATTATTTATTCCATTAAAAATTCAAATGGCATTCGTTATTATGATCAAGACCATAGACCTGTAAAAAAAATATCATTCGATCAAGCGAAGCAAATAGTTAATCTAAGAACAACACTTAAAGCCTTGAGTGTGTCATTGGTTAATTCTTCGTCGAGTGGGTCAGAATATCGAGGAAGACAACTTCCACTTTATAAAGTTTCTGCTAAATCTGAATCGAATTCAATCATCAATGTATACGTCGATCCATATTCAGGAAATATATCACTCATCAGGTCAAATCAATGGAGATTATGGGATTTCCTTTGGGGTCTTCATATTATGGATTGGATTGAAAGAGACAATATTGATAATTACTTTCTTAAGTTTTTCTCTATTTTAGCCTTGATCAGCTCCATTTCTGGTATCATTCTATTTTTCAAAGTAAAGAAAAAAAGTTTTTAGAACTAGAGTAATATTATGAAAAATCTTGACGAAAAATTAGTCTGTAACATCCTCAATTCCATTATGGAATATGAACTTGCTGGAGTGGTTAGGTATACCCATTCTTCTATTATGGTCACCGGCCCCTATCGAATACCTATTGTTGATTTCCTACAAGGGCAGGCAGTGGAATCATTAGCTCATGCTCAAGAAGCTGGAGAATTTTTAACTGGCTTAAATGGCCATCCTAGTCAAAAAATATCACCCATAGAGGAAACTCATAAGCATTCTATTCAAGCTATTCTTGAAGAAAGTTTGCATCATGAACTGCACGCACTTGGCTTGTATAAAACTCTTCTAGATGCTGTTGAAGATGCTTCCGTTTATCTTGAAGAGTATGCTCGAACTAAGATAGGGCAAGAAGAGCAGCATTCTCTTGAATTGAAAAAGATGTTGAGAGATTTCTCAAGTTAGTTAAGTTTTGGTATCAATTCAACTTTAGTTATTAGTTAAAATTCAAAATTATTGCCATGAGTAAGGTCAGACCAGAATTAATTGAACTCTACAATCGATTAGAGAAAACACTGGATGACAGTCGTTCTCAAGCCCAAGTAAAAAGACACGCAAAAGGAAATAGAACCGCAAGAGAGAATCTCAGTGATTTAATAGATGAGAATTCATTCATTGAATTTGGACAATTAGCAGTAGCAGCTCAACGAAACAGAAGGGATTATGAAGAACTTCAAAATGCAACAGCAGCGGACGGAGTATTGACTGGTCTTTGCACTATCAATGAAGCTGATTTAGGTCCCAGTAACGCACACGCAATTGCAATTATAAATGATTACTCTGTCTTAGCTGGTACTCAGGGCTTCTTTCATCATAAGAAATTAGATCGAATGCTCGAGTTAGCTGGTAAGTATTTACTGCCAGTGATTATGTATACAGAAGGTGGGGGAGGCAGACCTGGCGATACGGATGTAACAACCCAAATTGCAGGTTTGAATGTAACTTCATTTGCAAGTTGGGCAAGACTGAAAGGTAAAGTACCCAGAATTAGTGTCAATAATGGCTATTGTTTTGCTGGTAATGCAGCTTTATTTGGTTCTGCAGATTTTTGTATTGCCACAAAGAATTCTTGGATTGGCATGGCTGGACCTGCCATGATTGAAGGAGGAGGGCTGGGCATTTTCGAACCAAGTGAGATCGGTCCATCAGAAAGCCAAGAAAGAAATGGTGTTATTGATTTTGTGGCCAACGATGAAGAACACGCCACACAAATTGCACAAAAACTGTTGTCTTATTTTCAAGGAAAGACAAAAAAATGGACCACGTTAGATCAACAAGATTTACTGAAATCCATTCCTGAAAATAGAAGAATGGGTTACCCAGTTAGAAAGATTATCGAAACCATTGCTGATGAGGATTCTTTTATAGAGCTTAGAAAAGTATATGGACGATCCATTATTACTGGATTTATTCGCTTAGAAGGCAATCCAGTGGCATTGATTGCAAATGATTGTCAGCAAATGGGAGGAGCGATTGATGCTTTGGCTGCAGAGAAAACTGGTGACTTCTTAACCATATGTAATGCTCACAATATTCCAATCCTTTCTTTAATTGATACACCTGGATTCATGGTAGGTCCTGAGAGTGAAGCACAAGGCGCGGTGCGAAAAATGTCTTCTTTATTTGGTTATGGTGCTAATTTAAATGTTCCTATTATGGCGATAGTATTAAGAAAAGCTTATGGACTAGGTGCAATGGCAATGGTTGGTGGGAGTTTTATAGAGCCAGTCTACATTGCTTCATGGCCTACAGGTGAGTTTGGTGCAATGGGGTTGGAAGGCGCAGTTAAATTAGGTTTTAAGAAAGAGCTTGAAACTGAAATTGATGAGGTAAAAAAAGAGAGTTTATACAATGAACTCGTGGCAAAGATGTATCAAGCAGGCAAAGCAACGGAAGCTGCATCGCATTTAGAGATAGACGCTGTTATAGACCCAAGTCACACCAGAGAGATTATTGTAAAAGTATTAAATTCTTCAATGATCATTGGTGAAAAAGAGTAGATTTTGAATGCAGCTATTACTACACAGAACTTTACTCTTATTTTTTTTTAATTTTATGAGATGCTATTAATCTGATTCAGTAAAACAAAGGATTTAAAAATGACACAATCATCAATAGGCACACCCCTTTCAAATACGTCAAAGAAGGTCATGATGCTTGGTTGTGGTGAACTGGGTAAAGAAGTAGTCATTGAATTGCAACGATTGGGTGTAGAAGTTATTGGTGTTGATCGGTATGAAAATGCACCTGGCATGCAAGTAGCACACAGATCTCATACCATCAATATGCTGGATGGCAATGCACTAAGAGAGGTCATAGAATTAGAAAAACCAGATCTTATTGTCCCTGAAATAGAAGCCATTGCGACACCAACATTATTGGATTTGGAGAGCGAAGGATTTAGAGTCATTCCAACTGCAAGAGCAGCTAGACTAACAATGGATAGAGAAGGGATTAGACTTCTTGCAGCTGAATCATTGAATGTCAGAACGTCACCGTATTGTTTTGCTGAAAATCAATCAGAATATGATGAAGCCATAGAAAAGATTGGTATGCCGTGTGTGGTAAAGCCAACTATGTCGAGCTCAGGCAAAGGTCAATCCACTGTGCGATCAAAAGAAGATGCATTAGCATCATGGGAGTATGCGAAAAGTGGCGCCAGAGGCGATGCAGATAAAGTCATCATTGAGGGTTTTGTAGATTTTGATTATGAAATTACATTGCTGACTGTGCAACACGTCAATGGGTGTTCTTTTTGTGACCCAATTGGGCATCGGCAAGAGGGAGGTGATTACCAAGAATCTTGGCAACCCCAACCAATGTCAGAGAATGCCATCAAAGAATGTCAACGCATTGCTGAATTAGTAACATCAGAACTTGGAGGACATGGGATATTTGGAGTCGAATTTTTTATTAAAGGGGACGATGTTTATTTTAGTGAAGTCAGCCCAAGACCTCATGACACAGGAATGGTCACATTGATCAGCCAAGATCTCAGTCAATTTGCACTTCACGCAAGAGCCATTTTAGGACTACCGGTATCCAACATAAGAACAAGAGGTCCAGCTGCTTCATCGGTCATTCTAGTCGAAGGTCAATCGAAATCCGTTACGTTTAAAAATCTTGAAAAAGCACTTGCTGAAGAGGACACACAAATCCGTCTTTTTGGTAAACCTGAAGTCAATGGTGAGAGGCGAATGGGCGTGGCACTAGCTCTGTCTGATAATATTAAAAATGCCAGATCAAAAGCATTAAAAGTTTCAGAGACCATTGAGTATGAACTGTAGAAAAAAGGTCAAAGAAGATTTAATTGAAAATACCCATATATCAAGTTGATGCTTTTACTGACAAGCTATTCAGTGGTAATCCTGCAGCAGTATGCGTGCTTGAAGATTGGTTGCCCAATGAGGTTATGCAATCCATTGCACTAGAGAATAATTTATCAGAGACTGCATTTGTAAAGAATGAAAACAATGGCTATAACATTCGTTGGTTTACACCAGAAGCCGAGGTAAATTTATGTGGGCATGCAACACTGGCAACAGCAAGGATACTGTTTGATGATTATCTGGATGAAGGCATCACTGAAGTAACTTTTCATTCCAGAAGCGGAGAATTAAAAGCCAGTAAAAATAATCAAAAAATTTATTTAGATTTTCCAATAGATGTCCCAAAACCAATTGATAATGTTGATTTAGTTGCATCAGTTTTGGGTAAAGAACCCATTGAATATTATCGTGGAAAGGATGATTATTTGGCTGTCTTTGATTCTGAAGAAGACATTAAATCGATGGAGCCAGATTTTGAAAGATTAAAGCAATTGGACTCAAGAGGCTTAATTATTAGTGCACCAGGCAGAGTAGTTGATTTTGTATCCAGATGTTTTTTCCCTGAAATCGGTCTTAATGAAGATCCTGTTACTGGATCTGCACACACTCTGATGATTCCATACTGGGCTAAAAGAATGAATAAGAATCGATTGCAAGCTCATCAAATATCATCAAGAGGCGGTTTTCTCGACTGTGAATTGAAAGATAGTAGGGTTCTGATTGGTGGCTTTTCAACTCGCTATTTACAAGGGTTTATTGCTATATCAAATGATTGATATTTATATATTTGATTTTTAATTTTATAGCAATTATCTTTAAACCAAGTGGATACTTTTTATTAGGAGAAATTATTTATGAAAATTATACAAAGCTCTATAGCTTTTCTATTCATCATGAGCCCGAATCTTTTTGCAAGCTCTCATTCCCATTCTCATGATTCCGATCACAATCATTATTCCAATGAAGAGATCATTGAACTAGCGATGTCTGCTGCACCTGTAAATGTCAGCAGTAAAGCCACAATTATGGGATCCGATGGCACGATTCTAAAAAAAGGAAGCAATGGATGGGTTTGCATGCCAGGAACCCCACCCAATGAGAATGTGAACCCAATGTGTGTTGATCCAGCATGGCAAAACTGGTTACAAGAATATATGAAAGGGTCGGTAGGTGAAGCTCACGATTACAATTCAGAGACAGCCTCTTTTGGGGTTTCCTATATGCTAATTGGTGATATACCAGTAGATAATGATGAGGCCTTTAATCCAGATACTTCGAAAGGCAATTGGGTAGCTGAAGGACCGCATCTAATGCTTTTACTTCCTGAGAGCTTAATGAGAGATTTGCCTAAAGATCCTTATGCTGGTGGCCCTTATGTGATGTGGGAAGGCAGTGAATTTGTTCATGTCATGGTGCCTCTTCAAGTTACAGAACCTTTGAAGTAGTTAAATCATTTGACTGAAAGCGATTTCAATCCTCAATTGACTCCTAAGGAAATGCTTGAATTAGGAGTCTTTGGTGGGTGGTATTTCAAAGGAGAAATCTTGGAGTTTCCAAAAGAATGGTTTAGGCATGCAAAATTAAGCCAAAATGGCTTCAATAAAAAACTCAATTACTTCAAGATTGAATCGGGTCAACCCATGAGTGTATGGATTGAAAAAAATTGGATTACTGCCGATGATCCATTAGGCTGGTTCCAATGGTATTGTCGATATAGCATGGGCAGAAGGTTGGAAGATGTGGATGATTTTCAAATCAAAAGATGGCGAGCATTTGGGCCAAGACACATTGGTGGTATCAAAGCCAATTGTGAACCAAATGATATTTGGTGTAGACCTAGACAACGGCAAGCCCTATTGCAATGGGCCTATGACCCTTTTATATGAAAATCTAGATTAGTTCATGAAATTATGTTCTATTGTTTAATAGTGAATGGTGAATCAGTGTTTTCTTTTTAGGAGTAATCTAATGTCTTTTTATCCAAGAAATCGAATAATTCTTTATTGCTCAATAATAGCATTGGTTTTTTCTGGGACTCTTTATTCAGAAACCATGGTGATCCATGCGGGCGTTCTTATTGATGGACAGTCAAATCAAGCTCATAAAAAAAGAACCATTGTGATTGAAGATCGGTTAATTGTTTCGGTCACTGAGGGGTATCAAATACCTAAAGAGAATGAAGTCTATTTGGATTTAAGACAACACACAGTTCTGCCTGGCTTGATGGATATGCACGTTCATTTGGATGGAGAATATGATGAAAATTCATACTCAGAAAGATTCTCTTTTGAGGCTGCTGATAAGGCAATAAGAGCAGTAGTTAATGCTGAAAAAACACTTATGGCTGGTTTCACAACCGTTAGAAACTTAGGCGATTCCGATAATGTAACGATCAGTTTACGAAATGCAATTAATGCAGGAATTGTTTCTGGACCAAGGATTTATTCTGCAGGGAAATCAATTGCTACTACGGGTGGCCATGCGGATCGAACTAATGGAGTCAGAGAAGATATCTTTCAAAGTCCTTCACCTTCCGATGGAGTAATTAATGGCAGGGATGAGGCTTTTAAAGGCGTTCGTTCTCGTTATCAATCGGGTGCTGATTTAATTAAGATTACGGCCACAGGTGGAGTTTTGAGTGTGGCTAAGAATGGATTAAATCCTCAGTTTACAGAAGATGAGATTGAAGCAATCGTTGAAGCAGCTCAAGATTATGATTTTACTGTTGCGGCACATGCTCATGGAGCTGAAGGGATAAAACGTGCCGTTCGAGCAGGTGTGGATTCAATTGAGCATGGAAGTTTGATGGATGAAGAAGGGATTTCATTGATGGTTGAATATGGTACCTATTATGTGCCTACGATCATGGCAGGTTTTTGGGTGGCAGAAAAGGCTATGGAGCCAGGCTTCTTTCCTGAGGTTGTGAGACCCAAAGCACTGTCAATTGGTCCGATGATACAAGAAACTTTCAAGAAAGCTTATGAAGGTGGAGTGACAATAGCTTTTGGGACCGATTCCGGTGTTTCAGCTCATGGTGATAATGCACAAGAATTCATTTATATGGTTGAAGCTGGAATGAGCGAAATGGAAGCCATCCAATCAGCCACATCAGTAGCTTCAAAGCTTTTGGGTATTAGCGATTCAATCGGAACGATACAAAGCGGTAAAATTGCAGATATTATTGCTGTGTCTGAGAATCCCTTAGAAGACATATCCACTCTTAAGCGAGTGAATGTTGTGATCAAAGAGGGAAAGATATACAAGAACTGATCGTTTGATTATTTTTTTATTAAAAAAGCTTTTTCAGCATTCAATATTGGTAATATTTATACTATAATATTACCAAATCAGATATTAGATTCTTAGAAAAGGTAAATAATGGAAATTAGTTTTACAGAAAAAGATCTTCAATTTAGAGGTCAAGTCAGGAGCTGGATTAAAAATGATTACCCAGCACATATAAAACAAAAGCAAAACAATGGAGAGAAATTATCCAAGCAGGATATTATTGATTTTCATAAGGCACTCTCTTTACAAGGCTGGATGGGTTATAACTGGCCAGTAGAATATGGTGGAACAGGTTGGTCTTCAACTCAGATTTACATATTCCAAAAAGAATTTGGCTTAGCAGGATGCATTAATATTCTCCCTTTTGGAGTGGGTATGGTTGGGCCTGTGATATACACCTTTGGTAGTGACGAACAAAAAAAACGATTTTTACCCAACATATTGAATTTTGATACGTGGTGGTGTCAGGGATATTCAGAACCAGGTTCAGGATCAGATCTTGCTTCACTTAAGACTAAAGCAGTAAAAGAAGGGGATCATTACATTGTCAATGGTTCAAAAACATGGACGACTCTAGCACAGCATGCGGATTGGATTTTCTGTCTGGTTAGAACTGAAACAACTGAGAAAAAACAGGAAGGTATCTCGTTTATTCTTATTGATATGAAAACACCTGGTGTTGAAGTGGAACCCATTATAACCATCGATGGTGAACACGAAGTGAATGCTGTATTTTTTACTGATGTCAAAGTACCTGCAGAGAACTTAATTGGTGAAGAAGGCAAAGGGTGGACTTATGCTAAGTTTTTATTAGCTCATGAAAGGTTTGGAATAGCTGTTGTTGGAGCATCCATTCGACAATTAAATATTCTTAAAGACATTGTTGCAGGATTAAAGAATCCTAACCTTGAAAGAAAAATTACTGAACTTGAGATTAATTTAAATGCATTGGAGATGCTGGAATTAAGATTACTGTCTGATCTTGAAAATGGAGGTCACCCAGGAGCTGAATCTTCAATTTTGAAAATAAGAGGTACCGAAATTCAACAAAGACTCACTGAACTGTTTGTTGAAGCTTCAGGGGAATATGCACTCATATATCCAGGTCCTCATGGGCATTCTAATAATCAGCCTGCCGGTCCAGCGCATGCAGCCAAGTCAGTGTCTAAGTTCTTAAACTATAGAAAAGCATCCATCTATGGTGGTAGTAATGAGATACAAAAAAACATCATTTCAAAATATATTTTAGGCCTATAACAATGAATTTAAATTATTCAGATGAACAACAAATGCTTCGAGATCAGATACAGAAATTCTGTGAGTCAGACTATTCTTTTGAAAAAAGAGAAGCCATTATAAAATCTGATAACGGTTACGACAAAGATTTATGGAAAATGTTTTCAGAACTTGGATGGCTTTCTGTACCGTTTAAAGAAGAGACAGGTGGATTGGGTTATGGTCCAGTGGAATTGACGATTCTTTTTGAAGAGTTTGGAAAAGTTTTAGTTGTGGAACCTTATCTAAGCACGGTTGTGATTTCAGGAAGCATTCTGGATAATTCTAATTTTTCTAATAAATCTAAACTTATTGGTAGCATTACCAGTGGAGAAAAACACATCTCATTGGCTTACATAGAGTCGAATCAAACGTTTGATCATTCATCTCCTTCTACAACAGCCATTAGTGATGGCAATACTCTTGTTGTCAATGGAATGAAATCACTGGTACTAAATGGTGGTAACGCCGATCACATTATCGCTTCTGTTATGCTTGATGGTGAGTTTGCTTTGGTATTAATTGATCAAGAACTTTCAGGCTATAGTTCAAATTCATACCCTACAGTTGATGGTCAAACCTGTGCAGAGATTCAATTAGAGAACGTTAGTGTCCCCTCTGAATCCATTATTGCAAAAGGCGAAGACGCCATTAATTTATTAAGTGAAGCAATTAATTTAGCAACTTTATGCATTAGTGCTGAAAGCATTGGTTGCATGACCGCCTGTTACCTCAAGACCGTTGAGTACACCAAAGAAAGACGACAGTTTGATCAACCAATCAGTAATTTTCAGGTTCTTCAGCATAGAATGGTGGACATGTTTATTGAAACAGAAATGTGTAAATCTTTACTTTACAAAGCAATGCTTGAGTGTGATTCAAATGAACCCACTAAATTTAAATCCGTTTCAGGGCTTAAATCTCAAATCGGTACTGCAGGTAAATTTGTGTCTCAACAAGCCGTTCAACTTCATGGTGGAATGGGAGTAAGTGAAGAGTTATTGATCGGTCATTATCTTAAAAAATTGGTGGCCATAGATTCACTGTTTGGTAATTCAAGCCATCATCTGAATAAATACATTTCAAGCTAATATTTTACTGATAGTTCTTTTGCTTTCTCAGCGATAAGATAAGCATCAATGTTAAAAATACAATAACGTAAGGAGTGCCCATTATCCCAGGAGTGATTCCAGTAAAATATTCTTCACCAATTGGATATAGATTGGCTACCAATAACGGTCTAAATGACCACTCAATAATCCAAAGGAATAAGTTCAGTGGAATTAGATTACGGTATTGAATCAAAACAATAGAACTGAAAAGAGTCAGTATCATTTGCTCAAGACCCCAAAGGCCAAAGAGTAAATACAAAAGTGTATTTGGGTTGGGATTTGATGCTTCAAAGATTATAAAATGAGCTATCGAATTTGCAGCATACTCAGCTTCAAACAAATGCATGTAACCTCTGAAAAACATTAATGCTGTAAATAATATTGAGCCAAAGACCGCAATTTTACTGCCTTGATAGTTGTTGCTAGCCTCTTTAGGAAATATTTTTAATACCGTATTCATTAATGTTACTAGTAATATCTAAACCCATTTGCTCCTTATAAAACCTACTGATACTCTATAACTGTAATGAAATAAAGGGAAGTATATTTATGAAAATATTAAGAACACCAGATGAGTGTTTTGACCGTTTGAAAGATTATCCTTTTGAGCCTAATTACACTGTTATTAAAACTGAGTGTGGCAATGATATAAGAATTCATCATATCGATGAAGGACCAAAAGATGGACCCATTATTTTATGCATGCATGGTCAGCCAGTATGGAGTTATTTATATCGGAAAATGATTCCATTACTTACCAATGCTGGGCTGAGAGTGATAGCTCCAGATTTACCCGGTTATGGTAAATCAGATAAACCAGCATCTAGGCAAGACTATTCATATCAGAGTCAAGTGAATTGGATGGGTCGATGGTTGCAACTCAATAACTTTCATGATCTCAATCTCTTTGGGCAAGATTGGGGTGGCTTAATTGGACTAAGACTCATTGTGGATCAACCAGATCGATTTAGCCGAGTTATAATTTCAAATACAGGGTTGCCCTATAGACCTGAGGTTTCTGATCAAATTATTCAGCAAGTCAAAGATTTTAGAGACAATGCAAAAACACCAACGCTTGTTGAAATGGGGGAGAAATTAAGAACATCGGATCAAGATGAAGGACTGAGTTTTGCCTATTGGCAAAAATATTGTTGGGAAACTCAGGACATGCCAATTGGTTTCATGATGTCATCATTCCTTGAACGAAACAGAAGTAAGTGGCAGCTGATATTGGATTTATTGTTCATTAATTGTGGTTTGAAGAATTTTTCCCCTTTTAGAACAGAGTTAGGGAAAGCCTATGAGGCTCCCTTTCCAAGCAAGACTTATAAGATCGGTCCAAGGGCTATGCCCAGCCAAGTTCCTACATTATCAAATGATCCTTCATTAGAAGCACAAAAGAAAGCATGGGAATTCTATGAGACCTTTGAAAAACCTTTTCTCTGTGCTTTTTCTGATAATGATCCAGTTACCAAAGGCTCGGATAGTAAATTTATAAAAGTTGTACCTGGAGCAAAGGAGCAATCTCATACAACCGTTAAACAAGGAGGCCATTTCATTCAAGAAGAAAAACCTGAAGAGATTTCAGAAATTATTATCAATTTTATAAGATCAACACCACAAGAGGTTTAATCATGAAGGTTAAAAATAAGCTCAAACCCAATGCAAAACAAATGGCTGGTTTTGTTATTGGCGATACCAAGAGCCCAATCCAGATGGTTAATTTATTAAAATTCAAAGACAAGGCTGAATACAAAGATGGACGAGAGACAGAATTAACTGGAGAGGAAGCGTATTCAATTTATTCGGAAGAAGTCAAAAAGCATTTAGAAAAAGTTGGAGGTAAAATTGTTTTCAGTGGAATTGTGAGCAGGTTGGTTTTAGGAGAAGTTGAAGAACTATGGGATTGGGTCGCTATAGCTCTATACCCAAATAAACAAGCAATGCTTAAAATGATCATGAATAAGGACTATCAAAAAAGTGAAATACATCGCAGCGCTGGTTTAGCAGGGCAATTGAATATAGAAACTAAACCACATCAATAGGTTAATCGAATATTGATTAAACTCACACCAAAGCACGAATACTTTATGGGTCTTGCAATAGAGCAAGCCCAGCAGGCAGAAGAAGAGGGCGAAGTTCCCGTAGGCGCTATATTTGTTGAAAATAAAGAAGTTATAGCGTCAGCAGGCAATGCTTCAATACAACTGAATGATCCAACAGCTCATGCTGAGATTAGGGTTCTTCGTCAAGCTGCAAACAAGAAAAAGAACTATCGCATTGGGGGGACTTTATACGTAACGTTAGAACCTTGTTTGATGTGCATGGGTTCACTGATTCACGCTAGAGTAGAGACTTTAATATTTGGAGCTTACGATCAAAAATTAGGGGCAGCCACATCGGTTTTCAATTTTTCTAATTCACCTCATCAGAATCATCGTATTAATTTTACGGGAGGTGTATTAGAAGAAGAATGTCAAAATCTATTGAAAGATTTTTTTAAGGAAAAGAGAAAATAACTTTAAGAGAATATTAGTCAGTAAAGTATCCAAGGAATCTCAGAAAAGCCGTTGACTCTCCATTGGTATTAATTGTTCCTGATGCAACGGTGATAATGGGTTTTCTTAATCCTGCGAGTGTTTCTTTAAAGACTTGATCATCCGATTCAATTTCAAGGTTGCATTCGCTATCGATTGAAGAAACTTCAGCCACTTTATTTCTCAAGGTAATCGTTCTTTTTAAGCCAGAGCTGAATGCAAAGCATACTCTGTATTGAGAAGAGTCAATTTTTTCTGGATTCAAACGTACTGATAGAATATCAAAAAACATATCCATTGAGATTTCATTGAGTAATTCTTTGGTATTAGGCAACAATGTAGTGCTTTCAAAATTAGGGCTTAGTTCTAGTGCAGTGGCAAGAAAATAATTGCGTTTGTTTGGATTGGTAGCTTCAGCTGCAATTGTTTGAGCGGCTGTTGCTCTGAGTTTTTTTGTCTTTGAGACTTGAAAGTCTAAAGCAATAAGACGATCACTGATTTGCAGAGCCCATTGCATGTCCTGATTTTTAATGGCCTTCTCTAATTCTGAAAATAAATTTTGCTCTCCGCCAACCATAGTTGAGAATCTTTTGGCTTCTTCCAATCTCGATAGCGGATCCAATTCAGAAATATTTCCACTGAACCAACCTAAGTAGCCATTAAAAATACTCTTTACAGACCATCTTACTGTTCCATAAAACTCTTTTAGAAAGGGAGAACTGGCAACCTCTTTGGGCAGCTGAATCATCTCAATAATCTGATCGGGGTAATATCCTTTATTCATCAGCCTGATGGTTTGATCATGGACATACTGAATTGCATCCCTGTATATTGTGAGTGTCTCCATGACCGCAGTTCCTTGGAGCGGTCTAGTATGACTAGGGAATAAGTACTGAGGATTGAAAGATCGCATCTGATCCAAACTATCCACCCATCCTTTGACCTCTCTATGGGTCGTTCCACGGATGGTGTATAAGTTAGGAAAGGTTCTGTATATATTATCCCCAGGCATCAATGCTTTCTTATTTGGCAACCACACAAACAGTTGGTCATTGGTTTCACCAGGAGCATGATAGAGTTCAATATCAATACCCGCGATGGTGAGTTTTAAATTATCTTGGAACGTAATTGTGGGTTTAATATAGCCAACTGAACTGTTCCCAACTCCCAGATATGGACCAATACCAACATTAATTAATTGCTCTTCAGGCAAGGCGGTGCCAAACATTCTAGTGCTTCTTTTAGAAATAATAGGATTGAGTATTCCAAGAATTCTCTCCATATAATAATCCGTGGATTCATGAGCAATTACTTGAGGTTTGTCTTCATATAAATTGTAATAATAAGAAGTCCCAAAAGTATGATCACCATGGTTATGTGTGTAAATAATAGCTTTAATGGGATTTGAATTTATTTTCTTAAATTGATTATGGATAATCTCAGCTTCATAAGTACTGTCTGATGCATCGATGATAATATTGCCATCAATACCCTCTACCATGATTGAATTAGCTATACCATAACCAACAGCAACATGGATTCCATTGCCATAAGAATATATTTCTTTTTTGAATTCTTCGGTATGTTTAATCAACTCTTCCAATGAGGAAGAATGCTCCATTTGATTGTTTGATTCCATTTCTGTTTCATCAGAACAGGAAATAATCAGAGGCAATAGAAAAATGAAAATAAAGTATTTTTGAAAACGCATAAGAATAAAAAATGAATTGTTTAAATCAATTCTATCCTTAAAAAAGAATGATTCAAACTTTATGCTTAAAAGTCATGATATCTGCTGTTTAACATCGAGAATTAAATTTACAGATCCAAAAAATATTATCGTCTTTTAGAGTTTGCAATTTCTTTAAAATCAAGATTAGTAAAGGTGAATGTTCCACCAGAACTAATAACATCAGCCAACTCATTACGCCAATCATAATGTATTCCAATGACACCTAATTTTGGCGACTTTATGACGAATCTCACGGTGTACTTATCATTAACAGCACCTGGGAGTTTGATGTTCTGGGCATAATGTATATTGTCGGACATATTCAAGTGAGGCGTTAAGTTAACAGAATCATAAGCACCTGTTTTTTCATTTCTAATCATCGCTTCCACATCTAGGTAGGCTACATGCCCTCCTATGGGTGCACCCCTAGGTGCTTTATCAGACCAGTTGGCAAGTAGTTCAAGATGTACATCGGTCTCACTTTCTGTCAAATACAGGTTTTGTGGTGTGATTTCATCTTTGATGCCACCTTCAAAAATTAAATCAATACCAGGAGCCATTTCAGCTTCACCAATAACCATTTCAGGCATTGAAAATAATGGTGAAGAGATTATAAAGGTAGTGATTGCTGCAGCAATCCATGTTTTCTTATTCATTTGATTAAATCCTTATTTCGTTAAATAAAAAATTCCAATCAGGATTAATATTGTTGAAATTGTTCCTTTGATAATAAAAAAAACAACCGAACCTTTGACGGTATAGCTCAAGATTTTCATCTTATTTTTGTTTATTTTTTCGATAATACTCAAAACATTAGACCCTTTATTCTAAAACGATACTATGATAGTGATAATCATTAATATTTGGAAGATATTATTATTTTTTAATTTTTCTTTTGTAGGAATATCACACCAATTAAAATTAATAGAGACCCGAATATTTGATCTATTGTCATTGTTTCACCCAATACAAGCCAAGCAATTAAAATAGTAGAAGGTGGTCCAACGGTTGTACCAATGGAAGAAATTGAAGCACCGGCTTTGTTGATCCCTTCAGCAACCATAAACAAAGGTATAGTGGTGGATATAGTGACCAATAGAAACATAGTTTTCCACATGCTCAGTGACCAATTGAACCAGTAATAGTTATTCGATATTAATGAATGCATAACCAAACCAAAGGTCGCAGCTGTCATAGCAATGGTTGTAAAGCTGATGCTACCAATAGCATTGCCATATTTCTCATTGAATAGAAAATAAATAGCAATTGATATTGCTGATAACATTACCAAGCTGACACCAAAAATATTGTTAAGAAAGAGATCTTTGTTGATTCCTCCAATTGCTAGAAACAATCCACAATAAATAATGATCAGAGAAGTGATCACGATCAGAGAAGGCATTTTCTTTTGAATCAATGAGGAAAGAACAACAACAATAGCTGGAAAGCTATAAAGTATTAACCTCTCAAGATTTGCATCAATGAGAGTTAAGGCGTAAAAATTAACCATTGCTCCTATGTAATAGCATAAGAAACCAGCAAAGAATGCACCCCAGAAAGCTTTTCTTGTTACATTTCTTACATCAACGTTTCGCTTTAAAATAAACCAAAACCAAAATAAAGGTAAGCTTAAAACAGATCTGATCATGGTTACACTCACATAGTCTGCTCCCTCAGCGTATAAGATTTTTGCAAAGATTCCTTTCGTTGACAGCAGTAAGGCACCAAACACTGATAACAGAACACCCAGTTTGATGTCTTTTGATTTTGATTGATTCTGAATCATCTGTTTATAAAAAATATGGCTTATAGATTGTTTGATGTTTTTTGGAGTAAAGCACAATTTATATTGAATTAATAATTAATTTGATCCATTTCAATTACAAACTTAAAAGGAACTGAGTTATAATTTCTTTCTAATTGTTGAAGACTAACAATCCATGTCATCTAAAAAACTATATAAGATTATCTTTACTAGCCAAGGCAAAGTTTATGAAGTCTATGCCAATCAAGTTTCCAATAGTAATCTTTTGGGGTTTATTGAGATTGAGGATTTAATATTTGGAGAAAAATCTAAAGTTGTGATTGATCCTTCAGAGGAAAAAATACAATCAGAATTCAAAGGGGTCAAGCGCACTTATATACCCATGCATTCTGTAATCAGAGTTGACGAAGTTGATAAACAAGGTGTCAGTAAGATCAGTAAAGCCGAAGTTGATAATGTTACACAATTACCCAATCAAGTTTTTACACCCAATGACACTCCAAATAAATAACATTTAGTCAGGTAGGTTCATCATGATCGAAATTTATGGTCCTCCTTCCCATTCACCTTTTAGACTCAAACAACTATTAACATCGCTGCAAAAGCTCGACTCCAATATTACCTCCTTGGGTGCAAGGTACATTCATTTTCTTGAAGCTTCTGAAACCCTAAATAAAAATGAACAACAAACGTTGGACGTCCTTTTATCGTATGGTCCTGATTGGAAAGTAGGACCAAGTGATGGACAAAAAATTATAGTGATTCCACGATTAGGTACCACATCCCCTTGGTCCAGCAAAGCTTCTGATATCGCTCATATCTCAGGTTTAAAAAAGGTTAGAAGAATAGAGCGAGGTTTGATTTATACAATTGTTTTTAAGATCAATAAAGAACCTGAGAGTTTGAATCACCTATTCGATCTATTGCATGACCGAATGACACAAACCATTCTTTTGGACGTCAAAGATGTACAAACAATATTTGATGTGAATAGTCCCAAACCTTTGTCAACTATTCCTCTTTTATCTGGAGGATTAGAGGCTTTAAGGGTGAGCAATACTGATCTAGGTTTGGCATTGAATGATCAAGAAATGAATTATTTATTAGGTAAGTTTAGAGGGTTAAATAGAGATCCAACCGATGCAGAACTCATGATGTTTGCACAGGCTAATTCTGAACATTGTAGACATAAAGTTTTTAATGCCGATTGGACCATTAATGGAATTAGGCAAGAGTACAGTCTTTTTGCAATGATTAAGGATACTTATAAATCTCATCCTGATGGAGTTCTCTCAGCCTATGAAGACAATGCAGCAGTGATGAAAGGCGGTCATGGTTGTTGGTTTGCTCCCAATCAGAAAAGTGATGGCTCCTATCGTAAAATTGAGGATGAAATTCATAATATGATGAAGGTTGAAACACACAATCATCCTACTGCCATTTCTCCTTACCCAGGAGCTGCAACAGGTTCGGGTGGAGAAATACGAGATGAAGCAGCCACAGGCAGAGGCGGAATGCCAAAAGCAGGCTTGACTGGATTTGCTGTTTCTCATTTAAGGATGCCAAATTATATGCAGCCATGGGAAAAAACCATTGGTAAACCAGATCGTATTGCCTCTCCATTAACCATAATGACTGAAGGTCCAATTGGAGGTGCTTCATTTAATAATGAATTTGGTAGACCAAATATTCTTGGTTTTTTTAGAACTTATGAATCGATACAAGACACTCATTCAAAATTATCTTGGGGTTACCATAAACCCATTATGATTGTGGGTGGTGTGGGTAATATATCTGGCTCGTCTGTTGATAAGAAAGATACACAGAAGGGATCACTGCTCATAGTTCTTGGTGGACCTGCTATGCTGATTGGCTTGGGGGGAGGCTCTGCTTCTTCTGTGGTATCGGGTAAGACTAAGGAAGAATTAGACTTTGCTTCAGTCCAACGAGGGAATGCTGAAATGGAAAGGAGGGCGCAAGAGGTAATCAATGCTTGTTTCAGTTTAGGTTTGGGCAGTGATGGTAAAAATCCAATTATACTGATTCATGATGTGGGTGCTGGAGGGCTATCGAATGCTATTCCTGAGATTGTAGATCACAGTCATATGTCGGCAGATCTTCAATTACGAGACATTCAGAATTCTGAACTGGGGATGACTCCACTTGAAATCTGGTGTAATGAATCCCAGGAACGGTATGTGTTGTCAATACATTCTGATGATCTTGAACTGTTTGATGATCTTTGTAAAAGAGAAAGATGCCCATATTCTGTAGTTGGTAAAATTGCCACTCATGGCAACTTGAGATTACACGATAACCACTTTAATGATTTCCCTATTGATATGCCGATGGGTGTTTTATTCGGTAATCCACCAAAAACAGACATCAGTATAAATACTGCAGACATTAACATGGCTGAAGATTCACTGGACAGTATAGAAATTGATCAAGCCTGTGAGTATATTCTGAGGTTTCCAACGGTTGCCGACAAAACTTTTTTAATACACATAGGAGATCGTACAGTTGGAGGGTTGGTTTCTCAGGATCAATTTGTAGGCCCATGGCAAGTTCCTGTAAGTAATGTTGGAGTGACAATACGAGATCATTTCTCCAATCATGGTGAGGCAATGTCCATGGGTGAGAGAACCCCAGTAGCTACTTTAAATCCAAGTGCATCAGGTCGTTTGGCTGTAGCAGAAGCAGTGACAAATGCTTTATCAGCAGACATACAATGCATTACTGACATTAAGTTATCTGCTAATTGGATGTCATCAATTCAAACCGATCCTCAGAAACAAGCTTTGTTTGAAACGGTTGAAGCCATTACATTGAATCTTTGCAGTCAGATTGGCTTAACCATTCCTGTTGGCAAGGATTCACTTTCAATGCAAACTTCATGGAATGAAGGGGATAGCAATAAACAGGTCACTTCTCCATTATCTTTGGTGATATCTGCTTTTGCACCAGTTGAAGATGTCAGAAAGACCATTACACCTCAGTTGCAAACAAGGGAAAGTTCATCAATTATTTTAATTGATCTTGGTGGCGGAAAAAATAGGCTTGGAGCTTCATGCTTATCTCAAGCTTATAATATAGAAATGGGAGTACCACCGGATTTAGACCATCCTGATTTGCTGGTTAAATTCTTTGCCTCAATCACTCAATTAAAGAAAAATAAAAAGATTCTTGCATATCATGATCGATCCGATGGAGGACTTTTTGCCAATCTTTGTGAAATGTCTTTTGCTGGAAATATAGGCATGGATATTCATCTCAATTCAAATACTAAAGATGAAACACTCAGGTTACTGTTTGCTGAGGAACTTGGTGGTTTGATTCAAGTTGACAATGATCATTTGGATGAAGTGATGACTGTCTTAGAAAAATTTTCTCTCTCAAAGAATAGTTCTAGAGTAGCAGAGGTTACTAAAAGTAAAATCATCAAGCTCACAACCAATCATGGGTATGAAAAAGCTTATCAATTGAAAGAACTGAGAAGGATATGGTCAGAACTATCTTTTAAAATGCAAGCGCATCGTGATAATCCAATAACCGCTGAGGAAGGTTTTGAAAGTATGCTTGAAGACGATCCAGGATTCATGCCATCCATTACTTTTGAATCAGTTAAAATTGAGAAAGAACGTTTGAGAGAAACAGGTCGGCCTAAGATTGCAATACTTCGCGATCAAGGTGTGAATAGCCATATTGAGATGGCTGTTGCTTTTCATACTGTTGGGTTTGATACCTTTGACATTCATATGACAGATTTGCTTGAGGGTAAGAAAACCCTGAATGATTATGTCGGTCTTGTTGCTTGCGGTGGATTTTCATATGGAGATGTATTGGGTGCAGGCGGTGGGTGGTCCAAATCAATTTTATTTAATGAAGTGGCAAATGAGGAGTTCAAGGAATTTTTTAACAGACCTAATACATTCAGTTTAGGGGTATGCAACGGCTGTCAAATGTTATCTCAACTCAAAGACATTATTCCAGGCGCTGAACATTGGCCAAAATTTGTAGCCAATTTATCGGAACAATTTGAAGCCAGACTTAATATGGTTGAAGTATTAAATAATAAATCACTGTTCTTATCAGAGATGCAGGGAAGCATTATTCCTATAGTTACTTCTCATGGAGAAGGAAGGGTTGAGTATCAGAATGAATCCGATGAAGAAATATTAACGAAAGAGCATCTGATGGCGATAAGATACGTAGATAATTCAGGTAAACCAGCTGCAAAATATCCTGCAAATCCCAATGGCTCTAGTCTGGGTGCAGCAGGTTTTACTTCAGTTGATGGCAGATCGACTATAATAATGCCTCACCCTGAGAGAGTTTTGCGGACTGTGCAACACTCTTGGGCTCCAAAAGAGTGGGGTAAATATGGACCTTGGTTGAAAATGTTCAGTAATGTTAGGGAATGGGTTGAGTAGATGAATAAAGATTAATAATTAATCGAACTATAGAGATGATGTGAGTAGAATTTGCATACATCTCTGAAATATAAGGATAATCATGAGTACTAGTGAAATAATTAATAATTTAGACAGCGAGCTTCGTTCCGCAGTACTAGCTGAAGAAAAAAGACAAGAGGAACATATTGAACTGATTGCTTCAGAGAATTACGCAAGTGCTTCTACTATGGCCTTGCAAGGATCTGTTTTAACCAATAAGTATGCTGAAGGTTATCCGAATAGAAGATATTATGGTGGATGCGAGCATGTTGATGTTGCAGAATCTCTAGCAATCGATAGAGCAAAAGAATTATTTAAAGCAGATTTTGCAAACGTTCAGCCTCATTCTGGATCTCAGGCTAATATGGCTGTTTACATGTCTTTGCTTACTCCTGGAGATACTATTTTAGGTATGAGCTTGTCTGAAGGTGGGCATTTAACCCATGGGGCAAAAGTAAATTTTTCTGGCAAATTGTACAATTGTATTTCATATGGATTGAATCATGAGACTGGAGAAATTGACTACGATGAATTGGAAAGACTTGCTTTTGAACAGAAACCGAAGATGATTGTAGGTGGTTTCTCGGCTTACTCAAGAATAGCGGATTGGCAAAGATTTAGAGAGATATCAGATTCTGTAGGTGCCTACTTATTAGTCGATATGGCTCATATTGCCGGCTTAGTCGCTGCTGGCTGCTATCCAAATCCTGTTCCTATAGCTGACGTTACAACTTCTACCACTCATAAAACATTACGAGGACCCAGAGGCGGTATTATTCTTGCAAGAAAAAATGAAGCAATAGAAAAAGCCATCAATAAACAAGTTTTCCCTGGAACGCAAGGTGGCCCATTAATGCATGTCATTGCAGCTAAGGCTCATGCCTTTAAAGAAGCAATGGCTCCTGAATTCATAAGTTATCAAAAACAAGTCATTTCTAATGCACAACTGATGGCTACTTTATTTCAAGACAATGGTTACAAGATTGTCTCTGGTGGCACTGATTGCCATTTATTTTTAGTTGATTTAATGGATAAAAATATAACGGGGGCAGAGGCAGAGTCGGCATTAGGCCAATCCAATATTACATTGAATAAAAATTCAGTTCCCAATGACACTCGATCACCCATGGTTACGAGTGGATTAAGAATAGGAACGCCTGCGGTTACAACAAGAGGCTTTGGAGAAGAGGAAATTAAATTGCTAGTTAAAATGATGGTTTCTGTTCTCAATAATATTGAGGATGAAGCACTACAACTAACAATTAAAAATCAGGTGTTAGAGCTCTGTAAAAAATTTCCTGTCTATACTTCAAAATAAAGAGAATGCATTGTCCTTATTGTGGTAATCAAGAAACCAAAGTAGTTGACTCCAGGCTTGCTGGTGATGGTTATCAGATCAGGAGAAGGAGAGAATGCATTCAATGCAAAGATAGGTTTACCACTTTTGAATCAGCAGAATTTGTGCTTCCAAAGCTCGTGAAACGAGATCAGTCTAGAGAGCCTTTCAATGAAAGTAAATTGAGAAATGGAATCTTAATAGCCACAGAAAAAAGACCGCTCAGCATTGAGCTGATTGAAGAACTAATTTCGAGAGTTGTTCGTAAAGTTCAAAAAATGGGTGAGAGAGAGATCCAGTCTAGAATGTTGGGTGAAATAGTTATGGAAGAATTAAAACAAGTCGATGAAGTCGCCTTTGTTAGGTATGCCTCTGTTTATAGAAGATTCCAAGATATTGAAGAGTTTGAAAAGGAAATTGAATCTTTGAGGGACAGTCCTACTTCTGAGGATAAAAAATCTCAAATATCCATCTTCCCAGAAGAGGAAAAAGACGATGGAAAAAAATGATATTAAGTATATGGATATTTCCCTTGATCTAGCAATCAAAGGGATTAATACTTGCATGCCAAATCCCCGAGTGGGATGTGTAATAGTTAAGAATAATAAAATTATTGGTCAAGGGTGGCACAGTCAAACTGGTGATTCCCATGCAGAAATTATGGCTTTAAATGATGCGAGGGGCAACACTGATAACTCAACGGTCTATATAACATTAGAGCCCTGTACCCATACTGGCAATACTCCTCCTTGTGTCAATGCTTTAATTGAGGCTAGAGTAAAAAAAGTGATTTTTGCAATGAATGATCCAAATCCAAAAGTGTTTGGAAGAAGTAAAGAGATATTACAAGCCTCTGGAATTGAAGTTGAGGAGGGCATCCTAGAGAATAAATCAAAAGAGATTAATCTTGGTTTTATAAAGAGAATGAGTAAAGGCTTGCCTTTTATTAGGACGAAGATTGCAGCCAGTTTAGATGGAAAAACAGCTTTAAGTAATGGAAAAAGCCAATGGATTACATCGGAGGAATCAAGAAAAGATGTTCAGAAATACAGAGCTCGGAGTTGCGGTATTTTAACTTCCATATCCACTGTAATGGCTGACAATCCATCATTGAATGTAAGACTCGATGATTTTAATGACGTGAATCAGCCGACAAGAATTATTCTAGATTCAAATCTTAGAATAGTTGGCGAGGAGAATGTTTTGAAGTTACCTGGTAAAAAATACATTTATACTTTAAAAAAAGATCATAATGATCCTCAAATTAGAAGCATTATTAGAACCACAAAAGAAGTTAATGGCAGAATTGCTCTGCTTGATGTTATGAAAGATCTTGGTTCTGATAAAATGAATGAGGTATTGATCGAAGCGGGATCAGTTCTAAATGGTGCACTTCTCAAAGAAAATCTAATAGATGAAATAGTCCTTTATCTAGCACCATGCTTCTTAGGCGATAAAGCTAAGGGGATGTTTGATTTACCTATTCTCAATGAGATGGCAGAAAAATATGATTTTAAAATCAATGATGTCAGTCAGATTGGACCCGATATTAAAGTTATTCTAAGGAAATAGAGAATGTTTAGTGGAATCATCGAAGGCAAAGCACAGCTAAAAGAATTAATCTCTAAGGATGACAGTTTTAGGATGGTTTTCTGCTCTGAAGACGTAACCTTCAACGACGTTTCTATTGGTGGCAGTATTGCTGTTAATGGCGTTTGTTTAACCGCTGTTGAGCTGGATACCAATACCTTTATTGTTGATGTTTCAAAAGAAACCACAACGTGCAGTAATTTGGGATTATTAGAACAAAAATCCTGGGTTAATATTGAAAAGTCATTGGCTTTAGGAGAAACAATTAATGGCCATTTTGTATTTGGTCATGTTGATTATATGGCTGAAGTAAGTGAAGTGATTTCTGATGGGAATTCCACTATTATGCGATTTAAGACTGAACACTCAGACTCTCATTTAATAGCTAAAAAAGGTTCAATAGCAATCAATGGAGTCAGTCTTACTGTGAATAAATTAATAGATCATGGATTTGAGGTAACAATCATTCCTCACACAAAAGAAACAACTATAATGAGCGAATACAAACCAGGGACGATAGTTAATATAGAATTTGATATGCTAGCCCGCTACGTTGAAAGAATACTTAATAAATAGTTAAACCATATGAGTGATAAAGATAAAATAGAGTTTGCATCGATTGAATCAATTATTGATGATTTACGCTTGGGAAAGAAAGTCATCATTGTTGATGATGAAGATCGAGAAAACGAAGGCGATTTAATTATTGCTGCTGATAAAGTCAGACCTGAAGACATCAATTTTATGGCCAAGTATGGCAGAGGTTTGATATGCCTTACCCTCACTCAAAGCAGATGCAATATGCTTCGATTACCTCTAATGACTTCACAAAATAATGGTTTTGAAGCAACCAACTTTACAGTTTCTATTGAAGCCTCAGAAGGAGTGACAACAGGAATCTCTGCTCATGATAGGGCTCGAACAGTTAAAGTTGCAACCGCACCAAATGCCCAACCAGAAGATCTGATTCAACCGGGCCATATTTTCCCTCTCATGGCTAAACCAGGGGGAGTATTAACTAGGGCAGGACACACTGAAGCTGGTTGTGATTTAGCGAGACTTGCAGGGCTAACACCTGCATCGGTTATCGTAGAAATTCTAAATGAAGATGGCAGTATGGCAAGAAGATCAGATTTGGTTGAATTTGGGAAAAAGCATGAAATAAATATAGGTACTATTGCAGATTTAATTCGGTATCGAATTTCCAATGAACAATCCATTGAAAGAATTCATGAAGAAAAAATTAATACAGAGTTTGGAGATTTTAATCTAATAACATTTCAAGATCACATCAATAGAGAAGTTCACTTTGCATTAACCAAAGGCAGTATTCATCAAGATTCTATTCCACTAGTCAGAGTTCATGTTAGCAATACAATAAGAGACTCAATAGGAATAGATAATAATAATCTCGGTTGGCCTTTAAAATCTGCCATGAAACAAATTTCACAATCTGATACAGCTGTTTTGGTTGTGTTGTGTTACCAAGAAATGCCAGAGTATTTAATGAATTCTGTTAAGAATCTATCGTCTAGAAAAGAAAATAAAACCGATAAGAACAACGCTTCGATTTTAAGAAATTATGGCACTGGTTCACAAATATTAAGAGAAATAGGCATTAAAAAAATGAGGGTTGTTAGTGAGCCAAAACAAATGCAAGCAATCTCTGGATTCGATCTTGAGATCATTGAATACATCGATAAGGAGGGTGTCTAGGTTATGAATTCTAATGCCAAAAGAATTTCCATCGTTGCATCCACATTCAATGAGTTTCTAGTGGATTCCATGATAGAGAGTTCAATCAAAACACTTAAAGAGCATGGTTACGATGAGGCCTTGATAGACATTAACAGAGTACCAGGTGCTTTTGAGATACCTTTAATGGCTAAAAAGATTGCACTATCTGGAGATTATAAAGCGATTGTAGCATTGGGTGCAATTGTCAGAGGCGCAACACCTCATTTTGATTTTATTGCAGCTGAGACGACATCGGGATTAATGAAAGTTGGTTTAGACAATATGATCCCTATTGGTTTTGGAATACTTACCTGTGACACAATGGAGCAAGCGATAGAAAGGTCAGGAACGGGCGCTGGCAATAAAGGTCATGAGGCAGCTCTAGCTGCAGTTGAAATGATTAAGGCAATGATTGAAAGTTAAGCCTTTTTGATTGCCCTTATAAATAATTGAAATCAAAAAGCCATGAAACTCATTAGAAGACCTGAGAGAAAAGATCCATTATTTAAAGATGGGTCGGTTATTACCATTGGTATATTCGATGGCATACATCTTGGACATCAAGCCTTGATTAATCAACTAATGAAAAAATCAGAGGCAATGAATCTTCCCTCAGTTTTTTTTACATTTGAACCAACTCCAAATGAATATTTTTCTAAGAAAAAACACAAACAAAGATTAACTTCCTTAAGAGATAAATTTAACTTAGTTGGTCATTATGAGCTGGATTATTTTTATGCCCCACCTTTCGATCAAACTATGGAAAACCTATCTCCAGAAGATTTTATAAACAAACATCTAATTGATTTATTTAATATCAAATATTTAATCATAGGTGATGATTTTAAATTTGCGAAGAATCGATCGGGCTCATCGATTGATTTAATCAAGTCTGGTAAGTGTAATGATTTTGAAGTAAAGCAGTTAAACAGCATAGTTAATGACAGTTCTAGAGTTTCAAGCAGTTTAGTTAGAGAGCATTTGATGAAAAACAATTTACCCCAGGTTTGCGAAATATTAGGCAGAAACTATGCCATAACCGGCCGAGTTACTTATGGTAAATCTCTGGGAAAAACAATTGGTTTTCCAACAGCAAATATCAATCTTGCTCACTTAGATTCAGCGCTTAGAGGGGTTTTTTATGTCAAAGTGAAAATTGATGGTATGGAAAAAAAATACCCAGGAATAGCGAATATTGGGTTTAAACCAACCGTGGGAGGAGAAGAACTTTGTTTAGAAATTCATTTATTGGATTTTAATCAAGATATCTATTTGAAATATATCAATGTAGAATTTTTAGATTACTTAAGGAGTGAACAAAAATTCAATGGTCTTGAAGAGTTAACAAATCAACTCAAAATAGATACAGAAAAAGCCATAGCGTATTTTAGTAATATTTAAATTTTAAGAGAGCATTATTAAAATGACTCAAAGCGAAGAAAAAGAAAAAAGATTTTCTGGAAAAGGTAGAACCGGATCCAGGGAATTACTGGTGCAAGCTCTTTATCAATATCAGCTCAATGCCGATGATTTTAAATCCCTTTTAAAACAAGCAAAGATCTTGAAAGAATATAAGAGAATTGATAAAGAATATTTCCGATTTCTATTGGAAAACATTATGAAAAATACAAATCAATTAAGCGATTACTTGATTCCTTTTTTAGACCGAAAAATTAAACAGATTGATCCCATTGAGATGGGTATTTTATGGATTGGGTCTTATGAAATCCTATATTGTGAGGACGTTCCAAAAACCGTTATTATGAATGAAGCCATAGAGCTTGCTAAAACTTTTGGTGCTGATGGCAGTTTTCAATACATCAATGCTATCTTGGATGCAGTCACTAAGGACAAAGTAAAATCTTAGTTTGAACCAATGACTTCAGTTTCAGAAATAGAAATTATTGATGCATTAAAACTTAAAACTTTTGACAATCATTACCAAAACATCATTCAAGGCATAGGCGATGATGGTGCCATCACATCCATAAATCCTGATTATCACCTGGTTACTACAACCGATGCAATTTCTGAAGGTGTGCATTACCCCAAAGGAATAGAAGCAAAAGCCATAGGACATCGTTGCTTAGCAGTTAATTTAAGTGATATGGCTGCAATGGGAGCTAAGCCACTATGGGCAAGTTTAGTATTTAGTAGGCCTTCAATCGATCAAATGTGGTTGGAACAGTTCATTTCAGGCTTCTCAGAATTGGCTAATAAGCACCATGTTACACTTATTGGTGGCGATACAATCTCTGGTCCAGAGCTTTTTTCAGTAACCCTACAAGGCATTGTCCCTAAGAATAAATCCATTCGAAGAAGCACTGCTAAAAACGGTGATTTAGTATACGTTACAGGTTTTCTAGGCAATGCATCACAGGGTTTGAAGATTATTCAGGAAGATAAAAAGAATAGTTCATCGGAAAAACTCATTCAAGATTTTCTATACCCAAATCCAAGACTTAAAGAATCGAGTGTGATTAGTCGATTTGCTACTTCAATGATTGATATTTCAGATGGTTTTTATTCCGATCTTCAGAAAGTTATGAAAGCCAGTAATGTTGGTGCTGAGATCAAGATTTCAGATCTACCGATATCTGAATCGTTACTGAAAAAGATGCCACGAGTGGATGCAGTCAATGCCGCACTCTTTGGAGGCGATGACTATGAATTATGCTTTACTATACCAAGAGAGTTTAAAAAAGATTTTCACGAAGACTATCAATTAACAAATAGCACATGCATTACTTGTGTTGGAGAAATAAAGCAAAAGAATCTCTTACTATTGGATGATAACAATAAAGAATTTAAGTTATCTGGTCGAGCGTTTGAACATTTTTAATTTTAACTAAGAAAAGAATTAAAACGATGTTGGATTACACAAATAGGGCTGCGAGTTATGACAAAAGGTGGCAAAGCTATTGTCTAGCCTCTTTTTCTAGATCATTAAAGCTCATTCATTTAGAGAGAGATACAGAGTTATTGGATATAGCTTGCGGTACTGGTATTTTTTTAGAGAAAGTTGAGAGAGAACATCCATACGTTTCTTTAACTGGTATTGATTCCAATCAAGCCATGCTCAATGAAGCAGTAAAAAAAGTTTCACAGAAAGTTACTCTTAAGAAAGAAAGAGCCGATCGATTATCTTTTGATACTGAGAAATTTGATTGGGTAGTTCTATCTAACTGCATTGGACATTTTGATGACCAAGAACAATGTTTAAAAGAAGCTTACCGAGTTTTAAAGAAATCTGGCAAAATAATTATTACTGATTGGACCCAGGATTACATCATGATGAGATTTGCCAACTTTTACACTAAAACTTTTGATTACAAGAACTATAACAGTTTGTATAGTCATGAGATTGAATCAATGTTGACGCGTTTAAAATTCAATATCCTAAAAACAGAAACCTTTAGGATTAATTGGTTTTGGTCAGCTTCAACAATAATGGGAGTAAAACCATAAAACTAACAATTAAACAGATTTTAACCAATCCTTTTCTCTTTGTTTCAACTGGAGGTGGGATCGGTTTAGTTCCTTTCGCTCCTGGAACTTTTGGAAGCGGACTAGGACTTTGTTTGTATATATTTTTCTCTCATTTTGCTTTCCCTAATAAAAATGCCGTTATCATTTTTATAATAATGACACTTGCTAGTCTTCTTGTTGTTCATAAATCCATAGAAATAATGGGCAATGAAGATCATAAAGAAATCGTTATAGATGAAATATTAGCCATGATGTTGGTTGCTCACTTTATTCCACCAGATCCAATCTGGGCAATTGGTGCATTTTGCGTATTTAGATTTTTCGATATAGCAAAGCCATACCCTATTAATTTAGTTGATAAAAATATGAAAAATTCAGTTGGTATTATATTAGATGACTTGATTGCAGCAGCGTACTCAATAATCTTAATAATATTGCTAAAGTATTTATTGATCTAGACTCTGATTTGTATCCTTAAGTTCGTTATCCATGAGAATCTTTATCTTCATTTCAGCTTCTTCTAATGTTTTCTGACATTGTCTGGATAATTTAATGCCTTCTTCAAATTTTTGTAAAGCTTGATCCAATTCCAACTCACCATTTTCAAGTTCCTCTAAGATATTTTCGAGTTTACTAAGACTTTGTTCAATGCTTTGGTTTTCTTTTTTTGTTTTTGTCATATTTTAATTATAAAAGAACACTGAATAAATGAATACTCTAATTCTTTATATAATTAATTAAAAAACAATTGAAAAGAGTTGTTGCTAGCTCATGACTGATGTAAAATTAGAATCATTCTAAAATAAATAAGGGTTTAAGGAGGGTGTAATGAGCTTGAAAGGAAGTAAAACAGAAAACAATCTAAAGGATGCATTTGCAGGAGAATCTCAAGCAAATAGAAGGTATCTTTATTTTGCAGCAAAAGCTGATATAGAAGGCTACAACGATGTCGCAACAGTTTTTAGATCTACGGGTGAGGGAGAAACAGGACATGCCCATGGACATCTGGAATATCTAGAAGAGACAGGGGATCCTGCTACAGGACTGCCTATAGGAGCAACATCCGATAATCTTAAAGCTGCCATTGAAGGAGAAACACATGAGTACACAGATATGTATCCTGGCATGGCTGCAACTGCTAGAGATGAAGGATTTGATGAAATAGCAGATTGGTTTGAGACACTAGCAAAAGCAGAAAGATCTCATGCTAATCGATTTCAGCAAGCCTTAGATAATCTTGACGGCTAGTAAAGTTTTTCTAAAAAGAACCAATAAAAAGGCAATAAGAAGGAGGGCTCAATCAGTCCTCCTTTTTTTCATAAAATTATGAGTGAATACAAAGAAGGTAGCCTTGAGGCACCTATTAGACATCCAATAGAATGGGAACAGGATAATTATACAGACCCAAAAGAGCTTTTTGATGAGTTGAAAAGGGTTTTCGATGTTTGTAATGGCTGCAGGCGTTGTTTTAATTTATGCGATTCTTTCCCCAAGTTATTTGATTTAATTGATGAAACTCCAACAGGAGACGTTCATGATGTTGAAGAAGAGAAATTATGGGACGTTATAGACAACTGCTATCTATGTGATATTTGCTTTAAAACAAAATGCCCATATGTACCTCCACATGAATTTAATATTGATTTTCCTCATTTGATGTTGAGAGCCAAGGCTCTAAAATTCAAACAAAAAGGAGCGAATACGCAAGAAAAAATTCTTAGCAATCCTGAGAAACTAGGGACTTTTATAGGAATTCCAATAGTTGCTGGAACTGTCAATGCCATCAATAAGTCAAAGGTTGGACGAATAGTGGTAGAGAAAACATTAGGCATAGATCGCGAAGCTCCAAGACCTAAATTTTATAGCCAATCAGCTCGTAAAAAATTATCAAGTTATCAAAAACAAAACAAAGTGATTCAAACTCAAAGCAATGAGCCTGGTGTTGTTTTGTTTGTCACTTGCTATGGCAATAAGAATAATCCAGAGATTGTTGAGGACACAATTGCTTGTTATGAAAAGAATAATATCCCTATCATTTTTGCTGATACTGAGAAATGCTGCGGTATGCCAAAATTAGAGTTAGGTGATATTGATTCGGTCGCTAAGGCTAAAGATGCAAATATCCCTGAGCTTTACCCCTGGGCCTCTGCAGGATGGAAAATTATTTCCCCCATACCGTCTTGTGTCTTAATGTTTAAGCAAGAACTGCCTTTACTGTTTCCTGATGACGAACAAGTTTCCCTCGTCTCAGAAGCTTTTATTGACCCATTTGATTATTTATTTCAAATGGAAAGAGCAGGCAAGCTTAATAAAGATTTTAATACTTCACTGGGATCAATTTTCTATCAAGTCCCATGTCATCTTAGAGTTCAAAGTATTGGCTTGAAAACTAGAGATATTCTGCAGTTAATACCAGAAACAACAGTAACTTCCCTTGAGAAGTGTTCTGGACATGATGGAACTTATGGCGTTAAAAAACAATATAGACAGTCTTCAGTAAAGATTGCAAAACCCATTATTAGAAAAATTAAGCAAGGCAATTATGATGTTTTTACATCGGATTGTCCTATGGCAGGAGCGCAAATAGATTCCATTAAAGATAAAGAAATCAGTTACTCACACCCAATGTCATTGTTAAGAAAAGCTTATGGAATTTGAAAATGAATAAAAAGTTAAAAATTGATGATTTGTTAAGTCTGGAAGAATATGCCAAACAAAGAGACGATATTAGAGAGAAAGTTCTCAATCATAAAAAGAATAGAAAGATCAATATTGGTATGCATGTGTTGCTGCTTTTTGAGGATAAAATAACCATCAAATATCAGATTCAAGAAATGCTCAGAATAGAAAAGATTTTTGAACAAGATGGGATCAAAGAAGAGTTGACCACTTATAACCCATTGATTCCTAATGGCGATAATTGGAAAGCAACCATGCTTATACAATATTCAGATGAGGACGAAAGAAAAAAAGCACTCGCTTTACTGGTTGGAATTGAGAATAAAGTCTGGGTAAAAGTAGGTGATGAAGATAAAATCTATGCCATCTCAGATGAAGATTTGGATCGAACAAGATCGGATAAAACATCCTCAGTTCACTTTCTAAGGTTTCAGATGAACCAATCACAGATAGGGAATATAGATCATTCAAGACCAATACAATTTGGTATAGATCATGAGCATTATTCATACAATACGGGAGATATTGACGAAGCTGTAAGAACTTCTTTAATTAATGACCTTGATTGAATCTTCATTCTCAAGAATAATGAAGAACCATGACAAAGGAATATAATGCATCAGACATTGAAGTCCTCAGTGGGCTAGAACCGGTTCAAAAAAGACCCGGTATGTATACCGATACCGATTCACCCAATCATCTTGCCTATGAAGTTATTGATAACAGTGTAGATGAAGCAATAGCTGGGTATTGCAAGATGATTTCCGTGACTCTATACAAAGACCAATCCGTATCTGTTTCTGATGATGGAAGGGGAATGCCAGTTGACGATCATCCTGAAGAAAAAATACCTGCGGTTGAATTAATATTAACGCGTTTGCATGCTGGAGCTAAGTTTTCAAATAAGAGTTACAAGTTCTCAGGAGGACTTCATGGAGTTGGAGTTTCAGTTGTGAATGCTCTTTCAAAAAATCTAGAAGTCTGGATAAAAAGAAATGGCCATGAATACAATCTAAGCTTTAAAAATGGTGAAAGATCATCTGAGTTAGAAATTGTCGATAAGGTTGGTAAAGCAAATACTGGAACAACCATTCGGTTTTGGCCTAATAAAAAATACTTTGATACCAATAAAATTCATGCAAAAGATTTAATGCACAGCTTGAAAGCTAAAGCAGTTCTTTGCCCAGGTTTGAAAATGAAATTCCAGAATGAAGAAACTGGTGAAAAAGAAGAATGGGTCTATCAGGGAGGCCCAAATGAATATTTAATTGAAGAATTAAAAGGACATGAGTGCATCCCATCAGATCCTTTTGAAGGCAAAAATATTACCAATAATGAAGAGGTTGAATGGAGTTTAACATGGCCTCTTGAAGGCGAAGATGGCATTCAAGAATCCTATGTTAATTTGATTCCTACAAAACAAGGTGGAACACATGTTTCTGGTTTTAGATCAGGTCTTTCTGATTCTTTAAAAGAATTTGCAGAATATAGGAATTTAATGCCTAGAGGAGTCAAATTATCTCCTGAGGATGTTTGGCTCGGTATTAATTATATTTTATCCATTCGATTAGAAGATCCTCAATTTTCAGGACAAACAAAGCAAAAATTAAGTTCCAGGTCAACCACTAGCTTTGTTTCAGGTATCATTAAAGATGCATTTACACTATGGCTTAATCAACATCCAGAAGCAGGAGATCTAATTACTGCTAGAGCTATTGAGAATGCTCAAAAAAGAGCTAAAAAGAATAATAAAGTACAAAGAAAAAAACCTACAGGGGGGCCAACATTACCTGGTAAGTTAGCCGATTGTTCAAGCGATTCACCCGATGCATCGGAACTTTTTATTGTTGAAGGAGATTCAGCAGGAGGCTCAGCCAAACAGGCAAGAGATCGAGTCCATCAAGCCATACTACCTTTGAGAGGAAAGATATTAAACAGTTGGGAAGTTGAAGAATCAAACCTTCTTTCTTCTCAAGAAATTAGTAATATCTCCCAAGCGATCGGAGTAGAACCAGGATCAGATAGTTTTGAATCACTTAGATATCATAAAATTTGTATCTTAGCAGATGCAGATTCAGACGGACTCCATATTGCAACATTAATTTGTGCTCTTTTTTTAAAGCATTTCCCTACGTTGATTCATGAGGGTTTTATTTATGTATCAATGCCACCCTTATTTAGAATCGATGCAGGCAAAGAAGTTTTTTATGCTTTGGACGATGATGAAAGAAAAGAATTCTTAAAACAGATTAATAAGAAAAAACCAAATCTTAAGACTACAGTGACACGATTTAAAGGTTTGGGTGAAATGAGCCCACTGCAATTGAGGGAAACTACCATGAAGAAGGAGTCTAGGAGATTGGTTCAGTTAACCATAGACGATGAAAAAGAAACAATAGAAATGATGGATATGTTGATGGCAAAAAAAAGGTATTCTCATCGAAGGGAATGGCTTGAAGAAAAAGGAAATTTAGCAGAAGTATAAAATGGGTAAACAAAAAGAAATGAACTTTGATAAAGCATCTGGCAAAATCCAATCAGATGTTCAGCCATTAAAAGACTTTGTTGAAAAATCATACCTTAACTATTCAATGTATGTAATTCTAGATCGAGCATTACCTTTTATTGGCGATGGCTTGAAGCCAGTTCAACGAAGAATTATCTATGCTATGTCTGAATTGGGTTTGTCTGCACAATCCAAACCAAAAAAATCTGCGAGAACAGTTGGAGACGTTCTTGGTAAGTATCATCCACATGGAGACTCAGCATGTTATGAGGCAATGGTGAGTATGGCACAGGATTTTTCTTATCGATATCCAATGATCATTGGTCAAGGAAACTGGGGCTCTTATGATGATCCCAAGTCATTTGCAGCAATGCGTTATACCGAAGCTAAATTAAGTGCTTACACAAAAATGATGCTTTCTGAATTAGGTCAAGGAACAGTGGATTGGAAATTAAATTTCGATGGAACCTTAAAAGAACCCCAGTATCTTCCAGCCAGATTACCAAATCTTATTCTCAACGGAGTGACTGGAATTGCAGTTGGAATGTCAACGGATATTCCTCCACACAACATAAAGGAAATTGCATATTTATTGAGCAAAATAATTAAAAATCCAGAGATTTCTATTGGTCAATTGGTTCGATTAGGGAAAAACTTTCAAGGGCCTGATTTTCCATCAGGAGGAGAAATGATTAGTTCAGAAGAAGAGATTAAAAATATCTATAAAACTGGCAATGGTTCATTAAAAATAAGAGCTTCTTATAAAAAAGAAAAAGAATTGATAATTATCAATGAATTACCTTATCAAATATCAGGTAATAAAATCATTGAACAAATTGCATCACAAATGAAAGATAAAAAACTTCCACTTTTGACAGATATTAATGATGAGTCTGATCACAAAACACCAATAAGAATAGTTCTTACACCTAAATCATCGAGAGTTAATACAGATGAGTTAATGAGTCATTTATTTGCAACAACTGATTTAGAAAAGAATATTCGAGTCAATATGAATGTGATTGACCTGGATGGGAAACCGAAAATCTGTGATTTAAAACAGCTGTTGTCTGAATGGATTGAGTTTAGAAGACAAACCATTATTAAACGATTGGAATTTAGATTGAATGAAGTTCAATTAAGACTTCATATCCTTGAAGGTTTGATGATTATTTACCTCAATATAGATGAAGTTATTCGTATTATCAGAGAAGAAGACAAGCCGAAAGAGAAATTGATTGTGAAATTTAAGCTCTCAGATATTCAAGCTGAGTCCATACTTAATTTGAGACTTAGAAATCTAGCAAAATTAGAAGAAGAAAAAATCACTGTTGAAAAACAAGAGTTAGAAATCGAAGAACAGTCTTTATTGAAACTATTGAAAAGTAAAAAGAAAATTAATCAATTGATTCAAGATGAAATAGATACCGATGTAAAAGAGTATGGCGATGATAGGAGAACAAAGCTCAATCAATCTGCTGAAACATCACAAGCATTCGATCAGACACAACTCGCAAGCAGTGATCCGGTCACTGTGATTCTATCTCAAAGTGGTTGGGTGAGAGCTGCCAAAGGTTCTGTTGAAGAACCAGAATCTCTTAATTATAAAGCAGGAGATGAATATCTAACTTCAGTCTCTGGAAGAAGCAATCAGTTTGCAGTATTCATGGATAGCACCGGTAGAGTGTATAGCATTGTTGCTGATTCATTGCCTTCTGCAAGAAGTCAAGGAGAGCCATTATCCAGTCGTCTTAATCCACCTGATGGGGCAACTTTTGCTGGTGTTATGTCTGGAGCTCCAGACACAAAATGGTTGGTTGCTTCTAGCAATGGTTATGGATTCTTTGTCACATTGAAAGATTTGTATTCAAAAAATAGAAAAGGAAAAGTATGTTTGAAGGTTTCCAATGAAGCCAAGGTCTTAATTCCTTCCAATGCTTCTCAAGCAGGTTACCCAGAGCCAGCTTATATAGCAGCAGCAAACTCAACTGGTAAGCTCTTAATATTTCCTGCCAATCAATTAATGGAAATGAGTAAGGGCAAGGGTTTAAAAATTATTGGTATACCCACAAAAAAATTTAAATCAGGTGTCGAAGCATTGGTTTCAGTTTTAGTATTGGGTGTGAATGATGCTATCCGAGTTTACAGCGGCAAAAAACCTAAAATTATCAGACCGGATGACTTTTCAAATTACATGAGTGATCGGGGTAAACGTGGAAGATCCGTTCCACCATTTAAGAAAATTGATTACTTAGAGATTGAACAAAAATAGTATTTTGATTAAGGAGTTTTAATGGCATCTTACAGCAGCAGTGATTTTAAAAATGGTTTAAAAGTCCTTATTGATGGTGAACCATTTAATATTATCGATACAGAATTTCATAAACCAGGAAAAGGACAAGCGTTCAATAAGATCAAATTAAAGAATCTTAAAAATGGCAAGGTTTTAGAGAAAACCATCAAAATAGGAAGCAGTCTTGAAAAAGCAGATGTTTTAACTCGTGAAATGCAATTTCTCTATAGCGATGGCGATCAATTTCACTTTATGGATTCTGAGTCTTATGAGCAAATTGCAATATCAAAAGAGACAATAGGGGAAATCAAGATCTGGTTGAAAGAAGAGTCGGTCTGCAATATAACCCTATGGAATGAAAGAGCAATAGATGTAGAGCCTCCTATTTTTATTGAATCCAGGATAATAAAAACGGATCCAGGCTTGAAGGGAGATACCGCTCAGGGCGGGGTTAAACCAGCTGAAATAGAAACCGGAGCGAACATTAAGGTGCCACTTTTTGTTGATGAAGGAGAAATTATTAAAGTGGACACTAGAACAGGAGAGTATGTTTCTAGAGTGAAAAGAGACTGATGATGAATCAAAAAATTATTTATTATTTTCTTGTGATTCTTTTTAGTTTTTTTGTTGCCTACGGTATTAAGAATATTTTCATGCCATTCTAAAAGACGTTCTTTTATATTTTTTTATTTTCTTCGTTCTGATTTTTTTCTGATTCCGATGGTGACGCTCTTTTGCTAAAATGCTTGAAAGATTTCACCATGAACACTAAAACAAGAATTAGAACTATAATCATGGCTTCCATTGATATTCCCTTATTAGTTATTTATTTAGTGTAGCAAGGAGTTGCCCTAATTGAATGTTTTGATTTTTATTTAAATTATCTCTCCATTGAAGGTTGCATTCTTTTGGAAAGATCATCAACACAGTCGAACCTAAGTTGAAACGACTGTATTCCTCTCCTTGTTTTATGCTGACTGGTTGTCTGGCAATTTCTGCATTACTCCACTTTTTATTGATATCAGCAACATTCAATGCTGCCACCATGATCATTGAGAATTCATAATTAGCATTTTGAAAAAAACTTACCATTCTTTGATTTCTAGAGTATAAATCAGGAATACTCTTCAGTGCTTTTTCATTCACAGGGTGAAGCTCACCTGGAATAATAGTATTTTCCAGCAGCATCCCATCAACTGGCATGTGCACTCGATGATAGTTATAAGGAGCTAAATATATAGTAATGTAGGAACCATCTTTATACGTTTGTATATTTTTAGAATTAAAGTTGAGTAGTTCATTCAAATTGTATTTAGAGTTTTTGATTTGAATGAGTTCTTGACCCTCTATATTACCAAACTCTATAACCTTACCATCAACAGGGGAAACAATATTATCCTTGCCAGCCATTATAGGTCTTGCATCGTCTTGAAACTCTCTAGTAAAGAAATCATTGAAATGTTTAAATTCATGAATGGATTGTTTTTTATATTCTAATAATTCAATTTTGTAAAAATATTTGAATGTGGCAATTAGAAAAAACTTAATTATTGGGTTTGATACTCTTGAGACTAATAAAAGAAATGTTCCAAATCTCTTTTTAATATTAAATAGAATAGATTTATTAAATGAAGAATTAATGTTTTTCCTCCGCTTATTTGAGTGTTAATGTAACATCGACAAACAATCAATAGTATTACTTTGAATATAATAAGCCACAATTTGAGTATTGATGATGCAATCAAAAAAATTACTGAATTATTTGATAAGCATAAGGTTTTCTTTGGCCATGGTACAGATAATGCTGCAGATGAAGCAACTGACCTGGTCTTTTTTATTTTAAATATTGATTTCACATCTACTCAAAATTTCAATGATAGAATTATTTTAGAAGATGAATGGAAAGCAATTAATAAACTTGCTTCACTAAGAATTGAAACCAGAAAACCACTTCCTTATCTCACAAATCAAGCTTATTTTTGCCATGAGAAATTCTATGTTGATGAAAGAGTGTTGATTCCAAGATCACCCATAGCTGAAATAATTCAAAATCATTTTAACCCTTGGTTAGACGAATCAATGATTAAAACTATTTTAGAAATAGGAACAGGGTCTGGGTGCATTGCTATAGCTATGGCGAAGTATTTTGAAAACTCATTGATTACTGCAACTGATGTATCTGATGCTGCTCTTGAGGTAGCAAAAATCAATGTAAAACATTTCTTATTTGAAAAACAAATCAAACTTATTCAATCAGACTTGTTTGATAATATTCAAGGTAAATATAATCTTATTGTTTCAAATCCACCTTATGTTCCAAGAGAAGTTATGAAAAATTTACCTCAAGAATACTCCTTTGAACCCACTAAAGCCTTGTTAGCTGGTGACAATGGACTAGATTTTATTGCTAGAATACTGCATGATGCTCCTCTTTTTCTAGAAGAAGATGGGATCTTAGTTATTGAGGCTGGTGTAGCTTCTAAAGAAATGGAGAGAGAATTTAAACTACCATTTAAATGGATTGATTTTGAATTTGGTGGTGAAGGCGTTGCACTTATAGAAGCAAAACATCTTAAATAGAATTTAGTTACAATGTTAAGTATAAAGAGATAAATCATGGCAGGAAATACAATAGGTAAAATATTTACAGTGACAACCTCTGGAGAGAGTCATGGTCCTGGTATGTCTGCTATTGTTGATGGTTGTCCACCAGGAATGGAATTATCGGAAGACGATATTCAGCAAGACCTAGAGAGACGGAGACCTGGGACTTCTCGCTTTACTTCTCAGCGAAAAGAGCCTGATCAAGTTAAGATAATGTCAGGAGTTTTTGAAGGAAAAACAACAGGAACGCCAATTAATCTAGTGGTCAAAAATGTAGATCAGAAATCAAAAGATTATTCAGCCATTAAAGATAAGTTTCGTCCTGGACATGCAGATTATTCTTACTACCACAAATATGGGATAAGAGATTATAGAGGAGGGGGACGGTCATCGGCTAGAGAAACTGTAATGAGAGTTGCAGCTGGAGCGATTGCTAAGAAGTATCTCAAAGAGCGATTGGGAATGAATATATTTGGATACCTTAGCCAATTAGGACCAATTATAAGCGAATTAAAAGACAAAGATTTTATTTATACCAATCCATTCTTTTCCGGAGATCCTGAGAAAATTAAAGAATTGGAAACTTTTATGGATCAGTTAAGAAGAGAAGGGGATTCAATTGGTGCCAAAATAAATATTTTAGCCTCAAATGTCCCAGTGGGCTTAGGCGAACCCGTTTTTGATAAACTTGAGGCTGATATTGCCCATGCATTAATGAGTATTAATGCTGTTAAGGGAGTTGAGATTGGTGCTGGTTTCTCAGTAGTGACTCAAAAGGGCAGCGAGCATAGAGATGAAATTGACTCCACTGGATTTAAGCAAAATAACTCTGGAGGTACTTTGGGTGGAATTTCATCAGGACAAGATATTCTTGCTAGTATTGCATTAAAACCAACTTCTAGTATTACTAAGCCAGCTGAAACCATTGACAAGTCAGGAGATGAAACAGAAATAGCAACCAAAGGCAGACATGATCCATGTGTTGGGTTAAGAGCTACACCTATTGCTGAAGCAATGATCGCTATTGTCTTAATGGATCATTATTTGCGTCATCGAGCACAGAATATAGACGTCAATCTAACAAGTTAATTTCTAGCTATGAAAAAATATAATGTAGCTCTAATTGGTGCCACAGGAATGGTAGGGGAGTCATTGATTTCCATACTCCAAGAAAGGAAATTTCCAGTCAATAAACTTTACCCTTTAGCAAGTAAGAGATCATTGGGTAAGCAGGTTGAGTTTAATTCTCAATCCATTGAAGTGATTGATTTAGAAGAGTTTAATTTTAATGGTATCGATTTCTGTTTTTTCTCAGCTGGATCAAAAGTATCGGATCAATATGCCCCCATAGCTGCAAATGCAGGCGCTATTGTAATCGATAATACTTCTAGATATAGATATGAAGATGATATTCCATTAATCGTCCCTGAGGTGAACTCTTCCTTTCTTAAGAACTATAAAAATCGCAATATAATTGCTAACCCAAATTGCTCAACCATTCAGTTGATGGTAGCACTGGCTCCAATACATGTTTATTCACCCATCAAAAAAATTAACATAGCAACATATCAATCGGTATCAGGGGCAGGCCGAAGTGCAGTCGAATTATTGAACCGTCAACTAACAGATGTAAATTATCCAGAGCAGAATGAAAGCCCTCTCTTTGCTCATAATGTAATCCCTCAAATAGGAGATATTCAAGACAATGGATACACATTAGAGGAAATGAAATTAGTTTGGGAAACCAAAAAAATACTTGGATCGGATGACATTAAAGTGAATGCAACTGCGGTAAGGGTTCCAGTGAGAGTTGGACATGCTGAGGCTGTTACAATTGAAACAGAAACAGATATGAACCTTTCATTAATTAAAGATTTATTAAGCAAAGCACCAGGCATCCAACTTTTTGATGATGAGTCTTATCCAATGTCTATTCTTCATGGAGAAGGCACTGATCAAGTGTTTGTAGGACGGATACGTAAAGATCTTTCCGATAAGAACTCCATTAACCTTTGGATTGTTGCAGACAATATCCGAAAAGGAGCAGCGCTAAATTCAATTCAAATTGCTGAAACAATCATCCAATCTGATTACTAAGGCATGTCTACCTCAGCAATGAAGTTAGCTTGCGGGGTTGAATACATTGGTACTCAATATTGTGGTTGGCAGTCACAAAAAGATCATGTTGCAATTCAGGATCATTTAGAAAAGGCCATAAGTAGAGTTGCAAACGAATCCATTAGAATTCATGGCTCAGGAAGAACTGATAGTGGCGTGCATGCTTATGAGCAAGTTTTTCATTTTACCTCCCATGCCAAGAGGGAGAAAAATCAATGGATCGATGGTATTAACTCTAATTTACCTAAGGATATTCTTATTCGGTGGGTTAAAGAAGTGCCTATTGAATTTGATGCTAGAAGATCAGCACTTTTTCGTCGTTATGATTACTTGATAGAAAATAATAGGCCAAGTGTTTTTTTAAAAGGAAGATCTCTTTTTGTTTATAAAAAACTCAACCTTATGTCTATGAAAAAAGCAGCCAATCACTTAATTGGGAAAAATGATTTTTCTTCATTTAGAGCCTCCAGTTGTCAATCTAATAATCCCACACGTGAGATGAAATCAATATCTGTTGTTCAAGAAGATCAGTTAAGAATTGAATTTATTGCTAATGCCTACCTGCATCATATGATTAGAAATATAATGGGGACATTAATCGATATTGGCCATGGGAAAATAGAGGCTGATATGATGAAAGAAATACTGGATGCAAAAGACAGAAAATTGGCTTCAAAAAAAGTATCTGCCGATGGGTTGTATCTCTTTAGTGTAAAATATCCTGAAAAATATCAATTGCCTACCATTGGCATTTAGATAAGATAAGTTAATTGAATTTTGAAAATGATATTTACTAAAAGCATAGGAAGAAAATAGACAATGAGTTGGTTTGAAAAAATAGTTCCCTCGATGATTAAGACCAAAAAAAAACAAAGGTCTAAATCAGTTCCTGAAGGCGTTTGGGTGACATGCGATGAATGCAAAGCACAATTGTATAGGGCAGAGTTGGAAAGAAATCTACATGTTTGCAATCAGTGTAATCATCATATGAGAATAGGAGCAAGGTATCGTCTCGAGAACTTTTTTGATAAAGGAACCATAAAAGAATATTTCAATAATCTTATTTCTACAGATCCCTTGAAGTTCAGAGACACTAAAAAATACAAAGATCGATTAATTGAGTCCAAGAAGAAGTCAGGAGAAAATGATGCTTTATTAGTCATGAAAGGATCTGTAAAGGGTATTGAGATGGTTGCTTGTGCATTTGAATTTAATTTTCTAGGCGGTTCAATGGGCTCAGTGGTTGGTGAGAAATTTCTTCGAGGAGTGAACCTTAGTATAGAAAATAAAACACCTTTTATTTGTTTTACTGCAAGCGGAGGAGCAAGAATGCAAGAAGCTTTTCTTTCACTGATGCAATTAGCTAAAACAACCTCAGCATTGGTTGAGTTGGATTATGAGAAATTACCTTATATCTCTGTTATGACTGATCCCACAACAGGAGGAGTATCGGCAAGTATAGCAATGCTTGGTGATATCAATATTGCAGAACCGGGAGCATTGATTGGATTTGCCGGCCCCAGAGTAATTGAGCAAACAGTTGGAGAAAAATTACCTGAGGGATTTCAAAGAAGTGATTTTCTAATGGAAAAAGGCGTTCTTGATATGATTGTTGATCGCAGAGAGATGAGAAATACTATTTCTCAGTTGATCTCTACTTTGACTCAAAAAGAAATTCAAGAGGATTAGCATCAATATAAAGGAATCTTAAATGGAAAGCTGGGGTCTCCATGAGTGGTTAGAATATCAGGAAACTTTGAATCCTAATGATATTGATCTTGATCTTTCTCGAATAGAAAAAGTATATAAAAAGCTAGATATATTACCTCCAAAAGATAAGAAATTCTTAATTGCAGGGACCAATGGCAAGGGAACAACTGTTGCCTTTATTGAAGATCTTCTAATCAATAGAAATTTAAAAGTTGGATCCTATACCTCTCCACATTTAATTAGCTATAACGAAAGAATTACCATCAATAAAGAAATGGTAAAGGATTCTGATTTAATTAAAGCATTTAAAACCATAGAGTCAGTCAGGGATAATGTACCTCTTACTTATTTTGAATTTGGAACATTGGCAGCTTTTTTAACCTTAACCCAAGCTAAATGCGATGCATGGGTGATAGAGGTTGGTTTGGGTGGCAGACTGGATGCTACGAATGTTCTAGAACCCACAATGTCTATTATTACTAATATTGCTTTAGATCATCAAGAATGGCTAGGGAACAGTTTAGAACAAATTGCTAAAGAGAAAGCAGGAATAATTAAACCATCAATACCTATCATTTATGGAGATGACTCCATGGAGAAAATAATTAGAAACATCGCTAACACTAACGATTCTGATTTATTTATAGGGGGTGTTGATTTTACACTGGTTAATAAAAATGAAGGATCAACCTGGTATGGTTTATTTAATAGTATTGATAATATCAATGCTCCTAAAACATGGGGCCCTGCTGAATATCAAAATTTAGCCACAGCTTTAACTGCCATCGAGTTGCAAGATGAAAATCTTTTACCCAATGAGAGTGAGCTTAATCTTATTTTGAAGAAATTCTACTTACCCGGTAGATTTGAAAAAATAGAGAAGAATTTAACATGGATTCTAGACGTTGCTCATAATCCACAAGCAGCCAATAATCTATTCAAGCGACTGGAATTACTGCCCAAGATAGGAGCTAAGTATATGATCATAAGTATGATGAAAGACAAGGATATTTCTGGTTTTATTGACGTTTTCTCAGACGTTATCTCAGAATGGATTGTCTGCAAGATGGATACAGAAAGGTCATTAACATCACATGAATTATCTGAGAAACTGGTTACATTTGGTTTGTCTAATGTTACTGTTATGACTGAACCTAAAAAAGCTTTTAATTATGTTAAAGGAATTGCATCGAAGGATGATATAGCAATTGTTACTGGCTCCTTCGAATTAGTAGGTCCAGCAATAAGTTGGTTTGACTCAGTTCAATAAAAATATGAAAGAAAAATTAATTGGTTTTACAACTCTAGCAATAATTATTGTTATGCTTTTGCTTAATTTATTGCAGGGAAGGGGAATGGAAAATCTCAATCAGTACAGAGAGAAACAAACGAATATCATTACTCAAGATGATTTTAAAAAAGAACAATTCAACCCCAACTGGACCCTTCAGATAGCAGCATTTAATAATTATGAAGAGGCATTGAAACTTGCGAAGGAGCTGGAAAAAATAAGAATGAAAGTTCTTATCAGCGAAAGAAAAGTAGAGAATACTAAGATATATAGAGTCAGAATTTTACAAAAAAATGAAAACGATAAAATGAAAAGCACAATCAAAAGATTGGAAAAAAATAATTACAGTTATCAGGTATTAAAACTCAGTCAGCAATGATCAATCATTTTGTTATTCCTAACTTTTATATACCTCTAAATTTTTTTGGTTCAGATCAATCCATCGCAATGTTGGATTTTATTTTTATAGCAATTTTACTGATTTCTTTAGTCATTGGTCTTTATAGAGGCTTCATTAAAGAGATATTATCTTTACTAACATGGATTATAGCTTTCTGGGCTACCTTTAGTTTTGATTCTCAACTTGAGATTTATTTTGCCTCCACCATTGCAACAGAAGCTTCAAGAATATGGTTATCAAGACTTATTATATTAGTGATTGTCCTGCTTTTTGGAGCTTATATAAATAAACTTTTTTCTAAGATAAGTTGGAAATTTGCGGGTAATGTATTTTTTGGTTTAGGATTTGGCCTTCTAAGAGGACTTATTTTAATTGCAATTCTCATTTTAGTTCTTGAAGACAGTGGGCAATACAATGAAGCTTGGGTTCAGAATGCAATGTTATTAGAATTTGCAGAAAATATTTCTGATTTTTTTAATAATATTTTTATTGAACAGTATGGTTAATATGACATTATAGCTTTGAATTATAAATGGGGGAGTAATTTGAATGTGTGGATTAGTTGGAATCGTAGCTAACCATCCTGTCAATCAGGAAATTTATGATGCTTTAACTGTTCTGCAGCACAGGGGACAGGACTCATCCGGTATCATGACCGATGATAATGGAGTCTTGTGTTTAAGAAAAAGTAATGGTCTGGTCAGCGATGTTTTTTCACAAGAAGATATGGCTACGCTCAGAGGCAATATTGGAATTGGTCATGTCAGATACCCCACAGCTGGTTCTTTAAGTTCAACAGAAGCTCAACCTTTCTATGTCAATACTCCATTTGGAATATCCTTGGCACACAATGGTAACTTGGTTAATACCAATGAGCTGAGAGATCATCTTAAAAAAGTTGATAAGAGGCATTTAAATACAGAATCTGATACGGAAGCTCTACTTAATCTATTTGCTCACGAGTTACAAATACAGAACCTTGAAGAAGTGACACCTCAATCAATATTTGATGCAACTGAGAAAGTTTTTAATAGATGCTCAGGAGGATACGCCGTAGTAGCAATGATATTGAATCATGGATTGATTGCTTTTAGAGATCCTAATGCCATTAGACCCCTTGTTATTGGAGTCCGTGAATCCAATGAAGGTAAGGAGTATATGGTAGCTTCTGAAAGTGTTGCTCTTGATGTAGTGGGTTTTTCTTTGTTGAGAGATGTTTTACCAGGCGAGGCTATATTTATTGATACTGGAGGTAATTTTTATTCGAAACAATGCGTTGAACCCAAAAGTTACACTCCCTGTATTTTTGAGTTTGTTTATTTTGCGAGACCCGATTCTATAATCGATGGAATGTCGGTTTATAAATCAAGACTAAAGATGGGAGAGTATTTAGCTCAAAGCATTATAGAAAAAGGTTTGCATCATGAAGTTGATGTAGTAATCCCCATTCCTGATACCAGTAGAACAAGTGCACTCCAAGTAGCACATCATCTTGGGGTTAAATACAGAGAAGGTTTTATCAAGAATAGATACATTGGCAGAACGTTTATTATGCCTGGACAAGATAAAAGAAAGAAGTCAGTTAGACAGAAACTCAATCCAATTGAACTTGAACTAAAAGATAAAAATGTACTGCTTATTGATGATTCAATAGTTAGGGGTACAACATCGAAGCGAATTATAGAAATGACAAGAAGCACTGGAGCAAAAAAAGTATTTTTTGCATCCGCAGCCCCTCCAGTAAAATACCCCAATGTTTATGGTATTGATATGCCAGCATCGAGTGAATTGATTGCAAGTGGAAAGAGTGAAGAAGAATTAGCTGGTTTTATTGGTGCAGATTGGTTAATTTATCAAACTCTAGACGATCTCATTGAGGCTGTAAAATTTGATGAAACCGGCGTTCAAGCCTTTGATACTTCATGTTTTTCAGGAGAATACGTGACCAATGATATTAGTCAGAAATACCTGAAATCACTTGAGTCAAAAAGAAGCGATGATGCTATTAGAGAGTCTGAGCAGTTAAGAAAGCAAATTGAAATTAATGATCCTTCAATCTCTGCTAATTAATAAGATCAATTAAAACTGGATCCTCATTAGACCAATCTAAGATAATTACACTTTCATCCGTCCAGTCACCAAGAACGAAACGTTCGCAATAATGATTATTGCTTTCAATGATATGTTTAGCGGGTCTATGGGTATGGCCATGGATAATTAAATCAACTTGATGGGCATTAATTACTTTTTCTATAGTTGCTTGATTGACATCCATTATAGTCATTGATTTCTTTTCTTTAGAGTTCTGACTGGCATCTTTGGCCTCTCCTGCAATTTTTAATCTTTTACTTATAGGAAAACCCAAAAAATCCTTTTGCCAATCTTTATTTCGCACAATTTTTCTAAACATTTGATACTCAGTATCATCAATGCAGAACTCATCGCCATGAGAGACCAGAACTTTTTTATTTTTATAAGTAAAAACATATGGATCAGAAATTAATTCCACACCGGTTTCTTCTAAGAATTTATTTCCGATTAAGAAGTCACGGTTGCCATATAGGAAATAAGTTTTTATATTACTAGTTGTAAGTTCCAAAAGTGCACTCTTAATGTATTGATGTAATGGTGTTTCATGATCATCTCCAACCCAGGATTCAAATAAATCACCAATGATATAGAGCTCAATATCATCTTTATTATTTTTTATGAGGCTCTCAAGATAGGATTTAAACATAGATGTAATAAGAGGCTGATCATCATTAAGATGGAGATCAGAGATAAAAACTTTTTTCATTTATTACCCTCTTTAACTCAGAGTATCGATTAATTGATTCGAGAAGCCTCTAAAACAATCACTGGAGAGATCGGAACATCTTGCATTCCGTTCATTGATTGAGTTGCACTTCCAGCAATCATATCAATTACATTAAACCCTTCAATCACTTCACCAAACACTGCATAGCCCCATCTGGTAGCCATAGGGTCTAATGTAAAATTATCAACCAAGTTAATATAAAACTGAGAGCTCGCTGTATGTGGATCTGTTTCTCTTGCCATAGCTATTGTCATTCTTCTATTACTAAGGCCATTACCCGATTCATTGATAATATTAGGGTAGGTTTCTTTTGATTCCAGGTCTGAAGTGAAGCCACCACCTTGAATAACAAAGCCTTGGATCACTCTATGGAAAACAGTGTTCTCAAAAAAATCATCTTCAATGTAACGAAGAAAATTCTCAACCGTGAGTGGAGCTCTATTTCTATCCAGTTCAATTATGAATGATCCTGATGTAGTCACTATTTTAATTTGAGGGTAATTTTCTGATGCAATGTTTTCATTGATTATTAATAAAAATGCTAATGTTATTAATATTGATTGTTTTAGATATTTTTTCATTGTTATAATTTTTTAATTAAATTTTAATCCACTTATCGGATGAAATCTTCCTTTCTTTTTTGTTATCACTCATGTTAATGCTCGAAGCAATGAGTGTATTTTTTAAAAGCATGGCCACTGTCATTGGTCCAACTCCACCTGGCACAGGTGAGATCCATGAAGCTTGCTCTTTTGCAGTTTTAAAATCAACATCGCCAGTAACTTTGCCATTTTCATCTCGATTGATACCAATATCAAAAACAACAGCATCTTTCTTAATCCAGTTACCCGGTATGATTCCTATCTTACCAACCGCAACGGCTAAGATTTCCGCTTGATTGACAAAACTTTCTAAATTTTTAGTAAATTTGTGACATACCGTTGTGGTAGCTCCTCTTAGTAATAACTCTAGCGCAAGAGGTCGCCCTACCAAATTAGATGCACCCACTATCACAGCATGCTTTCCCATTGGATCAATGCCAATGGAATCAAGCATAGTAATAACACCAATGGATGTGCAAGGTCTCAAGACTGGTATCCTTTGCATCAGCCTTCCTATGGTGTAAGGATGAAAACCATCAACATCTTTAATCGGATCTATTGATTCAATAATCTTTGTTTCGCTTATATGATCTGGAAGAGGAAGTTGTACCAGAATTCCATGAACTTCAGAATTATTATTGAGTGATTTAACTAGTTCTATTAATTCTTTTTCAGATGTATCTTCAGGTAGATCATGATTGAATGATTTCATTCCTACTTCTTCACAGGCAATTCTTTTGTTTCTAACATAAATTGCGGAGGCTGGATTATCTCCAACTATAACAACTGCCAAACCAGGAGGACTTATTCCATCATTAATATTCTTAGCAATACTTTTCTTAATTTCAGAAATAGTTTCTTGAGCTATTTTTTTTCCATCTATTATATTTGCTGTCATTATCTGTCCTAAAAAAGGTAATACATCATATCAGACAAGTATGTATTTTTAGAAAAGAACAATCTTTTTTTTAAAAGGTATCTGATTTTATATAAATATCAGTATAATACCCAATCTTAATACTTATTAAATCAAATCGGGGCATAGCGCAGCCTGGTAGCGCATCTGCTTTGGGAGCAGAGGGTCGGGGGTTCGAATCCCTCTGCCCCGACCATCAAATTTATTGACTAGAGAAAATAACTGAATTATGTTTAGAATACATTATGGGCAGAGTTCATGATTTTAAACCCGATATTTATCTTACTAAGAAGGATTTCAAAGAAATAAGAGAAATCTTTCATACCCCTTTGACCGGCTCCTATAACTGGGATTATACAGCAGCAGACGATAAAATTAATCGACTCTATCAGCTTGCTAAAAAAAGACAGTGGGATGTGGAGATTGATCTTGATTGGTCTCAAAAATGGGAAAAGAATAAAGCAACACTTGAAGAGGATTTTATTGTTAATCATCAATCTTTTCTTGGCTACCAACCTTATCTAGATTTGAGTGATGATAAGAAGCTTGAAATACAAAAGAAATTATCAGCCTGGACATTGAGCCAGTTCCTTCATGGAGAGCAGGGCGCTTTACTGGTAGCTAGTCAATTGTGCTCATGTGCTCCAACCTATAATGCAAAACTGTATGCAGCTACCCAAACCTATGATGAGGCTAGACATGTTGAAGCATTTAATAAATACATTCAAACAAGACAAGGAATGATGTACCCAATTACACCTGATCTAAAAGATCTATTAGACAAGATTTTGACTGATGAGAGGTGGGATTTAAAATTTATTGGCATGCAATTAGTTATTGAAGGTTTGGCTTTAGGGGCGTTCAAGGCTATTCAGTTAAGTTATCCAGATAACTTGTTAAAAGAGTTAATTCAAAAGGTTATTCAGGATGAATCAAGACACGTGACATTTGGTATTCATTATCTAGAGCAACATATCAAAAGTTTGAGCGAAGAAGAAAAGAAAGAAAGAATACAGTTCGCCTATGAAGCATGTGTCGTGATGCGCCATAGGTTTCATCCTGTTGAGGTCTACCAAGATTTTGGATGGAATGTTGAGGAAACTATTAAATATGATGAGACTGTTAAGATTAGGAAAGATTTTCAAGAGTTTCTTTTTCAAAGGGTGATACCAAGTCTTAAAAGAGTCGGTTTATTGACAGAAGACATTAGACCAAAGTTTGAAGAGCTCGGAGTACTTCAGTGGGAAGATTATGATGATGAAGATATCGATTGGAAAGAAGCTCAATCAGCCTGAATTATTTTCAAGAAATAATTGAGTAAAAAGGAGATAATTTTCTCTTAATCATTATCCATATGCCCACTACTGAGACATATAATGGGTTCTAGTTGTCTGTTATACATTCATTGATAACGATAGACTTTTGTTAACTTAATTTAAAGGACGAGCCCTTTACAATTATTCACTTTCGAATTAGGAAATTATTATGACTACAAATAAACAATATTCAGTTTTTTTGAAAAATAGATTTTTAAAGGTTGTGACAAAATAACTAATATAAAAATAGCAAGTAAGTTAATACTGATAAAAGCACTATATGAAACATCGTAACTACAGCGGAAAACTACTGTATCTCACTGATGGTCAAGGTGAGATGGGAAGAGAATATTTTAATATAACCATTCAACCTGATGGTACCAGAACCATGCGTGCAAACTGCGAAATGGATGATGATTGTCTAATTCGTGATGTGATTTTGACTGTTGATAAGGAATGGTACCCATTGGATGCGTTTGTTCGTCTAACCATAGAAGAAAAGTTTGTTGGTAGTACATGGTATCGCTTTACAGACTTCTCAGCAGAATGCGAAGGCTTTACTGAAAAGGAAGGTCGTTTTACACAGCACTTTGATTCGGTCAATAAAATCCGATTTTTTGGTGCGCATCCACTTCATGGTGACTCATGGGGCTTGGCAATATGGAAGCGAGATAAAAATAAAAAGCTGAGCGATTTGGGCATGTGTTTTGCTTCTTCTCATCTGCCAAATGGAGGTTCTGGTCCTATGCTAGAGCCAGCAGACAATTCAATTACACAACACAAATATATAGGCACAGAAGAGATAACTGTGCCAGCCGGAACTTTTCAGACAGAGCATTTTCAGTTTCTTGTTGAGGGTTATCCACCAATTGATATCTGGTCTATTGGAGATGATTATGTCCCGGCACGACTAAGATGGGATTACCTCAAGCAAACATATGAATTGGCTGAGCTGAGCGGAGAAGTTGAATAAAATGCCCACTACTGAGACATATAATGGGTTCTAGTTGTCTGTTATACATTCATTGATAACGATAGACTTTTGTTAACTTAATTTAAAGGACGAGCCCTTTACAATTATTCACTTTCGAATTAGGAAATTATTATGACTACAAATAAACAATATTCAGCTCTTCAGGTTGGTATTGTGTGGCAACGCCTAAATGGTCTTTTGGATGAAACTGCTCATGTATTTGTTCGCACCTCTTTCTCATCAGTGGTTCGAGATAATTGGGATTTTGCAGTCTGTTTAATGGATTCAAAAGGTAGATTATTTGCTCAGTCTTCTAGAAGTATTCCTTCTTTTATAGGCTCTATGCCTCGTACTCTAAAAATTATGTTGAAACGCTTTCCTAAAGAGACATTAAGTCCTGGCGATGTAATGATTTCAAATGATGCTTACCATGGAACTGGACATCTTAATGATGTAACAATGATAAGACCTGTTTTTAGAGATGGAAAGCTGATCGCTTTTTTGGGAAGTGTATTTCATAGTGTAGATATAGGAGGAGCACCATCTGTTAACGCCAAAGATTCATTTGAAGAAGGGCTTACTATTCCTGTCTCAAAAATATTGGTTAAAGGTAATAGAAATGAGGATGTCATAGCATTCATGACTGAAAATCTTAGGTCTCCTGAAGAAACATTCGGTGATATTGGTGCGCAGTTTTCTGCTTATGAACTAGGCATTAAAAGACTAATAAAAATACTGGATGATGAAAATATTAATGATTTAGATGTCTTAGTAGAAGAAATACTTGGACGATCTGAGTTAGCCATGAGAAATGCTATATCTGCTGTGCCAGACGGCATATATAGTGATGATATTATGTTGGATGGTTTTGATGAACCATTAAAAATAAGATGTGAGGTTAGTATTAAAGGTAGTGATCTTAGCGTGGATTTCTCTGGAACATCTGAGCAGATTAACCGACCTATAAATTCAGTTTTAAATTATACGATAGCCTATTCTGCTTATGCCATTAAATGTGCTTTTGACCCAAATACACCTAATAATGAAGGATCTTTTCGACCCATAACTATTACAGCTCCAGAAGGTTCAATATTAAATCCATTAAGGCCAGCACCGGTTTGGGCTAGGCATTTGACTGGGCATTATTTACCACCAGTCATTTTTAGTGCTCTTGCTAAATTGATACCTGATCGAATTATAGCGGATTGTGGTTCACCAGTATGGAATGTTTATTTTGCTGGGAAATTGGATGATGGCCAGCGTTTTATAAAAATGTTTTTTATGAATGGTGGACATGGTGCACGTCCACATGAAGATGGTCCCGCCTGTCTAAGTTTTCCTAGTAATATTGCGACAGTTCCACTAGAGCAATTTGAGAATAGTGTTCCGATTTTAATTATGGAAAAAAGTTTAATTCCAGATTCTGGGGGAGCAGGAGAATTTAGAGGAGGCCAGTCTCAACGATTATCTTTTAAAATTGTTTCTAAAGACCCAGTGACAATGACCATCCGTCATGAGCGAGTTAAATATCCACCACGAGGATTATTGGGTGGTAAGGCTGGCTCTCCAGGTTGTGATTATCTTAATGGTGAAATAATACCTGCCAAGAGTCGTATTGAGTTGAAGAATAATGATGTAGTTACATTTGATACTGCAGGAGGTGGAGGTATTGGTTCTCCAGAAAACCGCTCTGAAGAAAAAATTGTTCAAGATTTAAAGTCTGGTGCTGTGACACTAGAAACAGCTGAGCGTGATTATTCTTTTAAACAAAAAGAGGTACTTTAGATGTCTGATAATTATCGTTTAGGGGTAGATATAGGTGGCACCTTTACCGATATAGTAATGGTTGATGATAATAGTGGAAAACTCTTTGATGAGAAGGTTTTAACTACTCCAGATGATCCTTCTTTGGGCGTGATTCAAGGGGTGAAAAAAATTCTAGAAACTAACAATGTTGAAGCTTCAGAATTGAAACATATCATTCATGGAACCACCTTAGTTGCCAATGCAATTATTGAAAGACGTGGTTCTAATGTGGCCTTAATAACCACTGAGGGATTTCGTGATATACAGGAAATAGGAACAGAGTCTCGCTATGATACCTATGATTTATTTATGAAAATGCCTGTACCTTTGGTTTCTCGACAATGGCGTTTCGAGATCTCTGAAAGGATAGGTCCTGATGGACAGGTGATAACAAATTTAGATGAATCTAGTGTGGTTAATGCAGCAAAGGTCATTGCTTCTAGTGATATAGATGCTGTCTCTGTTTCTTTGATTCATAGTTATCAAAATCCAACACATGAAAGGCGTATTCGAGAGATATTGCAACGTGAGATACCAGATATTATTGTTTGTATCTCTAGCGATGTAATGCCAGAAATTGGTGAGTATGAACGTACTTCAACTACTATCTGTAATGCCTATGTTTTACCAACTTTTACACGCTATTTAGAACGATTAACAAGAAGTTTGCATGACCTGGGTGTTAGTAAAGATTTGTATTTAATGCTATCCGATGGTGGGACAGTACATCAGTCAACTGCAGCAATTTATCCAATTAGATTAGTTCAGTCAGGTCCAGCAGGTGGAGTGCAAGCTGCTGCTGCAATCAACAAAGTCATTGATCATGAAGATAGCGAGGGTAATATTTTGTGTTTCGATATGGGTGGAACAACTGCCAAGGCTTGCTTAGTCGAAAATGGAAAACCAATGCATGCTAATGAATTTGAAGTTGCTCGAATATTTAGAGGTAAAAAAGGGAGCGGAATACCACTGAAAATTCCTGTGATAGAGATGATAGAAATTGGTGCAGGTGGAGGCTCTATAGCAAGTTTAGATAATTTAGGTCTTATTCAAGTAGGACCGGAAAGTGCTAGTGCTCATCCTGGACCTGCTTGTTATGGTTTGGGAGGTCTGAGTGCAACAGTCACTGATGCTGATCTTATCTTGGGTTATCTTGATGCAAGCAATTTCTTGGGTGGTGATATGAAGCTTGACGTTGAAGCATCCAAATCGGCAGTTAAAAATACTATTGCAGATCCACTAGGTTTAACAGTAGTGGATGCAGCTTGGGCTATCCATGAGACCGTGAATGAAAGTATGGCTCAAGCAGCAGCTATTCATGCACTTGAAAAAGCTAAACGTATAACAGATTATACAATGATACCTATTGGGGGTGCAGGGCCTGTTCATGCCTGTAATATTGCACTCAAACTGAATTTATCAAAACTTATTTGTCCTCCAGGTGCTGGTGTCGCTTCTGCATTAGGTTTTCTTGTTTCTCCGACTTCCTTTACAACTTTGCAAGGCGGTGTAGTTCCTTTAAATCAGCTAAATTTCAAAACTTTAAATCATCAAATTCTATACATGGAAGAACAAGGACGAAAATTAATTACAGATGCGATGGAAAAGAAAGACGAGGTTAGTGTCGAGATACTTGCCTCCATGCGCTATATTGGCCAGGGCTATAATGTGGAAGTAGGTATTTCCAAAAAAGTATTAGCTTCAGAAGATATTTCTGAAATACAACAGCTATTTGAATCCGTTTATCTTACTCAATTCGGGCGAATAGAGCCTCACATGAATATTGAAATCGTATCATGGCGTATCGTTACTGCAGGACCTACACCGCAGATAGATTTAGGAGAAGCCAGAGCTGGAATTCAATCTGGTAATTATGAAAAGGGCAATAGACAAGTCTATTTTGGTTGTGAAAATGATTTTGTATCTACGCCAATTTTTGAACGATCCCAGTTAGAAGAGGGGCAACACTTTGTAGGATCTGCTATTTTTGAAGAACGTGAATCTACAATAGTGGTTCCACCTGGATCGAATTCATACGTTGATGAAGCTTTAAATCTCATTATAAATCTACCCACCGAAGATGAGGCTGAATTAAATTAATGACTGAGGAAGCAACTCATAACACTAAGACCGTTGCTGAAATTCTTGCACAGGCATTTTATGATAATAATGTCACACATATCTATGGTGTACCAGGTGGCGGAAGTAGTTTGCTTTTAATAGAAGCTGCTGCTCAACTAGGCATCAAATTTGTACTTACTCGAACAGAATCTGGTGCGATGATGATGGCCTCAGCAACTGCAGAACTTACTGGCACTATCGGTGTTGCTTTGACTACCAAAGGACCAGGGGTTGCCAGTGCAGCTAATGGTTCTGCTTGTTCATTGCTCGATCGTGCTCCTGTAATTTTAGTGACCGATGGCTTCACTGATCAACAGTCAAATTTTATTACGCATCAATTTATTGATCAAAAAGCATTATTAGCACCAGTTAACAAAGGTCATAGTAGATTGGAAGAAAATCAAGTGATCAGTGAGATAAATAGACTGGTCAATTTAGCTATGAGCCCTCCTTGTGGCCCTGTGCATATTGAGTTAACCGGCGCTACAGCAAAAAAAGAGGTGATAGAACCTCAAACTCAGAAGATAAATGAAGATTATCAGATCAACGCAGATAATTTAAATACACTTAAAGATGCATGTGAGCTTATAAATAATGCTTCCCAACCGGTATTTGTCATTGGATTAGAGGCGCGTAGCATTGAAAATACAGAAAAAATACGCCAACTAATTGAACGTACTGGTTACCCTGTATTAACGACCTATAAGGCAAAAGGTGTCATCTCAGATTATCACCCACAATACGCAGGCATATTTACAGGCGGTATCTCAGAGTCAGCTTGTATATCTAAGGCAGACTTAATCATTTTAATCGGTGTTGATCCTGTTGAATTTGTATTACAAAAGTGGCGATACCAGGTTCCAATTATTGATATTTCAGTCATTGAATACCCTGTGCATTATGTAAGGCCAGATGTAGGTTTGTATGGCTCTATCAGTAATAATATAAGCACTTTACTGAAGGAGATTCCAGTATGGCCTTCGAGTTGGAAATTATCAGCTATAGAGGAGCTTCGAAATAACATGCTTCATTCTTTGGAATGCCATGCAAAGGAGGGCATAGGATCACAGGATGTTGTCCAAGTTGCACTAGAGTCTGCTATGTCTAAGCATGAAGGTAATTTACAAAAAAAACTACCACTTATCACCGTTGATGCTGGCGCTCATATGTTTTCAGTGATGGCTTTCTGGCCCTGTAATCAGCCACTTGATGTACTCATATCAAATGGATTAGCAACGATGGCTTATGCATTACCTGCAGCTATTGCTGCTGCTATCAAAGAAACTAATAGGGCAGTTATAGCTTTTACTGGTGATGGAGGTTTGCTAATGTGTCTCGGCGAATTAAGTACTGCAATTGAGCAAGATCTTCCTATGATTATTATTGTTTTTAATGATCAATCACTTTCGCTAATAGATATCAAACAACAGGCTTCAGGATTACCCAGCCGAGGAATGCGTTGGAAGCAACCAAACTTTAGTCAGGTAATGGAGGGTTTAGGTGGCAAGGGGTATCAAGTGAGCAACATAGAGCAGTATCAACAGGCAATGGATGAGGCATTGGAGATTGGTAAGCCTGTACTCATTGACGTATTATTAAATCCAGAAGGATACAGTCAGCAATTAAAAGCACTGCGAGGTTAAAGGAGAAATGCTAATAGTAACAATAACCATGGAATGTAGGAGATAGAAATTATGAATATGGGTTCTGAGTCTTCAAATAGTTTTCAATTACCACCCGATGTATTAGAAATTTGCGACCTAGCAGAAAACATTGTCAGTAAAGAGCTGATGCCTCTAGAAGCTGAATTTTTAAATTCATCAGATCATGCTTTTGGTATTAAGGAAACAATTAATCTAGAGTCAGTTTTTGGCAAAGGTACTCTTGATCATCTAATGAAAATAGCGAAGGAAACAGGTCTATGGACTTTAATGATCCCAGAAGAATTTGGTGGCGCAGGACTTTCTATGTTGAGTAAGGTTGCGATCTTAGAAAAGTTTTATTATACAGCTGTCCCTTTTCCTTTCGCCAACGTACCTAATATTCTTTATGATTGTAAAGGTGAGCAAATTGAAAAATATTTAAATCCAGTTATGAGTGGTGAAAAAACTACTTGTTTTGCACAAACTGAAGCAAATGCAGGATCAGATCCCGGGAGAATGATGCAGACTAAGGCAATCAAAGATGGAGATGACTGGATTATTAATGGCACTAAAATGTGGATATCTATGGCCGCTGAAAGTGACGTCATGATGGTCCAGGTTGTCACAGATGATGAAAAACGTCAGCGTGGTGGGATTACTATGTTTTTAGTTGATCGCAATAATCCAGGCGTCAAAGTAGAAGAAGATGGAATTAAGACTTGGCTTGGGCCAAGAGCCTCTCAATACATTGTTCATTTTGATGATTGCAGAGTTTCTGGAGATGCTATTTTAGGCGGTGTTGGTAATGGATTTCGACTAGGGCAAAGATGGTTGACGATTCATGATCGTTTGCTTAGAGGTCCATTCGCCTTGGGTAAAATGCAACGTGCACTTGATATGTGTATTTCATGGTCTAAACAACGCTATACATTTGGCAAACCTCTTGCAGAACGGCAAGCTATTCAATGGAAGTTGGTGGATATGTATACCGATATTCAATCATTGCGTGCACTAACCTATCAGATGGCTGCTCGTTATGATCAAGGCGAAGATATTAGAGTGGAAGCTGGTTTGATTAAATTAACATCAATGGATTGGGGGGCTCGTTGTTTAGACCATGGAATCCAAATTCATGGAGCAATGGGCGAGTCACTCGAATTGCCTTTGACATTATTTTATCGCTATCTTCGGCATGGTCAGATTGGTGGAGGAACTAGCGAGATACAACGAATGCAGATTGCCCGAAAATTACTCAAAGATTAAACAGGTATATAAAAAATAAAATAATGAAAGAGATAATAAACGAAGACAACAAAACTAATAGGTATCAATATGAATGATTTTGAACATGCAACAGCAACAACCGAAGAACAATATGGTTCACCTACTTATGCTTGGTATGTTGTCATAATCTTATTATTTGCCTATGTCACCTCATTTCTTGACCGAACTATTTTAACTTTACTAGTAGAGCCAATTCGAGAAACTCTTAATATTACCGATTTGCAATTAAGTCTTCTTCATGGATTTGCTTTTGCGGTATTTTATGTTTCTCTCGGCGTTCCCATAGCACGATTTGCTGATTCACATAATCGTGTGAAATTAATTTCTGCAGGTGTTTTGGTCTGGAGTGTTATGACTGCAGTTTGTGGATTAGCGAGAAACTTTACTCATATGTTTTTAGCCAGAGTTGGCGTAGGTATAGGAGAAGCAACGCTTTCTCCAGCAGCTTACTCAATAATCAGTGATTACTTTCCAGTGGAAAAACGTCCAAGAGCATTTAGTGTTTACCAAACTGGAATTTATGTAGGTATGGGTCTAGCAATGATCATAGGAGGTTATGTTATTGCAGTAGTTCCTTCTATCAATATGCCATTTTATGGTCCTATGGAACCCTGGCAAGTTGTATTTTTATTGGTTGGTTTACCAGGATTATTAGTATTTTTATTATTAAGGACAATTCGAGAGCCTGAACGAAAAGGTATGATGGTCGATGCTGAAGGCAATACGACTATTTCATTTAGAGAAGTACTATCTTTTATAGTTGCCAGAAGAGGAGCTTATGGTTATGTAATCGGTGGTGTAGCTGCTAAGAGCTTAGCGTTCTATGGTGTAGCGGCTTGGTTACCAACGTACTTCATTCGAACTTTTGGTTGGGATGCTCAAACTATTGGTCTTTGGTATGGTCTAGCTAGTATTATTTTTGGTGTGATCGGTATTAATACCGGTTCTAGTGTAAGTGTTTGGCTTAGAAATCGAGGATACAGTGATGCTAATTTACGGATTTGCTTAGGTGCTGAAGCCTGCTTGATCCCTGTAGGTATACTTGCTTCTTTAATGCCAACACCGGAGTTATCGATGATGTTTTATTGTGGGTTTATTTTCTTTGCTAGTTTCTCAGTTGGTTGCCAAGCAGCTGCTCTTCAAGAGATAACACCTAATCAACTTCGCGCTCAGGTCTCTGCTATTTATCTTTTTTGTACTAACATGGTCGGCATTGGTTTTGGACCAACATTTATAGCTTTTTTTACAGATGTGGTATTCAAAAATGATGCTTTAGTTGGCTACTCTATGTCGATTGCTGTGGCTGTTGCATGTCCGATAGGAGTATTTTTATTTTGGCGAGGTTTGAAGCCTTATCGTAAATGTTTAGATTTAGCTAAACAAAATTATGCTTCTCCAAGTACACATTGAGATAGTATAAATATATTAAGAAAGAATAATGAATACCTATCAAATCTATATTAATGGCCAATGGCGTGACTCATCTTCTGGAAAGTCGTTCGATAGTCTGAATCCTTATACAGGAGAATCTTGGGCATCCATACCTCAATGTAATGCCGCTGATGTTGATGCTGCTGTAGAAGCAGCTAACACAGCATTTATAAGCGAAGAATGGCGTGGTTTAACTGCTACAGCCCGTGGGAAAATGGTTAAAAAATTTGGAAAAGTTTTATTAGATCACGCTGAAAAACTAGCTACTATTGAGGTGCGTGATAATGGGAAACTTTATACTGAAGTCATCAATCAATGTCGTTATATGACTGAATGGTTTGAGTATTTTGGCGGACTTGCTGACAAAGTGGAAGGAGCCGTTCCCCCGATAGACAAGCCCAAAGTACTAAACTATACACGATATGAGCCTCTAGGAGTTTGCGCCTGTATAACACCATGGAATTCGCCACTGTTATTGCTGGTATGGAAATTAGCACCAGCATTAGCGGCAGGTAATACAGTAGTTATTAAACCATCTGAATACACCTCTGCTTCAACCTTAGAGCTTGCGAAACTATCAGAATTGGCAGGATTCCCACCAGGCGTCATTAATGTCGTAACCGGCTATTCCTCAGAGGTTGGAGAACCCTTAGTATCTCATAAGAAAGTTAGAAAGGTTGCTTTTACTGGCGGTGAAGAAGGCGGTCGAAATGTTAATATTTCTGCTGCTGCAGATTTTAAAAAAGTCACATTAGAATTGGGAGGTAAATCAGCTAATATTGTTTTCGATGATGCAGATTTAGATCAAGCAGTTGATGGTGCTATTTCTGGTATCTTTGCTGCTAGTGGTCAAACCTGTATTGCTGGGTCTAGGCTTTTACTTCAAGACACAATCTATGATGAATTTCTTGAACGTTTGATTGATATGTCTAGAATTGCAAAACTTGGCGACCCAATGTCTCAGGATACTCAAATTGCCCCTATTGCTAATGAACTTCAATACAAAAAAATATTGAAATATATAGATATAGCGAAAACCGAGGGAGCACAATGTGTTTTGGGTGGAGTCCCTGCTTCTGTTGAGAGTAAGCATAAAGGTTTATTTGTTTTGCCAACAATATTTGCAAACGTTGATAACAGTATGAGAATTGCTCAAGAAGAAGTATTTGGACCAGTTCTTTCAGTAATTCGATTCAAGGATGAAGATCAGGCAATTTCTATTGCCAATGATATTGATTATGGCTTAGCGGCAGGTGTTTGGACAAAAAGTCTTAATCGGGCTGTTAACGTATCAGAACAATTACAGGCGGGAACAGTTTGGGTGAATACCTATAGATCTACAAGTTACACATCACCTTTCGGTGGTTATAAATCAAGTGGATTGGGAAGAGAAAATGGCCAACAGGCAATTAAAGAGTATCTTCAAGTTAAAAGTGTATGGCTGCATACAGGCGATTCGACTAAGAATCCTTATGCTCGTCGTTAAGTGAGATTAATATCAAAAAAATACTCTTTAAGATAATCGTGGTATATAAAAAAGTTATTTGAAGAAATTAAATAGGAGAGATGAATGAAAAATATTAAAATAAAAAATGGCATATTAAACACCATTCTTTTTGTGTTGGTGTTAACTAATATATCCTGCTCTGAGAATACATCAGAATATGGTGAGCTTTCAGGTAATGTCAAAGGTACCGAGGTTGATGCACTTCCTGTAATATATGCTTATAACACTGACAAAGATATTGGATATACTGTATTTGTAGTTGATGGTGAGTATACAGCTAACCATATGATTGCTGGTAATTATGATGTGACATTAAGACCAGCAGTTGGCCAGTTAAAAAGTTTTAGTTCCCAAACAGTAAGTTTTTTTATTGATAAAGGTGACCATGCTGAGGCTAATTTTACTATTACAGATATAGATACGGTACCCAATTATGTTGGAGGAATGGATTATCCAGATGCACAAATTCTTCCTTATGATGTAGTGTACCCACCAGGTCCTGGTAGAGATATCCTAGAAAAAACCTGTCACGGTTGCCATACAGCTAATTTTTATTCTTATAATGCTGTAAGGTCTTATTCGGGTGGAAGAGTTCCAAAAAATAAAGACACATGGGCTATAACAGTTGATCGTATGCATAAAGTTCCTGCTTTTGGTGCTCAGGGTAATCCATCTATGTTTGATCCAAAATATTTAACGCCAGAAGATCGAGATATATTAGTTGACTATCTTGCCGAAAATTTTGGTCCTGAAGATCCACCTAAGGTTGTGCAACTTGAAGTTGAACCTGAATTAGACTTAACAGCACTTAAGTCTGCAATGTTTGTTGAGTATATTTATCGAGAACCTGAAGGTAAATATTCAGTAGATCCTTGGCCCCATCAAGTGGATTTTGACCTAGATGGGAATGTTTGGTTAGCTTATACCGCTTGTTGTATTGTCAAATTTGATCCCCGTACAGGCGAACAAACTGTATTTGAAGATCATGGAGGCGGTCATGGTATTGCAGTAGACCAAACTGATGGTTCTGTTTGGTATTCGGGAGATGTAGTGAGACATCTAGATCCTGAAACAGGTCTTGTTGATCATTGGATAGCACCAGAAAATACTTTCTTAGGGAGTAATACACAGATTTTTGATTCCAAAGGAAATCTTTGGCTTTCTCTCTTAGGAGCAGGGGCTCTTGGTAAATGGGAACGAGAAACGGATACAATTAAATACTGGGATGTTCCCGTTATGCGGAGCAGACCTTATGGTATTGTTATGGATCATAATGATAAAGTTTGGTTTGCAGATTATCATAATAATGGTGTGACCCGGTTCGATCCTGATACAGAAGAATTTAAACATTTTAATCTCGTAAAAACAGAAAATGTCACAGCTATTAGACGCTTGGGTGCTGACTCAAATAATATGATATGGGCTGGAACTTGGGGTAATTTAGCATTCAATAATTCAAGTTTGTATAAGCTGAATCCAGAAACAGAGGAGGTGACAGAGTATCCATCAGGTATTCCTTATGGAGCTATTTATAATGCTGAGGCTGATAATCAGGATAATATTTGGATAGCCCCTGACAATTATGTTTCAAAATTTGATCAAGTCACTGAAAAATTCACACACTACCCAATACCTACTCGATCTGATAGCTTAAAAACCACAATAACTCGTGATGGTGGGGTTTGGTTTATCTATCGAAACGCTGGAAAATATGCAGGTTATGGTGGCAGTGCAGTGGTCTTGTATCCTGATAAGAATAAAATTAAAACCTTAGCCGCATTTCATGATAATAATAGTGCAGGATATGCACTCAGTAAGTATCAAGGACCGCCTTCTCCTAAAGCCAAAGGTATTGATAGACCTGTTGCTTTTGGTGCACAAAATAAAGAAGAGTATGAAATATTTGCTTTAGCAAATGGGTTGATTGAAAAGCAAGGTCAAACATTAACGCAGGAAAATCCTGAATAATTGAATTACTGAGGTACTACAAATTAAATAAAACTATGAACTAATATTGGTTCATTTATGAAAAAAAATAGTTTAGTTTTAAGATTTAAATAATTGCATAGAGAATACAAACTCTTAAAAATTTTAGGAGATTATTAAAATGATTAGATCATTGAGTAATGGTCTTGAAATACTAATGTTTTTAAATAAACAAGATAGTGCCAGTGCTGGAGAGCTATCTAAGAAACTTGGCATACCAAGAGCCACAGTTTATAGGATACTTTTGACATTAGATGAAAAGGGGTTTGTATATAAGCATCCAGATGATCATCGCTATTATATGAAGCCAAAAGTGAAAGCCTTAAGTGATGGCTACAGTGATGATGATCAACTCGCTATTATTAGTAGGCCATTCCTGCTAAATATCACAAAAGAATTACGATGGCCAGTTGCACTTGCTGTCATTTCAGGAGTGGATCTAAGACTTCGTGATAATACAGATAAGGAGAGTCCATTAGCAATTGAAAATTTTAGTAGTGGTTATCCAGTTCCAATTCTTGGATCTGCATCTGGACCATGTATTTTGGCTCATATGACCCTTAATAGACAGCGTGATATTTTGAATGTTTTAAATGATACAAATATATTGAGAGAGCAAACCGATCAATCAGTGGAAGAAATATTAAAGATGTTAGAAATAATAAAAGAGCAGGGTTACTCAATGCATAGCAGGCAAAGAAATAAAAGTTATGTTGGGTATACATGGACTTCTGATTTGACGTCATTGTCTGTACCAATAGTTAGAAAGAATAAACATATCGTTGCGGCAATAACTATTCGTTATGCTACTCCCGCTGTAAAAAAAGATAAGGCGCTAAGAGATTTTTTGCCAGTAATGGTGAAAACTGCGTCGGAAATTATTGAAAAAATAAAAGCTAAACGTAAGTCTAGGAAAGTAAAAAACGTTCTAAATTAAAGTTCGCCACTCTTTGTGATCTGAGTTAGGGTCACGAACTATACTAAAATAGTCTTCTTTTATATTTTCTGTTATTGGACCTATATTACCCTCACCAACACTAAAGTGATCAATGGATGTTACTGGAATAATTTCTTGTCCTGTACCACATAAAAAAGCTTCATCTGCAAAATATAATTCGCTTCGATCAATACTACGTTGCTCAACTTGATTTCCTGTTATTTCTTGATATCGAGTGATAATAGTATCCCGAGTAACACTCTCTAAAATATTACTAGAACATGATGGTGTGATGAGTTTTCCATCTCGAACCATGAAAAAACAGGCAATAGGTGCTTCAGAAACGTAATCGTCTGGTGTGAGCATTAATGCGCCATCATAGCCTTCCAGTTTTGCTTCATGAACAGCTAATCTAGCATTATGATAATTCGCTGTTGCTTTAATTCTTGGCGGGCTTGCATTATCAGATAATCGCCTCCATGAACTGACACCTAAACTCATACCTGTTTCTGCGTACACACTTTTTTTCCTTGGCATTGCAGCTGCTGTGAACCCAACAGGACCTGTGGTTGCCAATAAGCCTTGCCCTTCAATATAAACTAAGAGCCTAATATAGACATCAGAGTCTGGCTTGTTAGCTTTGATTAAGTTTATTAAGCAATCAGTTAAATACTGGCTCTCATAAGTCTCCTCAAAACGCATAACTTTCATGCCAATTTGTAGTCGTTTCAAATGATCTTCCACACGAAATAATGAGAATTGATTTTTTTCTGGCACATGATAAGCACGCAAACCTTCAAAGACAGTTGTTGCATAAGTCATAGCGAGTGACAAAGGATGTATGCCAGCATCTTCAAATGGCATAAGTTCTCCATTCATCATAATAATGTCATTCTTCCACATTGATTTAGTCTCTATTACTCACAAACTATCTTATAAAATAAAATAATAGTTGGTTGTTAACTCTCATTTTCTTAGTCTAGTTTTAGTGTATCACTAGTGGTTATTGTGCTTAACTTTTTCATATTTTCTAGACTACGTTGATGATCTTCATCATTAGCAGCTATACAGCAGTCAGAAATTATAGTTACAACAAAATCTCGATCATGAGCTTCTCTTGCAGTTGATTCAACTACCATATCAGTGGCTACTCCAATCAAAAATAATTCTTCAACACCCATCGTTTTAAGTGTGAGATTTAATGCTGTACCGTAGAAGGCGCCGACTCTATTTTTAGTGAAAATGAATTCGTCTTTTAATGGAGCGACTTCAGATAAAAATTCTGTGCCCCAGCTATCTAATTTAAAGGCTTCAAACTTATGAGCTTGACCCATAAGTGGGGATGTTTTTGGTTGCTCTGCATAACTGTTTGAAAAACCAACACGAACATGTAGTACGGGGTAGCCAGCATCTCTAAATTTAGATTGTGTTTCTGCTACTTTCTCAAGAGAGTTGTATGTTTTATTAAATTCTGCATACCCTTTTCCAGCTACCTTACCATCTGGGTGTACAATATCATTTTCATAATCAAGACAAAGAAGTGCTTTCATATTTTATTTTCCTTAAATTAGGTAATTTTTAAAGTAGTTATATGTACCTATTAAATTAGATTAATCATTTTTAATCATGGGATTAAGTTTAACAATAACAAATTTAAAAGAATACATGCCTTAAGTAATAGGCAAATGGATAATCCAATTACTGCCCATTATTGAGACATTTTTTGTATAGTGGTTGAATGAAATAGTGGTTAGTTAATTCTATCATAACAATGATTTAACTATATTAACCTTTGGTGCGACTCAATTGGTGCGACTCAAATTTTTTTAGGAGCTTATGGCAATGAACAAAACGGTACAATTATTAATCACATTGATCTGGTTATCTACTGGACTTTTTACTAACTCCATCTATAGCGCTGATGCGACTTTAGGTAAAGTACCAGAAACTGGAGTAATGTTCGGCAGTGTTCAAGGGCCAAATAATTTTATTGCTGCAAAGGTCTATGCTAAAAATTTAGATAAAAATATGCTCTATATGGTCTATACCAATAAGGGAGAATATAGGATGCCCAATCTGATGGTTGGCGCTTATGAGATTTGGTCTGAGCATAAGGAGTTACGTTCAGAACACAGTTGGTTGAGGATAGAATCAAACAGTAAAGTGGATGCAGATTTTACTCTTAAATCAGGTCCTGCTGACCCACTAACATTGAATGTTAGAAATGCACCACAGGAGGGTAACGTCGTATCCTATGATGAGTTATATCCGCCTGGTGTTGGAAGAGATTTAGCTGAAAGAACCTGTATGAGTTGTCATGGACAAATGCATATACCTTCCTATAAATTTGATAAGGCTGGATGGAATGCAATGATAGGTTTGATGCTGGATCCTAATGCACGACGTGGTGCAATGATTCAAGAAGGTTCTGGTGTAGGAAATATAACTGATGAGGAAAGAGATTTACTATCAGGTTATCTGGCGGATAACTTTGGTCCTGATAGTGTGGATCGAGTCTTGTTTTCTGAGGCTGAATACCCCCTGGATGAGGCAGAATTATCAAAAGGTTTATTTGTAGAATACATGCTCCCATTGGGACCTAATACTGATCTTGCAATCAGATCGAGAGCAGAGGCAGGCAAGCATAGAATTTTAGAACCTAAAATTGATAATCAAGGAAATATTTGGGGAACTAATAGTTTTATTGGTGTAAGTAAGTTAGACCCAAGGACTGCTGAGTATTCCCATTATCCATTTGGCATTGATAGAGAAAATGGAAACCCCTATATTCAAGCACATGGTATGACTATTGATTCAAGTGACGACATATTTTGGATAGAGTTTTTTGGGAAACATGTGGGTCGATTAAATCCTGAAACAGGTAAAATGGATCGTTTTCCGATGGATCCAGAAAAGAAGGTCTATAATATACAAGGACATACTCCAGATTTGGATTCCAAAGAGAATGTTTGGTTTACAGTAATTACTGGAAATAAGATGGGTGTTTGGGATCGTCAAACAGAAAAAGTAAGTTTATATGAGGTTCCCACAGCTAATTCGTTTCCATACGGTATCGATGTAGATCAACAGGATAATGTTTATTTTGCCCAATTATTTGGTTGCAAAGTGGGTGTTATTAATGCCATAACTAAGGAATTTAAAGAATACCCTGCGCTTGCAAGTCCTTGTTCTATGAATCGGGTTATGGTTGATAAAGAAGGAATTGTTTGGTACTCATTGAACCGTTCAGGATTGCTTGGACGCCTAGACCCTAAGACTGGGAAACAGATAGAATATCCAGTATTACCTTTCCGTGAAGATAGGACAATACCACTATCATCACCTTATGGAATTATGGCCGATCATAAAAATAAAGTTTGGTTTGGGGACCAAGGACTTGGTGGTGCATTGATCAGGTTTGATCAGGATACAGAAAAATTTGCCTATTTCCCTTTACCAAGGAAAACTGATAATCCTAATATCGATATCACTGGAAAAGGCGCTATTGTTTATACTTCACGATCTAGTCGCCAAGCGGCGATTGGTATTTTTTATCCCGATGTATCACAGATGACATCTTTTGCAGTTTATCGTTAATGAAATAACTGAATATCTATACTAAAAGCGTTTATATGAAACAATTGTTTTTCACTTTACCAATTATGTCATTTCTGATGGTGTCGACTGTTTATAGTGACGATGATAAATGTATCTCTGGTAATTGTTTAAATGGTGATGGCACGATGCTTTTTAGTGATGGCTCCAAGTATACTGGACAGTGGAAAAATGGAAAAAAACACGGTAAGGGAAGAGAAATTCGCTTCAATGGGGGAATCGTTACTGGTTATTATGCTGATGATCGTCCTCATGGTTATGGGACCTATACTTTTTTAAACAAAGCAAAATATGCAATTGATTGGACCGGTGATGAGAAGCAAAAACTTGGCCCTTATGCCTATTCTCCGGGTGGCAAGTATGTTGGAGAGCATGATAATAGAGAACATGGTCATGGGACAGTTATGTATAACGATGGAGGCACTTATATAGGTGGTTATGATCATGGAAATAAACAGGGAGTAGGTACTTTTGTATACCCTGATGGCGCAATTTATCATGGTGATTGGTGGGGTGGAAAACCACATGGTCTAGGAACATTTGTTGAGATTAATGGAGATGTATTTTATGGCGCTTGGGAAGATGGTATGCCACATGGAGAAGGTATATTAACCCATACTGATAACAGCACTAAAGAAGGTCTTTGGCATAGAGGCGAATTTATCGAAGGCTCTTCTAATGAAAGTGAAGCTATTTCTAATAAGTCTGATGTTGGACACAAGTAAATATCTCAATACCTATTTATCTAATTTATTGATTTTTTATAAAGTAATTCTATGACCTCTCTTCGTTCAAATAATGCTCAACTATCAGTTGATAGTGCCAAGACTTTTATTGACCGAGGTCAGCAAAAAATATTTATTAATGGTGAATGGGTAGATGCCTACGATGGCTCTATTTTCGAAACTGTAGATCCTGGAACAGGCAATATAATAAACGAGATAGCTAAAGGGAGTATTTGTGAGATAAATGATGCTGTAATTGCTGCCAGAAAAGCACTTGAGAGTGATCAGTGGTTTAATATGCTTCCCGTTGGTCGAGCAGAGATTCTCAATAAAATTGCCAATATTATGGAAGATAATATTGATGAATTGTCTGAGCTAGAAACTCTCGATCAAGGAAAACCATTATATGTTTCTCGTTGGGCAGAAATACCAGGTGCAATTGATCAATTTCGCTATTTTTCTGGTGTTGCTAGAACCATTGAAGGTCAAACCATTACTTCATCCATCGGTTATCAACCCCAAGATAAAAAGACTTTTAGTTATACGAAGAGACATCCAATTGGTGTGGTAGCTTGTATTACTCCTTGGAATTCACCATTGGTATTAACTGCAATGAAATTAGCTCCAGCTTTGGCTGCAGGATGCACTATTGTTTTGAAGCCAGCAACTTATACTAGTCTAACAGCTGTCCGTTTAGTCGAAATATGCCAACAGGCGGGTCTTCCAGATGGCGTTATAAATTTGGTCACTGGTTCTGGGAGCACGATAGGCCATGCCCTTGCTATGCATCCAGATGTGGATAAAGTTTCATTTACAGGGTCAACTGAGATTGGTCGCAGAGTGATTCAAGCAGCAGGAGAATCCAATCTTAAAAAAGTTCAAGTCGAACTTGGAGGTAAATCACCTCAAATAGTGATGCCTGATGCAGATCTTAATTTAACGATACCTGGTGTGGCTAATGCAATCTTTTTTAATGGCGGTCAAGTTTGTGTTGCTGGATCCAGGTTGATCGTTCATAAGAGTATTTCTGATCAATTGATTGAAGGAGTGGCTAAATACGGTCGTGAAATGGTTATGGGTCATGGTCTGGATCCTAAGACTCAGATGGGACCTTTAGTAGCTAAGAGTCATGCCGAATCTGTGAAAAAATATGTTGATGATGCTTTAATTGATGGTGCAGTTTTAATCTCAGGTGGCCAACTATTAGGTACATCAGGTTGTTTTATGGAACCGACTATAGTTGGTAGTGTGAATCGCGATATGGCTATCTTTAAAGAAGAGGTATTTGGACCGGTTCTCACAGTATCAGTGTTTGAAGATATAGAGCAAGCAGTGGCTTTAGCTAATGATAGTAATTATGGACTTGCAGCATCATTATGGACAGAAGGGTTATCCAATACTCATCGCATTGCAGATTCTATAAATGCTGGCACCGTTTGGGTAAATAGCCATTTGATGTTTGATTCAGCTTTACCGATTGGTGGTTGGAAGCAATCAGGTTGGGGCAAAGAATCGGGTCATCAAGCAGTATCAAATTATCTTAAAGATAAAACTGTGACTGCTATTTTATAAAACTGATAATAAAAATATAAAGTATAAATGATCTATATCAATTGAAGATTCAGTATAATTTAGTAAGCTAGTTATTAGCACTATGATCTTGGATTTTTGATTCTGAAAGTTATGATGCCCATTATAGAGACAAAGAACGGACTGTTGTTGTCTGTTGTGTTATCTCTCCTTAGTGTTGGTGTAGAAGAACTTATCTTTACGAAATTTTTTTAGTATCGATAAAATATTTAGGGTTAGAGTTTTTTATAAATGTTCGAAATTTTTTAATTGTATTTAGAGGGGAGAAATATGAAATTAATCAATAAACTAACTTTGTTATCTTTAATGATAGCAATAGTATCATTTGCATCGCCGTCGTATGTTTTTGCACAAGACGGTGCACTAGCAATTGAAGAGATTATTGTTACTTCTCGTAAGAGAGAAGAAACTTTGATGTCTGCACCTGTGACTGTTAGCGCTTTTGGATCAAGTGAAATTGAAGATATGGCGCTTGATGAATTACCAGATTTTGTTAACTTCACACCTGGTTTTCATTATTCAGAGCATTCTGTGGGTAAAGGAGGTCGATTTAATCGACGTTTAATCTTTAGAGGAATGAATCCACGAACCGATCGTCAAACAAGACAAGGGGCTACAGTTTTTATTGACGGTGCTCCAATTTTGGGTTCAGAGATTGGCAGTACTGATAATTATGAACGAATAGAAATTATTAAAGGACCTCAAAGTGCTTACTTTGGCCGTTCAACTTTCTCTGGCGCTATCAATGCTGTAACTAAAACGCCAAGCGATGAATGGAAAAGTAGAATTAGTGTCGAGGCTGCTAACTTTGGAACCACGGATATTTCAGGTCAAATAGAAGGACCAATAAGCGATACTCTGTCAATGCGATTAAGTGCTAGAAGCTACGATACTGATGGTGAGTACGATAACGCTAGCGATCCAGGGACCACTCTAGGCGCAGAGTCGACAACTGACGTTTCCTTGTCTTTATTTGCTCAACCTAGCGATAATTTATCAATCAAAGTTCGCTTACACTCTTGGGTTGATGATGATGGCCCTTCAGTTGGTGTTTTTGTTAATCGCAATGAACAAGGAGAACTGTTTACTTGTAATCCTAACGGCGGTACCGTAGCCGGTGGCAAGTGGCTTTGTGGCGATGTCCCATACCAGGGCTCTTCTCTGGTTGGAATGGATACAATTATAACTCCTACATTACAGGCGAAGTATTTTAGTTCGGACATGATTGCTTCATATGATCGTATGTTTCAACCAAAACAGGCAATGGGACTAGAGAGACACGCTAAAGAAGCTAGTTTAGTCATAGACTATGAGATGGATAATGGAATGACGCTATCATTTCTTACTGCTGCTCATGAGAATGAGTACAGTAGTTTTGAGGATTTTGATCGCCGAGTTACCGCTGGGATGTTAGGCAACTATTTGGGGTTTATGGCATCAGCTGATACATATAGCATGTCCATGACTCAAAACAAGGATTCTAGTAGTGAGATTAGACTGAC
>ENA-OREN01000229-OREN01000229.1-marine-metagenome-genome-assembly--contig:-NODE-229-length-84632-cov-4.831743_pt1 | contig 84632 bp, 119 predicted proteins | sample MGYA00248624_ERZ508555 | MGnify/ENA primary metagenome ERZ508555 (study PRJEB26222, sample SAMN06267773) | marine metagenome | isolation source: Saanich Inlet, British Columbia, Canada | place...
AGAAGAAATGCACATTGAATCCAGTGGAGTTACTGTGGACACAGTTCCAGTTTCACAAGTTCAAGCATTCATGGGTTGGCAACAACTTCGCCTACAACACACTAACGCAGTTGCTAATGACTCACCATTTATGGATGGAGTCGTAGATGCCCAACCAGTTTATACTAATCCTTTTGATATTGGATATAGTTTCGACCAAGAGTATTATGGAGCAGAAACTTTTGAAGCAACTGGAGATTACGCTGGCCAAGGACCTTCTTCTTATAATGTGGCTAATCCACCTAATACCATTCCAACTGCTGGAACACCTTATCGTATTCAAGCACACACTGGACAAGTTTATAGCACCGACCCTTCAACTGGAGTTAATGGACAACCTATTGCTTACTCTGGTGCTACACCAGTGGCACGACTTCCACCAGAAGTTACCAGCGACTTCCCATATATGGTAAGTCTAATCAATGTTCCTTTCCAAGAAATAGCCACATCTGACATCGGTAGTAACCGATTCGGAAGTTTGGCTCGTAACAGCACCGACGACAATGTAAATGCTCGATTTGGTGAAACTGCACTAAGTCCTGAAGTTGATGCTTCTTACACATCACCCACAGGAGAGACCATGCCATTGAGTCAATGGCGAAGCAAATATACGGTTTTGCGACACTCAGACACCACAGTAAGTGCAATTCCATTTAGTGGCGGAGTCGAACTACAACTAAGGAGAGTATAATTATGACTGGAGAAAAAATGCTATATGTTAAATCAAATGACTTCTGGGGATATGATGCAAGCGATTTCGATTCGTCCCTAAACTTTTATACCTACACATGGACAGTTCCAGCAGCCATGTATGATGATATGGACGATAGCGACCAAGGACGACTCTTCCCTTGTGCACTATTTTATGTTCAAGGAGTTACTGATAATCACAACTTCCTAACACTTTCTATTGATGTTACGGGTGCAGATGCTAAAGTTCGTGGTATGCAAGGAGCCAAGCGTCGCACACTCAAGTTTGAAAAAGGTGTGCCTTATGCTTATTCCGTTGGTAGTTTGTCTATGAAGGAAGCACCTGCTGGTTCTTCTAACATCAGTGAGATTGAAACTGCGGTTAAAGATGGTTCGGCTACTATGACTGGAGTATTCAATGTTGATTCTTTCCTAACTGAAGCAGGTGAAATCGCAACAGCAGTTGGTTTGTCTACTGCTTCCGCAGCAGAAAGTTATGAAGCAGAAGTTTCGGATTTCTATCCACAATCCTCTGCTGAAATTGGTAACGAACAATCTGGCCGTGGAGTTCCAGTGGCTTATGGCTCTGGCTCATCTCAATATGTTGAACCACCAGTGGTTGAACTCGAAGCAGAAGTTTCAGATTTCTACCCGCAATCATCTGCCGAAATCGGTGATGAACAATCAGGGCGTGGAGTTCCTGTGGCTTATGGCTCAGGGTCCTCACAATATGTTGAGCCACCAGTGGTTGAACTCGCAGCAGAAGTTTCTGACTTCTACCCACAATCTTCAGCAGAAATCGGTGATGAACAATCTGGACGAGGAGTTCCAGTTGCCTATGGCTCTGGTTCTTCACAATATGTTGAACCACCAGTTGTGGAACTAAGTGCAGAAGTTATTGATGATGATTACATGGATGCTTATTCGGCTATGGGAGAACCAGATGCAGAATACGACCAAGGCTACAACGACCAACTCGATGAATCCCTCGGAATGAGAGATGGAGCAGAACGAAACTTCCGCCAATCTATGAAATCCCGAAGAGATGAGTCAAAAGGGACTGAAAAATATGATAAGTCTCGCCCCTACTCTGGAGTAGATACTATGGATGCACAAGGATACAACGACAAAATGGATGAATCATTGGGTATGCGACATCGTGGTCGTCGTCATTCTCAATCAATGAAAGACCGCCGAAATGAAGCGGCTGCTATGGACCGAAAATACGGAATGAAGCGTAAGTATGATGATGTTATGACTATGGATGCTGATGGTATGATTACCGAAGGCTTGCCAGTTATTCCAGATTCCTATGGAACTAATTCTGCCCTAAGTTCTGGACAAGGTGTGCCAGTTTGGTATGGTAGTGCAGATGGTATGGAAGATTACAACTACCAAAGCAACGAGGGTTCATTAGATAGCGCAGGCTTCACAGAAGGCACTGTTAATCCTATGGAGTTCACTCGTCTTGGGGCTTATGATGTTCCAGTTATTTCTAACAGTTTAGGAGAAGATTCTTCTGAGATGGGATATGGAGTTCCACAATGGTATGGAGCCGACACTATGGCAGACAACTTCGAGGAATCTGCACCACCTATGAATATGGGTAAGAAAACAGTGGGTCTAATGGCTATCATGGGATTGCTTGCTGGAGCATACATGGCTCGTAAGTGAGGCGATTCAAATGTTTGGTGTGAATGCGTGGGATATAACTCCACATAAGTTTAATGCTTTTTCTGATGAATCAACGATTCGTGGAGAAATGAACCAAATGGCATCCAGAGGAATTGATATTCCTGCTTGGTCTTTTGTTAATATGGGTGACTCCGAGATGTTGGGGACACCAGTTGAAACTTTTGAGCGAACCTTTGTAGTGCCATTTGGAACTATTAAACAAACCAAAAAGGTTCTACATCCAGACCCCGCTAATCAAGTAGGAGATGCGTGGGTCGGAGGCAAACCGATGTTTGATGTTAAGGTTCGTAGTGAACTTACACCGACTGAGGGAGATGATACTCCATCATCTTTTATTGAAAAACAAGTTGAAGACCCATTTATGCCCGACAATGCTCAATGGGAATTATCAGGTTTAGATTCTTGGTTTGAAACTACGGAAGAAGAAGAAGAAGAAGATTCCGATGATGAAGAACCTGATGAAGTAGCCAAAGAGATTACACCACCTCAAGCAGAATCCAAAACTGGTTTGTATATCTTAGGAGGCATTGGAGTATTAGCCGCAGGTTATCTTTACTTTATTATTCGTAATCCCAAGGCTTATGTTCAAGGCAAGGCTATATCCACCGCAGGCGGATTAGTCTCACAAGCGTTGGGTGCAGAACATGGTTCATAGACATTGGGATGATGAACCAGAACCCAGCGTTTTATTATTTTTGCTGGCTTTAGTATTTGCAGCCATTTTTTTACTCTAACTTTATTACAGTAGTATTACTTATGATAACTATGAGTGAATACTTTTGGGGTCATTATGGTTATCCCACCGAAGATTGCGAAATCGAAGAACTTACTCGTGTTGTGGCGTGGGCTTGGAATGGTGATTTCAATAATCTAACCATGGAACGCTATGAGTTTATGGCTTCTAAGCCTGACCCTCGTTCCTCGGCTCATACCGTAACCGGCATATGCCGTGTTACTCACCCCGGCGACGCAGGAGTAGAAATACATATTCATTTAGATGGCGAATATATTCCTAACGCATGGGAACAATTCAGGGTTTTAGCCTATGATACTCAAGAAGAATTGACACAAGCCTTTGCGTCTGAAATGCCATGGGCAGGCACACCAAACTTTAAGTAGTCGTGCTGCTCAAGGTAAGATATGTCTGACGACGGTATTTCACCTTTCTTAGCCGAGATTGAAAGTGAAGTCACAGTAGAAGCCGCAGGTAATCCTAACAACGCTGTGGCTTTTGATATGGAATCTGGTAAAAACTCTGTGGTAGAAACTATGGAAGTTACTCAAGAAGATTTGAATACTTATCTTAGTGCTTCACAAAGAAGTTCACTTCCTAAGCACCTTCAAGAAGGTATTGTTCGCAAGAAGAAAACCTCTGCTGCCGAAGAAGAGGCTATGCCAAGTTTTGAAGAGATGCGTGATGAAACTGCACCTCAAGACCCAGCCGAACCAGAACCAGATATTAGTCAAATGGGAGAAACCCCTGAACCCGGTTTTGCCGACCCAGATATGGGTCCTACTGAAATGGGAGGTCCTGATGAGATGACAGGTGGCGAAATACTGGATAGTCCTTTGCCAGTGGAACTTTTATCTGAGCGACTTCAAAATCAAGAACAAGAAATGGTGGTGGCCAGCATGACACAAAAACAATTTGAAGATTGGTTGTTTCCAGCCGCAGAAGAATCTGATTGGGCATCGGGTCAAATTGCTTTAGCCCGTATTATGGCAAATCTTAAAGCCGCAGGTTATGATGCAAAATCTTTGTCATTAGATGATGAACTCTACCCTGCTTATGTGCAAATTGCTTCTTCACTTTGGAGTCGTCAAAATCTGGTAACTCCAGTTCGTGATGATGTTTTATCCAGAGTCGAAAATGCTCCGGCTGCACAATTAGTGGCGACTTTGGAAGCCACCGCTTCCGCAGTTCCTACTGAACTCGCTGCTGAATTGTTTCGAGTCCCCATTGAAGAAACCACAAATTATACTCCCTATTTTATTGTTGGCTTGGCTACAATAGCCGCTACAACCATTCCATTCTTTTGGAAGCGATAGGGCAAATCTTTAAGTATCAAGGATGGTGAAGATAAACTATGAATCTGGACCTCGCAATTCAAAATGTTATGAAGCGCAGTGAAATGGAAGGTGCTATGCACGGAGTTATGTCTAACTTCGGAGCCAGTTACGAGTTGATGGCTTACACTGATTCTGCCAAGTCTGCGGAAAACATTCTTGGAGTTACTGTGGGACACATGGCTCCTAATGCTATGAGTCGTCCAGTTATCGAAACCAAGCGTGCTGAAGTTTATACTGCTACACCACCTACTCAAGATGTCTCAACCACCATTGGACCTATGGAACTTTCTTACACAGCCAGTTCTCGCAATTGGACTCTAAGTTCTATGGGACAACCAACTTTCTGGAATAAACTTTTTGGAACAGCCCCATCGTCAAAGATTCTTATTACTAAATATGGCACTAATGCTTCCCATCGTTTCTTGAGTGCTGTGGAGAACTCTGGTATGTCAGCATCTTCTAAGAATCAAATTGCTTCTTTTGTTATGACTCATATGCAATCCACCTCAGTTCGTGCTTACCAACAAGGACTTACGGTTGATACACAACCATTGGATGATGCTATTACTTCTTCCACCAGTCGCAAAGTTCTCGAAGCCAACTATACTAATGGTTCTCAAGAAATGAGTTTGGCAGAAACCTATACAGGGGTTGCTAAACTAAGTAATAACACCTTTATGGGTGATACAGTTATTCCTCAACCGCTTAGTGCGGCACAAGTAGGCACGGTTCGCACTGCACTCGGCGACCCAGTAGGTGTTCATATTTCACCGCCAACCAGACATATGGGTGCTATCAAGACCAACCGAAGTCTTTAAGTAGTTGAACAGGAGAGTTAAAAACATGAATGCAGTAACAAATGTAGTCGAAGATTCCTATGACGGACTCAAGGATGCAAAGTTTTATTCTGGCGTTGCTGGTATTGCTATTGGTGGAGTTCTCGGCAGCGTCGTGACTCTACTACCATTCTACAAACTTGGAACATTTGGAAATATCGCTCGCACAGTAGTTACCGCAGGTTCAGGTGCTTACCTTGTTCAAATGTCTCGTAAAGTTTCAGGAGATATGTCTTCCTTGTATCTTGGAGCAGGAACAATCCTCGGATTCATTGGCGTTTCACAAGTTGTGGGATACCTCACAGCATTTACAGGACTTTCTATCCCGGGATTCAATGGACTTGGTAGTGTTTTAGTCGGAGAAGCAGAATCTTCAATTCTACCTCAGCGTGGCTCTGGCCGTGTTCTCGGTCAAGAAACCGCAACCCAAGATTTTTCTGACATCTACAATTCCGAAGATGTTTTCGAAGAAGGCACACAACAAATGATTAACCGTGTTCCTGCTGACAACCCAGTTGATTCAGTCGTTGAACAAGCACCACTTGGCCATGGAGTTACTCAATGGTTTGGTGCAGACGGAATCTCTGCTACTGGTGGAGTTGCCCAAAGTTTTGGTGGAGTTGCTGAATCATCTTCCGTCAATCACAACCCACAGACTAATGTTAGTCAATATGTTTCCTCAGTTGATACTATGGGAACTCGTGCTATGAATGTGAACAAGGGTTCACCACTTACACAATCTGCCTATGGTAAGAACTATGCACCTCCAGTTTCATTCCAATCCGAAGAACCTACTATGAAGATGGGGCAAAGTGATGCACCAACTCCAAGTATGGGACAACTACCAGACATCTGGAGTTCTTACATCAAACCTTCCACCACTGCCGAAGAAATGGTAATGGACACCGTTAGAATGATTAACCCGGGACAACCTATCCAATGGTATGGTTCCGAAGAAAGTTCTACTGGAGTTCTATCACACCATATGTCTCACGCAGAAGGATTTGGAAGTGTCATAGGACAATAAAACTAAAAAAAAATAAAGGTGAACTGAAATGCTACAAAGAATGTGTGATTGGACAAACTCTCGAAACGGACAAATCGTAATGGGTGTTGCTACTTTAGTCGGTGGTCTACATCTATTCTTTAGCGAATCACAACCAGTATTGGGTATGCTCGATATTGGAGGCATTACTCTAATGGGTAAGCAAATTGGAGTCCAGCAAGTTCTGGGTGTCGTTCTTTCCATTGGTGGTGCTTGCTATGTTTGGGATTATTGCTGTGCTGATACCGGCATGGGTATGTAAATAGGAGATGAATAATATGAATATAAAAAGAATGCTTGTGAACGAATATACTGTTGGCGGAAGCCTATTGCTTGTGGGTGCTGGATTTTTCAGCACTCGATTTACTGATGCTCTATCTTATGAGTTGTTCACTCTACCATCTGCTATCCCTATGATTGGCGGTGCATCTGTCACTGTGGGTCGTGTTGCAGGTTTAGTCCCACTAAGTTTGGGAATTGCATTCTTGCTCGGTAAGGTTCGCCCAGTTACTTCCAAGGTTCCAGTCGTTGATAAGGTCGTAGACCTTGCAGACCGAATCGTGAACGAAGTTTCCATGCCTGTTTCTGAAGAAACATCCACAATGGGTGCAGAGTTCTGTGCAGAACACAACGCTGAGTTCGCTGCTTGCGGCTGTGGCACTAAAGCGGCTGAAACAGTAGACCATCTTAATCCAACTGAAGTTGATTCCCCAGAAGTTTCTCTGGAAGCAGAATCAGGTTCAAAAAAAAAACTCAAGTGGACTGACGCTGTGAAAGCGGCACGCCAAGAGTTAGGAATCACTGGATTTAGCGCAGTTAAGAAGGGAACTCCCCTTTACAAGCGTGCTAAAGCACTAATGGCGTGATATTTGTGTCTTACGCAAGTCGATTCCGTAGACTTCCAATGGTAGTTCAATTAGGAATTGCTTTGGGTGTCACTCTGGTTGTCGTCAAAGTCTGGGAAAAAGTCTAAGTAGTATTAAATACTTAGGAATGTATTACCGTTTATGACAACTGTTAGTTTAACTTACTATCACGATAGTAAGAACTATGGTAACTTTGGTGATGAGTTATCACCATTTATTATTCAAAAACTACTAAGTTCCGAGTATAAACTCCTACTTAATGCCCCAGAATCCGACCATTCTTTGCTTGGAATAGGTTCTATTATACACCTTTCTAAAGAAAATGACTATGTTTTTGGTAGTGGTTTAGGTGTTTTAGAGCCAGAATCATTACCACATTTGAACATTTGTGCTGTCCGAGGACCCTTAACTCGTGAAACTTTAGCCCATTATGATATAGATTGCCCAGAAGTTTATGGTGATGCGGCTTTGTTACTACCTAAGTTTTATACTCCTACTTATTGTGAAGGACTTTCTACTAAGATTGGTTTTGTTCCACATTTTAATTATTACGATACTTATGCTTCCCTCGAACTTCCCGAAAACTTTCACTTGATTGACCCAACTATGGAATGGAGACAAGTTATTGATGAAATTACTTCTTGTCAGGCGATTGTTTCACAAAGTCTACATGGTTTAATTTGTGCAGATGCTTACCAAATCCCTAACATTCGCTTTGCAGAAAACTTTTGGTTCTGCAATATGTGTCACAGCCTGAGCACGCAGAGTGCACTCAACTTAGATGAAACTTTTAACTTATCTACTTCTGGTGATGAGCGTCCAGCCTGTGACTGTGGTTGGAAATACAATTGTTGGGGCAATAATTTACTTCATCATAATGGAGATTTTAAGTTTCAAGATTATTTTATGAGTCAGGGTCGAGAGAGTATTTCCATAACTACTTTAGATTCTTATGATGAAACTTTACTCTACACCGACGGCAATCAGATAGATTTAGATTTACTTACCTCGGTATTTCCCTTCTGATTTCAGGCACATTCGGATAAAAAACCCAAACCTTTAAGTAGTCAAAAAGACCAATATAAAGTATGAGCAACCAAGTGTTGTTCTAAACCTAAAAATGGAGATGAAAAAATATGAGTATGAGAAGCCAAGTATATGAATGGGCCAACCTCGCACCTGTTGGACAGACATCCACTCTACGAAGAACAACTGCTGATGTGCCAAAGGCATTGACAGCAAATCGTGAGTATGACCTGTTTATCGGAGGCGTTGGGAACAACATTACCAAGCCAGCAGAAACGACCGCCACACAGTTTATCGTGATTGAAGATATTGCGTGCAGCCCGAACCTATCCGGTGCTGTCCAAATCCGAATCAACACGACAGATTACTTCCAGAACCCTGATGTTACCGATATGGTCGGTATCCCGGGATTGGCAAGTCCTTACCCTCGTGGTGCAAACAGCGCAGTTGCTCTCGCAGCCGCTACACCTGCTGCTTTCCAAGCAAGCATTACAGACAACATCTTGAAGTCTTTCGACCTCTACCCTGATGTTTATGTTCTACCGGGACAAACTTTCCAGATTCTATACACCCCTCTGGTTACTACTCCTGCTGCTGCTGACGCTGTGACTTCTACCGCAGTTGTCTCCGCTTTCGTGAAATACACTCTTTACGACGGACCAGACGCTCTTATCGCTAACAAACTTTTGGAACTTGGTGTCACCATCAACCCAAACAATGTTGATTGGTATAAGCGCAGCCTGATTGAACAACAACAACGCTCTGCTTCTGCTGCTGCTGCTTCGGCTGCTGCTGCTATGGCTAACGGAGGTGTCTGAGATGAGTATGCGAAGTCAAGTATATGAATGGGACGCTGGCCGTGGAAATGCTGCTGCTAACGCTAACGCAGGTTCCCGTATTTCAGTCTTTATTGGCGGAATTGGTAACAACATCACCAAGCCTGCTGAAACAACTGCAACCGAGTTCGTAGTTATTGAAGATATTGCTGTTTCACCAACTCTACCTTTGGGTATTGCTGCTGGTGCTGGAGCAACTCCGGTTGTTGTCACAACTGATGTTCGTGGACTTTCCTACGACCCAGTTCAAGGAACTGCTGGTGGCCGTGCGTATGTTCAAGTGCGTATCAACACCACTGATTACTTCCTCGACCCTGACAATGTGCCAAACGACGGTATCCCGGGAACTGCTTCCCCATACCCACGAAGTCTAAACTTCCAGCCTTCGTTCAACCTTTACCCTGATGTCTATGTGCTACCGGGTCAAGTTTGGGATGTTTTGGTAACTTTCTACCACGCTGCTGGTTTGCTAACCACCACAGGCACCTCTTTGGCTGCTGGCGGTGTTGCTGCAACAGGACAACTTCAGTGTTTCGTGAAATACACCCTCTATGATGGACCAGATGCTCTTATCGCCAACAAACTTTTGGAGATGGGAATCAGTATCAACCCCGGAAATGTGGACTGGTATAAGCGCAGCCTGCTTGCTTCCCAAGCATAAGCGTAAAACCTACGCCGAATCCGAGCCTCTGGCTGGGGTGGAGATAGTCGAAAGACTGTTGATGAAACCCCAGTCCATAGAGGTAACGAATAGGAGTGATTAGGTGGATACCAAAACCTTGCTAACCGATGTGTTAATCGTCGGAACAGTATTGTTTGTAGTAGGAACATGGATAACCTCGCATCATAGTCATAAGATTGTGACGCAAGACCACCCTGAACATCGAGTTCGGGACTTCCTTATCTACACTTGTGCTGGTATTGCCTTGATTACAGTTGGTAGTAACATGATTACTGATGGTATGATTTCTCGCTTAGGTGGTAACTAACATGGATGCACTCTATCTTGGAGGCGTTATGTTCGTGGCTGGCTTTTTGCTAACCACTTACCATGTCAGCGAAATGTTTGACCCTAAGACTAAAGCCGTGTCCCATTTAGCATGGGCTATGGTTGGAGTAGGATTGTTCCAAATAGGTTCTAATCTTGCTGCTGGCGGTCTACAAGAACGCCTCAAGCCTTAATACTTAATGGTTTAAGGGGTTGTAGTTTAATCTGGAAGAACGCTCGGTTTGCATCCGAGAGGCTGGGAGTTCAAATCTCCCCGACTCCACCATTAGTATTAAGTAAGTGTTATGTCATATCATTACCATGGGTTTTGATGTTATTATACCAACCTACAAGGTATCTCCAGAGTTTATTCAAACGGCTTTAGAGTCTGTGCAATCACAAACTCTTGATAATTGGCGTTGCTGGATAGTCGATGGCACACCTACTGATTATGAATCCTATGAGGATTTTATGAAAGTAGTGAATACTTTCACAACCTCGGATAAGTTTAGTTATTTGCGCCAATCTGGAACAGGAGTCTCACAGGCCAGAAACGAAGCCATAAGTTTAGGAGAAGCAACTTATATTGCTACCCTTGATGGTGACGACTTTTGGTATCCAGAACATCTGGAATGGATGACTGAAGCCATAGTAGACTCAGAATCAGAAACTTTACCTACTGCTTTGTGGTGGGCTGGTGCTGATGCACATATTCTGATTAAATCTATCAAGACTGATGAGGTTTATACCCATGATGGCGTATTAGGTTGGTTTGGAGATTATGCCAAGATTCGCCCTGAAGACCACCATTTTTACTTGCGAACTCATGCAGTGATACCTTCTAACTCGGTTTTCTTGCGTGCTCGCTTTGAAGCCGTTGATGGTTATAATGAAACTTTGCAGATTGGTGAAGACACTGATTTGTATCTCCGTATGATTGATAATCCACTTACTCAGGGTTTCGGTAAAACTTTCCGAGGCTATCAATTTGATGCTGTCAGTGGTTATCATGGATGCGGACCTTGGCAAACTACCCAAATGGGAGGTCAAACCTCCGCCGCCGATGGACGGAGTTCCGAAGAAATAAAAGCCGAGTTCGTCAAACAAACCTTAACATCTCTTCGTGCCAGTATTACTATGGAAGACCAACCTGCGGAAGTTTCCTCCGAATACTGGCAATTCTTAATAGACAGCATAAATGCTTATCAAAACACTCGTGAATCATCCATTATGGAATCAGCCCATCTTTAAGTAGGTCATACGACCTATGCTATACTATGAGCCGCATTGAAATTGAAACACCTATTGGACCCATTACTGCTAACCTTGATGAACTCGGAGAAAGTCTTTCTTATCTTATGACTAAGGTAAAGAAAACAGACAAAGTAGACCAAGCCATTTCTAAGTTCTTACAAGTTGATGAAGATACCACCCATCCTATTGAGTCCAAGCGTAAGTATTACCACGATAGGTCTTATATCTTTTGGATGGAAGCCCTGATGGAAGTTATCAATGCTGGCTATGATATTACTCGTGCCGAGAATTACAACTACGGCGATACCATGACCGCACCTATTTGGTTTGATGAAAAGGTCGGAGATGTTACCGTTAAAGTGCCACACAAACTCGTTATGTATGTGCAATCTAAAACTAATGCTGAAGAAAGATTTGTTATTATGTTCACTCCGTTTGATGAATACGAAGTAGATATGGTATTTCAATTTAGAAGTGGTTGTTTTGATTACTCAGAGTTTTGGCAAACAGTAGAAGATTACTTTTACAATCAAGGTTTGCTTAAGGGCGCACACTTTACTGCGGATTTCAAGATGTTGGAAACACCTAAACTTGATTGGAATGATATTGTTATCAAATCTGAAGACCGTCAGGTTTTAGACCGAAACTTAGTAAAGTTTATTGATTCTGTTGATTTGTATCGTAGCAAAGGATTAAGAGGAAGTCGAGGTGTGTTGTTGGCAGGACCTCCCGGCACAGGAAAAACTCTAAGTTGTAAAGTTTTAATGAACTCTTTGGATGCTACGGTGTTGTATGTTTCTCGTGATGCGGTTACAGATGTCGGACAAATAACAGAACTTTACAAAATGGCTCGGAGGTTATCTCCATCAGTAGTTATTCTGGAAGATATTGACACGCTGGGGGGGCTTGGTCGAGATGAAGGCGACCATCCACTACTCGGTGAGTTCCTGAATTGTTTAGCAGGTGTGGAAGATAACGACGGTGTAGTAACTTTGGCTACTACCAATCATCCTGAAAAACTGGATTGGGCTTTGACAGACCGACCCGGCCGATTTGATGTCAGACTAAAGTTTGACTATCCTGATGAGAAAAGTCGTATGGCAATTTTGGATAAGTATTTGACACCATTCCAAACTAAAAACATAAAACTTAAATCTCTAATGAAGAGAACTGATAAGTTTTCTGGTGCCTATCTACAAGAAATTGTTCAGTCTGCCTTTATGGTAGCCCACGAAGAATGTGGTTATTGTGATGAACCCACCATTACGCAGAATCATTTGGAACAAGCCTTGACTCAAATGGAATCCCAACGAGCCACAGTAAGCCGGGAAAAAGGTTTGACCTATAATGGCACAGAAATGACTTACGAGGAATTGTATAACTAACCATAACTTTAAGTAGCAAAATGGTATAAGGTTACCTATGAGTCCTGCCATTATTTGTCCTGCGTGTGGTTTTGACCCGTATGACATGATTTTTTATGCCGTCAAACAAGAGTTTCCCGATAGCAACCCTCGTGATGTTATCGAAGAAATGTCTGACGAAGAATACAGAGAGGAAGCAGAGTTCTATGTTTTTGAAAATCACATAGATTATTGTCCTAATCAAGATAAGTTGATGAAGATTTCTGCTGGCTTTGAAACCGAAGAAGAAGCATTTGCTTATGCTTACAATCAAGGCCATGCAGCCTCTCGTAAGAATGATGCTTACAAACCCAATCCAACCAGCAAAGATACTATGGATTTCAAAAAGATATTCAAGCAGCGTGCTGAATCTACGGAAAGCAAATGTAGTTGGTGGTCTGGTTGTGATGAAGAGGATGAAGAAGTAACCGATTGTGAAGATTGCGGTGATGCGTTTTGTTATTCGCATATGTGCTCGGATTGCGATAATTGTGATGATTGTTGCAGTTGTAAGTGTTTTGAATGTGGTAGCAAAGAAAGTTATATGTATCAAATCAACACTGGTGAGTCCTCTTGTATGGATTGTAGCCAGCGTTGCGATAATTGTGATGAACGATTCCCGAATGATGAAGTCCGAGATAATTCCATGAACTATAAATCTTACTGTAATGAATGTCGCTCAGAGATGGGAGAATGCTATATTTGTGATGAGGTATTGATTAACTATTATAACGATAGTGGGTCTTGCGAAGTTTGCCACGAATCAGTTTGTTCAGAATGTAGTCAGGAAACCGAAGACCCCAAAAAACCCGGTTTTATTGAATATGGAGTAGCCTGTGATGAATGTGTCAAAGAGAAAAAGTTAGTAGTTACTGCTGAAACTTTTGAAGCAGGTGGTTGGAAAGTAACTTGTAGCAAATGTGGAGTCTCAGGACATAATAAATCCACTTGTGGAAAAACTCCAAAAACTTATGTTCGCAAAACCGTTAAAAAAGAAGATGTTCGCAAAAATGATTTCCTAAAAGCCACTGGTGCAATTTTAATTGGAGTTATTCTGGGGCGGTATCTATGAATGCAGAAACTTTTGAAGCAGACTGGCGAGATTTGCCTCGTGATAGTGCTGGTCGTTGGACTCGCCCCACTTCTGAAGAACTCGAAAACTTAGATGCTTATATTGACATCCAACCCGCACAGTCTGGCAACTTCCCTCTACCAGTAGAAAAACAGAATACTTTTTCACAATCTCAAATCACTCTGCGAGAATTATCAGAAACCATGAATGAACTTACTGGAAATCTACTTGGTTTTGATATGGCCTACCGCACAGTTGTTGATATGTTGGGTTCACAAGATAGCCCAGAACGCCGAGAAGCCTTGTTATCTACTATCGAAGAAACCATTATGACTTTAGAGTTTTACGAAGAAACAGGTTATGATGGTGATATTCAAATGATGGTCGATATGATGCGTCAAAATGGTATGACACCCCCTCCACAATTTGAAGAAGAAGTTCTGGCTCGCTATCAATTTGAAGATAAGTGGGCATCAGAAACCGAAGTAGCCTGTTCTTGGTGTAAGAAACCGAGTGCTAAACTGCGTGATGTTGAGTATGGAGGTAGTGGGTCTATTTGCCCTAATTGCCATTATTCCTATCGCAAACTTGGGTATAATCCTCATAGACCTCAACACCCTTTCAAGAAGAAGGCAGAAACCGAAGAAGATTTCATTAAATGGTTTGAGGATGCTGAAGGTCCGGACTGTTACACTTGTGGAGATTACAATTCTCTCGGTGATGTGGAAGGACAAGATAACATCTGTGAACCTTGTCAATCCTTGTGGGTTTATGATGAAGGTGGTCCCGAAGGTGAAGGTTACTATCGTATTCATAACTTATCTTGGGACCAAAAATTGCATTTCCATAATGCCAAAGCAGAGGATAAAAAGATTCTCAAACCAGAAGTTCCTGCTGATTACAATATCAACCAAACTTTTGGCAACAACATGGTTTTGATGGCTGAAGGTTTAGAAGAAGATAGGAACTCCCCTGCTTTTGAGAAGTGGGAAGAAAAGTTTTATTTGTGCTATCACGATTGGCAAGATGATGAACTCCATGTCGATACCTTTGATGAGAAATATCAAATAACGGCTTACTGTTCTCTTTGTGATGCCACGATGCTTCTACATATCGGTGATAATGGTCCCGAAGTCGTTGAACTCCCGGGTCGCCGGCCATTACTTGATTTTTATGATACCTCGCAGGAGGCTTATGCAGCAGAAGATGATGAGGGTCCTACCATCGAAGATTTCTTTAGAGATATATCAAAAGTTTTGAATAAGTATGGAGAGTTCTCATGGGACTCTGAAGCAGGCGAAGAAGGACTCTACTTTTCAGGAATGTTACTACCTCATAATGGAGCATATAACTTTTTTCAATATGATGAAGATTTCTCCGAGTAAGCGTAATCTTTAAGTATCAGATGCAACCAATTCATATTATGGCTTGGACTGAATCAGACGCAGCACACAAACTTATTCGTCGTAAGAACGCAAAAGCACAAGGTATATCTCGTCGTAAGGCTCGTCAATCTAAAACTTCTCGCTCCAAAATGAATGCTGAAGGAATGGAAATGACTCCCGATATTATGGATTATCCCGGTTTGCCAGTTGTTCCTGATTCTTACGGCACAAACTCTGCACTTACCAGTGGACAAGGAGTTCCTCAATGGTATGGCTCTGCTGAATCCTCTGACGATATTCGCACTGCTGCCGACCTTGTAGCGTGGGCAGATTCTAATGAGGGTAACTTGCCATTGATGTCTACTATGAATGCTATGGGAGATAATGAATACCTTAGCGTGATTGATTCCGATGATGATGAAATAGATTTCGTATTTTTGGATGGAACTATGGCAACTTGTATATTAGATGACAAAACTCTTTCAACTTTCGTAGTAGCCTATGAATCAGAAACTTTTGAGGCTCGTGCTCGTTATGACCCAAGTGAAAATGATATTCTCGAAACTAAGGAAAAGTTTCAACTTACCTTCCCTTCATTTGAGATGAGTCCAAGTTCTCTACAATATCTAACTTTCCAACAAGGCTCATCTAATAAGTTTCATACTTTTTGGTTGGCTCAAGATAGTTCTGGTGGATGGTATGCTTTCAATGCTTATCAATCCCTCGGTTATTCACCAAACATCTTCCGCATTACAGGACCTACTTCGCAAGAACAGGCTGCCCGTGCTATGCAAAGCAAGATGAATGCTAAACTTCGCAAGGGTTACAGTAACCGTTCTAAAGAGTTCGGCCTTCGTGCTGAGATGATTACTGAAGGCTTGCCAGTTATTCCAGATTCCTATGGCACAAACTCTGCTCTAAGTTCTGGACAAGGAGTTCCTGTGTGGTATGGCTCTGCCGACACCGAAGACGAAAACTGGGACAGAATGGAATACGAATACAAAGAAGTAGAACTCGCTAAACCATTCCGCACAGCATTTATGGCTTCACTTGGATTTATCGTAGCACCTTTGGTAGCCCTAACAGGTCTCGCTTTCGTTCTTGGAGATGAGTAATATGGATTGGAAACAAATAGGAATTATCGGAGTTGTGGCTGGAGCCTTGTATTTGGCTTACGAAAACCGCAGCAAGTTTATGTCCGAAACTTTTAATGCTCATGTTTCACCATCACAAGACCAATTCGTGGCACGCAACTGGGGAACTGTTGAAAGAGTTTCCACTGAGCGTAACATCATGGCAGGTCAGGCCGTCGGTCAGACTATTAACTACAACGGCATGGGTATCACTCCTGCAACTGTGGGTGCAACTAATGGCATAGGCCAAGTTATGGATTTAAGTGTCTACGCTGCTACTATGCGAAGCACAGACCCTATCTGGGGTCAGAACTATCCCGGTCGTGCCATCGGTCAAGAGTAATCTTTAAGTAGTCGGCCAACGCCAGACATATTGAGGTTAGCCTATATGCTCGATTTTGCAGAACTCCGTAATCGTATTCTAATGGGAGAAGACGAAGTTCCCGAAGAAATTACAGAATCACCAATTACTAAAGAGTTTATGCGCCCTGCTACGGGTTTCCCATTGTTATTTGGTGGTCTATCGGTAGCACTGGTTATTGCTGATAAACTCAAGTTAGAAATGCTTGCTAAAGAAGGCGAGTATAACTACCGTGCTTTGGTTTTGTCGGTGTTTGGTTTCTTACCTCTTGGTTTTGGACTCGGAGAATTAGTTCGTGGTCTGCAAGCCCAGAAACAATTTGACCGCTACGAAAAGTTAGTGAGTGCTGCTGAAGAAGAAGTAGAAAGACTTACTGAAGAGGATGAAGAACAAGATGCTCAAGATAACACCAATGAAGGCAATTATTATGAAGCCGAATCTCAGTTTAATCTCTCTTCTTTTGGACCTGAAACTGGCGTTTTCCAAAGCGGTGCTTTCGGTCAATCCATGCCTACTATTGGTCCCGGTCAAACCTATGAACAAAGAACTTTTGGATGGTAAAGTATTAAGTAGTCGTAAGGAGTATGAATAAACATGAGCGAGAAGTTTTATTGTGTAGGATGCAAAGAGCATTATGACCTCGATGTGACTGAGGCTGTTAAGAAACCCTCCAAAGGAGATTCTTTCCGTCATTCATTAGTGAGTCAATGTCCTAAAGGACACAAGACCACCAAAATCTGCAAACAAGAAGTTTATGAAACCTACTCTTCTTCTATGAGTGCAGAAGACCCTTTGACCGCAGGACCATCCCCGGCTGGAGGACCAGCCGATATTACACCCGCCGGTCCCTCTGCAACCCCACTTGATAGAACTGATTCAGGAGTTCCTTCAGATTTTGAAGCCGAGGTATCCATAAAAATTGAAGACGAAGATGGTGGTTATCAATGTGGCAAGTGTTACACTGGCTTTGAAGATAAATCTCAGGCAGATTATTGTTGTTCCGCTTGCTATGCTTGTGGTTATGCAAACCATGTAGGCTTTGAACGAGCGCAAAAGTGCTGTGCTTGTGATTGTGATGAAACTGGTGGAGGTCCTGACGGAACTTGCCAACAAATGTTTTCTGCTGAAACAGTTGTTGGAACTATGAGTCCGGGTGCAGGAATCAATGAAGCCCTTGAACCACTGGAAGGAGGATTAGAAAATGGTGATGAGCCTTCTCTTGTTCCTGCTGATAGTTTCCAACCTCAAGGCAACGGCCATGTTATCGGCCAACACACAGATTCTTATAATACCACACCTATGCACGCTGAAGAAGATTTTGAACCATACTTTGAACTTTGTATGGTTAGCAACGGCACTATTGGCGATATTGTAGGAGATTACGATGAAGCCGAAGAAGAAAAAGCATTTGCAGAATGGGAAAACCATGTTAATGAAGACGGACCTCATGTGCTAATCTTTTATGATTCTGCTGATGAATCAGGTATGATTGTTGCAGGAGATGATTTCATGGAAGTTTATGATTCTGAATCACTTCTACCAACAGTTCGCAGTAATCACAAAGCACTTATGGCTTCTGCTGCCGCAGCCTTAGTTATTGGTTTAGTTTGGTATCGCAGTTCACGCTCTCAGTAATCTTTAAGTATCAGAATGACTAAGGAATAGTCATGCCAACCTTTGAAGCAGGATACAACATTCAATGCGACCCCGGCGATTTGAATAGCCGTAAGTGCTATGTCGTTACTGGTGCAGGAGTTAGACAAGAAATTATTGGGTATAATTCCGCAGGAAATCCTATCTCAAAACAAGCCACTACTGCCGCAGGCACAGCATGGCAACCCTCAATTACCGTTCTCGACCAAGATGGAAATCCTTATCAGCCCTATGGTGCTGGTGGTATTCCATGGACAATGGGTGGAGGAATGACTGGAATCGGAACAGTTATGCCATCTGGTGGTGCTGACCCACAAGATTGGAAGTATATTACTGAATCTGCTCCGGGTGCTCAAGCCAGAATTGCTTACGAAAATCGTATTTGTAATCCGTTGTGGCCTACTTTTGGCTGCAAGACTGGAAATACTAATCCTACTGGAGTTACTACTGCACCCGTCAATGGACAACCAGACGCAGGAACTTTGGATTGGCTCAAAGAATACTTCGGATTTTGGAATGCCGAAGAAAAGTATGAAAAGAAATCCACCGAATCTAAGATTATGTCTTGGTGGAACAGTTTAATAGGTTCGTGATACTATGGCCGATGAGAAAGACCTCATCGAACAAAAGTTTGATGAACAACAAGAAGCACAAGTTTTGGCAGCCCGTCATGCTTGGCGCAGTTTGTTAGTTCCAGCCGTCGGCTCTGCGGCCTTCTTTGCCTCAGCCATTGTCGGCTTTATTCGCACTTATCGTAAGTATGGATTTCCACAACACGCTTTCAAACCTTTTGACTATGGTTTAATGAGTATTCCCTTTGTGATTATCGGTATGGCTTTCTTATATCAAGCCGAAGAACAAAAACAAGAAGATGGCGAAGCGGAGGTCTGAAACTTATGCCTTTCAAATCTCGTGCTCAAAAAGAGTATCTAAGAATTAACGAACCAGAAATCTATGAACGCTGGATGCGTGAATACCATGCCGAATCCAACCAAAGTTTTACTCCTCCTGCTGCGGCAGTTGCGGCTGCCAAAAAAGGTTTAGCCCAAAGAAAGAAATGGGGTCGTGGAGGACTGTCACCCGCCGAGGCTGCTTCGCAGGGTATTGATTCTGGAGTTACTCGTGCTCGTAAGATAAGTTCTGGAAAAGTTTCACGCCATGATGTCCGTCGGATGTCAGCGTTTAATCGTCATCGAAAGAATAATAATCCCAGTAAAAAGATGCCAGATGGTGGACCCACAGCAGGAACTATTGCTTGGAATCTATGGGGCGGAACTTCTGGAGTAAATTGGGCTAAGAAAAAGTCTGCTGCTATGAATGCTGAAGATTTTGATGCCGAATCGTGGAGTCCTAAAAAATCTATGAAACAATGGATGCAACATGAAGAACAAACCGAAGAAGAAGTGACTTGGGACTACTTTCATGCTAACCTTTATCCGCCGAATAAACTCCTCACTAAAATCTGGACTTTTGAGGGTAAGCCCAATGGCTCTGTGGAGGCTTGGTGGAATACCATTACCAACCAAGACGATGACGAGCAGCGAGAGCAGTTAGAGGAAGTATTTGAAAGGCACTACCCTATTATTCTAAAATCCGCCCGAAAAGATGTTCAACAATTGATTGAAGAACACAATTGGTATGATATGATGTCTGCTGAAACCTTTAATGCTTTATCTCCTATTTGTAAGAGGTGCGGGTTGTCCGAAGCAGGGTCACATCAATTAGACCCTACGGGCGAAACAGGCATTTGTATTATTTGCACTTTTAATCAAAAAATGGGTTTGAATGCAGAAACTTTTGAATCTCCAGTTTCCTGTAAAATCTGTGGTAAAACTTTTGATAGTTTCCGTGGATTAAATGGGCACATGAATGCACACCTACCGCCTCATCGTAAGAGAGCCGAAGATGAAGAAGAAGAAGAAGATGAATTAAGAACCTACGAAGTTAGTGTGCCAGTATTACATTATTATGGTATTGGTCCAGTAGAAGCCTATGACGAAGACGAAGCCGCCGACGAGGTGCGAAATAATTGGGGTTATTGGCGAAGAACTATTCAAGATAATGGTGATTGGGGTGGTCCACTTTGGAGATACAGCCCACTAACTTCAGGTGAACCAGAAGCCTATGAGATTTTCGATTCCGAAACTTTTGGAGATGTAGACTCAGATGGACAATTGGCACAAGCCTTGCGTGCCGCCAGAGAAAAGTCTCGTCGTTATGCACCACAACCACTAAGAATTACTAAACTACCACACCCAGACCAAAAATCTTTGAAAGATTTTGAAGCCGAAACCAAAGAACTGCCATTTTCAGTATCTCGTAAAGATATTGCTTTAGTAAGTTTTGGTGCTATTCTTGGTGTAGTCTCAGGAGTCATTGGAGAAGTTTTAGCCGAGTTTTGGTTAGACCGCTACCGCCGAGACCCAGAATTGCGAACAAATGGTGATGATGAGAACGCTTAAGTAGGTGCAGCAGCATAATTAGATTGATGGATGCTGAAAGTTATTGGGCTGGATATTTAGCCGCCCGTTTTGAACGCTTTAGCACCGAGAAGAAACAGTTAATTGGAAGTGAGTATAATTCTAACCCTACTTATTGGAATGAAATTATTGAACAAGAGTGGGCTATTATGAAATCTCGATTAGAAACTGGTTTTGATATTTCTGAAACTATTAAAGCAGAACTTGGCCTTGATTTTTTCCAACCCAACCTTGATGAAATCCGTCAAACCGAAGTAGCACAATTTACTTTACCTTCTGGTGAAGAACTACCTTTGTATCTTTATGAAGATTTCGTTTTACTTAGTAATCAAGGAATCTTTCGAGAAACGGATTTTATTTTAGACCGAGAACGCCGATGGCAACCTAAAGTCGAAGAACTTTGTGGTAAGTATGGTTTTCAACGAGTAGATGTATTTTGGGAAGGAGGTGTTTCATATCTTAGATTCTGCAAAAACGAATAAGTGGAATGAGGTCGCCGCCCAAGACTTCATTACTGCTGGAATTATGATTAAGATTTTAGTCACTATGACTCTGCTGATTCAGATTCCATTTATTTACATGGCTCACACTTGGGAATTAGAAACTTTTACTTTTATGTGGTGGATGTTACAATTTTTCGGTTTCGTTATGGCTACTAATCTGGGTGCTGTGGTGTTAGCCATTATTGCTCAAGATTCGGCTACTAAAATTGGAGAAAAACAATCGCAGGCTTTTACTGCTGATTTCATGCAAGGTATTGATACTTTAACTAAAATCCTCACTGTTTTTAATGACACCGCCGAAACACAAGGCGAAAGTTTAGACTCTCAAATTGAAGAGTTTGCGCCGCAGTTTTATCTATTGGGACTTCAATACTTACGAACCCATGCCCTTCCTTCGGAAGAACCTCCCTCGCTTGACGCTTTGGGAGTATCACCGCCGGTTTCCTATGATTGTGATGATGAACTATTTGATGCGCCCATAGAGAACCCTTAAATATCAGTAAATCATATTTTAATACATGGGTAGAATCCATCAGATTTGGGCAGCATCATTGTTATTGTTGTTCACATCCTGTGTCTATTATACTTATTTAGTAGTTCAAGTTGGTTCTATGAATCCTTATGCTATCCAAGCCGAGATAACTAATAACCTCGGAAGTTTGGGAATCTGGGCATTTGCCTTAGACTTTATCGTAGTAATTTTCTTAGGTAATTTAATTCGTCGAAAAGTTAAAAAAAAAAGACATCTCTCAAGTCATATGATAACATTTGGGATGTAGATGATGGCACAGAACCACTTAAAGGACTGATGATGGATTTAGAACCCATCTATCTTCCGCCCGCACCGACCCCTCAAGAAATGGAGATATTAGCCGTGTTGAGAGATAAGAACCTTTAAGTATCAGAAGCATCATAGATTAGGTATGGCAAATCAAGACCCGCAACCAGAAGTTTATACCACAACGCACGCCTTTGCTGGTGCTGCTGCTGCTGGAACTTCCAATGTAATTTCTATCTTTACTAACCAAGCGAACAACGAAGAAGTTCGACTCTACGCAGTTGGAGTTGAAATGTTGGATGCCACCACTGGTGCTGCTCTTGCCGCAGGACTTGATTATTCAGTTTCGATTCAGGTTGGACCAAACAATGTTCCTTCTAACGCTTTCAGTGCTGGATTTATCTTCAGTAAGAACGACCGCACTCTGGCTTTGAGCACACCAATTCTGGTGCTTTTCCAGCAACCACTTCAAATCACCGTTACCACTAATCAAATTGTTGCAGCCAATGGTTCTAACATTAAGGTTACTCTAATTGGAGAACTTGCTATCCAAAAGATTGCAGTTCACGCTGGAAACTGGGAACATCAAATGAACTCTATGGGTCCACAAGGTCGCCAACGCTAAGTAGATAGAATGCTTTAAGTAGCAGTTCACGCATAGCATTACTATGAGTCTGCGTCGTCAAGCCTATGAATGGCGAAACATCACTTCTGGAACATCTATTGTTTCTAATATAGGACATCCTATTTTGACCTACGATGCTTTAGGTCAAGTTCAAGCCACGGCTCGGCAGATTCCGGCTAACATTCCCATAGATATTATGGTCGGTGGTATTGGAAATAACTTAGAAATGCCTGCGGCTAATCGTGCTCATCAATTTATTGTGATTGATAACATAGGGAGTTATCCTTATCAGGCGGCACTTAACATCAGAATTGAAACCACCAAATACTTTCAATCACCTGACGGTGTTCCCACCGAGGGAATGCCTGCTTCGGCTATGCCTTTTGCCCCATCTACTATTTTAGGTAATCAAGAAGTTGTTCCTATGATTGAAGTTTTAGACCCAACCGTTTATGTGTTACCCGGCCAAACATGGGGTATTGAATATACCACATATGCCACCCTCAATGCTGGTGGACAAACGCCTACTACGGACAATACAATTGCCAGAGCCTATGTTCGTTATTTGTTAATTGATGGACCCGACCAATTGATTGCTATGCGTTTGGTTGAACAAAGTATTCCCGTCACTACTGAAAACATTGAATGGTATAAGCAACAATTGATTCGTAACCGATTGCGTGCTGACCTTGGAATGGAAGAAACTTTAGAGAAAACTTTAGGAGACAAACCACGGAGGTTTATCTGATGGCCATTACAATTCAAAATTATGAATGGACTTTGCGTGGTGCAGGAGATTTTATCACCTACAATCCTGCGAGTTATCCCACTGCTTCCAATGATATTAGCATTTTCGTTGATGGATTCGGCAATAACATTGAGATTCCACCTTTTGTTAGCGAAGACCAGTTCGTCGTGATTGAAAACTTTGGCAGCACTCCCGGTGTTTTGTGTCAGACTAATCTGATAAATAACTTAACTTATACTACGGGGACTATCACTTCTGTTGGCACAGCCGTCACTGGCATCGGCACAGCATTTACAGCCGATATGTTAGGCGGAACTATTACTTCTAACGGAGGACAAGTCAGAAACATTGTGGCATTCACCAATGCGACCAGTATTACTGTTGATGTGGCATTTGCCCCCGATATAGGTGTCGCCGATACATTTAGTATAAGTTATGGCGTAGGACTCACCACAACTAAACCTCGAACATTTAGTGACGGCTTGGTAACTTCGGCTGCTACCACTGTCACAGGCACTCTCGGAGCAACTTTTACTTTAGACATGGTGGGTGGGACTATAACTATCAATGGCACCACTCGAAACATTTTGGCACGACCTACTCCGAACACTTTAACTATTGATGTAGCCTTAACAGCAGCCACAACTGCTAATTATATCATTAACTATTCGGTCACAGAAATAGATTTAACTTCGTGGATTCCTAATGGATTCGTGCAAATAGTTGTTAATACCACTGGTTATTATCAGGACCCTCAAAACACATGGCAAAAAGGAATTAGCGGCGACGCAGCACCATACCCAGCCACTCTAAATGATATTCCCGGTTCTTATGAGTTAAAACCTAATATCTACATCTTACCTGAACAAACTTGGGACTTCCGCTATACCATGATGAATGATTTATCTGGATATGTCGCCAATCGTGCGGCTTATAATCCAAGTTTAAGCACTACTATTCCTAATACTACCATTTTAGCACAATGTCAAGTGTATTACTACTTGTTTGACGGACCTGATAGTTTAATTTGTCATCAATTGTTAGAATTGGGTATTCCTATCAATGTGGACAATGTGGAATGGTATAAAAAGATGCTACTTAAAGAAAGAGGATTGGACACTGACACATGGGAGCATTATTTACAAGTTTCTATGGCTTACCGTGAGCGAGAAGCCAAACAGGAAGAATTATACGGAAGAACTCGCAAGGGCTAAACTTTAAGTAGTCGTGCATAGTAAGAACAACCATGGCTGATTACGATTCTGGTTCATACGGAGAAAATATCCGTAATATCAAGCGACCTTACCGCAAGCAAGCATTCCAAACGGGATATTCCCAAAAAGGTGATGCGGTGCAGAGCAATCCCTTGCCTCCGCATACCTATTCTACAACCTCGGTGCAACAAACTGAAGCCATTCGTCCCGGTGTTGATGCTCACACCTTTCGTCGCCCAGTCCGTCCAACCGTCGAATCCATTGATGGTGGGACTCCTATTGCTTTCGCTTTCTTCCCTTGGCATACTGTTCCTAAGCCAGAATCAGCGAACCTGATTCAACGCCAGCGAGTGGCTTTGGCCACAACTCCTTTAGCAGATGATACTTTTATTGATGCTGTGGTTATCAATGTCGCCAATGCTAATGGTGCTGGTTCATGGGCAGCAGGTATTCCAACTGCTGTGGCATTTACACCCGGAACCACTCCTCCTAAACCCACACTACCAAGTGTCACAGGTCTACAAACTGCTACTCAAGGTGCACCTAACAGTCCAACACAGGCTAAGGTAGTCAATGCTAATACTAATCCAACCTCAATTCAAGCCTCTGGTGGAACAACTTTTACCGCCAATGCTGCCACTATTACTCCCGGTTCTAATGCTGAGATTTACCGTGTAGCCAGTTTCGGACACACTGAAACTCTTGGTGCAGCCGTAGGAGTTACCTATGAAATCTGGGTTGATGGAAGTTTGTTTATGCAGTGGAATGACTTTGAATGGTCTCCAATTACTCCTAAAGCCTTTCAATGGGACTTTGAAAACCCAATTGTTGTAGAACGCCAAATCGTTTATCGAGTCATCAACCGCACAGGCGGAGCAATTAACACTGGATTTGCAGAAGCCTGTTTCAATGGCTGGGTCGAACAACGCTACGGATACAATGATGTAGGCTACTCTCAACTTCAGTCTTGATAGGTGATTAACAATGGCACAAACATATACCGGAACTAACGAAGGAAGTGGTCTGCTTAAAGTTACTGAGCAAGATGGCACACCTTTTGTCGGGAATGTTAATGAAATAAAAGTTTCTAATGGAACTTTGACCGATGATGGCGGTGGCACAGTTAGTGTTACCACAGGCGGAGGTGGCGGTGGTGCTGGAACTGTAACTTCTGTTAGCACTTCTTTATCAGGTCTATCAGTGGCTACTGCTACTACTACACCCGCAATTTCAGGAACTCTTGGCGTAGCCAGTGGTGGAACAGGTGCGACCACCTTAACGGATGGAGGAATCCTTCTGGGTTCTGGTGCTGGTGCGATTACACCTCTTGCTCAAGCCACCAATGGACAATTAGTTATCGGCTCAACAGGTGCAGACCCCGTTTTAGCCACACTTGCTTCGGTTGGTGGCACCGTTACTATTACTAACTCCGCAGGTGGTATCAATCTGGAGGCTGCCGCCGGAGTCTTTGGTGCTAACCCTACTGCTTCTGTGGGTGCTACTGCTGTTAATGGCACAGCCGTTACTTTCATGCGTAGTGACGCTGCCCCAGCCTTAGATAATACTGGTGTGGGTGCTGGAGCCTATACTGCTGCCGATATTACCGTAGATGCACAAGGTAGAATCACGGCTGCTGCCAGTGGTGCTGCTAATCCTACGGCTGCCAATCCTACGGCCTCTGTTGGTCCTGCTGCTGTTAATGGCACAGCCGTTACTTTCATGCGTAGTGATGCTGCACCAGCCTTGGAAAATACCGCAGTTACCGCAGGAGCCTATACTGCTGCTGACATTACCGTGGATGCCCAAGGGAGGATTACGGCTGCTGCTAATGGCGGCGGCGGTGGTGGAGGAGTCATTACTGGCACAACCAACGGTGCTAACAACCGCATTACTACTTATTCAGGCACTACAACTCTTAACGGTGAGGCTAACTTAACTTTTAACGGCACTATTTTGACGATTACGGGAAACATGGCTCACGGTGTCAATGCAGCCAGCACTCTTGGATTTTATGGGACAACACCTGCGGCACAACAAACAATTGATGATATTACTGCTGCTCCACCCCCAGACCCCGGACAAGGTGGACAATTTGCTACTGTGGATGCTTTAGTCAATTGGGCAGTTTCGGTTCAAAACCTGATTACTACTATTGGAATAGGACAAGCATGATGAGAACTATTAAGTATCTCCACAAGGATAGTATCTTATGGAAGAAACAATGGCCGCCGAGATAATTTTGAGTAAGGCAGATATTAAGATTTTACTTAATCTCATGGATGCTACCACTTTTCAAGGCAAAGCCGGAGCACACCAATACCTAAGAATATATCAGGCTTTAGAATCTGCTCTTGATGACAATGAGGAATAAGTTTAAGTAGCAGCGACGCTGAAACTATCTTATGCCGCAAGAACGCCTTTGGACTTGGTTATCATTAGGATTCGCAAGTTTGGCTATGCTTACCAGTTTGTTTGCTTTGGCCACAGACCCAACTTACGAAGTGCTTCCCACCAAGAACTCCGAAGTAGATTATTTAGATGAAACTCCTTCTGAAGAAACTTTAGACCAGATGAGAGGACTCGGTGTTACCTCCGCAGACAACTAAGGCTAAAACTTAAGTAGTCGTTGAGATGAGGAATAATTATGACAGATGTGCAGAAAACAGGTCGTATGACTGTTGCTAAACTTGGAAAGCGAGTAGATGAGTTAGCCGATGTCATGGACATCATTCATGCTGATGTGGGCGAACTTAAAGAACTTCTGAAAACTTTGATTGAACTTCAAATCGTCAAAAATCCTGAAATCGCTACTGAAGATAATTGGGTCAATAGGATGTATAACTAATCCCAAAGGCTTTGCTGCTTGCCTAATTCTTTAGATTCAAAAGTTTCTCCTACCCATTTGCTAACTTGACTATACAATCCTGCAATATAATGATTGCATCCGTATTTTTCAATTAAAGTTTGCATCAGACCATCGTATTTACTAACTCCTCCTTCGGTAACCGTTAAAATAAGTTTGCCGGGACACAAAGTTTCAATTTCTTCTCCCGTAAATGGGTCAGTTTTCTTTTCCATAATGGTTCTACACTTTCCACTAACTGGCACTCGTCGATAACTGGCACTACATTTAGGACAACGAACTTTTTGTTGCCCATAGGCTCTTAAGTTTCCTCTCATATCTCTAATAAGATGTCGGTCAATCAATTTACTGGCTTGTTCTTTATTATCCATACAATGTAAGATTTCTCCTAATGAAAATTGTTCCATAGTCTTGCGACGCATTCCTTCTAAAGTATTGTAAGGATTATTTCTGGGTCCACCAGCACAATCAGAAGTTTCATGGGTGTATCCTATTTGACCCACAGGTCTTTCGCCCTCGTCAATAAAACTTTCCACAATTCTAATGCCATGCTTCAAAGCAGTTTTCGGTGCTGGTGGTTCTTTACTGTGCGTGAGTTCGTAAAAACTGGTCGGATATTTCCAAAGCACATCTACATTCAAGGCTTCTTTGTCTATCTCTGTGGCTACAATGCGTGTTGTTAGCGTTAGAGGGGCATCCATGCGTCCTCCACGGCTTTTAGGCAAGAACATACGGCTAAAGTTAATCAAGCCCTCTGTGAGTAGTAATATACAGTCAATATCGCCATCACAGTTGCGTCTTTTGGCCGCATGATAAAACGGATGTCCATAATGACCTTTGACACCTGCTACACCAATAATTCTTGCTAATACTGCACCACTGGTATGCGGGGCTAATCCCATAATTAACTGTCCAATCAAGGCTTCATGTCCAGCATCTTCGGCTATTTGATAAAATCCCTCTAAGTCATACATGGTTTTCAACATATCATCTGTGAATCTCATGGCTTGTAGCAAAGGTTTCACACAATTTTCTGCTACTACCACATCTTGAGGCATCAATTCAATAACTTGGTCGTCTGAGACCACAGCCTTGCCTTGACAGTCTACATCATAGCCTAACTCTACGGCTTGCGCTGCTGTAATCCCTATTTCATCAGGTCTAAAGTGAGTCATGGTAATATCTACCATATCAAAACGAATTGTTCCATCTCGAAAAGCACTGGTGCCATTACGGTGTCGCAACACTGATTTTAACATATCTTCAGGCATCTTTTCGGCATTTCTCAATCCTTTGCTGCCTTTGACTTCGGGTTCAGTGGCTTGATGAGTAATCTCTAAACATTCTTTCCACAAATCTTCAGTATGCAAATCTTGTTTAATGACTCCTACGAAATTAGTTTCCACAGCCTTGTGTGGTTTGGCTTCGCCTACACCACCCAAACAAACCCCTCGCCATGTCTGGGTATCACAAAAGGGACACACTCTGATGCCTACACTCACACCTTCTCCCTTGCGTGCCGCATCACGAATACGGCGTTGAGCACCTACATTGAATCCCACAGGCCATAATCCATGAATCTTAGGGTTCATTTCTCGGTGTTTAGAACCTTCTGGCTTCCCCATACGAGCACCGATACGAATAGTAGTTCGGGGTCGGATTTCATAATCGGCTAAAGTATTTAACCACGCCACAGCATTATCATAAATCGCCAGATTGATTTTTAGACTGGCTGTGAGTTTGGGTAGTAGATTTAGAATCAATAAACTTTCATCTCCAGTTAGGTAACCCTCTGAGGTAATTCCTAAATTGATACGATAGGCTAACTCTCGGAACTTCTCAGGAACTTGAATCTCTGTTCCAGATGCCGAAAGTTTCAAAGAACTCATAAAATCGTGGGCTTCTTGAGCAGTTAAATCTTGCCAACCCGTCGCCACATATCGAGGTTGTATCGGCACGGAATAAATCTTAGAGCATTCTACGGCATCCATAAAAGTTTTAGGTATTTCGATACCTTGGTCTGCTAATACTCCCTCGTGCCACTCACGAACATAAGGACTCGGTGCTAATGGATGGTTATTTTCTAAGAACTCACCCACAGGAACAAGTAGTTCTCCCAAATCCCAGATTTTAGCAATCGGCCATTCTGGTTCAGTCGGCAATACCGACCAATCTTCTTCAGGGTCTAAACCTGCTAAAACTTTAAGTTCTGATTCATCACTAAATCTACGAGCCGACCCATCTCGCATTTGTAAATAAGGTCCGTCTATGGTATCACATGGCGTAGCAACTGTGGCTTTACCCGGTCTTTCATACTTCATCTGTGTGCCGCAAATCACGAATCCACCCATAGCCATCATAGTAACTGGGTGCATAGCCGTAGTTGCCAATCCTGCTAATCGGCTTCGCCCATATCGCAATCTTAACCCGCCTTCTTGCATTGGCAAACCAAAAATAGGGCGACCCGCCAAAACATCACTCATATATTTCTCGCTGGGTTTAATTTCCTTAGAGCCTGCTTTGGTCTGCACGAAACTTTTCAGCCAGTCCCATCCATCCAGTTGTAACTCTTCTACATATTTAAGAATCTTAGGTGCTTTGAGAACCAAACCCTCACACATAACCAATAACATTCCTTCTCGAACTTTATTAGTCGGCACTCTGGGTAAATCACGCTGACCTGTAACTTCATCACCTACACCTTCGCCATCCACATAAACGGGACAATTCTGAGCAATAACTTCTAATTGAGGGTTACTTGGACGATACTGCAAACCACGACTATACTTAGAAACTTCTTCTTTGTATCGTTCTACTTCTGCAAAGGTAACTTTGGGAACACCTAATCCGAAATCACGGCGTAGCACATCTGCAATCAATACTGACAATGCTTGACCTGTGCCTCCTGCACTACGAATTGGACCTGCATAATTAACAGCCAAACATTCAGTAGAGTCATCATTACTCAAAATACGACAAGAAACCACACCTTCAAGCGGTGCTACCAGAATACCTTCAGTCAAAACTGCCAGACCTGCACAAATGCCATGATACAAACATTGAGCAACACGAATATGTTCGCCTTTTGCTTTATGAGCCTCTAACTCAAAAGTTTTCAAAGTTTCCTTCCAATCGGCTTCGCCAATTGCTTCTTCAAATCCCATCACAGTTCCGATGGCTCCGCAATCATCACAAGGAACTTTCCATGTAGGAGTTTTCGCAATTTCTCCAGAACCATCACAAGGTTTGCACTTTTCTTTAACACCATACAATAAACTTTCAGCCGTTACAATTCTGGCAATATCAATGGCCACTAATTCACGATTTCCATCATGCTTGGCTGTCATCTCACGAATCTGGGCAGCAGTTTGCCGAGGGTGTAAGAAATCTAAGAGTTTTTGAGTTCGGTCAGCAAGGTCACTGGCTCTGGGAATCTCTACTGTCATACGAGGGTCAAGTCCCTTACTACGGGCTTGTTCTGCCAATTGATAGACCACATCACATTCTTGTTCTAATCTTGCTATGTATGCTTCGTAGTCCATGGACAAGCCTCCTATGCTCTCATAGGTGGTAGCACTCACTTAAAGTTGCGTTATCATCTTATCCATAGCCGGTTTGATAGACTCATCATAACATTTACTGCAAAAACCATAGGGTCGAGCAGGACCTCCAAATGGAAGGCTGCCCTGAGACCAACGAGTTATTTTTAATCCACTAAGTTCCGCCGCAGATTTGTCTTTAGTAACTTCTTCCCAGCACTCCCGCCGGGTAATTTCATATAATACAGGCGATATTTCCGTTAAAAAAGCCGATTCACCTTTTGAGGCTAAACAATCCGTCATGTTCTTCATAATTTGATGTTGTTTTTCATATGAAACACCACATCTTTTACAATCATTTTCAGACCAAATTGAATCTTTAACATAATTATTACGACCCACTATTACATCCAATAATTTATATCGCAGGCCATCTCTGATGTTTTCCAAACGATAAGGGATGTAATCATAACTTCTGTTAGCATGACTTCGGCCTTCTTTTTCACTGAAAGTCATTTTGGCTCGCCAATAAGCATCGTTTTCTAAATTAAAATAATCATCAAAGTTAAGTCGCATAAAGTTTCTGTAATCAGAAGTCCAATTAAGGACTTGATTTCGTATCATAGCCGAAAAATCAATCATTTTACTCACAAACTACCAACGCTTAGTCCAGCCACATCAATAATTTTTAATCCTGTTTTCCAAGAGAGCACTAAAGATTCGCCCCAAGCATCAACTTCAGTATTCAAAACTTTTCGACTTTCCGCAGGACCCCACAAAATCATATTAACTTCCGAATTATCTGGGAAGATTAAAGTTATCTCATCTTCACTGACAGCATCACTTAAGTCTACTGTGACTACCATATCTTCTTCCATCCAATCATCAGACCCAGTTTCTCTGGATGCTTGCGCTACTAAGTTTAACAAAGCCCCAGAAATATCATTAGCCATAGCCACCAATCCCTCATCAGCCACTATTTCAAAAGGTATAATTCCATCTGCATAACCTTCTAACAACATCTCATCAGGGTCTTCAAAGATATGAAAATTGTCTACAAACATAAGTTTGTTTTTACCGGGTTCTCGGAAAGCACCAAAGTTTGGACCTTCCCATTGTCGAGCAGTTAGATTATGAAATATCATATCGTTATCAACTAACCAAGAACCAAAGATTTCTGCATCTGTATAAACTCTCTCAGCATCAAAATCTCGCTTCAAATCTAAACTTTCATTTAGTTTAGTTGCCAAAGGACCTGATTCGGCTCTACCGTATTTGATAGTAGCACCATGAACTTTTCTATCTTCTGTTGTCCACCCTCGATAAGAACTTCCTCCCATCCGAGCAAAAGGCTCCATAGTAAAAACATCAATAGCATAAAAATAATTTCTCATAATGGCTTCTAATCGCTTAACTAATGCCCCATAACCTGAAACTTGTGTTTCGTGTTCTATCGTTCCCCGATAATTTCTTACTTCAATATAATACATCATCTATAATCTCTCCAATCTAAATCTTGAAACTTTGAATCTCCAAATCCTAATAAAACATCGGTCAGTATGCTATCTTTGAAAGCATCATCCTCATCCATGTTAGCCAGTGTTGTAAGTGTAGATATTGTGTTTTTAGTGGGTGTTTGATTAAAAAGTTCCTCGGCAAACAGGTTTGATATGAATCTTCTAAATCTTGCGTCGTCGCCCTCCACAAACTCGTTAGGTCCAAACCAATTGAGTGCAATCTTCACCATCTTTCATCACCGATACAAATCAAAAGCATAAGGTTTGCCTTCTTCACGACTCAAATACCATGGGTTCAAATTATCTTTGAGCCAAGTTAAAGTTGGCACTCCCAGTGAGTAGTTAGTAAAAACATATTCACCATAATAATCACGGTTTTCAGGATTAAAGTTATCAAGAAGTTCATAATCTTTTCGGGATAGTTGTTCTAACACCCATTCATGTCCACTGGCAGCATCTCCATTGTAAATCATTCTTAGAGCATCATATTTGAACTTCCATGCTTTTTCTAAAACATAATTCAAAGAATGTGATGAGGCTTCAGCCACCTCTTGCCAGAAGTTAATATGTTGCACCATACCTTGATAACTCTCACCGGCTTCATCTACATAAACAGCACACATACGCCAATACTCTTCAACGGCTTCCAAATAAGGTTCCCAATACTCGTCGTCATCAAGTGGTTCTTCTTCTTCTTCTTCTGCTCTTTTCTCTGGTGGCTTGTAAGTTTTACCCAGAACATCATAGATTTCTTCTTCCGTAGCACCGCCAAGATACTCATTGGTATCTCGATTCCAAATACCATATTCGTTAAGTTTTAATCCTCGACTCTTCGCCGAGCGTCGCATACCGATATTGTAACCACTGGGTCCTGTGAAATAAAGTAGTGCTGCTCCAATACCTTCAGCATTACTAACTTTTATGTCTACCTTTACGCCATCAACTATAATTTGGGTTTTCTTTTCTCCTAACCAGTTAATAGCGGTGTATAATCCTGAGAGTTTATCAATAATTTCTGGCAAACTTTCACCGGGCTTCATAATAATTACCACATCAAGGTCTCCGGGGTCCTTACGACCTCGGCGGAAACTTCCACAAACTTCTGAAAAATCTACATAAGGTTCTAAAGCCGTTATCATTTTATCGGCCAAGGCTTCGGCTTCTACACGAGTCATGCGTTCTTCCATATCTCGGTCCTCAGCGTTGAGTTGCTTTCTTAAAAACTTTGAATTAGCCTCTGTTTCCTGACCCACGACTGGAATCTTAACATATTGAACCTTTCCTTTGTCCCACGAGGTCTTTTTAGGTTCAATTTCTACCCAACCTTTACGAGTATAAACGGCTCGCCCTTCACGAATCAACTTTCGCATTCGAGTATTTTCTTGACTCAATTCTGATTCTTGAGGTTGGTTACGAGATTTACGACCTAACATAGCATCTATCTCATCCAATCCACCGAGAATTACTGGGTTACCACTCACTGCTGCAAAACTTTTTACAGGTTCAAGTTCTTCTTCTAAAACTAATAAAATACGATACATTAAATCTTCATCAATTTCTTCTTGTTGCACAATATATTCTGCGGTCTCGTCACCTTCCAATCTCACCGCATAGAAAACTTTTGAGTTGGGACTACCGATAGCCATCAAAGACTCAATTTCTTCAGGATACAATAATTCGGATTCTCGCCATTCAGCATTAAAACTTTTATTAGATTGTTCAAAGATAATTTGTGCAAACGCTTCATCAAGTAATACAAAGCGACGACCAGATTCATCTTGAACTATTTCTCCCAGTGGACTATTTGTCACAGTAGTATATTCTGCTGCTTTCACCAAACACTCACAAACATAAGTGATTTCTACTACGGACTTATTTCTGTTATCATAGTCTACGCTGAAAATCTCCATCTCGGATTCACATTCATCACACGCTCTGGAAGGAATCATTATCTCATCATTGACAACCCAAGTTCCATCAGTCTCTTGCCAATCTTCTGCACCAAACTTTTCTTGTAGACTTTTCATTAAATCTTCTTCATTGATAATACCCAGTCTGACTTTGTTCTCTAACTCCATCATCATATACTGTAAGTCAGCAATCTCAATGGCACGCTTCCACATCACGGCTTTTTCGACAGCAGTAGTTGGTTTCTTTGGCAGGATTACCGACGACTCGAATCTTCGTGTTTCTCGATTGCGAGGATAATCAGAACTTCCCCAAAACTTAGACTTATCTCGGCGAGCCGAGCGAACTACCATAGGTCGTCCCGAACTATCTTTGGGGACTTGTCGTAAAGCACCTGTGCTCACCATATCTTCTATTTCATAAATACGATTAAGTAGATTCTTTCTCCAGTTAGTAACTCGATGAACTCTGGTAGCACCATAAACTTTGACCCCATCAACCCAGTATTGAACTCGGATAGCATCTCGGCCTACTTTGCGACCTTGGCCACCTTGCACTGTGCTATAAATCCTAATCTTTCCTGCACCCACTGGCTTTTCAAACACTGATTCTTTGACCGCACGACTTTGTTTGAGCATTCGCTCTGGGGTGCGTTCTCTGACACTTAATTCTTGAAAACCAAGTGCCGACATAAACTCTGCCATTTCACCTGAAGTAATCTGAACATAAGCAGCCATGTTTTTGCTTGAGCGTTTCAACTACTTAAAGTCTGCGGCATGGTCTTCGCAGGCTCCGCTACACTACGACCCTTGCTTCGCAAGTATTTCCTACGGAAACAGGGAGCAGCCTATCCCTCTGGGCTACGCCCATTCACCCCATCCGGCGAGAGGAGAATCCTCATCGGGTAGCGTTCATTTTCTACGGTCGATTATCTGTTTCAGGAATCCTCTCGGCCACACATCATGTCGTAGCGAATAGCGTTTGGCTTCTTGACCTTGGCCTTCAGATATTATCCATTTCTTTAGAGTTCGGCACAATTGACTTATTTTATCTATGTTGAATCGTTCTTGATTACTGGTCTGACTTAGGATTTGTGAAATATCGCTGGCAGCCATAGCCTCATTGTTATTAAGAATCCTTAAGATTCTCATACGATTCATATCATTACGCTTACAGGACTTACTGCTCGTGATTTGACATTTATTACTACAAAAGGTTCGGGTATGTTTGCCACCGCTACCGCCGCTATCGCCATATTTAATTTCAATTTCGGCTTCACACCATTCACAATGCACAATTAACACTGGTTTGTGTTGGCGCATTTTAGTCGCAGCCTCACCGTATTTCTTCTTAAGTTCTATACAATACTGACTACAATAGTTCATATTGAGCCGATTGCCACCGCCAGTGCTAATGCGTTGGCCACAGTAACAGGCCGCAACAATCATGGATTTCACCTAATTAGTCTTGCATTTCAGCCATTCTGTCACTTAGAAGCAACAAAGCCGATGCCCAAAGACCCACGAAAATACCGAGGTCATGGTCGTGTAGAGCGTAAATAGCAATACTTCCAATAATAGAAGTTAGTGATGAGATTAGTCCAATCTTTTTCCAGTTCATGCTTCCACCTCTGTAAGTTTTTCTACCAAACGCTTAACGAGTTCGGCTTTCTTACCCGTAACTGGTAGACCCAGTTCTTTGAGTCGCAATTTAAGGGCAGCCACAGTTAGGTCAGCGATAGCATCCAAATCAAGTTCTACATCCTCAATGGCTTCTGCTGCTGCATCTGCCGCTTGGTCTGCGACATCTTCCAAAGAATCACCCGCTTCGAGCGAGTCTTCTACGGCTTCCAGAACTTCTTCGGCCACTTCTTCGGCTTCTGCGACGACATCTTCTACCACATCATCAAGTTCAAGGTCAATGCCTGTCACATCTTCTATCTTATCTTCGATAGCATCTGCAAGGCTACTAATCGTTGTGCTTCGGTTTTTCATCCACCATGCTGCGGCTGCGCTAACGGCAAGTCCCAGTCCGGCTAAAATTATCATGTTTGTTTCCATATCAATTTCTCCTGATAATTATTATAGGGTGTATCACCCTATTAAACTTAAACTTGTTCATCTTCTAAATTGTGTTCCACATCTATGGATTCGGGTCGCTTAGGATAAGTCTCGGCACTATCTTTATTCAAGAACATAATTTGAAACTGTCCTTTTGAAGTAACTGCACACAAACTTGATTTCAAAATATAGGCTGGTTGGCGAAACATTAAGTTATCATCTACTCCAGATTTTACTGAACTCATCATTTTAACTTCGTATCTTTGAAGTATTTGTTCTAATCTGGTTAAGTCTAAATCGCCAGTGGCACTGATACGACCTGTTCCTGCCGCATGAGTTGAAACTTTAGCATTTCCCAAGAAAGATTTGGCTAAATCAGGGTCCGTAATCATCAAAGATTCCAACTTTTCTCGTAGCACGGTCATAACTTTTGGTTTCCAAAACTCTGCGGCTTCCGACGGAGGTAAAGAACTTTCCCAATTATCGAAATCAACTTGCCACCAAATATCCATGTATTCTTGGTCGGCTTCATCTGCACTGGCTGAAGGTCCCATTTGGTCGCCACGCCCGATAGTTGTTCCACCGAGTCCTGTGATTCCACCATAATAAACTAAAGAGTAATTCTCGGTTTTGATAAAATCAGTTTGCCACGAACCTCCAGACTTGGCTATCACAAAAGTTTCATCAGTAGAACCCGGATAATCTGGTAGCACTTGTGAACTCATGGTTTTCACAGTGGTTTCTAATTCTTTGGCCGCAGCCGTCGCCGACTTGCCTTCATTGATTAAATCAATAAACTCATAAACTTTTTGTTCAGGAGTTCGCACCACTGTAAAGCGGTTTCTCTTCATTATCCATCGAATACCTTTTTGTTTTAGATACTTCTTGAATGTTTTAGGAGTTGTCAATGCTAACTTGGTAGCCTTTGTCATACTAAGATTGCGAGTCAGCAATAAATCCAGAGCCAATAATGCCCTCTGCTCTACACTCGCTTTCATAATATCACCTATACGCTTTCAACTACTTAACACTTAGTCTTCGTCCTCGTCATTACGGGATAGAACCCAAATATCTTTGGACTTGTGAATGGAAATACCTTCTGGTTGTGGTCTTATCCAACCCAGATTAACAATCTTCTCAATATCTTCATTAGAGAACTTAACATTCTTTCTCATTTCACTTACACTTCGATAGACACCGTTATCATCATAGATTTCTAATTGTGAATGAATATCTACCAATCTTTGACTCACTCCTGCCTTCATAAGTTTCCAGCCTTCGTCTGCCACCAAAGTTCTAATGGATTCCAAAAAGATTTGTTCGGCTTGCCTAACGCTATCTTTACTGACTTGTCGTTCACCATTGAGTCTGGCGAAACCTTTGGTAAGATTCACAAACTCTTGAAACTTTCTAAAGTCACGACTGGTTCTTTTGTTACCTTGGGCATCTTCTAAGAAAACTTGGCTAAAGTCAGGGTTGGCTTTGATTCTATCCATAGTTTCACGAATCTCTTTGCGAACTGGTGTAATATCTGGGTCCATCTCACTTACATATCGCAAATACTCTCGGAAGAAACTTCTCCACATCTCTAAGTTAGTGTTGAACTCGGACTTGAGATACTTACCATTCATAGAATCCATAATCTTTTCTTCAATCTTGAAATCATTGTTGCCATCAGTCAAGGTCATGCGAGCGAAAATTAGTGTTAGTCTGCTAAGAATCTGATAAGTATATTCACCAAAAGCACCCAGCATACCGAGTTTAGACCCTGAAGTTTCGGGTTTCCACTCTCTCGGCGGATTGCCTAAGAACATGAAATTAACTTTACCATCACGAGTGGTGTCTACTTGGCCTTTCTGCATCGAGAACTTACCGTTAGCCATAACATTCATTAGTTCACCGAATACCTCTTGACTCCATGTTTGAAACTCCGAAACGGCTATGCGTTCATTGTTCATCTTAGGTATCAAACCTAACTCAATTGAGTTAAGGTCGTCGCCACTCATGGCTCCGAATAACCCGGCGATTGTGCAAAGTTTCCCACTGGAAGCCATACCACAAGGCACTAAAGGTTCAATAACTTGTTCAATCAGGTGGTCTTTTCCTTCACCCATGCTGCTCACAATACCAATATGTAGCATATCAGTTTTCTTCTGTGGACTCAAGCAATACAACATTACTGCTGTTTTGATAGGGTCGTCAGCATAGAGTTTAGTCCAGATGGTATCATCACGCAACATCAACTCTAAGGGTCTAAGGTTGCGCTTGAACATATCAGTTGATTCCGATTGGCATAAGGCCGTAAAGGTTTCAAACTGTTCATCAGTCATTTGACTGGTCTTTAATGACTCATAGCGTTGCACATCCGAGGCTACAAAGACTTTATCACGACCCATCATTTGATAGGCTCCAGAAACACAAAGTTGAGAACCATCACTAATACTTTCAGTGAGCATCATCATAGTGTTTCGCAAACGGTCTGAATCCATACCGCCCGGTCGAGCGTCAAGATTGCCATTGTGAGCCATACATTCTACGGCATAAGTTCCATCACTGATGATAAAGCGAATAGCCGATTGGTCGGGATTAGGTGATTTACTGTTCAACGGCACTTCTTCCATCTTCAGACAAATGCCTGAACCAAACTCCAGTTTGGCCTGTGAGATTTTAGCAGCGTAAAGTTGCTCAATGTTAGCACCTAAGTTTTGATAGTTAGATGTTGCAGTGGCTATGAAATCAGAAATAGACTTTGGAATCTTAATTTCTTCTCGCACCATAACATTCTCTCCTGTTCTATCTATGAGATAGCACCATAATAAAGAATACGCATTCCGCCGATAGGGGTTATGTCGAAGGGAAAGGTGAACCTATCATTACCGCCATAGTCAAGCCATAGCGTTTTCGACCTTTACAATCAAGCCAGCCGCAACCCTCGAAAAAAGAGGGCGAGTTTTCACTCCAGCGACCTTGTGTTCATGCAAGTAGTGGAACAATTGGTGTCCGGGGCGTAAGCACCAGCCTTTTAACCCAAAGCAACCCGAAGGCTACCCAGTGATGACTAATGCTCACGCCCGAACTTCAAATCCAAAGCGTATCCGTCATTACAACGGAGGTTGGTTTCACTCTGTTGGTGTGTCAGCGTGGACGGGTGCGACATATGCTTCCATAGTCTGTTGGTCTTCAGGGACCGCAGGTAGGTCAGCACGAAGAGTCTCGGCATCAGCGTTTCGGATGATTCCGTGGAAACTCTTGAAGGTGCGACCAGCGTTCTTCTGCGAATCGTTCATCTTGCGAAGGAAGTCCAGTGCAACAGGAAGGTGGTAGGTGTTCTTACCTTCTTCATTTGCTTCAACAAGGTTGTTTTGCTTAATAAAGCGTTCAAAGTCTTGCTTTTCATATCCGTTCAAGTAAAACTTGACTCGACGACCAGCATCAGATTCGCCATCGTTACCCGGGGCGACACAGCGAAGAACCATTGATTCAGACCCAAGAGGGCTGGTGGTTTCGTTGTAGGAAATCAAGGTGTAATTGGAATACACTTTACCCATTTCTGGCTTGATAACCTCATACACAGTGCGAGGACCACGGGTTGCGGCACGCTCATCACGGCGGGTGTTGTCAATCGTTTCAAGTTCCGTTAGGAACGCTTCTACATCGTTTTCTACATTCTTACTCATAGTTTTCATCTCCATTTTTGTTTTCAGTTTTTTGTGGCCCCATTAGTTGGTTGGGCAATTTAGTATAGGTGGCATCACCCATATAAACATAAGCATTCTTAGGATTACTCCCAAGATTTTACTTGTGCATCCTCCTTGCATACCTTCTTACTGGACATAACCTTACTATACCGTATCACTGATATAAAGTTAAACCTAAATCACTTGATTTTCACTCTTTTTATCTTAAGAATGATACTATATGGATTCGTATTATCTTTTGTCATCTGTTCCCATGTGGTATAAAATGATAAGATACCCCGTTCTTCACCCGCCATTTGACGACCACAAACAAACAAAAGTAGTGCATCATTAGCCCAAGACTTCATCAACCAATTGTGCAAGACCGTAGCATTGTTATCTTCTATCTTAATTTGGGTTTCACTATTGAGTTTTATCTTATTATCATACAATCGGTTAATCCCCAGACCTTTCGTTTTGTTTCTTTTATTCAAAGTTTCATCCAACATCATAGACAATTGTATTATCAAATCACGAGGATGGGTTTTTATATCCCTAAATACTGTTTTAGATATGGGTTTAGCATATTGCTCACTCCCTGCTTTAGAAACATAAGATAATTTAACCATCCACATTTCGCTGGCTCTTTGAGTCCAGTTCAAAATCTTAATGGCCTCATCTTTGTCTGTCATCAATAACTCACCGTTAGCATATCTCCATCAAGTTCGACATAAAAGAAATCCCATTTGTCAATTTTCTTGAATAAAGTTTTTGCCATGGGCGATTGGATAACAATATCCGTAGCAGATTCAGAAATAATGCTTATATCATTCATTTCAAACCAATTGGCTAAGGTAGGAATAGTAGTATCTACTCGTGTGCCGTCAATTTTGACGCTTTCCACCAACATCCAGCCTCTTTCTGGTGTTTCCATCTTTCTTAGTTCACCGGTGGCTAATTCTACACAAAGTCTACCACGACCTTCTACTGTTACCCTACGACCGCCAATTGAAACTTTACCACCCAATGCAGCGTAGCCACCGAATACAACTTCAGTAATTTTTCCTTCCATACCTTCGCCTGCGATAATATCTTGTTGTTCGGCTACTACTTCTGGAGGTAGAAACATCTCTAAGTTTTCTTTTCTAAGATACAAAGTCCAATGTCCTCCTGCGGCTTGCACTAATGGTGCAGCCATTCCTTGCGGAACTATCTCTTTAGATGAAACTACCACAAAGTTTTCTGGGTCTGGGTTGTGGACCCAATCAACTAAGTTCACTTCATAGCCGATTCCCAGTGTTGGTGGTGCATATCCATACATAATTTGCCCCATGATATATTCAGTCATTTTACCATTATGAGTTGGGTCAGAAAACATAGTCATCATCCCATTAAAGTTAATTATTTTGGTAGCCTCACCTAACTTAGCCTCAAAATCTTCATTCTTCATGGCTTTGAGTTCTTCTTCTTTACTCATTTGTTCATCCCATCCAGACTCGTAATCATCTTTGTCTGCATCTGGCAAACCAGACTTCTCGAAACTTTCATCTTGTGCGTCTTGATATGGTCTAACTTCATAGGTTGTCATTATGCTCGCCCTCCACTGGTTCGTAAATAATCTTCGGCTTCGGTTTCTTCAGTAAAAATTAAAGGTTTGCCATAACTGGTTTGAACCCAGCCACTTCCATAACCCCAGATTCCCCATTCATTAGAACTTAGAGTTTCTGATTCTCTCATCTTATTTTTGAGTTCTTTTAATTCATCCATAGCCTTTTGCACCTCATCATCCATGCCTACTTCATTCAGAGCCTCCATAGTTTCATCAATAGCGGCTTCTAAAGCATCACGGTCTTCTTCACTATATGGATTCATCACCTCGGCAGCATCTTTGCACATCTCCGTAGCATCTAACGCCTGTTCCTTAGCCAAATCTCCATCGTTGGTTTGACTTTGTTCGGCTTTGTCTTGGGCTTGCTCTGAAAGGCGTTGTGATTCTTCTCGGTCCCGCTTTCTTTGTTCTACTTCTTCGTAGGCTTCATTAAGCATTTCTCGTAGAGCATCAGCCGCCTCTTTGTCAATTTGAGGAAACTCTCCTGTTTCTGCTTCTTCCACAGCATCTTCGGCACTATTGATAGCATCCATAGCGGCTTGGTCTGCCTTTTTGACATTTTCTTGGTCTTGAGGTTTTCTCAAATCGGCTTTATCGTTGCATTTGTCTGCCGATTCTTTAGCAGCCATGGCTTCTTCTACTGATTGTGCCATATCATCTACATCTTGAGTTTTCTCAAAACTTTCCTTGGATTCTTCAGCAGCCTCTTTGTGTGCTTCGGCTTCTTGTGCCGCCATACCTGTTGGGCTGGTATCTTGTCCGGGTTGCATATCATCTACTGCATCCTTGAGAGCATCGGCTTTGGTTTTCTGTGCTTCTGCTTGTTCGGGAGTCATATCTCCTGCTTCAGCAGCCTTGTCAGCAGCATCTTTAGCCGCATCCAACGCATCTTTAGCATCTTCTTTGGCTTGTTCAGCCTTGGAACAATCGTCTCCATCATCAGGGTCGGCACAAGCACAGCATTGTCGAGCACCATCTACTGCTTCAGCCGCAGCATCAGCCGCATCTTGGAAATCATCTCCAGCATCTTGACTTGGTGTTCCATCATCAGAGGGTTCACCCTCACCGTCACCTTCACCAGAGCCTTCGCCTTCACCCTCTCCGCTTCCAGAACCTTCTCCTTCACCTTCTCCGCCTTCACCAGAGCCTTCTCCACCGCTTGATGGTTCTCCGCCTTCGCCGCCGCTTCCAGAGGGTTCTCCTCCGCTTCCACTACCTGATGGTTCTCCGCCTTCGCCTGAACCCTCACCGCTTCCTTCGGAACCTTCGCCCGGTTTTTGACCTGCGGCTTGTTGAGCATCTTGTTTTCCTTGTTCTGCCCTTTGCGAGCCTTGTTCTAATCCTTGTTGTCTGGCTTGTTCTTGTTGAGCCGCTTGTTGAGCCGCATCTTGACGGCCTTTTTGTTTAGCCTCACTACCCGGTTCTCCACCACTACTGGGTTCTCCACCGCTTGATGGTTCGCCGCCTTCGCCACCTTCACCCTCTCCTAAGAATGGTTCAGGGCCGGGGAATGCAGGAGGTGGATTGGGAGCAGGGCCGGGACCCGGGCCGGGAGGACCCGGAGGTGCAGGACCCGGAGGTGCAGGACTCGGTGGACCACCACCACGCCTTGGACTACCACCGCCACCCGGATAACCCGGAACATCTGGCATAATGAAATCCTCTTCATCTATATCTCCAAAGCCGACCCATACCTTTTTAGTAGGCCAGTTCGTGGGTGTGTAATAACTTAATTCATAAATGCCACCATAATCAGCACTAATTTTTACATTATACCAATAGTTGATAATATCGGACAACTTATTTATGTCCTCCATGTCATCGTTGTGAATCACACTTAATTTTCTTACTGTATCTGTGGAAGCATCTTTGGCCACCTTCACAGTGCTTTTGGTGTAGCGCAGGATAGCATCTCTAAGGCTCGCAAGCGTGCTTCTAAAGATAGTGCCTTGGTATTCAATCCAGCACACTGGAACATACCCACTACCTTGCTTAAAGAGTTCATCTTCTCCTTTTACAATCAATCCCGTTGAGACTTGGACCCATTCTACTTCTGCCATCACTTTAGGCTATGTGGTTTCGTCTATTTAAGGTTGTCGTTGCTAATCTTTAAGTAGCAGCAAGACTGACTATATCTTATGCAGCCGTGGAAGAAGCACTTTACTATGTTCTCTGAACAAGCAATTGAGGATATGAAAACTTATTCAGACAACACTCACGAAGAACGAGAATGGATGTGTTATGTTTATGAAAAAGACGGACAGTATCATTTGGGTTCGCCCTCTTACGGCACAGAATCTCGGATTGAGGTTAATCCTGTTGCCAAAGCAGCGCAGGATTCAGCCAAAGGTTTAACCAATCGTATGTGGACTATTCACGGACACCCCTTAAAAGATGGGAAGATTTACACAGGTCGCCAATACTTTTCCTCTACTGATATTCTTAATGAGTTTATGAAAACCCGTGATTCGGGAAATATGACGGTTCAATATGTGGTTTATCCGCATCAACAAATAGATACTAAGACTAATCAAAAAGTTATTCACAATCGAGTGAGGACTTTAGTGTTTCCTAATGCACAAGTTTTACAGGAAGCCATGAATCGTAGCAATCCCGGTGTAGATATTTCTACTATTACTCAAGAATCAGGACAAAACTCTAATGCTTCTGATGGTAGCCTCAAGAACTCTGCTGGAGTAGACTGGTTCGCTTTCCAAGAATCATTGGGCGATATGGGCTACATGGGAGTTATGGACCTTGAAGGACCAGCCGCAGGAGCCAAATCATTCCGTAGTGAAAGAATGTGGGTTTCTAACTTTGGCTTAGTAGGTTTAGTAGCAGCAGGATTAGTTGCCTTAGTATATTACAACTCTAACTCCACAAGTTTTGGTGCAGAAGTTGAAGTCGTAGATGGCGTAGGCGAGTGGCACGAAAACTAAGTGATGCGTATGTTTGGAGAATTAGTAGGTGCAGGACAAGCCGGTTTTGTCTTTGAAAAAGCCTCTAATCCGAACCATTATTACAAGATAGTGCCATTAGCAGACAAACCTTTGGCAGAATATGGCCTTAATTCGGTAAAAGCCAAGCAGTATGCTGTTAATCAAAATCAAGCCTTGTTGTTTCACCAACTCTTTCGTAACAAAACTTTAGACTTACCTCAACTACCCCAGATACACAACTTCTTCCAAGGGTCCGTTAATAGCACACTCAGACAAAACTTTTTACAAAACAACGATATTGATAATCCTCATCTTACTACATTACTTAAACATCTTCCCGTGGGTCAAAAAATTGCTGTCTGGGAGATGGAAAAGATTCCTTGCTTAACAGAAAATGACTATTGTAATCAGTATAATGCGCTACCAGCCAATCAAAATCCAGATTATCAAAACTTATTGACCTCTTTATTAGACCTTGGTTTTGTGGTTCGAGATGTCGCCAACCCTGAAAACTTTGGCTATCGAACTGATGGCACGCAGGTTTTCTTTGACCCAATAGTTGCCGCATGGCCAATTACTGAAGCGGATAAGTTTTTACGACCTGAACTTTATGATAATTTCGTCTCCGCTTTTGGTGTAGACCAAATACGAACTGTGGCTCGTGCGTTAGCCAATAAAGATTATTACACATGGTATCATGGTGGTGGTGTCATGGAATCCGAAGAAACAGAAGAATCAGACCTACCTGCTGATGTAGATTTTGAGAAACTTTATTCCGAGTTATTACATACGGCTCTTTGGGATAATAAACAATATCCTGTTTTAGAAACTCTTAATTGGTTTAATCCAACTTATCAAAAGATGGCTCAAGAACAGGCTGAACATTTTTGGACCACTTATTATATGAATCTGGGTGAGATGTTGGGTCCCTTTGTTGATGACCTTAACATGATTGCTGCCGAAGAAACTATCCATGAAACTTTATGGAAGGTAGAAGAACTTATTTACAATTATTATGCTGAGGCCACTCCAGAGAACATTATTTCCAAAACAGACACTTTGGCAAAAGAACTCACTAAACTTGAAACTTATGATGAGGATGTTTGGTATGATTGGGAAGACCCGATGTTCTCTAATGGCTATGGCTACGCACAAGCAACTTTTTCCAACCCCACAGTCTTTTTCAAGGCACGAGATAAAGCCTTCCAACAGACCATTAAAAACAGGGTTGGAGAGATTGAACTTCAATGTGGCGAATGTGATGGCAACGGCGTAATAACACACAGTCACGATGATTACGATAAAGAGTATAATGAATGGTGCGACTCTTGTAGTGAAGGCACTGTAACCGTAGGAGAGATATAATATGAAAGAAATACCATGGTTTCCATGTATAGGACCAGATTTAGCCAAAACAATTGCTGTTGAAGAAGACCCAGCCGGCAAAAAGTATCGTCCCGACGGTCTGCTGATGACAATTATTCCCAAACCCACTAACATTTGGAGTCATGGTGAAGATTATGTTTGTCAAATTAAGTATGATGGTGTCCGATGTTTAATTGCATGGAATGATGAGTTTGGTGCCACTACCAGTTTCTCTGCTGAATACAAAAAAGTTTATAATGATTACCGAGATTTAGAATTGCATTTGGGTAAGTTACTTAATTGGAATATGCTTAACCCTGAAGAACTCAAAACTTATTTAGGAGTCCACCTTACTGTTGATGAGAAGGTAGAAGAGGATGTGATGTCAAAACTTCTTTCGGGATTGGTATCTGGACCTAAAACTCGCAGCACCTCTACTCCTTTATCCAGCCCTCTAAAGTATGTCAGCCGAGAAGATAAAACTCGTAATCGTGTTAATCTACAACTTATTACCGAATCTATTTTAACTAACTCTGAATTAACAGATTTATTAAGAAACAAAGAGTTAGTGCTGGATGGTGAAATCCACAGTGAAGTTCTGGAATTAGAAGATACCACTGGTATGTGGTCTTCCGAGAAAATAAAGCCCGGATATGAAAGTTTAGGGTTCAGATGTTTTGATTGTTACTGGGTAGATGACCCTGAGTTGAATTATCGAGACCGTATGAATAAATTGGTCCGAATCGCTCCAGAGATGTCAAGATTTAGTTATGTGAGAACACCCCTGATGCCCACACAATACGGATGGCAGGTTGATGCCCGATTATCACCTGCACCAAGCCAAGTGACGGAGCAATTAGAAACGGCTTTACAAACCGCAATTGACTTAGGAGAAGAAGGTTTGATTATTCGTAAGTGGACTGTGGCATATAACTGTGGACGCACTGGTAACAATCTTTACAAACTAAAAGATTTCGGAGATTCTGAGTTCACAATTATTGATGTGGCCGAAGGTATGGGTAAGTTCACAGGAGTTCCTATTTGGGTTTGTGATAATGGAGCAGGTGGAACTTTCAAAGTCACTGCATCAGGCACTCAAGCCGAGAAGGAAGATAAGTGGCGAAGGAGAGCCAGTTTCATGGGCAAACCCTTGCGAGTTAAATACGAAAGAATTGCTAAATCTGGAACACCACTTAAGCCAATCTCATTAGGACTAAGAACCAGCCTTTAATCTGCAAAATCCCAATTGGATTTTTGATTATTACGGGGTTTTTTACCACTTAATAATATCCGAATAATTAAGAAATAGTTTCCAAATTACCTAACACATGAATCAAAGCATCATCCGAATCGTGGGCGATTATATCCATCCATAAACTTTCGTCTGGAATCTGGATAACTTCGGTTTCGCTGGGGTCCGCACGATTGTTCCAATGGACTTCCCAATCCTCATAAGTTTTTTGTAATCTGGCTTGTTGTAAATCCTCATCAATTCTAAGGCGAATCACTTGCCACTCATTATCATTAAAGAAGTTGGCTTCGTTAATAAACCTCACATCATCCACAATAGCCACATCATATTTATCCGCAGCCAAATCTTTCTCAATACTTCGGTTCACATATTCAATCCAAACTGCTGGCCTAATCTCTCGCATCTTCATTCCGATTTTTTGAAGTAAAGGTCTATCCTTCTCAGTCATGCCGAATAAGTCGCTGCCTATTTGTTTTACCTTGCTGGCTAAACTATGTCGTGCTACTCGATAATCTAAATCTTCTAATTCTTGTTGGAGTTGGTCTGCCAAAGTGGTTTTACCACTCGCCATTTGTCCTGCAATCGCAATCTTCATAATTACCACTATGTCCTATCACTCACTTAAAACTTCACAAGGCTTGTTGAATACCATTAGCAGTTAAGCCTTCGTATAGTTCTATGCTCTCACACAAATGCGCTGGTAAGAAATCTTTTAGAGGTCTACCTGCTACGCCTTTGCTATATTGAAACCAGAAACTTGGGTCAATAATGTAAGTATTAGCCTTGTCGGTTCTGCTACGAACTGCTCGACCACACATTTGCGCTAACGCAATTCCTGTTTGCTGACTATACCATGCAGGTGTAGCCTTCATCTTCTTAGCAGTTCTCACATCTCCTAAACTCAAATAAGGTAGTTTGACTACAATACAATAAGCCGCTTCCTTACCATCAAACCCTTGATTCAAATAAGTAGACATAATGGCTCCTCCTTTACTGGACTTCCATTCTTGCATAGCCGCATCCCGACCATGTGCCGTTTTATCGTGTCTTATTAACCGACGAGCCTGTGCAGGGTTAATCTCCGCAATAAGTTCTGCCAACTGCTTGTCTATTCTATCAGTGTAAGGCAAGATAATTCCCTGTTGATTTGGGTGTTGTTCCATAATCTCAATAATGGTCTCAGCCGTATTGCGCCAATCCCTATCGGTTTGTCCTTGTCGTGTTAGCAACCCACCCGTTTCACGGGTATAAATCGGCCGGTTTTCCACAGGGAAACTTGAGTAGCCTACTTTGATAAACACTGTTTCTTCTAACTTAAGTCCCAGTTCTTCACAAAACATTTTAGGATTACCAATAGTAGCACTTAGGAAGATTCTTCGGCGACCAGCGTGTAACAACAAACTTTCGGCAAACTCTTTGATTTCGATACACTTAAAATTAACAAAAGTTCTTTCTTCACTGACTTGCCAAATCCAGTTGGTGGTATCGTGAGTCAAACCTGCCACAATGGTTTCCATCTTTTTAGTAGTTCGCATAGCCAATTTCAAATCTTTGCTATCCTCGTAAAAGTTATTCTTAAGGTTGTTTTGTATTTCTTTGTCAAGGTCGTTAAGATAGGCTACCCAAACCGCAGCAGCCTTTTTCATAATGTCTGGACTCATATCCATCGTGACACTTGGGATTTTAGGAAACCCTTTGCTGGCAGTTCGTGGCCTCCAAGGACCCATGATAACTTTTCTTTGTTCGTGAGCCGTTACCTGTTCGCTACCACTAAGTTCTAAAATCTCGGTTAAACTTTTAACACCTAATAATCGTTCTAACATACGCTCACTCAAGTCTAAAGTAAATGCACCTACCATAACATCTGGCAAATTATGGGCTTCATCCACAATCAAGAACTCTCTTTGTGGTAACATTGGGGTCATTCCAATCGCCGCAGCATAAGCCATGTTCGCTACGAAATACTCCGAGTTCTGCGCTTTAGTCAAAGACCCGTAATAATCACACAAATCTTTTGGGTCTACATCCCAACGCATTTTATCTCCTTCTTTGGGATTCTTATATGGACATTGAAAATCTTTTATGGTAACGCAAGGTGCTGTATCTGCGGTGCACGACTTAGCAGGTGCGATACCTGCTCTGGCACGCTGAACTGCTGCTTCGGCGACTTCAACATCCCGACATCCTGCTTCTACATCAAGTTTGCACCCGTAATTTCCACGACCCATGATACTTTCCATGAAAGGCATTTCTGCTAAGTATTGAGCCTGCAAACCTTTCAAATGCGTGAGCACATAGGAACTTTTCTTATCGCTGCCAAACATTTTCGGTAGCACCATACTAAATGCAGATTTGCCGCTTCCTGTTGGACTTTCAATAATTACATTCTTGTATCCCTTGCGTAAAACTTTTGCTACCGCAGGAATAACTTGTTGTTGCTCTGGACGGGCATCTTCAAACAAAGTTTCATCTACCCATCTTTGATAGTTATCAAAATCTATTTCGGAATCAGAGGTTAGGTGTATTTCTTGATAACCCGGTGCTTGTGCTCCTTCTTTAGTAGGCATCAATCTTTCCGAACCCACTTTTCCTAATGCTGAAACACGAGAAGTTTTCACAGGCTCAATCTTGAAGGAATCTTCATCTTCCACATCTTCCGCCGAACTTTTGAATTGCACGCCATCGACCGAGACAGGTAGATTAAACTTTTCGCAGAATCTAACCAAGTTGCGGATACGCCGTTCACTTAATTTCATATCGCCAGCATAGCACATGGATAACTTATCCCAACGCAAATCATAACTGTTTCGTAAGACATCACGGAATCTACGAGTAGAACCCCTAACCTCAATTCTTACCATAGTTATACTATACCGAAGCACCTACATAAACATGACACTCTTTAAGTATCAAAGAGAACAATGTATAGTTATGGAGGACTTTGACCCCGACAAGTTGTTGATTCAACAATTATTCAAATATGATGTAGTGAAAGGTTCATATTTTCTTACCCCAGTGGAATCGTTAGAGTATATGATGAATACTCCTACTGAGATAGATGCTAACCCTATGTTAGAGGGAGTCTTTGACCCCGCAACTTTATTGTATTTTGATAGGAAAGAGAACAGTGTTTGGTATGGTGGAGATGGATTGGGATACATATTCTTAATTCGTAACAAAAAACACCCTCCCAAGATTTGGGAAGTAGAAACTTACAAAAACAGACCTCCTGCGGAACTAAGAATTACCAAAAAGGATGGACCCAATGATTCTTGGGAACACGAACCTGATTACATTTACCATAAGTTTTATCCCCTCATTCAAGACTACCCTGTTCTAATGCAATTACTTAATTGGTTTGGCACTGACTGGAAAAAGTTATTAGAGGTATCACCATGATAACTATGGGTTTCTTTAATCAACCTCGTGACGATAAAGTCGGTGATGGCGGTGATGATGCTTGGTTTATTACTAATTCAGTTATTTCTGCTTTCGGTGTTGCCGACGGTGTGGGTTCTTGGCGAGGTCAAGGTATCAATGCTGGAGAATGTGCTCGTGAGATTATGAAGTTTTCTCGTGAACACTTTATTGATGGAGGACAAACACCATATGAATCTTTAGAATTGGCAGAATCTAAATCGAAAAAGTTAGGAAGCACCACAGCGTTGGTGGCCTACTACCAAGAGGGATTAAAACTTTTAGATGTCTCACAAGTAGGAGATTGTAACTTAATCGTTATTAGAGGTAAGTATGTAGTTCACCAAACTCATTCTCAAGTTCGTTACCACGATGCACCTTATCAAATCGGCAAGAGTTCTAATGATACTATGATGTTCCACTCTAAAGAATATACCTTTGAGTTACAAGTTGGAGATATAATCGTAGCAGGGTCCGATGGTCTTTGGGACAATATGTTTCCAACACAAGTTTCACAAATCATCACTAACTCTGGATTACGAAGTGCTAAACAATTAGCAAATGTGGTCGGCACTGTGGCTTACGAATTAAGTAAAGACCAAAATATGTGGAGTCCTTTTGCTCAAAGTGCCTACGAAGACCATAAAATCTACGATACTAAAGATTGGAGAGGCGGTAAAGCCGATGACATTACTTTGGTGGTCGCCGTTGTAGAGTAAGAATATCATTAAATAACTTTTGAAACGAGATTAACGCTTCTCTAAAGAAAAACCCTGCGAACATTCCCAATGCCAGCATTAGGATTAACATTTGCATTGTTATTCCTCGTCATCACAATAGTTACAAACTTCACTAATGCCCGAAAACTCCTCAAGGCTTCTTACTTCTTCGCAACCATCACAATGTTGATGCACTATGGGATTGATTAAAGGTTTAACCTCATCAATCAGTTTTTGTGTCAATTCAAATTGTAGTTCAAATAAGTTCTTAAAATGATGATACACCATCAAAGTGAGTCCAACGCTAATCGCCACACTCAATAAGAATAGTTCCATATAATCACGACCCAAAGGCAGTTATGCCCAATTGACCCATAGCGGCTTCTGGAGTCAGCAAACCATCTTCCACAGCCTTTGTTAGCACACCATACGGCAAGCAAACTTCTTTCCAATCGCAGAATCGGCACTGCCAATCTCCAATTTCAGCCAAAGGTTTCTTCTCCCACGCTCCGGCTGCCGTCTTGCTCACATCTCCTGCGGCTCGTTTCTTCTCAAAACTTTCTTCAGAGAATCGAAGTTGGTAATCCCGGTCTGGTGGGTTTTCAGTATCCAACAACTTTTCGGCACACTCGTAGTATCTATCCATAATGTTTTCAATAGTCAATCCGCTTACTGGGTCAAGGTTAATACCTGCTTCCAAAGAGGCCAAAGCATCAGGTTGCACAATATCGCCATAACGGTCTTTGATAACCACTTGGCCGCCGTAGCCATCACTTAGACTAATATCAAAGTAAGTAGTCAAACCATCATCCACTTGACAATAAACAATACGGAATGAATCAATAATCACACCATAGTATTCTTCTAACTTCCAACGCATTCGCAGATACATAGCGGTCTGCATTACATGGTCCATCTTCGGATGGCCTCTTGGATATTTCTTATTGCCAATACCATAAACTTCTTTACGAGCAAAGTAACCACGATTAGTCTTCATCTCCATGCCAATAGCATGAGTGGATGAAATCTTAGTAATCACACCTTCTTCGTCTACTTCAAACTCTCGAAGCAAACCATCGGCCTCACCAGAGATAATAAGTTCTCCACGAGGGTCGCCGTTAGAAATATCTTCACGCAGAGGAATGTTACCATCAATCAGCAATCCCATGCGATTCCAATGAGTCTGGAAGTTTTCTTCCATAGCGTGACCTACGGCAAACTTAATGAATGTTTTATCATCAGGAAAGTTACTGCGAGGCACTTTGTTTTTACTATACCAAACTTGCCGATGGCACTTGCCAATCAACTTTTCGTTACCTAATTCATCTGTAATAAAGCAAGATGCACCTGTTGGGTTCAATCCACCCTTGCTGTATCTTACATTTCCTTTTCGCATACTGTCAAAGACAGGTTTCAATATATTATTTTCGTCAGTCATCTTAATCACCGTTCAATCAATAGGGGTGAGCCTATCTCTTAATTTCACTAAGGCGTAGCACCCATATAAAGGTAATCACGAACTACGACCAGCACGCTTGAACTCATCTTTCAAACAAATGCCCAGCACAACTTTGACTCCAGCCGCATCTTCGATAGAAACTTTCAAATGCTTACGCTTTTCGCCATAATCTTCAAAGTTCAGCCACTTACCTTCTCCGAGTTCTAATCTAACTTGCATTTCAAAAACTCCGATTAGAAAACATCATCCTCTGAAGCCACCAGTTCTTCAGACTTCGGTTGATTAACAAACATAAAATCCATACGAGGCATCACTCGCAAAGTTTCCTTTTCCATAAATGCCAAGAGATTATCTTTAACATCGGATTCCGTAGCCTCGATATTGTCGGCCATCAAGTTCCATTCTCCAAACCAAGCCAATTCATGTCGTGTAATAGGAATATCTTGATACATCAATACAGTTTTCTTATGAATAAAGCCACGACTCTCAGCAAAGGCTCGGAAAAAGAAATCTGTTTGACTATTATCTTCGCTTTCCGCAGGGTCGGCCAACATATAAACCATCACGAATCCATCTGGTAGATTACCACTGGCTTCAATTTCTTTCATTATGTCCCGCAAGTCTAAAGTTATGACTTCTGGTGGTCGATGTTCACAAGTTTCTTCAGCACAGCAATCGTGTTCTTCATTATCTTTACTAATACTCATTGTGAACCCTCCAACATAGCAGCGATATTTTCTTCTGGCACTCCTTTTTCTCGTAAGAAAGTTTCAAACTCGAAACCATCCCACTGTTTGATAACTTCTAACATAGTTTGGAAATCATTCAAAAGTTGTCCTGTTGGAACTTTTTGAATCTTTTGCACGGTTTCTTCTTGACCCGGAATAGTATAATTGCTAACATTAACGAAATAACCTTTTTCAATCATGGATGAAACCACTGCACGAGCCATATCTGCATTCTTTTGAGAATCCAGAACTACTTTGACCTTTTCAATACTGTGTCCCAACAAATCTTGTTGATATTGCACAATCTGATTCAAGAATTGGTCGGGGTCCTCGGCCAGCCAAGTTTTGATTTGTGAATCTTTTACTCCTCGACTTACCAAGAACTCCGTAAAGTTTCCAGCAGTTGAGACCACAAACCGCAGAGGCTTGTCTAAAACATTAAACATCACGAAATAAACATCATCACGGTCAGCATCATTCTGCATAGAAATACCTGAAGTCACCATGACTTCCATTTCTTTATTCAGACCAAGTTTCACTTTGGTTATCTTGTCCATACCAACGATAGGCATTAGCACCTACTTAAGACTTCGTAAAATCGGTATCAAGGAATCCATGCTTCTCATATCAGCATCATCTTCTAACCAAATGTTATCACAAATAGTTTTAATAGGCACACCTTTGCTCTGAACTTCGTGAGCATAGTTCCATCCTTTGAGATGCACATCACGCTTTTTGCTATCTCCTGTGGCCGTAGTCCAGACCACAATAGCCTTATCACGAACATAATGGTGCAATTGTCGAGGTGGAATCATTCGCTTGAACTTTTCCCATTGGTGCGGTCTCAGCCCTTTGATTTCTAAACTTTGTCCGTAGATGTTAATATCACCTACACCATAAACCGTTTCATAGTTCTGGTAATGAAGTTTCATATCTTCTAATGGAATATATCGTTTGAGCCAAACCTCTGAAGCCTTTTCCGACTTGACACCCACTAAATTACTATCTATTCTATTATGATTATAAGCACCAGAACCTTGAGTATTATTGCCGCCGTAGTGGGCTACAATTCCTTCGGCGTGGCTTTGACACCACTCTAATTCACTTGGAAACAACTTGATTTTAACCATCCGACTCACTTTATCGTAGTAGGCCATTCCTATTTAACTCTTCTGTTCTGGAATCGTTCTACTAAGGCTCCACCCAGATACATCATCACAAACAAAGTTAGCATTACTCCGAACTCTGCCCACGGCATATCCAAATTAGTGTTGCACCACTACTTAACTCTATTATATTAGTGTCAGAACTTTGGAGGTGTTGGCGGTGGATTTGACTTGTAGTATGCGTCCCGCTTGCGCTGCGCCGCCTGCTGCAACTTTTGGTTCACTTCGTTGAGTCCTGATTGCCATTCTGCAATCGCCACATTATAGTCCGTTTGTCGATTTAACATGGCTTGATATTCACTATCTGTCAAGATTTCACTACCCATACCTGATTCTGATAGTGCGTTGGCAAGACCCGCCGAATTATCTTGAAATCGTGCCACAGGCATTAAACTCTTGGCATAACTACTGGCAGTTCGTTTGTAACTGAGTATCAGTGCGTCATTGGCATCCTTAATAGCCGTTTCAAGATTAAATCCTTTGCTTTGTAATATCATGCTATCCCATGCTTCCGTAGCCACTAATGGGCGGCTTCGATGTTCACCTTCTTCTACAAACCTTTGTAAAGCGTATCCTGCCTGTTGTCCACGAGCAGCAAAATAATGTTGTTCCTGCGGTGATAAAGTGGCTTCAAAATCCTCCACCAACTTCATATTAACATCTAATCGGTATCGAGGGTCGCAACCAGATTCAGCAATTAACCATCCTATTTCTGGTTGTGGTCGCAATTGGTTGAGTCGGTCATTAAGGTGCTGACGGCAATAGCCGTAGTCCGTCAATGGTTTTCTTTTACACATCCCTCTTCGGGTTTGTCCGAAACATCTGTCAATCATAGTATCACTCACTTAGTTGTATGGGCTTTAGCCATATAAACTTTGCGGTCATTGGTAATCAAGACCTCATACTGCTCAAAATCCACATTTACTCCTGCCTCTACCCAATAAGGAGCCTTGCGTGGATTATACTCCACTTGGCTCACCCCGGTTTCTCCATTGGATGGTAATACTTCTACATGGTCGCATCGAATCCACGAACACACCGTCTTATTGATTTCTCCTGCAAAGATACGAGCCGCAATCTTGGGTCTATTGTGCAAGACCGCATTCCTCATGCGTAATTGAACTTTCTTAGGGTCGTAATAAGTTTTGGACCCAGCATCATCAATGACTTGAAACTTACTGTGATGTTCTCCAGCACCCAAATGGAATCTAACTTTCACTGACCTCAACCCCACTTCTCTTTCAAGTAAAGTGCATAATCATCAAGCCTTTTAGTTGAGGATGGGTCAAGATTTAGCACCATGTAAATCAATTCATCAAAGTCGCTACGAAGTGCCAAAGCAATTTCGGTAGCATCTTCAATTTCCTTTCGGCGTAGTTGCATCTCCATACCCATCTGGGCAATCATTTCGGTTATATCATCTATGTTCATAGGTCTTCCTCATTCTCTCACAGGGGGAGTTCGCTTATAACCTTTTCGGCGTGTTTAGATGAATTGCAGGGTCCGTGCGTGGGTTGTAGGTTTTCCAAGACGGTTTCACCATCATCAATCCATGGTTTGATATGGTCTATACTAATTTGAGTTTCATCCATAATAACTTCCTCACAAATCTGGCACTTGACTGTGCCGTCAGTTTCTCGGTAGTGTTCAATAACTTCTTGAGATAATTTTGGTGTGATTCTATCTTTAGCACCACGAGTAGTAGACTTAGCCACAGTCGAAAGTTTAGCATCTAACGCCGACCAAAGATTTCTATTTCTTTCGGCAACATCTGTGCCGCTTACCGAGTATCCATGATTTCCACCAATAGTTTCAGCACAGAACTCGGCAAAGACTTCTCGCACCATCGTCGCATTAGATTCCAAAGTTTTACGATTGTATTTCTTAATGGCTTGATGAATCATAAAGGGCATCATCATAATAATTGGATTCTTAACTTTAGATTTGTTTTCAGGATTTCCAAATGGAGCATCACCGAATACTTGTCGGGCTGTGCTCATGGCTTTTGTGAACTCTTTCAAACTTTTATCAATATCTTCCAGAGAGTTGTTATCAAAGAACTCTTGAATATGATGTTCCAACCAAGTGTTTTGTCCACCTGCTACTAATTTATTTCCATACAACATAGACATCAAACCTTTGAATGCAGATTCCGTGCCTTTTTCTCGCTTGATGTAAGCATTAGTTAAGTTTTGAGTCCATTCGGTTTGTCGAGCATAGTCATCAATAACCCAATACTTTTCATCACCACCAAAATGCGCTTTGCGTAGTTCGGCTTTGTTCAATGGATTCTGCCCACCGTTAATCAAATGATAAACTTTGTGTGGCGGCATACTATCGTCAATATAATTTACTGTTAGTTGAAAATCCCTGCGGATTCTGTCTTTGTGGTTTCCGTCTAAATCATTCCACTTAACTTTATCATAAGCCTCTGTGTCTAACATCAACAAATGTTTTCCATCCAAAGCAAAGTTCCCACTCATAAAAGATTCAATAGTTCTAATTCTCTGCTGCCCGTCAATAAGTTCTTCTGGACCTACGCTCATTTTCATCACCAACAATGGTGGTAGTGGAAATCCACGAATAATAGATTCGACCAGACGAGTTCTAAAAGCAGGTTTGTATTGTCCTACTTCTCCACGCTGATACTTATTGTTCACAATAATGCGACCATCATCCAAAAGATTCAGAAAGTCTTGAATATCTTTATTGCTGGTCTTTTGCACAGTTTCAGTAGGCAACGGAGGTAACATAATTACTAATAAGTCAAACCACCCTTATAACTTTAATCAAAACAACAGCGATTTAATCCAGAACCATTTACTTCGGAAACTACCTTGTGATTCTTTATTGTGTAGCATATCAGTCAAAACTTCTTGGAGTGCTGGCTTGCGACTGGCCTTTCTGAAAAAGAAGTTCATTAGTCTGCGTTTTTTCAACATCTTTTGAAGTCGATGAGAATTAGTAAGTTCCTCTCCAATCATCTCCCAAAGTTCAGTTTGATATTCAATACCAGTAACTTCGTCAATAACTGGATATTTAGCCGTAAGTTTCCCTGACACCAGAGCATTACCAATACCTTCGCCTGTAAATGGGTCAATTAACGAAGCCGAATCACCCACCAGCACACAACCTTTCACAAAGTTTTTCCGAGGATTTAATGATAGACCTCTGGGTGAACCCATTGGCAACATCCATCCTTTTCGAGTATTAGGAATGGCTTTAGCATCACTAAACCTTTCTGCCAAGAAAGATTCATTTACTACCCAGTCTAACATCTCCTTAAGTTTAACGGATTGGTTATCCATATCTGCTAACAACATTCCCACGCCGATGTTAAATCTTTTATCTGATAATGGGAAAATCCAAAAGTAGCCCGGAAGAATGCCTTTAATAAAATGTATTTCGATTTGTCCTTCACTACCTTCAATACCTTCCCAATACTCTCGCACCGCCGATGAATAATGCTTTCTATTTTGTTTGGGTTGTTGAGTTTCACCCATTACATGACGAGATACTGGACCATTAAATCCATCTGCACCAACGACCAACTTAGCAGAATAAGTTTTATCCTTTACTCTGACACCTGTGACGACATCGGATTCCACGACCACTCCTGAAACTTTCTCTTTGAGTAGAGTTCCTCCATTAGCCTTGACACTTTCTACGGCTCGTTCATATAATACATTATCAAATAACAATCTTTCAATACAAAAAGCAGTGAGTGGGTCATCTGGTGATGCAATAGGAATGGTAAGCAAAGTTTCATCAGGACTACTCAATAATACTGAATCACAAGATATTTCTTTAATACCTGCGATTTCTGCGTCCAGCCCCATCTCATATAAGATGCCTAAAGATTTACCAGTAACTCCATCTCCGCAAATCTTATCTCTGGGAAAGTCTGCTTTTTCAATTAGTAATACCTTACGACCTGCCTCGGCATTAAAGTATGCTGCTGATGCTCCCGCAGGACCACAGCCCACAACGATTACATCATAGTCCATAACCTCATATGGTGCTATCACTGTTATTAACTATCACATCAATTTCGCCAAGCGTGAGATTACCTCTCGCAGTTCTTCGATTGGTTCTTTCAAATACTTTTTTCTATCCCATGCTGCTACAACTTTCGCTGCCGCCACAATCACTTCGTTTTGCATATCGTTCATAATGGTCCCATCCATTACTTTGCCCTACATTGACTTGTGATATAAACTTTAGCATGGACGCTACCCGAAATAGGGATTCTCCCTCCCCGGATATGGGAAGTCGCTGGCGACGGGAAAAGGTTGTTCCAATGTCGCAAGGCGACGACTTGAGCGAGTGTTGCGTAGCCTGCGAGAGATTAAACCATAAAAGAAAAGATATAATCAATGACTGGCACAGACCATCCGTTTCCAATTTTCTTAATTCGCTGCGAGTTAGAAAGTTCTTTGGTATAGCCTATGGGTAATCCTTGAACTTGTTCACAATCTTCTGGTGTGAACTTCCGTAAAGTTTTATCTGGATTGGCTATCTTGAAATTATGTTCCCAAGAACTTGTGGTTATGCAAGGACATTTATTCTTGTAGCCTTGAATGCCGCCTTTGTTAAATCCTCTGGGATAAACCCAGATACCTTCGTAGGGTCCGATAATACTATCTAAAGTTAATTTCTTATCTGGTAGTGGAAACTTAATGGGAATGTTAGTCCAATAGTTTCGCACTCTATTTTGAGTAGAAACTGAGGCTGCGTTAATTTTGTAAGGTTCGCTGTCTAAGGCATCCGAGATAATCTTTTTGAAATCTTTATTCATGTTAGCGTTTTCGAGTAACCAATACTTGGGTTTCAAAAGTTTTAAGATTCTATCCATGGCAAAAAACAATTGGCTGCGTGGGTCATCAAAACCTTTTCTTAATCCTGCGGGACTAAAACCCTGACAAGGGCTTCCGCCCATCACAATATCAAACTTACCTAATCCTAATAAAAACTTATCCGTAAGTTTAGTAATATCTCCTACTTGAATAGTTTTAGGAAATCTGGCTTGCGTGATTTGAATGGACTTAGCATCTATTTCGCTGGCGTAATACTCATACTCAATTCCTAATTTCTCTAAGGCTACTTGTCCACAAGAAATACCATCAAACAAACTTAATACTCTTAACACGATTATCACTGTATCCCGGGTTTAGTCAAAGGTGGATTTTGAAGATACTCTAATAAGTTTTGAAGCCACTTTTCGGGACAATCATACTTAGCAATCGCACCCTCTAACTTATTACAACTATGACACAGAACTCCTCTAATCTTTCCGGTATCGTGGTCGTGGTCGATACAAGCCACTCCTTGCGTCTTTGAACCCTCTTTATCGTGAGTTATCTCACAAGAGCAGACTTGGCATTGGTGTATAGTTCTAATTTGACTCTTAAGCACAGCATAAGTAGTATTGTAACGATTCTTCTTGTGCATACATTTCTTACAAGCAAACACACTTTCAGTAGTATCAAAATACATATCTGCTTGGCCTTCGTCATTTACTCTGTTACAACACCAACAAGTTTCACCATAGTATTGTAGTGTAGTTGAACAACGACTACACAATTGATATTCGCAATTCTCAATACTCGATTTTTGTCCACAATGCTGGCACTCGCCTTTGGATTGATACGACAAAGGTTTCTCTGTTATCTTGATGTGCTCTGGTAGATTCTGAAAAGTTTGAGGTCGTGACTTCCATGCAGTTCTAATTTCTAAAAAATCTTCCCAGTAAGCATTTTTGTTATACTGCATCCAAGAGTGATAACAGGGTTTGCATAAAAGTTTATTGTCTCGACTTTGAAATTGAAGACTTCCATCAGATACCTTATCACAAATAGGGACATCACAACTCTCACCATAATAAACATATTTGCCACGACAACTGGAACATAAAGTAAAGGTTTTATTCACAATAGTTTTGAAAGTATGGCAGCCTCGACAAAAGGCTTGTTCCTTACTACCAATCTGAGCATCTTTAGTAGCAGGGGTGATTGGGCAATTACGCCATGCAATACTCATAATCTAAATATATCGTAGGACCTACTTAAAACTGCACTTCTAAACAGGACTACAATTTCCACAAGAATACAAGAAACCTCGCTGACTAATATCAAACTCGCCACAGCAGGATTTACAAACCCGATGTCGCCAGCGTAGAGCATAACAAACCACTTTACGAGCCGAATCTATGTCCACAGCCTCTTCATTTTGAATTAGCCCTTCCTTAAGAATCAAGTTATTTACTTGACACCAAGATTCCAACATAGTAGGCATAGGTTATCAAACCTACTTAAAACTAACGACTACTTAAGGTTATTCACACCAAACTGATTTTGAATAGGAATTATCATCTCGATTCCAAAACATCAGGTTTAAGGCTGGTGGATTCGGGCGGTGCATATACACCACATCATACATCTTCAAGAAAGCAGTTAGGGCTTGGGTTAAGCCTGTCACGAAAAGATTGATAGTAACCTTTTGCTTCGGCAAAGTATTCAACCATCCCAAAGCCACTTGTTCTAACCACTGGTGATTGTGCAAATGTTTAGATTCTAATTCGGTTTCCCAGACGGCCTCTTTAACTTTCATATCTTCCCAAATAATATCGTGCCTTCCTGCACACAAAACCACATTTTCATCCATAGTTATTCCTCCTTTTTCTCTTCGGCTACTCTGGACTCTCGGAGGTGTTGCCTCCAAGCCCGCATCTCCCAATGAATATCACTCATAGTTTTGACCTCCATCATCAATATCCATAAATCCACAAGCCGGACAATACCAAACTTCTTTGTGTGCAATTCGTGTGGGTGCTAAGACCATATCTTTACGACACAATGGACATGGTGGTCCTGTGGGTCTTCGATAAGTCATCATACCGCATCATCAATTGTAACGCTTGTTATACTCCGCATAGAGTTCATCTGTCAAATCAAAGATTTGCTGAACCATGTTTTGCGGTTGGTTTTCGGCATCAATTTCTGCGGCAATTAGTGAGGTAGCGTTGTTCAAACACATACCCAGCGTGATTCGTTGTTGCGTAGACATCACACCAGCATGGGTATCGCCAATGTAAATCTTTTCGCCTGTCGGTGAAATGAGGGTAATCTTAGCGTGTTCTGCTTTGCTTACCAAGTTAAACTGAACTTTGGCTCCGTCTGCACTCTTGAACTTTCCAGCATAACGGCCTTTGAGGTCAAACATACCAATTTCACCTTTGGGGTTCGCTACTGACGCAGGACCCTTCATGTAATACCTTAGTGTATCGCCTCGTTCAAACTTCTTTGCATCGTATCCTTCTTCGCATTTAATTTCTATATTTACCATATCATCATCTCCATACCGTTTCTCGGTGGTCTTATTCTATCATAAGGTGAATCACCCTATTAAACTTAAGGCTTAGTCTTCCCATAACCACTCGCTGATGCGTTCAATCCAATAACCGCCTCCAGCAAAAATACATAAATAAAGAAAGAATAGAAGGGCTAACATTAGTCATAACCCTGCAAACGACTACTTAACTTTGGGTTTTGAAACTTTCTTAAACTTGTCTCGTAGTTTTCTTTTGAAACGGGTCCACCATAAGTCTCGCTCGTCCCAAACTTTTGCTTCGCCTACCATACTTCTTCCATAGGCTCGATGCCCCTTAATTGGCTCTCCATTTGTATTGTAGATGACTACATTCTTGACTCGCATATATCTGGTATAATCTTTAATACAATAAATCACATAACGATGTAGTAACTCAAACATGAGCATACTTAATACAATCACTCCTATGATTGCTGCTATCATCAACCACATACCAATCACTTAAAAGATATACCGCAAGAGCAAGTCTTGGTAGCATTAGGATTGCGAAACTTTAGACCGCCACCCATTAAACTATCATCCCAATCAATTTCTATTTCATTCAAAAGTGTAGAATCATCAACATTGATAACTATTTCAATATCTCTGGACACAATAACTTGCGTCATATCTGGTGGGTGCTTGTCTAATATCTGGACATCATACAAATAACCCGAACATCCGCCTCCGACAATTGTGATATACAAATACCAGTTATCTTCATATTGTTGAGCCGCCATGCTGGTTAAAGTTTTAGCAGCCTCTTCAGTCAAACTTAGATTACAAAACACAACTTCTTTAGGTTTAGCAGCCGTATAAATGCCAACTGCACAGCCAGCGTATCCATCTTCCATAAGAATAATAGTGGGTTTCAACTACTTATAGTTTATTCTTCTTCATCGGCATAACTATCTAACTTAGTATCTGAACCAGAATAAAAGCGAAGCAAATTAACCACTCCGAAGTCGGCAGGAATGTCATAATTCTCGTCATTCCAATTTTCAAACCACCAACAAGTGCCATTACCGTTTGCATCTCTGGTTAATTTTCGAGACTGGGGACAGTGAGCGCAAACATCCGTCAAATGCCGTTGAGCATACTCTTTCTTTTTACCTCTTAATTTCAAATGAATAAAAGGAATTACTTTCAAGTCCAAAGGAAATGTTTTCCATGCTGCTTTTATTTTCTTCCATCTAATCTAAATCACTCCAACCTAATTTCTCGCCACTCAACCTTTCCAGCCTTAATCAAATCTCGGATGCGTCGTTGTTTAGTCGTTAGTTGTGATTTAGCGGCTTTCACATCCAGTAAAACTATTTTACCTTGAGCCATGTTTTCTTCTTTGTCGTGATACCACTCCCAGACCACATAATCCAAAGGATTACCCATGAAACTCCAATCTTCTGGTTTCCATTGTGGTTCAATCTGTTCGTGTGTCAAAAATGGTGTCCACTTTTCTAAGATTTGTCCTTTACTACTGTGTGCCGATTGCGCTCTACCCTTTTGATGACGCACTTCTTCCTTAAGTTTTGTAATCTCTTCTTGTTTATTTTGAATCATTTCTGCTAACTGCAATTTTTCCGTATCGAATCGGCGGTCCATATTGGCCGTGCTATCACTCAAAACTTTAGCGGCTTCTTGGGCAACTGCCTTTTCCATCTCTTGGTCTTTAAGATTTATCTGCAAAACATGAATGCGTTGAAAGCATTTCCAGATACTTATGAGTGTAGCACATAAACTAATACCTAATAACCAGATTAGCCAATCCATAACCAATCATAACTGCTGAACCACTTAAAGGTTCTTATTCTGCTTCTTTTTTCTTATACTCCATAATAGCATAAGTTAATTTAGTAGGCTGCATACTTTCCACAGCCGTATCTACAAAAAAGTTTGTGGCCTCTCCATCCATACTACACCACCCAGATTCTAATAATACTGCCCAACTTTTTCCAGTAGTCAGTAGTGGCCATAGTCCTCGTAATTCTACCATGAACACATAATAATTCATCATATCGTGTTTGGCTCGTAGGTCTATCATCTTTTCATACAAATCGTGATGCTCATCCTCTCCAGAGGTTTCGACGGCTTTATCTTTCAAACTATCCAGCAGTATTTCACCAGTAGCCAACATAAGCAGTAATTCAATAGTCTCCCCTTCGGTTGGCTCAGTCTTACCGACCCAATCGTTCACGAACTCTTGACTAAAGATATAATCTGGTGATTCGGTGGCATTCGCCGAGCCAACCATAAGACCCTGCACTACGCCAAAACCTTGCGGCCAATTAAGAATCATTAGTGTCCACTTCTTCGTTTTGATATTTAATCATTCGCTTATTGGGTCGCATGGGCTATCTGGATTCAAACCCAAAACTCCACACATTTCTTTGAAACGATTACGAATAGTAACTTCGGTAACTCCTGCTACATCCGCAACTTCTCGTTGTGTGCGGCGGTTGTTTTCCAGAATACCTGCCAAGTAAATACTTGCCGCAGCAATACCTGTGGGTCCACGCCCAGCCATGGCCTCATGTCGTTGAGTTCCTTCTAACAACTTCAAGGCACGACTTTGAACAGCAATAGGCAAGTGCAGGTCGGTGCAGAATCGAGGAACATATTCCGTTGGTAGTGTCGGAGGAACATGAATCTTCAAGGCTTTACACAAGGCTCGGTAAGTGCGACCGATTTCTTTACGCCCGGTTTTGCTGTATGCCTCGACTTCATCAAGTGTTCGTGCGTTTCCGCTACGACGGCAAGCCGTAAAGATACAAGCAGCCACCATACCTTCAATACTGCGGCCTCGCACAAGTTTGGCTTCCACTGCTTTTCGGTAGATGTAAGCCGCTTCTTCACGAACTGAATGTGGCAAACCCATACGACCTGCCAATCGGTCAAGTTCACCCAATGCCAATACCAAGTTTCTTTCTGTGCTGTTGCGAACACGAGTTCTGGCGTGCTGTCGGCGCAGACGATTCATACGCTTGGCTGATTCACCACTAATGGCTCCTCCAGCGTAATCTTTGTTCTGCCATCCAATATCAGTCGTCAAACCTTTATCGTGTAGCAAATTGGTAGAGGGCATACCTGTGCGTTCTTGGTCTGAACCTTCGCCATCGGAGAATACTCTCCAATCCTTGCCGTAATCAATTTCATATTTTTCCCGAAGGCATCCACATTGTTCACACCAAGTTTCACCTCTCGCTTCATCTCGCTTCCATTCGTTCTTAGCACCGCACTCTTCGCATGGCTCATCTTCTGGGTTTGTCGGTTTTTCACTCATCTCTCTCACTTTCCTGTATTTGGTTTATCCTATATTAACTTTACTCCACCGCAACTACCGTATATTTCATCTCAAGGTAGGTTTCGGCTATGAAATAATCACCCGGATAACTATCTGCTGGATTATCCGAACCATTACTTTGAATCTCGATTGTGATATTGCCTCCGTCATAACTTATGTTATAAGTATGGTTGGTTTGCGATTTATTTTCTTGAACACTCCAACTGGCATTACCATAACTCACGGTGTAGTTGGTAAAACCTTGCGACCACAAAGGAGGTTCGTGGAAAAATGCTGTTAAGTTTAGAGTCAAAGTTACATTTCCAGTAGTATTGAAACTTAGTAGTGTGGTGTTCATGGAACTCATAGGATTAAGATTCCAAAATTGGTAACTATCATTTTGCCATTGTGATTCCACAACTTCTATTTCATCGGGTGTTGGCAACGGTTGAGCCTCATCACTCATACATCCTGCTGTCATCAACATCATTATCACCGTAAAAATCACTTTCTTCATATCATTCATAGACCACAAGACCCTTATTAAGTTAGGGGTCTGTGTTAAATACCTCTTAGACAGTTCTTAAGAGTTCGCCGTCTTTCCAGTATTCTATCGCAGGGTAGTATTTTTCAAAACCTTTTCCGTGTTTGGCTTGAAAGAATAAGTATTCATCAGCCCGGCCGACTACCCACAAACCCATGTCTTCGATTTCTTCTTTAGTCAAAATATCTGGGCTACATTCTATAATAACCCACAAACCTTTGTGTTTCTTAGCATAAGCCACAGCACCACTTTTGCGCTTGTAGTGCCTCCAAAAGTCCCACCACTTCTTATTCCCCGTAGTTTTCACTCTCTTAAATACGGGACTCCCCTATTTAAGTGTTGTGGTTAGTAATGGTATCAAAGGCTGATTCCTATACACAGGGTTAAACCGATATTCATTAGATTTGCTGCGATTGTCTTTAGCAATCACAAAACCTTTGGCTACTAAATACTTCATGTGATTTCCTATGGCACGACCGCTTACTGTGTAGACCGATTGTTTATCATTGATAACTTTGCCAACAGCATTAGCCTCCCACCAAACTTTTCCATTATCTCGAAGTAACCTCAAGATATTCATCAACAACTGACCCCGGCGTTTTGGTAACTTTTTCTTTCCCTCACCCATACAAGACTTGGTGCAAAAATGTTTGTTTGACTTATTGTGCTGCCACTTCATTTGCACCGCACCTCCACAATGTTCACAATGCGTTTCAATGATAGGAAACTTGTAAAGATTTTTGTGATGTTTAGAATCACTGGCTAAAACTTTAGTTAATCCTTCCGTAGTATAACGATTACAATAAACACTGCAATAATAGGTTTGAGTTTGATTCAATCTTTGAAAAGTTCTATCAATTGGTCTATCGCATTCAGGATTACCGCATGAACCTTTATCAACTTTCATATTCTCACTTCACTAAGTTGGTCCTACGGATGGAAGTCCACAAAACTTCGGAAGCAGACTCTAAGGTTGAACCATGAGATTCGGCCTCGGCCTTAGTTCGGAAAATTAAATCGCTAACATCTCGACGACCATCTTCAAACTCAATCAAAATAACATAAGTTTCAGATTCGCTCATATGGACTCACCTCTGAATAGTTTGCACCACGCAATCCCCAGATAGCAACTTTATGGCTTTTTCTTTTGAAGAGTGATGAATTGTGTGCTTGTCCCATCTTAATGAAACGACGGTCGCCGTTAAGTGCTGCCGTAATACTTCGTGCCGAAGGTGCGTGTCGGAATCGCATACACAAGTCCCGTTCAATATCTACACTTCTTAATGCTCGCTGTTCTAATAATCCCACTACCGCAGGAATCCATTTCTTTTCACCCATTTAATCACCCATTGTTTTTTGCTATATCCAACATTTTACGCACAGCATCAATATGCTTGCATCGTGTGTAATGACGGAAACCCGGACAGTCGCAACGCAAATCGTTACTACCCCACCGAATCACTGAATATATTTTGTCACCCACACTGCTTTTCACCTTCCACAAATCGCTTCCCGTTCTTTGAACATTATTGCTCATTATCACAGTCCACGCTTTCATTTCTTTATCGTTCATAACACTCACTTCTAAGTAGTATATGTCATACCACTAATATAAAGTTTATGCAGCGAAACCAATTATTGCCAGTAAAACAAGCACACTGAAAGCCACTAAGACTACAAAGCGATAACCGTTCTCTTCTACGGGATGAGCATCGTAAAACTCCCAACTCATCTCCACTCCTCCCTGAAACTTTTAGTGTATTCAAAATCTGATGTCACTATGGTATTAGTTTGGAGAAGTTTAGTTGTGGTAGATTGAATGACTGGCATCTTATTCCATTGTTTTAGTTTAAGATAATTAGTGCTTCGAGTTCCATTCAAGACCTCTGTAAAAAGATTTTCATAATCCCATAAAGTTTCACCACTAACTGGAATCACTGCTCGATGATAAGCCAACATGATTTCACAAACACAATCCAAACCATCTCCAACTTCCATAACATCATCTATCCAATCAATAAGTTTGTCAGGTAGATGTTCCTCGATAGCATACAGAGCCACTGATGAAACTTTGTTATTACGAGGACTTCCTACGGCTGCGACTCCAATGATTTCAGGTTCATCCATATGTTCTGGAGAATACCCCACGACAGGATACAAATCACAAGTTTTCCAGTTTCGTAGTTGGCCACGAGCAAAGTTTCTTACACTATCTTCTAAACAACTACTACCTTCTGATAAATCAAACTCGGTAATCGGCATACTCTGAAGAAACCTTTCAAAGTTTGCAGGTGTCCAGAGGGAGTCCATAATACTTATAGGACTTTTCAACCATATAAATCTATGCAGACTTGATATAGCCATCAAAGCGTTTTCCGCCTAATGTAATCAAAGGCACAACTCCTAAACCACCTTTGGCTAAAGATTTCTTGAAAATCCATGTGCTGGGTCGCATTCTATCTAAGCCCGCACCATTGGGTTCTGTAATATCATACCATTGTCCTTTAATAAATCCACGAACACAAATGCGGTCTCCGGGTTTCAAGTCTGCAAAAGTTTTGGCTTCAGCACCTTGTAACATCATAAAGGCAATCGTTTGACCGTCGGAACTTAAACTCACAGGGAAGAGTAAAGTATTAGTATTCACTGCATAAGGACCTTTAATATCTTTGAAATCATCTGGCTTGCGACAATCGGGACAAGTTTTACCTTGTTTAGTATCTTTCCATTTAACATCTACTGTCCACTTCTTTTTACAAGAGTTACATTGACGGTCTACCATTTCATAAGTTATCACAGTGTTAAAGGGTCCTCGCTCAAAAGCCGTAGTGCCCAGACGCTTCTTTCCCATCTTAATATCCAAACCTTTACTAACTGTAAAGTTTAGACAATCTACTCCAGCCCTGCGTTGCGCTTTAGTCGGAATGTTTTCTGTGCCACGATTCTTTTTCATAGCAGTTAGAACTTCCCAAAAACTTCCCCATTTCTTAGCCGTAATTGGAAACTTTACTTCTGGTGACTTAACACTGAATCCACCGTAAGATGACTTGGCTGTCTTAGCACCACTTGTGGAACGAGTTGTAGTTCTGGATAACTTTTCATCTTCTTCGTCATCACCACGAACCGCAGCCAAAAGTTGGTCGAAGAAAGCATCTGGAGCATCGTTAGTATCGTGCCAAAAGTTAATAATAGGAGTATCTGCCCATTCCTTTCTAAGTTCAATCAGTTCCTTTTCTTCCTTGCTTACCACAACGACACCAATACATCATGCGTTATGCTGATACTTAAAGACTTTGCCAGCATTGTCGGGGTATTCCAATACGACCTTCGGCCTCTTGGTATTGTTTATCCTTAACTACCTGAAGGAAAGTTTTGTTATTTAGCAAGTAACCTGATTCGGCAACCAGCACCGCAGGACTCAAATTAAGTTTGTTACGATGAGCCTTGATTACTACTTGAAACAAAGATTGGTAGTCTTCAGGACTTAGCCAAAAATACCCACCATCATATTCGGCTTCACCAATCCATTCTTGTTCGACAGCGTGGTCTTCTCCTACGGCTCGTGAACTTTCTATTTCTGTATCTTCTGTTGGGTTGCGAAGTTCCCATCCACAACTTCCACAAATACCAAATGAATAAGTTTCATCGTAAATTATGTTCCAACAAAAATCGTCCTCGGTAGTATTTCTTTTGAGTTCTACCTTTCCTGATTTATGATTATGCTCTCTTAACTTACTGCACTGTGGGCAAAACACCGTAGAAGGCACGAAACTTTTTCCACCTCTTCCCCAAGTATGAACATAACCCGGTTTTTCTACTTTGGCTTCATAAAAGGTTGAACCCGTTATGGCTTCGCCAACTTCTACTTGCCACATTCTATTCACCACTTACCCAGAGGACAAGTTTCATTATCTCGTCGGGCTTTAAGTTTAATAATACAACCACACAATTGACAATAACTACCAGTTAATTTCTTAGCCATTTTAGGACAAGCCTTACAAATAGCCAATCGGTCGGTATATTCTTTAACACCCATAGGTTTGCTATGCTGTATCACTTACTTAAACCTTAGCATTGATGAAGTCTAATAACTCATTAAGACTCGTTTTAGACCAGTTAAGCAACTGCTTCTCAAAATCTTCCATACGAATACACCATGCTGTGTGTGAGAACGGCTTTTGGTAACCCCAACTATTAAAAAGTGTAGACCACTCCGTATAACCCCAATCATCATCACTGTCAAACCAAGTCCCATCTTCCTCAAAATCTCCTAAGTTTTGACCTACTAACTCTTTTAACGCTATCGGTCCTTCGGAAGCATCCCTCTTCATTATTGGTTTCATACTAAATACCGCACTGCTATAATCTTTATCCGATATGTATTGTGTGAACTCTCGCAAAGACTCAATACAATGTGTCGTATTCTTGGAGAAAAAAGTTATAGAACAATCTGATTCGACTTCATTAAAACTTAAGACGCACCATCCCGAATCTATTTTAGCAGGAAAAAAACCAGTAGGTAACAGTGCGGGTGAAACATTCTTCAAAAGATTCATGGCGATTTCCTGACCTTGTGTGGCCTGACCTGATGCAACCCAATCATGAGAATCGGCGGTGCTATCGTCTATTGAAATGGCTGGTATGAAATCACTGGCTTCAACAAGAGGCACTAAATCTGCTGCGGTAACTCTACCAGATTTGATAGCAAATAAACTACTTAATTCGTAAAATTGCACACGAATTACCTCTTGTCATTTTTGAGCATTTGTTTTAGACCGGGAACATCAAAGAAACTTTCAAGGTCTATGTGGTCGATTCCACTACCCGTGGCTTTAGGTTTGCCCATGTCACGATTGCCAGCGATTTTTTGACTACCCTGACCCGGATTGGCCTGTGCTTGCATATCAGCCACAATCTCTTCTGCCGTAATCGGCGGTGGTGCTTGAACGGTAGAGGCTTGTAACAAAGCCTTCTCACGCATCAATGCCTTCATAATCTCATCTTGACTTACAGCAGGAACAGTCATAGTTATTCATTATCATTCCAACTACTTAAAGATTCCACATCGGGAAACCACGCTGCCAAACCTCTCGGAAAGGATGGATACCCATCTCAGGAAAATCTTCTCGCTCGATTTCATTAGTTTTAGTCCATGGATGAATAGTAGACACAATCTCCCAGAGAGTTACTTGAAAGTTTTCTTTTACCAAGTTTTCTAAAGCCAATCTCTCTTCAGCATCCAAAGGCCAAACCACTTGTCCAGTCTTAGGATGAATACTATATGGACAACGAATCACACCTTGTCTTTGCACAGGTGCTAAATCCAAATAGTTAATGCTGGTTCCAGTGGTGGCTTCATCAAACATAGCCTCAACTACCGTGCGATAAATCTTACTTTGGTATCGTAAGGCATCGTTTTGGTTTTCATAAGTTGTCTCGAAGTGAGGACTAACTTTCTGCGCTAAAACTTTTGCCTCTTCAGCCTGCAACCAAATGTGAAATCCCTTGGACCCTGAAAACACAATCTGCGGATGGAGGTCATGCGTGACTTCTAAAAACTTTGCGATTTCATTTGCCACTCCAAATGCCGCACCGGGATGTTCTGGCAAGTCAATGTCCCAGACTAAATCTTTACCTTTCCAGATAGTATCGTAATCTACTTGTAACTTTTCGCATCCCTCACGAGTTAAAGTCTGTTTCCAAAACTCTCGGTATTCTGCTATGGCTTCTTTATTGAAACCTGTGACTCCTCTGGTTCGTAAGGGAGGTGGTAATCTTGTCATAGTCCAATTCATATTATTTGTGCCAACGAATAAACTCACATCTCGTGCTGGCCAACCCAAAGTTTTGAGAACTTCGCCGACGGAATCTGACTTGCGAAATCTTTGTTGTCGAAACCCGAAATCCTCAGATTTATCTAAGGACCTATGAACTGTAAGTTTTACCTCACGACCTCTGGCGAAATCTGAAATAGCACCTTGCACGGCTGGGTCTTCTAACCATCTCATATCTCTTATAGGTTGTAGCACCTACATAAACTTTAAGTAGACGATTACCTTATCATTAAGTATGACTGAAGGCGTTAAAGATTTATGTGCTCGTTGTGGAGTCAAATGGCCGAGGCAATCCAAACTTGAAAGATTTGATAACAGTGAAGTTGTTGCAGATTTAATGGCGAGACTTATGGTTGGCGATACTTTAACTACGGTTGAGTTAGAAACCCTTCAAGGTTTTGACAATGAACCTGAAATCCCAAACATCTTAGAATACTGTTTGCTATGTAAGCACCAATTTACCCAGACTCTCAACTGGAGTCGGTTTCCCAAAGAGGTGATTAACTAATGTGGTTTCCTCAACAAAGAGATAATCAATGGATGCACACTGGTTTTCCATGGTATAATCAAAGTTTTTTCAATGCCTTCAATCCTGATTACAGTGTTGATACTTATCCAATTAGTCCCGGCGGTATTATCACCGACATTCAAGAAAGTTTTAGCCCGCTAAAGGTCTATGTTTTTTACGATGCTTCCACATCTAAGTCTTATTTGATTCAACCTGTTAATCGTAAAGAAGTTGTGATTTCTGAATTACTTCGCACCAAATCCAAGAAAGGATACCAAGTTTATTTCGAGGGAGGCTTAAAACCCGTAGAAGAGTTTCAAATCCGCATCCAAGGGAGGCGTTTTCCTGCACTCGCTAACCTTGATGCTGTGGAATCTTGGATGTTAGAACGAGTTCTTGAACCTTCAGCAACCACTAACGCTCACCATGCTTACTATTTGATTTACGAGCCAAAGTTTAAGCCTCTGAATTGGAATTATTTTCCAATGGAACTCTTGGCCACACAATAGTTCTTCCTGTTAATTCTTGATATAGAACCGAACACTCCTCGCATACAGGTAAAGTTTGTGCCATGTCATCTTCTAACCACTGAGGAGGCCAATCTTCAGGTTCAGCACCGCAAAGTTTCTTGTCGATGGTGATATGAATCACAGTGGGTGCAGGAAGTTTGGCTCTGCGTCGTTCTTCTTCGCTGGCAGGACAGTTCCTCGCAGTATGCCCTTCTATATTACAGATACTACATTTCCTACCCATAATTATTCCACCTTTTGTTCGTGTTCGCAAAGATTACAAGTTAAAGTATCTTCTGAAGTTAGTCGCAAAGAATGAGGGTCCAGACATTCCTCACAAATGGTAGCCAAACTTTTCTTACGATGTTGCTTAAGTTCTTTGAGAGTCATTCCACCTGTGCCAGCAATTCTTATAGAATCTTTATGCCACCAAGTTTTGAAACGCTCTATAAGTCCCATGTCTATCACTCTATATTTCTAAAGATATGGGCGACAACATCTACTGTCCAGCCATTTCCAATCATCTTGTATCTTTGAGTCTTACTTACACCTTCAGTGTAATCTTCTGGCAAAGTTTGTAATCTTTCTGCTTCTCTGGGACTAAGTTTCTCAACTCGACCCGGAGCATAGTCTCCGAAAAACTTTGTTTTGGCTGGTCTTCCGTCACCATTAGGTCCACTAACATAACTTGCCGTAATGCAACCAAACTTATCGGTAGGCGGTTTGACTATTTGTCGTGGTCCACCTGCTTTTCCTTTTCGTGTGGTGGCCACTTGATAACTTTTATCATCCAATAATGAGTGGGCAGAAATCTTTAGGTCATCTGGTTGTTTCAAATTAGGAATGTTAGTCCAATACAACCTGCGTCTATTTTGCCCAGACACCAATGCCGAGTTAATCTCAATCGGTTCTACTCCGATTAACTTTGAAATCTCATCTTGAATATCTTTTCTCATCTTGACATTTTCCAGCAACCAATACTTAGGATTTAACTCATCTTTTAGTCTAAGAAACTCAAAGAATAACTTGCTTCTTTCATCATCAAAGTTCAACTGTTTTCCTGCCAAACTAAAACCTTGACAGGGACTTCCGCCGATTAGCAATTCAATAGTAGGCAAGTCCTTACTTGATAACTCACAAATATCTCCCACTTGGATTGTATTTGGATAATTCTTTTGAGTAATCTCAATAGCCCACTTATCAATCTCGGAAGCATAGTAGTTCTCGTATTCAATTCCTGCTCGTTCCAGAGCAATTTGTCCACAAGACATTCCATCAAATAATCCTAAAGCATTTGTGATTTTCATTCTTCTTCATCTCGAACAATAACTTCTTTGCTAAGTAGAGTTTTAGAACCATCTGCATTTCGCTTCATACGAACCAGAGTATAAACATCTGCTAAAGGGGTCATTCTCCCAACCCCTTAGTCCATGGATTCTTGTCCATGAGTGCTTCAGCCTTGAGTCGCAAAGTTTCCAGTTGTGCTGCTACTGCTGCTCTCTTAACTGATTGTTGTTCCGAGATTAACTCCAGAGCCTCTGTTCCCAAAGTTACAACCATATAGCATTTCTCGCCGAGGTCTGCTTCGTGAATCGTATTTGGAATCAAAGTTTGCACCAATCGGTTTGGTGAAACCACATCATCAATATCGTTTGCTTGTAGCCATGATGATGCACCATCCAAAGCCTCTTTCTTTGTAGTATAAACCCAAATCTTGTTGTCCATAGTCTACTTAGGGCAAATCACCCTTATTAACTTAACAGTGTAACACGCTTTCCATCACTAATACTCACCACATCTACCTTAGCAAATTGATTGTCGCCTTGATAGACTACTGTATAGATAAACTCTTCGCCAACATCTTTTGTTCCTACGGGCATAAGTTGAATCTTGTTTCCAATTGAACTTGGTGGCCTCCATGTTTTATCTGAACTTGGGTCTGTGTAATCTTTACGATAACCTTTCAAATAAGTTACCAAACTCGAAGCCACATCTCCCATTCCAAGAAAACTTTTGTCATCAGTCATATTTATTCTATCTTTCACTCTTCCACGAGCCAGAAACGCAACTATCTCATCTCCATGAACTGATGGATAACCATCAAAGCCTCTAAAAATACGACAAAGTTCTTCTCCGTTTTCATCTTCTACTACTGTGATACATCTTGTTCCCATTATTCCACCTTCCCAAAATACATTTTACACGCCGAGCATACTAAAGTTTCTTTGTCTACGCTGCACTGTCTTTTGCAGGGTCCTCCGTATTGAATCCATTCTGTCATAACTATTCCACTCCGTATTTCATATGTGCTAAAAAGAATCCTTGTTTTCTCATCAACTCAACAAAGTTTGATGCCGACCAATTTAGCAGCCGAGAAGTTTGTTTATACTTATTTACCCACTCCTTGAACTCACTTACTCCTTCAATGGTGTTTTCAAAATAAAGATTGTTATGAAAATAAATAACTCCCATCAGTTCCATTTTGTAAGGTGTGGTTTTGTAGTTGTAGACCATCGGTAATCCTGTATTCTCTGCTATTGCAGTGTATAACCTTTTAATTTCTTTCTGTGGCATCTTAGACAAACCTTCCAGAGTGTCTGGAGGGTCGTAAGGGTTAATACCCCATTCTTTCATAAGATAATACTTATCTGGTTTCCATTCCATAATTAAGCCTCCACATATTCCCAGTAAATCCACTCTTCGGTTTCTAATCTAATCTTAAGTTCACTCATTTAACAACACCTCTGGGAAAATTGTCCAATTCAACGGTGCAGAGTGTGAGCATTCCACTAATGCTTTTCGTATTTCTTCAATAGAAACTTCTGTAAAGTGGTCGAACTCTAAGTTAATTGTGTTCCAAAACTTTTGAGGTATTGTCTGAGGATGCTTCATATGGCGAATATCATAATTCAATAACCTTGTCTGCAAGTTCTCCTTGGTTCCACTCACAGGCTGGCCTCTTTTTTTCAGTTCTTGCTTTAATTTTTCAACAGAGCAATACGGCAACATATCAATATGTTTCAACAATTCAGCACCAGTTGTTCTTTCTTGCCAAGACCACATCATATCACCGCCATCTCAATAAAGAAAAGATTCACCAATAATACCAAAGCCAAAACTTCAAACAGCCTGTCTCCAGATTTCTTTTCATTCATAATAATCAGTCTCCGGGTTTTCCTTCTGTGAAACCTTTTTCTTTCATAATTTCAGAAGCCCTTTTGCTGGCTTCCATCATCTCATCTACTGGTTCACGACCCATCAAGACTCCAGCCTTCCACCAATCCCATTCATCATTTTGAATACCCGCTACCATTAAATCTTTTCCTTCTTCACTAAACATAGGAGTCAGGGCTTCTGCACTTCCACAAGCAGAACAAACTTCAGTTTCATTATCAAATCGAGATAGAGCACCCGGATATGCACCGGGAGTTTCATTGTTTGGTATTGCACCATCACAAATTGGACAAAGCCCTCGTTTTGGTAAAGTGGTATAATCGTGTGCCATCATTATATTGTAAGGGTTCTCACTATTAAAAGTTTCCGCTTGATATTTAGGGTCATCTCCTACCCACTGCTTTATAGTCTTTCTATGACCTATTAAATCCCATGATTTAGAAGGAACTTTTGAAGCAATATAACCCGTTCTAAGAGTCTCACCAGTTGTAGGTAACAAACCATAATTACGATTGTCTAAATATGGATTATAAAATCCATAGGGTCTTTGAATTACTCTTTTGAAACCTCCGAAACTTTCACCCCCATTAAATGTCCGGTTATCTGGACTCAAGAAAGGTTGAAGTTCCAAATACCACAAAAAGGGTCGCAAAGGATTCGGAGCCACATCTACAAAATCCAGTAGAGGAGAACTTTCCATCCAGTTCAAAAGTTTTATGTCTGGTAGTTGATAACCAAAATCTCTAATTTCGGTGAGCACACTAATTTCACAGGACCTAATATCTAAAAAACTTTCCAATACCATTTCGTCTACAATAATTTGTAAATAGAACGGAGGTTTGGCTTTTTCACTTACAGTCTTGCTTTCGTGAAAGTGAGCATCCCAGTAAAACTTGGTAGGCACGAGTAACAAAACTTCACGAGAGTTGGGTTGCGTCAAGGCTACAAACTTAGTAGGTCTTACATTTATTCGTGGAGAATTAGTAGTAACTTGCCTTCTTCTATCTGATAAACGAGGTAGTGAAATTGTTCTCTGTCGTTCCCAAAAAGTTTCTCTTGGATTTCCTGATTTCAACCTTGCATCAAATCTTCTTTCATCCGCTTTGATAAAATGATTCTCATCAACTTCAAATAACCAAACTTCTGGTGCAGTATTCTTAAGTTCTGCAAACTCTTCGTGAAAAACAGGCTCCCAAGTTCCCATGTCCTCAAACTTTGTTCCGAACATTGTGGCAGCGTCAAAACTTACCATTATTCCACTTCCACTAAACTTTCCATAGGTTTATTCACCCAATTAAGAATCTTATACTGTGGGAACTTTAATACTAATTGCAGTTCATTAACTAACAAAGCAGTGTCCAAAAGTTGTTGCATCTCTATCATTTCTGAAGAAGCAATTTTCCTTCCTAAGAATAAACCCACAAGGAAAGTGTGTTTTCCTTTATGCTTGCCTTGAATGGCTGTCGTGCCAGTGTTAATCAAAAGAAATTGTGCTTGCTTATCTCCAATATAATAAACTCCGGGATTATCAAAGGCAAATTGTTTATCAACCTGCCTTGTAGTCCAGTTGCTTGGTATTTGTGTGAAAAACTTTTGGTATTTATCTTCGTCGGTTTTGTAAATTAGATTAAGGAAAAACTCATTGACTTTATCCATCGAAGCAGGTCTGTAACGACTTGGTGTAGCAATAAGTCTGTGAGCATCTACTAAGTCCATAGTCTCACACCTTCTTTATCAATTGTATAAGTTGTGCTGGAGTCCAGTTCAAAATGTGATTGCCCCACTCTTCTAAAGACGGGACAAATTGCCAGTCATCTGAAAATTGATGTGTAAAACTTTTTAGAGGTTCCAGCCCTACCCCCATATCACTTCGGATATGTGATACTGGAGAGGTGGGGTCAAAGATTAAACTTACATTTTCAGTTTTATCAAATGATTGTGCATCCTCAAACTCAAAGTTAAAAACATAATTCATCTTCCTTGAAGACTTAGCGTGACCTGCATCGTGGATTCCACGAAACATTCCTACATTATTCATCACAAATTGCTTATCTACGGTAATAAAGTTTCCAGCCTCTATTTCTTTATCCATAGTCTTTGCTGCTTCTAAAAAATCTTCTCTTAAGTTGTTAATATCGGTATCGTTGGCTGTATCCATAAAATCCAAATCTATGTAGCCGCCCTCATATAGAAGAATCTGTTTGTCTCTAAAACTCAGGCTCATAATTATCTCCTCACAAACTTTAGTATGGCTAACAAACCAATTCCTGCTAAAATAATCCACCACCACGGTAGTTGATTGTCCCAATTAAGATTCAAAGTTTTATCATACATAGATGCTTGACCTAATGTTGGTTTGCCCTTATTTGAATATCCCCAATCTTCATCCCATGCACCCGAAGCAAGTTTTCTTTCTGCGGCGAACTTGTCCCAATCCAGTTGGTAAAGTTTCCCATCTTGTGTGAACTCTAATACTGGGAAGGTAGTTGCCACCAAACTTTTTGATTCTGCATCTTCCATTGTCACCATTTTACGACTACCCATTTTCAGATAGTCCTCACTCGACATCTTAATGTTTAGTTTCGACCCGGCGGTCTGAAAAGTTTTACCTGAACTGTCTACGATAAATGGCCAAAACTGCCGGGGCACATCTAAAGATAATTGTGCAGATTCAGAAACACGAGGTTGGTAGGTGAAAGTTTTAGCATCTCCAGAGGTCCTAAACCACTTCCAAGTAGTAGGCATGAAAGGTTTCTTTATTCTATCTAAGAATGAGTCGGCTTCCTTGACAACTTTAACTTGGTCGGGAATATGTTGTCCAGAGATTCTACCATGTGTGGCACTCATACCAGATTCACTATGATATGGCTTATCCCACATACTATAATGTGGCTTCCTCTTGCTACTTAATACTTTCCAAACCTTTAAGTAGTCGTGACTATGAGATTAAACTGGAGCCACTTTGAGTAGTCTTGTCTGATTGCGTATATTTTGTGTTGTGATTTTTGCGTTTATTTGTTTCGTTGATTGTTTGATTTGTTAGAGTTTGAAGAAAGACCGAAAAAAGTGAAAGAAGAAGCATGAGGATTGGTGCAATAGGTTTCGGCTGATTTGTAGTAGTCCAGAGTGTTTCGGAGGCTCCATCCAATTCCCACTGGCATACAAGTTAAGTCAAAACTTGTGAATCATTCCTCGTATTCGTCTACACCATAGGCGAGTCCGAACATAAAGATAAAAAACATTACTATGAATGCATCCATTCCGAATCCCCATCTATTCCAACTATTACGGGTCCGACGAGAACTTGCTTCAGCAAGCCCGATGCCAAAACATTTATCTCTAATCCTTGTATCTTGCCTTCTTCATTACAATAAACTATTTTGTAATTCCCAGTCGGAGTGATGGATTCAATATATCCACCCACTGCCTCCTGCAAAACATCCAAGCCGACATCTATTCCAAGATATTCAACATTGGTATCTTCTAACCTATAATACTTGATATTCTCCATAACCAAGATAGGTGCAACAAGGTATATTAAACTTCTTATTTCTTAGATTTTTTAGCCTTCTTTTTAGCCTTCTTTTTGACGGGTGATTTCTTCGGCAAGTTCATATTAAGTGGTGATTCAGTATTAGATAAGTCCTTTTCTAAACATCCATGTCCACAGAAATATCGTGTCGTAATAACTTTGTGCCAACCTCTTTTTTGACTTTTAGGTTTAGCCCAACCCAGTGTAATGCTATGACCCATCTCAAACTTTGCCTCACATAGACTACAAGTTTGCCCAGTTTCACTTTGACAACTTTCTTTGTTAGGCTCCAGACCTAAGTTTTCTTTCAAACATTCTATCGAGCACAAATTATCTGTCGTCAAATGTTCTGTGAAACGACCTGCCTCGTTGTAAAAAGAATCTGTAAAGACTACAATAGTTGAGCCACCACGAATGTTAGTATCACAATAAACGCAATCCATAACCAACATATTGTTCTACCAGTCATATAAAGTTTTGACTTGGTATCCAAAAAAAGGAAGTAACGATTTCCACAATTTCCACAATTTTAGCAAGATTTCAAATCTGAAACATTTTGGGAAATCTGAAACTTTTCTCTGAAAACAGGCTCGCAGTGTGCCTTTTAGAAAATGTGTTAAAGTGGCGAAAAGTGACGAAAAGTGATTTGGGAAATATCAAAAGTTTTTATCTTCCTATTGTGATGACGACGAACTGTGTAGCAGTAGTTTCAGCAGGCTTTTGAAAAAGTTGCCTTTTCCAACGGACCTAAACTTTGACTTCAAGACCCAGAACAACTATGTATGAGTTTCGGTATTTGACCTTTGACTTCAAGGCAAGACTTCTAAAGTTGCTATTGATAATTCTTTGAACTTAGCCTCAATCATAATATCAACATCGAGACCATAAAGTTTTACAGGACCGTAACACAAATCCGAATGAGCAGGAGTTTCTTTACCCAAGCCTTGTTCTATTCCACGAGATTCCGAAAAGTGAACTACGGGTTTCACATCTCCCCAAGTTGAAACTGCTAACTTTAGGGCTTCTTCTTCACTCAACCCTCCAGTGCAAAACTTGTGATGGTGATAATCAAAAACAATCGGAATACCAAGTTGCTCGGACACCATAAACAAATCCTTAACTGAAAACATTCTGGCTTTGTCATCATTTTCCAAAGTCAATCTTTGTTGAACACTGGGACTCAACAGCGCAAAGTTTTTTACGAAGCGTGCAATTGCATTGTCGTGGTCGCCAGCCCCGACTCCTAAATGAATGTTAATCTTGTTGTAATGACTTGGCTCAAAACCCATAGCATCAAAAATAGCACCATGCGTTTCTAAATCTTTCACTGTGCGACGCACCGTATCTGGATTCTTAGAACCCAAAACATTGAAAGGCCCGGGATGATAAGTAAGACGATGAGCATGGGTAGTCGCAAAGTTTCCAATCTCAGTTAAGAGTTCTTGAACCCGATAAGCATTTGGTAATTCTGCTAAAGTATAACCTAATTCATCGTGACTCATAAACGGAAACATTTCGCTACTTAGTCGCATGAATCTAATACCTTTGGCCTCATTCCATGCAAGAATCTGTAAAAGGTCTTGTAAGTTATTCTCAATTTTCTCGGCTACCGAATCCATCTCAAAAGTTCTTTTGATGCAAGTTCGATTAGTGAATACCTTAGACTTAGCCTTGCCGCCTAAACATTTTTGACAACGCCCACAACGAGTTCCCATTTGCTGAAATGTCTTGTCGCAACTCCCTCCGAGTTCCATATTGATACACGCATAGCCCTTCATCACTCTTAGTATGTCTAACTACCCTTATAACCTTGTCGCTGGTTTTGAATGTAGGACATTTTTCGGTCTAAATCATCCCTCAAGGTCCGAAATTGTCCTGTGTGCAGGAGTATGCAACAGTGGGCAACCGTATGCAGGAGTAGGCGATAGCCAGCAAAGGCAGGTTTTGAGTCGGTCTGGAGGAAAAGGGGGCGGGGTGTAAAAGGGGTCCATTAAATCTTCGTCTAAGCACAAATGCTTTGAAATAAGCCTAAAAAGTGGGGTCCATAAGGGGTCCATTAACTTGGATTTACGCACAAATCGGGGTCCATAAAGGGGTCCATTGGGGTCCATTAAAATCTCACGAGTGAAAACCACAAGAAGGGAACTTTTTTGCATACTCTCCTAAGCGATTACGACTTCGAGCCTCCTCGTCTCCAGTGTCGAGCAACCAAAAGTTATCATTCTTTAGCCATGGTAAATACATCTTTTCAAACCAAGACCGGTGTGCTTCCTTGGAGGCTGCTTTTTCTAATAAGGCTGGCCAATCTACTTCAGATAAAATCTCTCCATAAGTATCTACTAACTCTTCGGCCTCGCTTAACCAAGGTGCCTTCTGCGTGCGAATCTTTTGTAGTTCTGCCCAACCAGTTGTCGAGACAGTATAAACTTTACCTCCTCCTCTGCCCGGCTTAGACTCTAACCACTTACTATCTTCCCAACCATTGAGTAAAGTATTCACTGCTGACTTAACACTATCTCGCTTACCTCGGAAACTACCTTGAGTAACAATTGACCTCACAGTCACATTACCCTCCATGTTGATTATCTTTGAAATCGCCATGACTACGGCTACTTCATCAACATAAACACTCATAGTTTCATCTCCGACGGCGCAGCCTATCGGCCATACCTGTTTGAACTATGTGTAATCACTGTATTAAGCATACGCCACGCTTCAGTCATAAGGATTGTAATCCAAAGACTCTGGGTCGAAATCATCGAGTTCGGAAACTTCTCCACTGAAGGCATCAACCTTTCGGAAGTTAAGTTTAGCCACCGCATCTTGAAACTCATTGGCACGGTCACTCGTAGCATAAACATCTACTCTTTCCAAAATACTCATAAACTGGTCCATCAAGAAATCAAAAGGATAGTCCTCGTATTCCATCATAACTTTGAAGATATTTACCATCTTCTCTGTTTCGACTAATTCATTCATCATAAAAATAAGCACATCTTCATCATCTATCATTTCAAATCACCTTCCATTCCCAGATTTCAACATGAGCCTGTGAAAAGGTTTGTTGTCTAACTTTTCTTCCTTCTACAACTCCTTGCCTCATCCATTTTCTCATAGCCACTGCCACTGCTCGTTGTGAAACTTCCCACCGACATAAACTCTCGGCTCTTTCCGAAACTTCGGCTGAACTAAACCACGAGCGTCCTGTTTCTTCGCTGAGTTGTGTCAAAGCCTTTAACGGCACTTGCCATTTGTAACTTCTGGCCATCTTAACTTCACTCCTCTGCATTTGTGCTTGCTTCTGGCACAACATCCAAAACTTCATTTCCTGTCATATCGTGACCTTCAATGATTTCACCCAAGTCGATTTGACAAAGTAACACTGCTTCTGCTGCTTGTTCCATCTGCTCTTTAGCCCAAGCCAAAACTTCCTTGGCTTCCTTCTTGGCTTTACCTCGTTTGGCCTCGGTATGTTCTGTTTCTGCGGCTGCGTATGTTTCTTCTGCTCTATCGAGCCATTCTTTTGCTTGTAATTCTTGCATATCTCTCACTCCTTTCATTCTCTTGCATAGGTTTCTTACTTATAACCTTTACGGTCTTAAGCACTATATGTGCGACCCTTGACCTTCAAACGGACGATTCGGTCAGTAGGAATCATGCGGAAAGCAGCCTTCTTCATGTCGAAGACTGTGCGAAGTGGCTTGATAGCACCTTCACCGTATCCTGCTCCTGTGCCCTTGACTCCCTTTCGCACTCCTTTGCGGCAAACCATGTCTCGCAGGCTGCCGTCTTTCTTCACAAACTGCACACTGAAAATGTGTCCGTTCTTCATACTGTCAATCAATTCTTCTGCTCGGTCTTGGTTCATTAGGTTTCGTGCCATCTGGTTCGCCTCTCATTTACTACCATAGTGTTCCCGGTTATAAAGTTTTCGGTGGTATTCATCAATTCGGAGTTTTCTCCGGGGTTCGCCGAGTTTTCTCTCCTCCTAACATTAGGTAGTTCAGATAAAACTTTCTTCGATAACTATCTACCAGTTTCGGTTCGAACCATGGGTATCCGGGTTCGAATCTTTTCTACCCATAACTTTTAAGAAGACAAGGTGCCCCACCAGTTCCGGTAGTTTGTTGGCTATTAGTGCATTAGGACCATCGTATCAGATAAAAGTTTGGCGCAAACAGTGTTTATCCTGCACGGAAAACAGGCTCGCAGTGCAGCGTTTAGGGTTCTCAAAAACGCCTAACTTTTCAAGTCTCTGGCGCAAACATCAGATATAACTTTTACCTGATGACTATCGAGTCTCTGGTCCGCCGGGACTACCGTGGCGAAAAACTTTTTGCTGTAACAGTGCACTCGACCCGGACGAACCATGGCACGCAGATGAAACTTTATTCTGATTATAATCCCGAAAGTCCAGATTATAATCCTTTTTGGTAATACTTAATATAGTGTGAGAACAACCGTGCAGAGAAAAACTTTTTTCTGACTCGTGTAGACAAGACACACTATCTTTAGTCTGATAGCGTCCGGCCCTTGTTAAAACTTTTCGGAAGAACAGGCTCGCAGTGTGCCTTTTAGAATTGGGAAGGAACTAAAAAAAGGGCCGCAGATATAACTTTTGGGAAGGGACTTCCTCGAACCATGGTTCGCCGAGTTTGAGGAAGATAAAACTTTTTCCTGAAGAACAGGCTCGCAGTGGAGCGTTTAGAAATATGTAAAAAAAGACAGAAATCTACCTTATATTATATTAAGTATATTCTGATTATAATCCTCACCTTCCTCCCTGAAACTTAACTTTATTGCGTCCGGCCTGCTCTCTTTGTTCAAACCATATATTCCACTGTCATCCGTCCCGGCTAACACCTCCAATAAGTTTTGAACCACCGAATGCACTGTTAAACCTTGGACGATACCCGGCGGGGGCGAGGGCTTGCCCTCGGTCTGGGAGACTCCCCCCCCCCGTGT
>ENA-OREN01000230-OREN01000230.1-marine-metagenome-genome-assembly--contig:-NODE-230-length-84596-cov-5.563234_pt1 | contig 84596 bp, 122 predicted proteins | sample MGYA00248624_ERZ508555 | MGnify/ENA primary metagenome ERZ508555 (study PRJEB26222, sample SAMN06267773) | marine metagenome | isolation source: Saanich Inlet, British Columbia, Canada | place...
AACAATAAAAACGAATGGGCTTCATATGGAACAAGTAAAAACAATTCTTTATATACTCAATATGTATCGTTAGATAATGCCGTTATCGCCTCAATAATAAATAAATTTAATAATCTTAATATTGTTGAAAATATAAAATTTTTTAAAACATTAACAAAAGGTAATATACAGTCACATACTGATAAAAGAAAAGTTGCAATTAATATACCTGTGGTTGTTGATAATAAAAGTTGCACAGTCTTCTATGAAAAAACTAATAGTTTTGATATACCTAAAATTACTGTTGGTGATAAAGTACAAGATGTAAATGCTAAAAGATTTAAAAAAAGTAAAGTTGTAGAAAAAATGTATTTAAACAAAGCAACATGTCTTAATACAAATGTGCCACATGGCGTTATTAATGATAGTACAAACGATAGAGTTATTTTAAGTATATCATTTAGAGATGAATATGATAGTTTTAGTTTAATTAAAGATATGTATAACAACGGAAAATTAATATGAGACCAGAAGACAGTAGATATAAAGCAGTATATTGTGATATAGTACATAGATGTAATATGGAGTGTGCTAATTGTTACTTACCTTTTAGGGATTATGCAGATTTAAATACAGATAAAGTTATTGACTTTATAAAAAGATTTAAAGTTAAAACTGAATTTAGACTTATTGGAGGTGAACCTACACTACACAAAGATTTACCAAAGATTATAAAAGAAGCAACAGCGCTTGGTCATAGAACAGCGATTGCAACTAACGGATTACGAATTTCACATTATGATTATTTAAAAGAGTTAAAAGGTGCTGGATTAAAAACTGTCTATTTAAGTATGACTGGTTTTGATGATGATGATGTTTACATTAAAACTGATAGATTAAAATGTGCTAAGAAAAAAATGAAGGCATTAGAAAATGTTTTATCTTTAAAATTAAGATTATCTATTGGCTGTATTGTTATCAAGGGGTTAAATGAACACGTTATAGATAAAATAGTTAGTGTAAAAGATAAATATCCTTGGAGATCAGGCACATCTTTTGAGTTTAGAAATGTAGGGCAAGTAGGTCGTTATATGGTTGATAAAGATGATAATTATAAGTTTGACGAATTAAAACAATTAATATCAAAAAAATTTGGTATAAGTTCAAATCCAAAATTACTTGAAGATAACCAATATGCTTGGACAGTAAGACAAGGTAAATTTAGAATAAATATAACTAATTGGGAAGGTGTTGATGGAGGTTTTGATGAAGAAACAAATGATAACCGTGGTAGATTAACTCAAAATTTTGAAGTTGCCCCTTTTTTAGAACACGTAAAGGAAAACGATGGAGGATACTAATGAGTAAAAGCGAAATAAATTTATGGTTTATATTCTGGCCTGTTCAGATAATAGCATTATTAGGTATAATTTTTACATCACCTAATTTTCTATATTTGTTTTTCGGTTGGATAGTATTCTGTGGTCTAGGCTCTTCAGTTATATTACATAGAGTTGTAAGTCATAATTCTATCAAACTAAAATCCTCATTAAGAAAACCTTTATTGTTGTTATCTTGTTTGTGTGTACAAGGTAGTCCTCTGTGGTGGGCAGCAATTCATAGAGGTAAACATCACCCACATGCTGATAAAGATGGAGACCCGCATAGTCCTAGAGATGGGTTTTTTCATTCTTATATTGGTTGGATTCATAATAGAAAATTAAGTAAGATCAATACTAGAGTTATTCCTGACATAAGAAAAGATAAATTTCATTTATGGTTAAATCGTAAGTATACTTACATTGTTTGTATAACTTTCATAGTGTTGAGTTTAATTAATATACAACTTATGTTATGGTTTTGGTTGATACCAGCAGCATTATCATATCACCAAGAAGCGCTTGTCAATACAGTTTGTCATTTGGGTAAATTTGGTTACAGGACATTTAATACAAAAGATAATTCAATGAACATAACTATACTTTCATGGTTGACATGGGGCCAAGCATTACATAACAATCACCACCACAATACTAGACTATATAACTTTGCAGAAAAAGGAGAGTTTGATCCTAGTACAATATTTTTACCTTTTATAGAAGAAAAGGCTGATTAGTATTTGAAATTTTTTTGTAAGCTATATGTTGTATAGAACCACTTGAATTGCCATTTGTAACTTTTTTCTTTTCATCACAGATTGTCCAACCGGAATTATATTCATTAGCTTGTTGAACCCATTTTCTCAACCATAGTTTTTTAGTTTCTTGTGATATAAACACATAATCTTTCTTAACACTTTTACAGTAAGCTATTTGATGGTCATGAACCAGCTTTGATATAATACCAAATGCAGGATTTTTCCATTCAAATCTTTTATTTCTTAGTAATCGATTAAATATTCTACTAGTATTTTTAGGCCAAATTGATCTACTTAATACTGAAGCAAAAGACACAATATTATTTTTGTAAACAATTAAAGTAATATCATCTAAATTATTAATATCTATATTTTCTAGTGTATAGTTTTTACTTAATTTATCAGTTGAATTACTAAAATCATTTAATAGTAAATTTAGCTGTTTTTTGTAAGGGGTATATGTTTGTTTATTAAAAACTTGATATTGCTCTATATCGTTTGGAAGCATAATAAAAATAATGTATTATATAGATTAAGATATTTGTTCACTAATACCATTGTCACTATTGTGAGTTTGTCTGTCTTCTTCGTAAGTTACATTTCTACTGTCATTTATAAATGCTGATTGTGTAGTGTCATTTGAAAACGTTAAACTCCAAGTTCTTATTAAACCGTTTTCACTATTACTGCCACCATTATCTACTAGAGTTCCAGCTGCCACCATTTCGTTTTTTAATGCTTTAAAATCATCTGAAGCACTATGAAAATTGACATCTGTATTAGGTCTAGTTTGAGTTAATGTTACTGTTATTGACATTTTAATTTATCCGTTGTTGTATTCATATTTATAAGACTTACTTAGGTTAATTTCGTCATAATACAACTATTTATGATGTATAAATATAGATGATATATACCAATTAAGGAAATTTATGGCAGAACCAGCAAGCAGAGAACAGTTAAAACAATACGCTTTAAGGGCACTTGGGAAACCTGTGATAGAGATTAATGCAGAAAATGACCAATTAGAAGATAGAATTGACGAAGCATTACAATATTATCATCAATATCATTATGATGGTATTAGAAGAACTTATTTAAAGTATCAATATACACAAACAGATTACGATAGAATAAACGCTAACACTAGTGAATCAGTAACTAAAAATTCAGTTACATCTGCTTGGCAAGAAGGTAATGGTTTTATAGTAGTTCCTGAAAGTGTTATCTCCGTTATTAACATATTCCCATACTCCTCAAAAGGTAGTATGAACTTATTTGATGTTAGATATCAAATGAGATTAAACGATCTATACGATTTTTCTTCAACATCAGTTGTTAACTATGATGTTGTAATGAGGCATTTAGATTTTTTAGATCATATTCTAGTAGGAGAAAAACCTATAAGATTTAATCAAAACGATAACAGATTATATATTGACCAAGATTGGAAAGAAGATTTACTCGTTGGTGAGTTTTTAGTTATAGAGTGTTATAGAAAATTAGATCCAAATGTTTACACAGACGTTTATAATGACATGATTTTAAAAAGATATGTAACTGCTTTATTTAAAAAACAATGGGGTTCAAACTTATCTAAATTTAATGGAGTTGCTATGTTAGGTGGCGTTACATTAAATGGTCAACAAATTTTTTCAGAAGCATTAACTGACATTGAAAAAATAGAAGATGAAATAAGAAAATCATTTGAAATGTCACAACCTCTTATGATAGGATAATGTCATGGCAACAAATCATTATTTTCAAGGTGGAGCAGGTATTGGTAATAGTAATGAGAAAAGACTTTACGAAGATTTAATCATTGAAGGTTTACAAATTTACGGACAAGACTGTTACTATCTTCCAAGAACATTAGTTAATCGAGATTTAATTTTAGGAGAGGATACTCTTGCTAAATTTGATGATTCGTATTTACTAGAAATGTACATGGAAACCACAGAAGGTTTTGCTGGCGAACAAGAGATTATTAATAAGTTTGGTTTAGAGATAAGAGAAGATACAACTTTCATAATATCTAAAAGAAGATGGCAAAATCAAGTTGATAGTGCTCATACAATGATAGTTGAAGGAAGACCTAACGAAGGTGATATTATTTATATGCCTTTGATGGAAAGTTTTTTTGAGATACAATTCATACAAGATCAAGAGCCATTCTTCCAATTAGGTAACTTACCTGTTTACAAATTAAGATGTACACGTTGGGAATACTCCAGTGAAAAATTAGATACAGGTATTGCTGCGATTGACGATGCCGAAGACAAATATTCATTAAATCAAACACTATACCAAACATCATTGGAATCAGGTACGTTCAGTGCCGTGTTAGGTTCTCCGGTAGTTACCGGTGATGAAGTTACTTCTATTCCAATTACTTCTGGTGGAGAAGGATATACAACAGTTCCTACCATTACAATTTCAGCACCATCTGCTACAATAAATGGTGTATTATCAGCAAATTTATCTGGTAGTACATTATCCTCATTTACTATTAGTAACTCAGGTCGTGGTTACAGTTTAGTACCAACGGTTACATTAATTTATGTAGCAACAGATACTACAACTAAAACAGATAGTTCTGCAGTTGTGACTTTGACTAATGGTACAATCACAGCAGTATCTACTCCTACAATTACGGATATTTCTTCTGTAACGAGTGTTGCAGTTGGTGGAACTGGTGTCGCAGTAACAGCTGCAGCAACAGCAGTTTTAACTTCTGGTGTATTAACAAATGTTACAATTTCAGTTGATGGTTCAAGTTATCTTGGATTAACTCCTACTGTAACTATAAGTGAAAACACAGGCGCAACCGGAGCAGTTATATTAGAAAATGATAGTGCTTCAGGTGAAGTTAACTACTTTATTAATGAAGACTATAGCATACAAACACAATCAACATATGCTGATAATTTAGATTTAGATAGTCAAGCTGGTTTTGATACCGCTTCTACAGCTGATGATATATTAGATTTTACAGAACGTAACCCTTTTGGAGATATAGATATTTAGATGTTTGGACAATATTTTTATAACGAAAGTATGAGAAGAATGACCATCGCATTTGGTCAGCTCTTTAATAACATACAAATTAAAAGAAAAGACTCTGCTGGTACTGTTACTCAAGCTATTAAAGTTCCGTTAGCGTATGCACCAAAAGAAAAGTTTTTAGTAAGATTGGATCAGCAACCCGATTTAAATAAAAGAGAATTTGCGATTACATTACCACGTATGAGTTTTGAAATCACAGGTATTAGTTACGATTCAAGTCGTAAACTTACAAGAATGCAGAAGTATAAAACAGTTAAGACAGGTAAAGATGGAAAAATATTAAACTTTAATTACACTCCAGTTCCTTATAATCTGAGTTATACTTTGAATGTATTTACTGCTACGGCTGAAAGTGGATTACAAATCATAGAACAAATTTTACCATTCTTTCAACCAGACTATACGGTAACTGTTAATGCTATACCTGAATTAGATATTAAGAGAGATGTCCCTATCATTTTAAACAATGTAAATTATGAAGATAGTTATAGTGGTGATTTTACAACTAGAAGAGCTGTTGTTTATACTTTAAATTTCACAGCAAAAACTTATCTATTTGGACCAGCATCAACTCAAAAAGTTGTTAAAACTGTACAATCTGATATATATACAGATACTGATACAACAAACAAAGCGAGAGAAGAAAGAATTGTAGTAATTCCAAACCCTACTACGGCAGACGCTGATGATGATTTTGGATTTACTACAACAATAACAAAGTTTGATGATGGTAAAAACTATAACCCATCTACGGATTCAGATGAATAGATAAATAAACATAATATATTATGACTAAATTAGAAGATAAAGTAAATGAAATTTTAGGAATAGATCCTCCAGAAGAACCTAAAAAAGAAATAATTAAACAAGAATTAAAACCAGTAACACTTCGTAAAGAAGATGATAATAAAGCTGATATAGATAACGACTATACTTTCAGCAGAGAAAATTATTATAATCTAATTGAAAGAGGCCAAGAAGCAATTGAAGGAATCCTTGATATTGCTAGAGAAGGTCAACACCCAAGAGCATATGAAGTTGCTGGTCAATTAATTGGACAAGTTGGCGATACCGTAGATAAACTACAAGACTTACAAAAAAAACTTAAAGCATTAAAAGATTTACCTAAAACAGCAAATAACACTATTAAGAATGCTTTGTTTGTGGGGTCTACTGCTGAGTTACAAAAGATGTTAAAGAACAATGTAAATACTGAAACTAAAGACATCACACCTAAAAAATGAATAATAATGATGCATATCTCGGTAATCCGAATCTTAAAAAGATAAATACACCTGTTGAGTTTACACAAGAGCAAATAGTAGAATATCAAAAATGTGCTGATGATCCTATTTACTTTATGTTAAACTATGTTCAAATTGTATCGCTTGATAAAGGTTTAATTCCTTTTGCGATGTATGATTTTCAAAAAAAAATTGTAAAAACAATCCACAATAATAGATTTACAATTTGTAAATTACCTAGACAGTCTGGTAAATCAACTACAACAATTTCTTATCTTTTACATTATGCTTTGTTTAATCCTAATTCTAATATCGCACTACTTGCTAACAAATCATCTACTGCTAGAGATATATTGGGAAGACTACAACTTGCTTATGAAAACTTACCTAAATGGATGCAACAAGGTGTAATCAATTGGAACAAAGGTAATATTGAATTAGAAAACAAATCAACCATAGTCGCCGCTGCCACATCTTCAAGTGCCATTCGGGGAGGTTCATATAATATTATATTCCTTGATGAGTTTGCATTCGTACCAGCGAATATCGCTGAGCAATTCTTTAGTTCAGTTTATCCTACAATTTCATCTGGTAATAAAACAAAAATGATTATTGTATCTACACCTATGGGTATGAATCAGTTTTACAAACTATGGACAGACGCAGAAAATAAACGAAATGATTATATACCAATTGAAGTACATTGGTCAGAAGTTCCTGGCCGAGATCAAAAGTGGAAAGCAGAAACAATAAGAAACACTAGTCAAGAGCAATTCCAACAAGAATTTGAATGTGACTTCTTAGGTTCAGTTGATACTTTAATATCAGGAACAAAGATTAAAGCTACACCATACATGACACCATTACAAGCTAAAGGTGGATTAAATATGTTTGAAAAACCTAAGAAGGATGGACTCTATGTATGTACAGTTGACGTGGCACGAGGGACTGGTAGAGATTATTCAGCGTTTACAATTATAGATGTTCAACAAGTACCTTATAGAGTTGTGTGTACTTACAAGAATAATGAAATTAAACCATATGTGTTTCCAAACATTATAGAACAAGCTTGTAAAGGATACAATGAAGCTCATATTCTTGTTGAAGTCAATGATTTAGGTCAACAAATTTCAGATGCATTACACTATGAGTTAGAATATCCTAACGTATTGATGACGACACAAAAGGGTCGAGCTGGACAAATACTTGGCGCAATGTTCTCAGGTCGTGGTACATCATTAGGTATACGTATGACAAAACAGATAAAAAAGATTGGTTGTGCGAATTTTAAGACGCTTGTGGAGGGTGATAAACTTGTAATCAATGACTTCAATGTCATTGAAGAAATGTCAACTTTTTCACGTAAAGGGGCATCTTGGCAGGCTGAAGAAGGACAAAATGATGACTTGGTTATGTGTTTAGTTATATTTGGCTGGCTCTCTAATCAACCTTATTTCAAAGAATTATCGGATTCAAATATACGTAATCAAATGTATGTAGATAATCAAAAATTGATAGAACAAGATATGGCACCTTTTGGGTTTGTAGATGATGGTATTAATACACCCGAAAATGAAGATACGATTGACGAGTATGGAACACGATGGTATCCTGTCGTAAGAAAGGGTCAATAAACTACACTTTTTTGTTATTATAAATATCTACAACTGATAAAGTTTGAATATGGGCGTAAGAAAACTTACGATTTTTGACGAAATTAAAAAATATAATAGCTAATTAAACAGGAGAAATAACCTATGGCATTTCAAGTATCACCAGGTGTTCTCGTACAAGAAAAAGATATAAGCAGAGTAATTCCTGCGGTCTCTACATCAATCGGAGCAATTGCGGGACAATTCGCAAAAGGTCCAGTTGACGAAATCGTATCAATTTCTAGTGAACAAGAATTAGTAGATACGTTTGGAAAACCCGACTCAACAAATTTTGAGTACTTTTTCAGCGCAGCTAATTTCTTACAATACTCTAACGCTTTAAGAGTAGTACGGGCAACCAATACATCATTAGTAAACGCAACATCAAGTGGAACAGGACTTTTAGTAAGTAATGTTGACGCTTATGAAAACAATTATTCTACAGGACAAGGTTCTGTAGGAACATTCGCAGCAAGATCAGCTGGAACATGGGGAAACAGTTTATTAGTTTCAACTTGTCCATCAGGTAGTGCTTTTGAAGAAATATCAGCAACATTAGTTGACGATGCAGCAGTAGCTGTAGGAGATTTAACTATTATAACTGATTTAGGAAGTGCATTTAATGTTGGAGACATTGTTTCATTTTCTACTACAGCTTCTACATCAGATTTTGATGATGGCGAACAGTACAGAGTAACAGCAATTAACAGTGCAACTTTATCAATCGTACAACACCCAAGAGGATCGGGTGGATTAAAAAGAGTTATTGCTGACAATTCACACATAAAAAGAAAATGGAGATATTATGACGCTGTTGATGGCGCTCCAGGAACTTCACCATGGGTATCTGATAGATCAGGTACAAATGATGAAATACACGTTGTAGTCGTTGACGAAGACGGTGATATTTCAGGAACTCCCGGAGAAGTAATCGAAGTATTTTCTAAAATGTCTAAAGCGTCTGACGCTAAGACACCTCAAGGAGATATCAATTACTACCCAACAGTAATCAAAAATAAATCTAACTACATCTACTGGATGGACCACAACACAGGTGGAACCAATTGGGGAACTGCAGCAACAGGAACAACTTTCACTGCTGTAGCTGATCCAGCGCTAGAATCACTTTCGGGTGGTGTTGCGGGATCTACTGTAACTGACGGTCAATTAAAAACAGCATACGAAAAATTTTCTGATGCTGAAACAGTTGATGTTGGTTTAATTATTGCAGGTCCAAGTGGAAGTACAACTCACGTTGATAATCTTATTACTATTGCAGAAAGTAGAAAAGATGCAATTGTGTTTGCTTCTCCACAAAGATCAGACGTAGTTAATATCACAAACTCAAATACTCAGACAACTAACGTTATCGGTTTCTTTGATTTGATTAGATCATCAAGTTATGTTCTATTCGATAGTGGTTACAAATATGCATACGACAGATACAGTGACGTATATAGATATGTTCCACTAAACGGTGATACAGCTGGTCTAGCTGCTAGAACTGATTTAGTTGCAGACTCTTGGTACTCACCTGCTGGATTTAACAGAGGTGTAATCAGAGGTGCAGTTAAACTAGCATACAATCCAACAAAATCACAAAGAGATGAACTTTATCCTAAGAGAATCAACCCAGTTGCTTCTTTCCCAGGACAAGGTACAGTCTTATTCGGTGACAAAACTGGATTAACTTCACCATCTGCGTTTGACAGAATCAATGTAAGAAGACTTTTCATTGTTTTAGAAAAGGCTATCTCAACAGCTTCTAAATTCCAATTGTTTGAGTTCAATGATGAATTTACAAGAGCGAACTTTAGAAATATAGTTGAGCCATTCTTACGTGAAGTACAAGGTAGACGTGGTATCACAGACTTTTTAGTAGTGTGTGATGAAACTAACAACACAGGTGATGTAATTGATAGAAATGAGTTTATTGCTGAGATATTTATTAAACCAGCAAGAAGTATCAACTTTATTACATTACAATTCATCGCAACCAGAACTGGCGTTTCATTTGATGAAGTCGCAGGTTAATAGTAGAGAAGGAGAAATAAAATCATGGCAAATATAAATGACTTCAAAGCTAAACTTGCTGGCGGTGGCGCTAGAGCCAATCAGTTTAAGGTAACAATGCCTTTCCCTGGTTACGCACAAGTTGGCGGAGAAATAGAAGAACTGGCGTTTTTATGTCGGGCAACATCAATTCCATCTATGGAAGTAGGAACTATTCCTGTTCCCTTTAGAGGAAGAGCTGTTAAAATAGCTGGAGACAGAACCATTCCTAGTTGGTCGGTTACAGCATACAATGATACTAACTTTAAGTTAAGAAATGCTTTCGAAAGATGGCAGAATGGTATCAATAATATGACTGATAATGAAGGATTAACAAATCCTGTTGACTACCAAGTGGATGCGTTTTTAGACCATCTTGACAGAAACGGTAATACGATTAAATCATATACATTGAGAGGTGCTTTCCCAACTTCAATAGGAGCAATCAGTTTAGACTATGACGAACAAACTGCGATTGAACAATTTGAAGTTACGTTTGAGTACCAATACTTTGAAACTAATACAACTACTTAATAGTTTTAAAGGGGGCGTAAAAACCCCCTTTCAAAACTTGTATAAGTAGTAGTATAACAGGAGAATATTATGGCTGAATTATTTGGCTTCTCGATAACACGATTAAAGAAACAAGCTGATCCAAAACAAAGTTTTGCGACTGCACAAGCAGATGACGGTACACAAACTGTTTCCGCTGGTGGTCACTTTGGTTCGTACTTGGATATGGAAGGTACTGCTAAAACAGAGCAGGACTTAATTCGTAGATATAGAGAAATCGCAATACACCCCGAGTGTGACATGGCAATAGAAGATATTGTTAATGAAGCTATCGTGGCTAATGAGTTGAAAGATGCCGTAAGAGTTAATCTAATAGATTTACCTTATGGAAAAGATATAAGAAGAAAAATAGAAGATGAGTTCCAAGAAGTTTTAAGATTATTAAACTTCAATACAAAGGGACATGATATTTTTAGAAGATGGTACGTTGACGGAAGAATTTTCTATCAAAAAGTTATTGATAGAGAAAGTCCTAAAAAAGGTATCACCGAATTAAAATACCTTGATCCACGTAAAATCAAAAAGATTAGAGAAGTAAGAAAGAAAAGACCTGATGTACCTAGTCCATCAGCGTTGAATAGTCTTGCTGTTGTAGATGAATTTGTTGAATATTTTTTATTTAATGAAAGAGGTCTATCTGGTACTACCGGTCAAAGTGGTATGAAGATTGCACCTGATACAATAGCTTTCTGTCCATCAGGATTAATTGACCAAAACAAAAACATGGTGTTGTCTTATTTACATAAGGCGATCAAACCAGTTAATCAATTAAGAATGATTGAAGATGCTGTAGTTATCTATCGTATAGCTAGAGCACCTGAAAGAAGAATATTTAAGATTGATGTAGGTAACTTACCAAAAGTAAAAGCTGAACAATATTTAAGAGATGTTATGGCTCGTTATAGAAACAAATTAGTTTATGACGCAAACACAGGTGAGATCAGAGATGATAGAAACTATATGTCAATGTTGGAAGACTTCTGGTTACCAAGTAGAGAAGGTGGTCGTGGTACAGATATTACTACATTACCTGGTGGTCAAAACTTAGGTGAGATAACTGACGTAGAATATTTTAGAGCGAAATTATATCGTTCTCTAAATGTTCCTGTAAGTCGTTTAGAATCATCTTCGGGTTTTAATCTAGGTAGAGCTTCAGAAATTACAAGAGATGAATTGAAATTTACGAAGTTTGTACAAAGATTAAGAAAGAAATTTACTGAACTGTTCAATGATATTTTAAGAACGCAATTAGTCTTAAAAGGTATCATCGCTGAAACAGATTGGTATACAATTAGAGATACATTACAATATGATTTTCTACAAGATGGTCATTTCGCAGAATTGAAACAGACTGAATTGTTAAGAGAAAGATTAGCCTTAGCAAATGAGATGAGAGATTACGTAGGTAAGTTTTTCTCAGTAGAATATATTAGAAAAAATGTATTAAAACAAAATGATAGAGAAATTGAAACTATGGATAAACAAATTAAAACAGAAATTAAAACTGGTATTATCCAAGACCCAATGGCTCAAGTATCAAACAATGATGAAAATATAGGAGAAACAAATGAGTGATGAAGTAAAAAACTTTATAGATAAAATTCAAGCTGGTGATAATGCTTCAGCTGGAGATGCATTCAAAGATGCATTAAGAGCTAAAGTAGGAGACTCTTTAGACAATCATAGAAAAGAAATTGCAAGTAGTTTATTTAATGGAATAGAAGCTGAACCGCATAGTGACCCAAAACCTCATGTTGCTGATGTTGGAACTTTTACTCAATCTGGTAAAGTAGTTACTAGAGATGGTTTGGATGGTGAGGCAGAACTTGATTTATCTGTTGGAGCTGATGATAATGCAGATCAGTAGTATCGTAAAAGAAAATCTTTTAATCGATTCTAAATCATTTAATGGATTAACTCCATTAATGAAAGAAGCAATTACAGACTTTTTCAAAATAGTAGAAAAAGAAACTGGAAATATTATACAAAAGGTTGATAACGCTGTAACAAAAGTAGCAAGTTTTCATAATATAGATACAAACACAGTTTATGAATATTTTGATAAAGAAACATTAGAACAATTAGGAGAAAAATAAATGTCAACTTTCATAGTAAAAGGAGTGGTAGTAACCAATCCAAGTTTAAATAATATTGGTAAAGCACGATTCGTTAGAGTTGTTGCAACTGCTGGAACAGTAACAGGAGAAGTAAGATCATTAGATAGTACTGTACTAGGTAATTTTTATTTACATGCTGCAGGAGATTCTGTTATTATAGAAAAAGCACCAGATGATAAAATTACATCAGCTACTTCAAAAGTAACTGCTGTAGGATCACCTAGAAGTTAATATGGCTGATACAGTAACAACACAAACAATCACAGATACTTCTGGTATTAAGTACGTAGTTAAACTTACAAACTTATCAGATGGTACTGGAGAAACTTTAGTTAACAAAGTTGATGCATCAACAACAACATTTATGACTGAAGATGGTACTAGAAAATTATCTAAAATTTGGTATTCAATTAATACTAACAATAACAAGTCTGGTATAGAACTAATATGGGACGGTGTTACTGATTCCACTGCAGTACTTTTATCAGGTCAAGGTTATTGGGACCTAAGAGTAACCGGAAACGAAATTCCAAACAATGCAACAACACCAACGGGTGATGTTTTACTATCAACAAAGAATTTTGTAAGTGGTGATAATTATACGATTATAGTAGAGTTTAGGTAAAAAATATTATAAATATTACAAAGAGAGAGAATTTATGAAGTTAATATCCGAAGAAGTACAAAATGCCGAATACCTGATCGAGGAAAAAAACGGTAAAAAAGAATATAAGATTAAGGGTGTATTCTTACAATCAAATATTAAAAATAAAAATGGAAGAGTCTATCCTAGAGAAATCTTGGTTAGAGAAGTGAATAGATACACTAAAGAATTTATCAATAAAAATAGAGCTTTTGGCGAGTTAGGGCATCCTGATGGACCAACGGTAAACTTGGAGAGAGTTTGTCATATGGTGAAATCATTAACACCTAATGGCGATGATTTTATTGGTGAAGCAAAAATAATGGACACGCCTTATGGTAAGATTGTAAAAGGTCTTATTGATGAGGGTGCTCAACTAGGGGTTTCTAGTAGGGGTATGGGTTCGATTATTAATAGAAATGGTATAAACTTTGTTAAAGATGACTTTTATCTTGCCACAGCAGCTGATATTGTTGCTGATCCCTCTGCGCCAGACGCCTTTGTTGAAGGTATTATGGAGAGTAGAGAGTGGACTTGGGATAACGGTATACTTAAACAGGTTGATTTAGAGGCTTGGAAACAACAAGTACGGGCTGCTAAACAAAGAAGTTTAGAAGAAACTAAACTAAAAATCTTTGAATCATTTCTTAAAAAACTCTAATCTTATAAATATCTGTACAAGAGAAATTTATAAACGTTTATAAATCAAAAGGAGATTTCTAATGGCCGAAACAAAAAATATTGAGGCGGTAGAAGCAAAAGTAGTGGCTGAGGCAACAAATCCATCTGCAGATGCTCCTAAAAGAGGCGCTGTTCCTGCTGAACCTACACATCTGAAAAATGATGCTGAAGATTTAGGAGCACCTGTTGTTAAACCGACAGACAGCAACCCTGACGCAACAAAAAAAGTTAAGACTGTTTCTGGACAAGCTCCTCAAGCACATGCTGGTTCTGCTGACGCAATGCCAAAATTGAAAGAGGAAGACGATTCAGAAGCAAAAGACGATAAGAAAAAAACAGAAGTTGAAGAAGGCGAAATGCCACAAGCTGCTCTAGATGCATTAAAAAAATCTGGAAAAGATGTTACTAAAAAAGACGACAAAGAAGATGTTAAAGAAGAATCAGAAGATGATTTTATTGACGTATCTGCTGATGTCGCCGCTTTAACTAAAGATGAAGACTTATCTGAAGAGTTTAAAACTAAGGCTGCAACAATTTTCGAAGCTGCTGTTAACGCAAATGTTAAAGAAGCAAAGAAAAAATTGACTGCGTCTTATGAAGAAAAGTTAAAAGAAGAAGTAGAAGCTTCTAAAGTCGAACTAGTTGAGAAAGTTGACTCATACATGAACTATGTTATCGAAGAATGGATGACAGAAAATAAACTAGCGATTGAAAGAGGAATCAAGGGCGAAATAGCTGAGGATTTCATAGGTGGTCTTAAAAAATTATTTGAAGATCATTACATTGATGTTCCAGATGAAAAATATAACGTACTTGAAGATCAAGCTTCTAAAATAGAAAACCTTGAGAAGAAACTTAACGAACAAATCGAAAAGAATGTTGAATTAAACTCAGCAAAAAGCGTATTAGTAAGACAAGACATCATTGATGCATCGTCTTCTGATTTAGCTGACACTGCTAAAGAGAAATTTAACAAACTTGCTGAAGAAGTTGAGTTTACAAATGAGGAAGACTTTAAAACTAAAGTAGCTACTATTAAAGAAAGTTATTTTGGTTCTAAAAAAGAAGTGAATACACAAGAAGTAGATGATGTAGCGGTAAACGATGGATTAACTGATTCAGTTGATCTTAATAAAAGCATGGCTGCTTATACCGCCGCTATAAGTAAAACAAAAGACATTAAATTGTCTAACAAATAAAAATATAGGGGAGAGAACGATAATGTATTTATCAGAAACTTACGAAAAAAAATGGCAGCCAGTCCTAGAACACCCTGATCTTCCAAAGATCACGGATTCTTACAGACGAGCCGTTACAGCTACAATCTTGGAAAACCAAGAAAGAGCACAAAAAGAGGATCAAGCTTTCTTAAATGAAGCTGCTCCTACAAACAACACTAGTGGAACTGCAAATTGGGATCCAATTTTAATTTCATTAGTAAGAAGAGCAATGCCTAACCTTATCGCTTACGATATCGCTGGCGTTCAACCAATGACAGGCCCAGTAGGCCTTATCTTTGCAATGAGATCAAGATACACTTCTAAAACTGGCGGAGAAGCTATGTTCGATGAAGCAGATACTGATTTCTCTGGAAGAAATGCTGCTGCTGACTCAACTGCAGGTCAAACTGCTGGTGGTCACTCTGGTACAAACCCATCAGTTTTAAATGATGCATCCCCTGGGACGTATAAAAAATCTGAAGGTATGACTACGGCTACGGCTGAGGCATTAGGTGATGCTACTGCTAATCAGTTTGCTGAAATGGCTTTCTCAATCGAGAAATCTACAGTAACTGCTAGAAGTAGAGCTCTTAAAGCTGAATACACTATGGAATTAGCTCAAGATTTAAAAGCTATCCACGGTTTAGATGCTGAAACAGAACTTGCAAATATTCTATCTGCTGAAATCCTTTCGGAAATCAACAGAGAAGTTGTAAGAACAGTTTACATCAATGCTGAAAAAGGTGCATCTGCTAACACAGGAACAGTAAATACTACTACAGAAGGTATCTTTGATTTAGATACTGACTCAAATGGTAGATGGTCAGTTGAGAGATTCAAAGGACTAATGTTCCAAGTTGAAAGAGAAGCTAATGTTATTGCACAGAGAACAAGAAGAGGAAAAGGTAATATGATTATCTGTTCTTCTGATGTTGCATCTGCGCTTCAAATGGCTGGTGTATTAGATTACACTCCTGCATTAAACAATAACCTAAACGTTGACGATACTGGTAATACTTTTGCTGGTGTATTAAACGGTAGATTTAAAGTATATATTGATCCATACAGTGCGAACAATACTGGTAAACAGTTTTTCGTAGTTGGATACAAAGGAACTTCACCTTACGATGCTGGTATGTTCTATTGTCCTTATGTGCCACTTCAAATGGTTAGAGCAGTTGGCCAAGATACGTTCCAACCGAAAATTGGTTTCAAGACTAGATATGGTCTTATTGCTAATCCTTTCGCAGAAACAGGCGCTCAGTCTGGTGCTACTACTGCGGTTGATAACGCTGGTTCAGCTAACTCAAACAGATACTACAGAAGAGTCCAAGTTGCGAACTTAATGTAATAGTTGTTTATAAAATATCTAAAAAGGCGGGGCCTAAAAAACCTCGCCTTTTTTGTATAAAGAGTACAATGTAACGAAAAAGATAGAACCCAATGTATATGATGGCTCTATGGGCGTTGTATTAGGGTGTATATTTAACCCTAGTAAGTGTAAGTCAATTAAAAGAGCTAATGAAGATGAAAAGACATGGAAAGAAGTAGATAAATAGTATTATGACAATTACAAATTCTTTATTACGTCAACCCACTAAACTAGATTATGCGTCACCAACGCAGTTTAAGTTTAGTATAATTAAACTACCAAAAGTAGAATACTTTTGTACAGCAGTAAATATACCTGGTATTAACTTAGGTGGTTCACCTGTACAAGCAACCCCACTAAAAGATATTCCATTACCTGGCGATAAGTTAACTTATGAACCCTTACAAATGTCTTTTTTAGTAGATGAAAATTTAGAGAACTTCCAAGAAATCCATGGTTGGTTAGTTGGATTAGGTTTCCCTAGAGATCATACAGAATTTAGAAATTTAGTATCTTCTGGTAATGATAGATTTCCTAATAGAAATTCATCATCAGTAAGTACTGAAATAGGTAAAGTTAAATATGGAGCTACTGATGTTGGTAGTACATATTCAGATGCTACTCTAACAATATTATCCAGTAAAAATAACGCTGAATTAGAAGTAAGATTCAGAGATGTTTACCCGACAGGAGTAACTGGATTACAATATAATCAACAAGCCGCTGACGTTGATTATTTAACAGCAACAGTTTCGTTTAATTATACAATATATGATTTTGCGTTAGCTGGTGCTTCAGCAACAGCTGTGACTACAAGTTAACACGACTAAATAGTTAATGAATTATAAAATGGAGATATATTATGACCTTAGAAGAATTGCAAGAGTTAGCTGATAAGGACCTTAAAATAAATGATACTGAATTAGATTTAGAATCATTAAAAACCCCACAACTACATAACAAATTTTTAAAACATTTAACAATGTATAAATTAATGTTAAGTCGTAGTGAAACTGAATACAATATTTTAAAAAGAGAAAAGTGGGAATACTACACAGGTAAAGCAAACCCTCAAGTGTATATTGATAAACCTTTTAGTTTCAAATTACTTAAAACAGATGTTGACAAATATCTATTCGCAGATATAGATTTACAAAAATTAAAACAGAAAGTAGATTACTTAAATACAACAGTAGATTTTTTAGATAAAACAATTAGACAAATAGCAAATCGTGGCTTTACAATAAAGAATGCTATTGATTGGAGAAAATTTACTAGTGGCGCTATCTAATGTCCCTTACTCGTTATATTATTATTGATAAGGTAAATGAAGTTTATCTTAAAGTAGAAGCTGATGCTGATATTAGACGAGAGATAGGTCAATTTTTTACTTTCGAAGTTCCTGGTTATAAGTTTATGCCACAATACCGTAACAGAGTTTGGGACGGTAAGATACGTTTATTCTCATATGCAACTGGTAAAATATATACTGGTTTATATCCTTATATTATTAATTGGTGTAAAGATAATGATGTGCACGTTGTTGATGGTACTAAAATAAAACACAATAAAGTAGATGACAAGAAGGTAGAAGACTTAATCAAAGCTCTTAAATTACCTTTCGAAGTACGAGATTATCAAAAGGCAGCGTTTAAATATTCGGTAGAACAAGATAGATGTTTACTCGTATCCCCAACAGCATCTGGTAAATCTCTTATTGCTTATCTTATGGTGATCTTTAATTTATTAAGATTAAAAGATACAAAACAAGATAGAATACTAATTATTGTACCAACTACTTCACTTGTAGAACAATTATTCAAAGATTTTAAAGATTATGGATACAATAGTGAAAGAAATATACATAAAATATATCAAGGACATGATAAAGAAACAACTAAAAGAGTTATAATATCTACTTGGCAATCAATTTATAATCTACCTAAGAAGTGGTTTGAAAAATTTGGTATGATAATAGGAGATGAAGCTCATCTATTTAAAGCTATGTCATTAACTAAATTGATGACAAAACTAGAGAAATGTAAATATCGAATCGGTCTAACAGGTACACTTGATGGAACAAAAACTCACAGGTTAGTATTAGAAGGCTTGTTTGGTACAGTTAATAAAATCGTATCTACAAGTGAATTGATGATGAAGAAACAACTTGCCAAACTAAAGATTATGTGTTTAGTTTTACAACATGATAAAACAGCTAGACACTTCTTAAAAGATAAGTCTTATCAGGAAGAAATGGATTATCTTGTTTCAAATACCAAAAGGAATAAATACATACGAAATTTATGCTTGTCTTTACAAGGTAACTCATTATGTCTATTTCAATATGTTGAAAAACATGGTAAAATACTCAAAGAGTTAATTGAAGAAAATGCTGGAGATCGAAAAGTATTTTATATCCATGGAGGGGTAGAGGCAGATGCAAGAGAACAAGTTAGAGAAATTACAGAACAAAGTCAAGACGCCATTATTATCGCCAGTTACGGTACATTTTCTACTGGTATCAATATTCGTAATTTACACAACATTATTTTTAGTAGCCCTAGTAAGAGCCGTATAAGAAATTTACAAAGTATTGGTAGAGGATTACGTCTGAAAGATAACAATTCTTCAGCTACTTTATATGATATAGCAGATGATATATCTTATAATAATAAGGATAATTATACTTTAGCTCATTTTAAAGAACGAATCAACATTTACAATAGTGAAGACTTTGAATATGAAATACACAATATTGAATTAGATAAATAGTATTATGATAGAAAAACAATTAGATAGTCCTATAAAGATAGTTAAACTTATTAATGGTGATGATGTGGTTTGTGTATTACCTAAGTTACAATTGGGTGAAAATTCTAAATTGTTAAGATTAGAAAAACCGTTTCAATTAAAATATATACCACAGTTAACTCCTGTAGGTATCAAAGATTATGTAGCACTTATAAAGTGGGCGGCCTATACACCAGATGAACTTATTACTATCCCAAAAGATAAGATATTAACTATCACTAACGCCGGTGTTGATATGATTAAAAGCTACTTCCACGTAGCTAAAGACTACTCAACGAATAGAGAAATTCCTAAAGATAAACCATACAATAGAAGACGACTAACTGATAATGAAAATGAAGAACTGAATGAAATATTTAATGAAAATTATGATGATAACGGAACTATTCACTAATAACTATATTGACTCTATTTCTTATCATCGCTCAACACGCTCTATTATAAGCATTTTTGAGCAAAAGTCAATACTGATTTGAAAATTATTACCAAGTAATTTTTTACTATTATATTGAACGAACATTGACAAAAACAACAAAGTGTAGTATATTAATATTATGGCAGCAAAAAAAGAACATTACGTAAATAACAAAGACTTTTTAGAGGCAATGACAGCCTACAAAAAAGAAGTAAATAAATCAAAAAAACAAAAAAAAGATAAACCATTAGTGAGTAATTATATTGGTAGTTGTTTTCTAAAGATTGCAAATCATTTATCGTTCAAACCTAACTTCATTAATTACACATTTAGAGATGATATGATTAGTGATGGTATTGAAAATTGTTTACAATATTTGGACAACTTTGATCCAGCAAAATCAAAGAATCCTTTTGCTTATTTTACTCAAATAATTTATTACGCCTTCATCAGAAGAATCCAAAAAGAAAAGAAACAAGTCACAATTAAACATAAACTTATTATGGATAATAATTATGATGATATGACTTTACAACCACATGAAGATGGCGGGTTTACAAATCAATTTAGAGAGTTCTTACAAAAAAATATAAGAATGAAAGAACCTGTAAAAAAGAAGAAGACTGTTAAAAAGAAAGCTAAAGTTAAAGCTACTCTTAAATTTTTTGGTTAAATTATGAAAATCGCTTTGTTAAATGATACACACTTCGGTGCGAGAAACGATAGTCCTGCGTTTTTGGATTACTTTATGCGTTTCTATGAGGAATTGTTTTTCCCATATCTTAAAGAACACAATATAAAAACTCTTATTCATTTAGGTGATGTTGTTGATAGAAGAAAGTTTATCAACTTTAAAACAGCTCATGTTTTTAGACAAAGGTTTATGAAAAGGTTATGGCAAGAGGGTATAGATACTCATATCATATTAGGGAACCATGATACTTATTACAAAAATACAAATGACGTAAACTCAATTACAGAATTGTGTACAACATATGATGGTAAGAATGAACCTTGGATTTACTCTAAAACAACAACTGTTAACTTTGATGGTTTAGATATTTTAATGATACCTTGGATTTGTGATGATAATTTAGAGCACTCTAAAGAACAAATAAAAAATAGTAAAGCTCAAATTGCTATGGGTCATTTAGAGATTAAAGGCTTTGAGATGCATAATGGTACATACAACAATCAAGGATTAGATAAGTCAACATTTAAAAGATTTGAAAAAGTTATATCTGGACACTTTCATAAAAAATCAGATGATGGACAAATATATTATTGTGGTAATCAATATGAAATTACGTGGTCTGACTACAAGTGTCCAAAAGGGTTTCATATATTTGATACAGATACTAGAGAACTATTACGAGTACCTAATCCAATTAGAATACATAGAAAGTTAATTTACAATGATAAAGAGGAAGACTATTCTAAAAAAGACTTGTCAAGCTTTGAAAATACATTTGTAAAAATATTTGTTACTAATAAAACAAATGAAGAAATGTTTAATAACTTAATTGATAGATTCCATAATACAATTAATGTACATGAAATTAATATTATAGAAGATTTAACTACAGATATAACAACAAGTATAAAAGAAGATATACTTGACCAAGGGGAAGATACGTTAACCTTTCTAGGTAATTATGTAGAACAAGCTGATACTAAATTAGATAAACAAAAACTTAAAAAAACTATAAAAGAATTGTTTAGTGAGGCTATTGAGAGGTGATTATATTTAAAAAAATTAAATGGAAAAACTTTTTGTCAACAGGTAATACCTTTGTTGAGATTGATTTAACTAAAGCTCAAATGACCTTGTTGATTGGAGCTAATGGTTCTGGTAAATCAACACTATTAGACGCTATTTGTTTTGCACTATTCAATAGACCATTCAGACAAATCAAAAAAGAACAAATAGTAAATACAATTAACAATGGAGATACTCGTGCTGAGATAGATTTTCAAATTGGTACAAAATCATTTAAAGTTATAAGAGGTATTAAACCTAGTATATTTGAAATTTATAGTGATGGTGTATTATTGAATCAAGACGCTTCAAGTATAGACTATCAAAATGTTTTAGAAGATCAAATATTAAGATTAAACTACCGAGCATTTAAACAAATAGCTGTATTAGGTTCATCATCATACCAACCGTTTATGCAAATGAGACCAAGACATAGACGAGAAGTTGTTGAGGAGATTTTAGATATAAGAGTTTTATCTCATATGGATATATTGACTAGGAATCAACAAACTGCTTTATCAAAAAAAATTAATGAAGCTAGACATCAATGTGATCTAATTGAATCAAAATATGAATTAGAAACAAAACATTTTGAGAACTTAAAGAATAGAAGTCTTGGCGATATGGATATTAAGAAGCAAAAACTAGAAAAAAATACTGATGCCAAAGAACAATATTTAAGAAAGATACAAAGATTAGATACAGATTATATAAAATTAGAAGAAACTATTAAAGATAAAAATAAGTTTGAAAGTAAACTAAAACAATTAGAAAAACTAGAAACTAAAATAGAACAAAATCTAGTAACACATGAAGCCAATTTAAATTTTTTTAAAGAAAACGATAACTGTCCTACTTGTACTCAAAAGATACAAACTGAATTTAGGAGTGAAAAACAAACATATGAGAAAGCCAAAATTGTAACTTTGAATGATGGTATGAAGGATTTACTAAAAGAGATATCAAAAGTAGAAGGTCAATTACAAGACTTTAATAAAATATCAGAAAAGATGTATGAAACTAACATTGAAATGTCAAAACTCAATACCTCTATTGATGAATTGAAAAAGTTTAGTGATAGTTTACATAATGAAATATTGTTACTTGAAGGAAAAGAAGATGATAGTACCACTGTTGAAGAACATATAATACAACTTAAAACTGAATTACAAAAAATAAAAATTGAATTAGAGAAGATAATAGAAGAAAAGAAATACATTGATGTTGTAAGAGAAATACTTTCAGATAAAGGTGCTAAGGCAAAGATAATCAAAAAGTATTTACCTATTATGAATACACTTATAAATCAATATCTACAATCTATGGACTTCTTTATAAACTTCAATTTAGACGAGGAGTTTAATGAAACAGTAAAGAGTCGTTATAGAGATGTATTTGAATATAATAGTTTTAGTGAGGGTGAGAAAATGAGAATAGATTTGGCACTAGTGTTTACTTGGCGGGCCATTGCTAAAATGAAGAATAGTGCTAATACAAACCTAATGGTTCTTGATGAAATTTTTGATAGTAGTTTAGATGGTCAGGGAACAGATGACTTCTTTAAGATAGTAAGACAGATGAATACTGAAAACATCTTTATTATATCACACAAAGGAGATATATTATTTGATAAATTTACTAATATAATCAAGTTTGAAAAAGAACATAATTTTACGAGGTTAACAAATGGCTAAAGAAATAAAACTAATACCACCAACTGATCCAAGAGTACAATCAGCAATCGCACCATTTAGTGATGATATGTTGAAAGATGAGGGGTTTAAAGATAGAAAAGAGTTAAGCGATTCTATGTTTACTGCTATGAAAAAGTATGGTGGAATAGGTTTAACTTGTAATCAAGTTGGATTACCTTTCAATATGTTCGTATTAGGAGATCATGTAGGTTTAGAAAATGGTTTAAAGATGGCTTGTTTTAATCCTATAATTATATCAACAGGTGTAGAGAAAGTTGCGATGAAAGAAGGTTGTTTAACTTTTCCATTTGTATTCTTAATGATTACAAGACCTAGAAAATGTGTAGTCAAATATGAAGATGAAAACGGTGATTTAAAAGAAGGTAGTTTAGACGGTATGATGAGTCGGATATTTCAACACGAATACGACCATATATTTGGAAAGAACTTTACTGAACATGCTAGTAAGTTGAAACTAGATAGAGCATATAAAAAAGCAGAGAAACAAATGGATAAAGCTGTAAAATTACGTGCCGGTAAGAAAGACCATAGATACTTACCATAGAACATTGACATTTTAAAACAAACCTGATAGTATTATATTATGACATACAAACCATACTTTATGAAAGATGTAATAGATAACTCTAATAAAGAGTTATTTAATGTTATATCTACTTTCGCTGGTGGTGGTGGGTCTTCTACCGGTTATAGATTAGCAGGTGGTAAGATATTATGTGTAAACGAATTTGTAGAAGCAGCCATTGAAACATATGGGGCAAACTATCCAAAAACTCCAATATTAGATGATGATATAAAGAAACTTACAGGTGAAGACTTTTTAAGAGTTGCGAATATTAAGAAAGGTGAGTTAGATATACTAGATGGCTCGCCACCATGTTCTGCGTTTAGTATCGCAGGTAAAAGAGAAAAAGGTTGGGACCAAGAAAAGATATATTCAGATGGTAAAAAAGTAGAGAATATAGAAGACTTATTCTTTGAATTTACTAGAATTACAGCAGACATAATGCCAAAGGTTGTTATTGGTGAAAATGTTGCTGGTATAACTATGGGTGAAGCAATAGAATATAGAAATAGAATTATAAACGAATTTGATAAGATGGGTTACGAAACTGTATATAAAGTAATGAGTGCCGCTGATTTTGAAACACCACAAGATAGAAAAAGATGTTTCTTTGTAGCGATAAGACACGACATTATGGAAAAAGCAGGTCTTAACTTTATGACTTTAGAAAACGAGATATATCCAGAGCCAGTTACACCTAAACACATAGGAGTAAGAGAAGCGATAGAAGATGTGGTTAATGACCCAGAACAAGAGAAAGAGTTATTTGAGTATGTACAAAATGGCTTTCAAAAGAAGTGGATTGAACTATTAGAATTTAATCCAAAGAAACATAGAAAACCTAGTGATCCAGACTTTATTGATATAAACCCTAAAAGATCAATGTTTAATATGATTAGACCAGCGCCACATTTACCTTGTCCAACACTAACACAAAGAGGACAACAGATGAGTGTATCAGGTGTTTTTCATTATGCGAAAAATCGTAAGTTTACTATACCAGAATTAAAGAGATTGATGGGTTTACCAGAAGATTTTAAACTAGAAGGTAAGTTTGATAAACAAGCTGAGAGAATCGGTAGAATGGTTGCACCCCTAATGATGAAGAATCTAGCGTCTAATATATACGAAAAAGTGTTAAAAAGAACAAAGTAAGAACACTATACCCCAAAAACCCTAGTATTACCAACGCAATTTAAAGGGTTGACTTCTTAGCTGATCCTGATAGTATTAGCTACATGGACACACAAACAATTAATTTAGATACAAAATCAATACTCGCAAAGTTAATCGCTACCGAGAATATTCAAGTACAACATAACAAAGTTAAAACCGCTTCGTTTGATACGAAACATAGAGTTTTAACATTACCAGTTTTCAAAAATCAAAAAGGTGATGTGTACGATATGTTAATCGCACACGAATGTGCTCATGCTTTACATACTCCAACAGATGGTTGGGCTAGTATCATGCATGATGATTCTTTAAGATCATATGTTAATGTATTAGAAGATTGTAGAATAGATAGAATTATACAAAAACAATACCCAGGTGTTGTTAAGAATTACTTAAATGGTTTTGATATATTAGAAAAACAAAATTTCTTTGGTACTAATGGTAAAGACCTAAACAAAGAATTAATGTTGATTGATAAAATCAACTTGTTCTATAAGTCTTCAAAAAGATTACCGATTTCTTTCTCCTCTGTTGATAACAATTGGTTAAGTAAGGTTGACGCATTAAAAACGTTTGATGATGTTGTTAATCTTGCTAAACTAATGTTAGAATGGCAGAAAAAAGATTTAGAGAAGTTAAAAAAATTACCTGACTTTGATAAACATTTAATCTCAGACAATTATAATCTTAATGATGATGAGAGCGAAAACGAAGACGAATCAAATAGTGAAGAGTCTAGTGAGAATGGTGAAAGTCAACAAGCCGAAGACAATGGCGAAGATAAAAAAGATGGTGAAGAACAGACTGCTGTAAATTCAGAGGCAAAAGAAGGTGGTGGTAAAGGTGTTGCGCCAGGTGTTTTAGTTTCAATTACTAATGAGAACATGGAATCTAAAATGTCAAGTTTACATGACCAAGAAAAAAGTTATTCATATTTTACTTTACCAAAAGTTAAATTAAACGATATGATTGTTTCTAATAATAAGTTTTTAAATGATATGAGAAAACACATATTAGATTGTACTAGAAAATATCCAAGTGACTTGATATATTACAATTGGTTAAAAGGTGCATACAAAAATTTTAAAAACGAGAATAAGAAAACAGTAATGTATCTTGTTAAAGAGTTTGAAATGAAAAAAGCAGCTACTGCTTATAAGAGATCAAGTACAGACAAGACAGGTACTATTGACCCTCTAAAATTAAAAGATTACAAATTCAGTGATGATATATTTAAAAGATTAACTATTACACCAGACGCTAAAAATCATGGTATGATTATGATGTTAGATTGGTCAGGTTCAATGTGTGATAGTATTAAACAGACTACAGAACAACTAATGAATTTAGTTTGGTTTTGTCAAAAGGTTAATATACCTTATGAAGTTTATTTCTTTACAAGTGAGATTGGTGAATCAGCTTGGGATAAAAATAGAGAAAGTAAACAAGGTGGCGAAGTTTTTACTTACAAATATGGTGACGCAATTATGGACAAATGTCATTTAGTTTGTATCGCTAATAACAGAATGAAAAAAACTAAACTAGATGAGTCATTAATGTATATCTGGTCAATGGCATTATCATATCATGGTAGATACAGTAATGGTACTAGAGATATGTGGGAAGGCGATAACTTTAATTGTCCGTCAGAATATTACTTAGGTTCTACTCCATTAAATCAAGCCATTGTTGCGTTGAATGAAATGATACCTATATTTAAAAACAAAAACAAGATTGAAAAAATGTCAGTGATTACTCTTACAGACGGCGGCGCTAATTGGTGTTTCGGGTCTACTATGGGCGATGATGGTAAGTCTAATATTCAACATGGTTCTACACCAGTTATTAAAGTTGGTAAAAAATCTTATACATCAAAAGACAATGATAGATTTTATAGAAATGGTGAATACACTGGTTTATTATTAGATATTATCAGACAAAGACATGGTGTATCAACTATTGGTTTCTTTGTTACTAAAAAATTAAGAACATGGGATATGGATTCTTACATTGGTGACTATAAAGATTACGCTGATAAAGAATTAAAAAGAGCTAAGATAAGATCATCAATGACTAAAAATAGATTTGCTCAAGTACCACAAACAGGTTACAGTAAATACTTCTTATTGAATGGTAAAAAAATGAATATTGAGAATACTAATTTAGATTCTATAAATGATAATATGAAAAGTGGTGGTATCGCTAAAGTATTTAAAAAGTCAATGAAAGGGCGAATCGCTAGTAGAATATTGTTAAACCAATTTATTCAGGAGGTTGCGTAATGAATAAGATAGACATATCAACGCAATTTAATGGGTTGACAATTAAAACTAATCCTGATATAATTAATGTATAAACTATGAAAAAAAAGGAGTACAACACTATGATAGACTTAAACACTAGTCAAAAAGAACAAGTATCCGTTTTGTATAAACACTACAAGTCAGATACTCTTACTAGAGCTGAGATCAATTCTCTAGTATCAAAAAAGAAATTAAAAAACCCATCGTGGTTAAAGACAGATAAGTACAAAGTTGACAGAGGTACTTACAAGTTGCCACTTGAAGGTAAAGCTACCGAGAACGAACAGTTAATGGAAGCGCCTGTTGAAGATAAGAAGACAGAAGCCGCTTATGTTGTTTCAAGTTTGGTAGGTAATATAGTTCCAAAAAAAGATCCAATCTTTGTAAGTTTTGGTAACTATCCAGATGTAAAACAAATTGTTAAATCGAATCAATTTTATCCTGTGTTTATTACAGGTCTTTCAGGTAATGGTAAAACGATGGGTGTAACTCAAGCGTGTGCCGAGTTGAAAAAAGAATTGATCAGAGTTAATATTACTATTGAGACAGATGAAGACGATCTACTTGGTGGTTATAGATTAAAAGATGGCCAGACTGTATGGCAGAATGGTCCTGTAATTGAGGCGATGGAAAGAGGCGCTGTTCTTTTACTTGATGAGGTTGACTTGGCAAGTAATAAGATTATGTGTTTACAACCTATCCTTGAGGGTTCAGGTGTCTTTGTTAAAAAGATTAACAAATTCGTTAAACCAAAAGATGGCTTTAATGTTATCGCTACTGCGAATACAAAGGGTCAAGGTTCCGAAGACGGTAAGTTTATCGGTACTAATGTTTTAAACGAAGCGTTTTTGGAAAGATTTCCAATTACCTTTGAACAATCTTATCCAACAATGAAGATTGAAAAAAAGATACTAACCAACACTTTAAAAGCCGCTGGTAAGACAGATGACAAGTTTATTGACAAGTTGACTACTTGGGCAGATGTTATCAGAAAAACTTATTTTGATGGTGGTGTTGATGAGATTATCTCAACTAGAAGACTGGTACATATCACACAAGCGTTTGCTATCTTTGATAACAAAATGAAAGCAATTCAAATGTGTACTAATAGATTTGATGATGATACAAAGAATTCGTTTGTAGAGCTATATACGAAGGTTGACGCTGGCGCCAATGCTGAAAGCATTATGGAAGACCAGAAGAAATCTGATCTAGCTGAACAAATGAAGGACAATGATAGTGAGTCAAGTGACGAGGAGGATTCTTCTGGTTACTAAAACCTATCATCATAGTGTAGTCCTTGAGGGTGGTGTAGTGGCCACCCTCGCTATTCTACATTTTAGAGTGCGTCAATACAGACCATTTACTTATCAATAGTTTTACTGTATTATTACATTATGAATCAAACAGAAATAAAAATAAAAATACCAGTTGCAAAAGGCCTAGTCTTTATAGAAGCAAAAGAAATAGATATTGACCTTATAAAATCTATTAAAGAAAATAAAAAATTAAATAGTAGAAAATTAGACCCAAAAACAGTTTCAAAATTTAAATCACTAATAGCAAGAGACAAATACAATGTAGAATTAAATATACCACCTTGTGTAAGTGAAGACTATGAGTTGATTTCAGGCGAGCACAAATATCAATCACACATAGTTTCTAATAAAAAAAAGATAATAGTTGCAATAATAAAATTTATTGAGTTTGAGAATAAGCCACCACTATATTGGCTAGCAAATTGGCAGTCAAAAGAAAATGACCCTGCTGATGATGAGTTTGTTAGATTGCCTAGAGACGAAGACCAAATTATAAACACTACAGTATTTCAAATACAAAATAATTTAATTACATCTAGCGAAGATGATATTAATAAATCACTAATAGATCAAAATGTTAGAAAAGAACAAAGACCATTTTTTATATCTCAGATTTTAAAAAAGATAACTAACGATAATTCTATTTGTACCGTTTACAACGCAGACTTAGCAGATAAAGAAATTGATAAAGAGTATAGTGTTGATCTATCAACGCCATCAAAGATTACCATAAATGATGATAACACGATTTACTTTAAACAACAATTTAAAAAACCTGAAGATAAAAAAGATTATGATAATAGAGTTTTTACTAATTTTGTTAATTGTAAAACAGAGCATCCTGAAGCAGATGTAAAAATATTTGCTTATATAGACCAACATAAAGAAGAAGAAATAGATAAAGTTAGAAAAGCAAAATTAAAATTAATTGATAATAAAGTTAATTCATTAAGAGAGTTTATCAAAAAATATGATAACAAAGAAATCAGTCCGTTAGAATTTATATTTTTAAAACAAACACCAAAAGATTTTGATAATGATTAACAAACTACCAAAACATTTAGTTGAAGATGAATTTGATTCTGTCAAGTCTGCAGTTTTAAGATTTGATAAATTAAATAAAACTCAAATACTACAACTTATTCATAAAAGAAAGAGACAACTGTATGAGTTTGTTTGTTCTAAAAAACACTATAAGTTTATAACACTAAAAGCTTCAGAACTACCACTAAAATATTCTATGTTAGAACACCCATTAAGACCATCAGCAAGTTATTTTAAAGTCTTATTCAACAGTGAAACTAATAAAAAATATTTAGAATCATTTGATTTATTTAATACACTCTTACAAGCAGCAACAATATGTGTTAAAGCAATGAAAGATGAAAACGAATTATTAAAATCTTTTGCTACAACACATTTAAAATGCACAACAAGAGACCTATATAAAGAAGCTAATATATCTGTGTTTTGTTATGATACAGAAAAGTTTTTACATAATAAAACTCCAGTATTTTATGACTTACCTAAAGTTATACAAGAAGATATTACAAAAATAGAAATAATAGATATGAGAAATCATTTAAATAAGTTATTAGAGAAAGGAGGTAAAATAAATTGAGTATTAAGATTGATGTTAGAAATGGCAATTTAGAACAAGCATTAAGAGTTCTAAAAAAGAAAGTTATGAAAGAAGGTGGTATCAAAGATTATAGACTAAACTCTGTCTATGAGAAACCGTCAGAGAAAAAAAGACGTAAGAAAAAAGAAGGTATTGCTAACTATAAAAAAACACAAAAAAAATTAAAACAGCATTTAGGTATATAATTAAATAGAATTTTACGCCGTAATTGAAGTATATATATTATGGTTAGGGCCGTTCATAAGACCCTAATGGCGTAAAGAGCCCGATAATTTATCGGTGTCGCAAGTGGTGATTTGGTAGTTTACACCTAAAAATAAACTACCACTTGAATTTTAAAAAATAATACTTATATAAATAACTATGTACATGCCTTAATGGGTGTACATTTTAAAAGAAATAACTTTGCTTAAACTAGGAGGTTTTTATGACACACGAAGCACTAAGTATATTCAACCAATTAAGACCGGTAACAGTAGGATTCGATAGCGTATTCGATCATTTTGAAAGAATGTTTGAACACAATGCTAGAGCAACTACCGTACCAAACTATCCACCATACAACATTGTAAAGACAGGTCAATACACTTATGATATTGAGTTGGCTCTGGCTGGGTACTCTAAAAAAGATATTACGGTTACTTTTGAGGAAAGCGTCTTAACAATTAAATCCGTTAAAACTAAACAAGACCAAGAGTTCGAGGACAACGTAGGAACGTTTGAAGATGATAGTAAACTAAATGAGGAGATGCTACACCAAGGTATCGCTAAAAGGCAATTTACGAAGACATTTACAATCGCTGACGAAGTTGAAATCAAAGGTGCTCAACTAAAAGATGGTTTACTTAAAGTAACTTTGGAAAGAATTATTCCAGAGCATAAGAAAGCTAAAAATATTGTTATTAAATAACAAGTAATAGAGAAGGCGCTCACACTTGACATGAGCGTCTTTTCAGTATATAATGAATGTATAAATTAAATTATGAAAATGGAGTGAAAACATGAACCTATCAAGTGACACAATATCTGTGTTAAAAAACTTTTCAGACATTAATCAAAACTTATTGATTAAACCTGGAAGTAAAGTACAAACTATTTCTACAATGAAAAATATTTTAGCAGAAGCTGAAGTATCAGAAAAGTTTGAAAGTGAATTTGCGATATATGACTTACCTGAATTTTTAAGATCAGTTGAGTTATTTGCTAAGCCAGACCTTAACTTTAACGGTGGAGCTTATGTTAATATCGCTGAGAGTAATACTAAACAAGCAATCAAATATTTCTTTGCTGACAAATCTGTTGTAGTATCTCCAAGTAAAGGTATCACAATGCCAGATAAGCACGTGACGTTTACTTTAAAAAAAGATGACTTTACAAAAATAATGAAAGGTGCGACTACATTAAATCTACCTGATGTTGCTGTTATAGGTGATGGTTCAGTAGTTAAAATGGTTGCAACTGACAAAAAGAATACTACTTCAAATGAATATTCTATTGATGTAGGTGAATCTGATAAGAAGTTTACTGCGTTTTATAGAACAGAAAACTTTAAACAATTAGTTGATGACTATGACGTAGCGATTTCTAAAGCAAAGATAAGTCACTTTGTAAACAGAAATAAACCCTTACAATATTGGATAGCATTAGAACCTGATTCAGAGTTTTAGAGAATTATTGTCTTATGGATATAAAACAAAAGAGGCCTTATACAATAGAGGAAGAAAAGATTTTAAGAGAAGGACTATCAGACATTAAGGTAACATACGAAGATGTAGCAGAGATTGAGATTGAGACTCCTTATGTTGATTCAAAAATACAAGATAAATTTAATGAAGATAAAAGAGATACAGAAAATGATCCTTTCAAAGGGACTAGTATTGAGGGAAAAGATTAAAGGAAAGGAGAAAAGAACGGTATGTTCGGAAGAACACCACCAAATGCTAGACCTATTACTATTAAAGGAATCAAGTATAAATCTATTGCGGAAGCAAAAAGAAAACTTGGTAAAACTGAATATTATATAATGAAAGAGGTGATAAGTGGAAAAAACAAAAGACTTCCTTTGGACAGAAGCGTATAGACCAAAGCGTATTGAGGAGTGTATTCTTACCGAAGAATTAAAAGATACATTTACTCAATTTCTAAAACAAAAAGAAATACCAAATCTATTATTATCCGGTAGTGCTGGAACAGGTAAAACAACTGTTGCTAAAGCACTATGTGAAGAACTAGGTTGTGACTATATTGTCATAAATGGTTCAGACGAGGGTAGACAAATAGATACTGTAAGAAGTAAAATTAAAAACTTTGCTTCCACAGTTTCCTTAACCGAAGACGCAAATCATAAAGTTATTATAATTGACGAGGCTGATTATATGAATGCTGAGAGTGTTCAACCAGCTTTAAGAAATTTTATAGAAACTTTTTATAAGAATTGTAGATTTATCTTTACTTGTAATTATAAGAATAAGATCATACCAGCACTTCATAGTAGATGTACTGTTATTGATTTTAAGATTACAAATGGTCAAGTAAAAAAGACTGCTATGTCTTTTATGAAACGTATGGAAGATGTTTTAAAAGACGAAAATATAGAGTTTGATAAGAGAGTACTAGCAGAACTTATACAGAAGTATTATCCGGACTTTAGACGTACTATCAACGAGCTACAGCGGTATTCTGTACGAGGTAAGATAGATAGTGGTATATTATTCAATCTATCAGAGGCGAATACTAAAGAACTCATTAGGACATTAAAAGAGAAAAGATTTAATGATATGAGAAAATGGGTAGTACAAAACCTTGATAAAGAACCATCTTCATTGTTTAAGACATTATATGAAACTCTTTACACAAGTTTAGATAGTAAGTCAGTTCCTCAATCAATATTAATTCTTGCCGGATACCAATATAAATCTGCGTTTGTTGCTGACCAAGAGATAAATATGGTTGCTTGTTTGACAGAAATTATGGCTGGATGCAAGTTTAAATAAGAGAATAGAATGGCGAAAAGAACAATTTTTAGAAAAGTAATAGTTAAATTAAGAATGTGGTACGCAGATATCAGAGGCCATCATGGCAAACGTTGGGATTATGAACCAGGCGAATGGTATATGGGTAGACACAATAAAAGAAAATAGTAGTAAGTTTATATTATGTATGAGTTACGAGATTACCTTAACGCACTAAATTTCACTAAAGAAAATCTGCTAGATACAGAGGACTCTACCTGGGAGAAGAAATACCCACCCTTTGTTATAAATAAGTGTTTATCTATGTTTTATGATTGTATCGCACAAGCGAATGAGATGAATGGGTATCACTTCCTAGACAAAAAGGTACAGTTCCATTTTTACATAAATAGTATTAGAAAAAGTAAGCGATTTGGTGGTAAATGGTTATCACAAACTAAATTGAATAATTTAGAGTATGTAAAAGAGTATTATGGATATAGTAATGAGAAGGCTAAACATGCACTCAATATACTAAGCGAACAACAAATTGAACAAATTAAAAGGTCCTTATCCAAGGGCGGGAGAACTAAATGAGTGAAAATATTGTACATTGGACGCCTGATAGTATGCTTGAAGTTACAATCAAACAGCCAGACGACTTCCTAAAAATTAGAGAAACATTGACACGTATTGGTGTCGCTAGTAGAAAAGATAAAACATTATATCAATCTTGTCATATATTACACAAGCAAGGTAAATATTTTATAACACACTTTAAAGAGTTATTTGCGTTAGATGGTAAGACTGCAACCTTGTCAGAAAATGATATTCAAAGAAGAAATACAATATCAATTCTTTTACAGGATTGGAAGTTGATTGAAATTGTTGACAAAAACCAAACAGTCCTAGAAAATAAAGCACCATTAAGTCAAATCAAAGTGTTACCTTTTAAAGAAAAAAAGGAATGGATTTTATCAGCAAAATATAATATTGGAAAAAAGATTGAACCAAAAACTGAAAGTAGTGATGAGAGTTAAATGCAAGTTCCAAAGTTTAGAGAATATATAACCGAACAAAACAAAGAGCGTAAAGATAAACCTATTACGGTTGCTATCCTTACGAAAGCTAGTCCTAAAGTTAAAAAACAAAAATCTGGTAGTGTTTCAAAAAAAGAACTAACGGTAGGACTAATCGAAAAAGCTTGTGAAAAAAAAGGCTTTAAATGTGTTATCATTAATACAAAACACGCAATCATCACAGGTAAAGACGAAGAAAAAAATACTCTAACAGTTTACAATTATGATGGTAAAGATTCCGAACACACTTTTGTAGGTAAAGATACAGTTTGTATGACACGAGCTGGTTCAGTTGAAGATGAAGCAGGACTATCTTTAATATCAGCATTTCAAAATTCACAAGCATTTATGTTAAACACAAGATCAGCTATGTTGACTTGTGATAATAAATTGACATCAGCTTTATTGTTTGAGAAGTTTGGTATACCTACACCTAGAACATCATTTGTTTCTAACGAAAAAAATATAGAAGATGCTCTTAAACTTGTTGGTGGTAAATTTCCTATTATATTAAAAACATTAACGGGTACACAAGGTATTGGTGTTATTAAAATTGGTAGTTTAGATTCTCTAACATCAACTATTCAAGCATTATGGAAGCATGACGCTGAATTATTACTACAAGAATACATGCCAGCAGATGGTGATGTTAGAACACTTGTAGTGGATAATAAAATTTTTGCCTCAACAAATAGAGTACATGCAGAAGATGAGTTCAGATCAAATACGCATAGAGGCGCTGTACCAAAACCATACAAATTAAGCGAAGAAGAACAAGAAATTATTTTAAAAGCAAGTAGAGCTTCAAAGGCTTATCTTGTGGGAGTTGACCATATTGTATATAAAGGAAAACCTTATATATTAGAAATCAATGGTAGTCCAGGATCTGGAGCTGAATACGAAGGTTATCAATATATTGATTATTATGCTGATCCTAAACCATCAGGATCAATTAATGGTGAAAATCTAATGTACAATATCATAGATTGGGTTTCTAAAAGAAGTCATTGGGATAGACAAGCTTCAAGTGAATGTGGTTGGTTAGAAACTGTTGATCTAACTGATGTGGGAAAAGTACGAGCAAAATTTGATTCGGGTAATGGTTCAAAGGCTTGTGCGTTACATGCTGATAAAATTTTAGAAGAAGGTAAAATTATTAAATGGAAATACGATGGTAAAACATATTCTAAACCTAGACATGGAATTAGTAAAGTTTTTAGAGCAAATGCTGACGGTGAAGAGCCATCAGAAAAAAGACCAACGATATTAATAGACATTTCGTTTAATGGATTTACATATAAAGATATAGAAGTAGGGTTAGATGCAAGACCAAGATCAGGCTCGGACCTATTAATTAATAGAGATTTAATGCGACTTATGAATGTTAGTGTCAACCCTAATAGAACATTTGCATTAAGTAAGAGATTAAGACCAGTTGACAAAGAAGGAAAAGAAGACAAAGTTGGCTTTGAGAAAGAATAACATTGACAAACAAGTCAATTTGTGTTATAATATAAACAACTAAGGAGAATATTATGCAAGATGTGAAACTATTAAGACTATCTACTGGCGAAGATGTAATCGCTAAAGTAGGAGAAAATGACGATGGTGTAAGTTTACACAAACCATTTGTTATCATACCCCAACAATCAGCACCAGGACAACCTATACAATTGATGATGTCATTGTATAATGCTTTTGGTAAAAAAGATACTATCACAATAAGTAAAGATAAAATTGTTTTTACTACAGAACCAAAAGATGATCTTGTAAAATCATATGAGTCAAATACAAGTAGAATTATCAAAACAACACCAGGACTAATTACAGAAAACTCAATACCAAAACTGTAGTGATAACTGTTAACTTTATGAGAGGTCAGGAAGTTATTCCTGTCCAAGTAAACGAAGGCATGACGTTGATGGAAGCCGCTAGAGATTTCTCTAATAAAGCCATTGATGAGATACCTGCCGATTGTGGTGGTTGTTGTGCCTGTGCTACTTGTCATGTTTTGATAGATCAACAATGGACAAATATAGTAGGTGGTATGGATTTAAATTCTGCAGAAACTGAATTAATTACATATGAAAAAAATTATGATAGAATGCGAAGTAGATTAGCTTGTCAAATTTCACTAGAAAAAAAACATGATGGAATGGTTGTCCATCTTTTAGATAACCATAAACTATAAGTAAATTATGGATTTAAGAGAACAAGTAATAACTGAAATTAGTAAAATTTATGATCCGGAGATACCGGTTAATATTTATGAATTAGGTTTAATTTATGAGGTTAAAGTTGTAGAGAATACTGTAAAAATTGTTATGACACTAACTTCCCCAAATTGTCCCGTTGCTGAAAGCTTACCACAAGAGGTTAAAGATATTGCTATGCAAGTCGAAGGTATTGAAAAAGTTGATCTTGATTTAGTATTTGAACCAATTTGGAATCAAGATATGATGTCGGAAGCTGCGAAACTGGAATTAAACTTATAATTAAATTATGAACTTTTATAAAAACGTTATTGAACATAGAGGTAAACTTTTAATTCGTGGCATACACGAGGGAAAGGAATACAAAAATAAAATAGATTATAGTCCAACTCTATATGCAAAAACACAAGACGACACTGGATTTAAAACTTTACAAAACGAAAATTTAAAACCAATTAAGTTTGATAGTATATCAAAAGCAAGAGAATTTAAAAAGACTTATAATACAGGTAGCTCTCCATTGTTTGGAATGGACAGGTATCAATATCAATACATTGCAGACGAGTATCCAGAAACAATGAAGTTTGATAAAGACCTTATTAAAATATTTACAGTTGATATAGAATGTACAGCTGAAAATGGATTTCCCGATATAGAAAACGCAATAGAAGAACTACTAGCAATCACAGTTAAAAATCAATCTAATAAACAAATTATAACTTGGGGTACGGGTGATTTTAAAACAGATAGATCAGACGTAACATACATAAAGTGTAAGTCTGAAAAGTCTTTAATCATGGAGTTTATGAAGTTTTGGACTAAAAACTATCCTGATGTTATTACAGGTTGGAATACAAAGTTTTTTGACATACCCTATCTATTCAATCGTATTAAAAATCTTGTAGATGAGAAGGTACTTAAAAAGTTTTCACCTTGGAATTTAGTTGAAAAAGAAACAGTTGTATTACGAGGAAGACCACAAACTCATTATAACATCTTTGGTATTGCCATGTTAGATTACTTGGACTTATATCAAAAGTTTATTCCAACAAAACAAGAAAGTTATAAGCTTGATTATATTGGTAAAGTAGAATTAGGTTTACAAAAAGATGAAAACCCTTACGATACTTTTAGTGATTGGTATAAAAAAGACTATCAATCGTTTATTGATTATAACATTAAAGATGTGGAAATTGTAGATAGACTAGAAGATAAACTAAAACTTATTGAACTAGTCCTAACAATGGCGTATGAAGCTAAGGTTAATTATGCTGATGTATTTTCACAAGTAAGAATGTGGGATATGTTAATTTATAATTATTTAAAAAAAGATAATATTCAAATACCACCAAGAGAGAATTACACTAAAGATGATAAGTACGAAGGTGCTTACGTTAAGGATCCTATTACAGGTATGCATAACTGGATAGTTTCATTTGATATAAACTCACTATATCCACATTTAATTATGCAGTATAATATCTCACCAGAAAAAATCATTGGTGTAAAATCAGACGGCATTTCAGTAGATAGATTATTAGATCATGCGACACCATTAGATCATCTAAAAGCTGAAGGCGCTTGTATTACACCAAATGGAGCAATGTTTAAAATAGATAGTCCAGGGTTCTTACCAAAACTTATGGAAAGTATGTATAACGATAGAGTTAAATTTAAAACATTATCTTTTCAGGCAAAACAAGAGTATCAAAAAACAAAAGATAAAAGTTTATTAAAAGAAATCTCTCGTTGTCATAATATTCAATGGGCAAAAAAGATTGCGTTAAACTCTGCCTATGGTGCAATTGGTAATCAGTACTTTAGATACTATGATGTAAGACAAGCAACAGCAATTACATCTGCTGGTCAATTTGTAATTCGTTGGATTGAAAAGAATGTAAATGAATACATGAATACTATTTTAAAGACAGAAGAAAAGGTTGATTACATTGTTGCGTCAGATACAGATTCAATATACTTGTGTTTAGATAAACTTGTTGAAAAAGTATGTAAAGACAAATCAAAATCTGAAACATTAAAGTTTTTAAATAAGGTTGTTGAAAGTAGAATTGAACCGTTTATTGATAAGAAGTTTGAAGAACTTGCTGAGTACACAAATGCCATTAAACAAAAAATGGTTATGAAAAGAGAAGTAATAGCTGACAAAGGTATATGGACTGCGAAAAAAAGATATATGTTAAACGTATTAGACGAAGAAGGTATTACGTTTGAAGAACCTAAACTAAAGATTATGGGTATTGAAGCTGTTAAGTCATCTACACCAGAAGTTTGTAGAGGAAAGATTAAAGAAGCTATCAAACTTATAATGACTAAAGGTGAAGATGAACTACAAGCATTTGTTGCTGAATTTAAAAAAGAGTTTTATCAAATGACAGCTGAACAAATATCCTTTCCTAGGTCTTGTAATAATTTAAAAAAATATAAACATAGTAGTAATATATTCATTAAAGGTACACCTATTCATGTTAAAGGTGCTTTGATATATAATGAAAATCTAAAACGATTTAAATTACATAGAAAGTATCCATTAATACAAGAAGGTGATAAGATCAAGTTTCTAAAACTAAAAGAAGCTAATCCATTTAAGTTTGATGTTATAAGTTATGTAACAAAACTACCTAGTGAATTTACATTACAAGAATATATTGATTATGACATTATGTTTCAAAAAACATTTTTAGACCCTATGAGTTTTATACTTAACTCTATTGGTTGGACATATGAAAAGACAGCTAGTCTGGAGGACTTCTTTGTCTAGTTTTTTCATATCAATTATCTGCGCACATTGGGGTTTTGCCACAGGTAATTTACTTGCAATGAAAACCAATTGGTCTATACCTAGATTTTTATTAATAGTAATACTAATAAGATACTTTTTTTTAACTTATGGATTTTAATACAACAAAAAAACATGGAGTAATATATGCGGATCCGCCTTGGACATTTAAAACGTTTAGTGACAAAGGAAAAGAGAAAAGCCCAGAAAGACATTATAGTTGCATGTCTTTGTCTGACATTATTCGGTTACCTGTTGGTGACCTTGCTAAGGACGATGCAGTCCTTTTAATGTGGGTAGTTGACCCTTTACTAGACAAAGCATTTGAGGTAATCAATGCGTGGGGTTTCAAATACAAGACAGTAGGTTTTACTTGGGCAAAAACGAATCGAATTAAAATGGGTTTCTTTACAGGTCTTGGTTATTGGACCAGAGGTAATCCAGAAATGTGTTTATTAGCAACTCGTGGGAAACCTAAAAGGCTAAATAAGAGTATACCACAATTAGTTGTGGAACAAAGACGAGAACACAGTAGAAAACCAGATATAGTATATGACCACATTGAAAAGATGTTACCAGGACCTTATATTGAACTATTTGCTCGTAGAAAACGAGAAGGCTGGACAAGTTGGGGGAATGAAGTTTGATTTTAGACTTGACTCTTTCGTTATTATGTGTTATATTGATATATGTTTTCATCATAATATTATTTAAAATGTGGGACAATGAACAATTATAAAAGATATACATTACAAGATACTTTAGATAGTGAGAAAAGAGCACTATTTAATGTACTATCAACTTTCGCTGGTGGTGGTGGTTCATCAACTGGTTATAGATTGGCTGGTGGTAAGATACTAGCAGTTAATGAGTTTGTACCTGAAGCACAAAATACTTACAGAGAAAATTATCCTAACACTACAATAGTGCCAGGTGATATAAAAGAATTGACAGGTACATATCTAATGGAACAAGCTGGAGTTAAAGTTAGTGAGTTAGATATATTAGATGGCTCTCCTCCATGTTCAGCGTTCAGTATGGCAGGTTCTGTATCACATGGTGAGGGTAGAACTCACGCAGATGCGTTTGGTAAAAAGAAACAGTATAGTGATATTAAAGGTGTAGAAAACGTTGAAGATTTATTTTTTGAATTTTTAAGAGTGGCAAATGAAATTAAACCAAAAGTTATTATTGGAGAAAATGTTGAGGGTTTGACAATGGGAGAAGCAAAAGAATATTTCCATAAAATTCAAAATAGATTTGAAGAACTTGGTTATCTTGTTGTTGCTGATGTATTAGACGCAAGTTACTTTGGTGTTCCACAATCTCGTAGAAGAACTTTCTTTATTGCGGTAAGAGAAGATGTAGCAGAGAAAGTAGGTATTAATTTTATGACAATGTATCAATTGTATCCTGATAAGAATAATTTTAGAACTACATTGGGTGAAGCCATTAATGATATTGTTAATCAAGACCCAGAGGAAATAGAATACTTAAACAAGGCTTTAGGTCCAGATAAAGCAGTAGGTAAAACTTTGGCCAAAATGCCAAAAGATCCTGAGAAAGTTTTAAGTGGTATGGATTACCACGATAAAGGTCATCACTTTAACTTAAAGAGAACTAGTAGAAATAAACCTTGTCCAACAATAACAGCTATGGGTAATCTTCCAGGTGTTGCTGGTACTTGTCACCCAACAGAAAATAGAAAATTTACTATTAAAGAATTAAAAAGAATTATGTCATTACCTGAAGACTTTAAATTGACAGGAAAACATATAAAACAATCAGAACGTATAGGGCGTATGGTACCACCGTTAATGATGAAGGCACTATCTGAAAGTGTATATAATAAAGTATTAAAACCATATAAGGAGATAACTAATGGCTAAATTTACATTCGCAACATCAAAAGAAGGATTTGATAATCATATTGACAAATCAATTAGAGGATATAGTGACCTATGGAGTGATATACTTTCTCTATCACAATATTTTGTTGAAGATTATACGCAAGTTGTTGATCTAGGTTGTTCTAGTGGTAAACTACTAAAAGGTATGATAGAACAAAATAAAAAACATATACCACATGCACAATATACAGGTATAGAAATTGAAGCTGATTTTTTTGGTGACTATAATGATGATGAAAGCAAATATGAAATGTTAAATTATTTTAGAGGTGATGTAAGAGATTTTGATTTTGAAAATTGTTCACTAGTAACTTCTATATTTACATTACAATTCATGGCTCCAAAAAATAGACAAGAGATAATTCAAAAAGTTTATGATGGATTAAATACAGGTGGTGCTTTTGTCTTTTCTGAAAAGACTCTTAGCTGTAATCCAAGAGTACAAGACATGATGACTTTTTGTTATTATGACTACAAAAGAAAAAATTTTAGTGATAAAGAAATACTAGATAAAGAAGTACAATTACGACATATGATGAAGTTAAATACCAAGACTGAACTCTTTACAATGTGTGAAGATGTTGGATTTGAAGTACATACGTTCTGGCAAAACTATAACTTCTTAGGTTTCATTTGTTTAAAAAAATAGACTTGACAATATAGTAAAAATGTGGTATTATAAGTATTACAAAATAGGAGATAATGAGAATGAGTAACTTTTTAAAAGATATAATTAAAGAAACTGGTAATGAATACGCTGGTTTAGTGAGTGATGGTATTGACAGCGCTGACGTAACAAGTTTTATAGACACAGGTTCATATTCTTTTAACGCATTATTATCCGGTAGTATCTATGGAGGTATGCCAGGGAACAAGATTACTGCTATCGCAGGTGAGGCAGCAACAGGTAAAACATTTTTTGCTTTAGGTATATGTAAAGCATTTTTAGATAAGGATCCTGAAGCAGGTATTATCTACTTTGAATCAGAAAGCGCAATCTCAAAAGACATGATTGAAACTAGAGGCATTGATTCGAAAAGAATGGTTGTTGTTCCAGTTTCAACAGTACAAGAATTTAGAAGTCAATCTATAAAAATTTTAGACAAATATATCGAACAACCATTAAAAGAAAGAAAACCTTTGCTGTTTGTGTTAGACAGTTTAGGTATGTTATCAACCACAAAAGAAATGGAAGATACTGCTGCTGGTAAAGAAACAAGAGATATGACAAGATCGCAAATTGTCAAATCAACATTTAGAGTATTGACATTGAAACTTGGTAAAGCAAATGTACCAATGATTATGACCAACCATACATATGATGTTATAGGTTCAATGTTCCCTCAAAAAGAAATGGGTGGAGGAAGTGGTTTAAAATATGCTGCTTCATCAATTATCTATCTATCTAAAAGAAAAGAAAAAGATGGTACTGAAATTATTGGTAACATTATACATTGTAAAAATTATAAATCAAGGTTAACAAAAGAAAACGCAAAAATAGATGTAAAACTAACTTACAAAAGAGGCTTAGACAAATACTATGGTCTTATTGAACTTGCTGAAGAAGCTGGTATCTTTAAGAAAGTATCTACAAGATACGAAATGCCAGATGGTGTTAAAGTCTTTGGTAAGAACATCAATGATAATCCTGAAAAATATTTTACAAAAGAGGTATTAGATAAAATAGATGTCCAAGCAAAACGAAAATTTAGTTACGGAACAGAAGAATCAGACGAATAAAAGATATATCTTTGCTCAAAAAGATGGTGAAGACTTTAGTTGTATAAAGTTAGCCGAAGGCAAGTACAAAGATATAATTTATAAGTATGATAAGGTTAAGTTTGCTCCTGAAGCAAATGCTAATGGTGAGATTCCGTTAAAGTTTACCTATGATATTTTTCTAAACCCTAACAAAGTAGAAGTTAAAGATACTGAGTTTAAGAATTATATTGGTGATATATTATTAGAATTAGTTGAAGACCAACTAAAAAATGGAACAATGGTGATTGATGAGTAACGATAGAATTGAAAATACAATATTAACAAGTCTTTTTTATGTAGAAGAATACACTAGAAAAGTTTTACCGTTCATAAAAAGTACGTATTTTAATAAACGTGATGAACAATTATTGTTTAGTGAAATTGATACCTTTGTTCAAAAATATAAAAATCTTCCAACAAAAGAAGCAATACTAATTGAACTTAATAATACAAAAAATATAAATGAAGAAGAATTTAAGAATGTTAAAGATTTAGTAAACTCTATTTCAAAACCAGAAGACGTAGATATTAACTGGTTATTAGATACAACAGAAAAGTTTTGTAAAGATAGAGCAGTACATAACGCAGTACTTGAAGGTATACAAATATTAGATAACAAAGATAAGCTTAGAACACCAGAGGCGATACCAAGTATTCTAGCAGATGCTCTAGCAGTTTCATTTGATAATCACGTTGGTCACGATTATATTGGTGATGCACAAGAAAGATTTGAGTGGTACCACACAAAAGAAAAACGTTACAAATTTGATTTAAGTTATTTCAATCGTATTACAAAAGGCGGTATACCAAGTAAGACTTTAAACATTGCTCTAGCAGGCACAGGTGTAGGTAAATCTTTGTTTATGTGTCATGTTGCTTCAAGTTTCTTAACACAAGGCTTAAACGTTCTCTATATCACACTAGAGATGTCAGAAGAACGGATTGCGGAAAGAATAGATGCAAACTTATTTGATGTTTCTATGGACGATTTACGTACCATACCAAAAGATTTATATGATAATAAGTTAACTAAATTAGAGGATAAGACAAAAGGTAGACTAATCATTAAAGAATATCCTACTGCAGCTGCTCATAGTGGTCACTTTAAAAGTCTATTAAATGAATTAGCATTAAAGAAATCATTTAGACCTCAAGTTATTTTTATTGACTATCTAAACATTTGTGCTTCAAGCAGATTTAAAGGTGGTAATATATCTTCTTATTTTTATGTTAAAGCAATCGCTGAAGAATTAAGAGGTTTAGCTGTTGAGTTTGATGTGCCAATCTTTAGTGCAACACAAACTACTAGAACTGGGTTTGTAAGTACAGACATTGGATTAGAAGATACTGCAGAATCATTTGGTCTACCAGCAACTGCTGACTTTATGTTTGCTTTAATGACTAATGATGAATTAGATGCATTAGGTCAAATGAAAGTAAAACAATTAAAAAATAGATACAACGACCCGGGTGTTAATAGAGCATTTATATTAGGGGTTGACAAAGCTAAAATGAGATTATATGATGTTGAAAACTCAGCACAAAATATTGTAAATAGCAATCAAACAAAAGAAAAAGAAAACTATCCAAATCCAGATCAGACTTATGAGAAATTTTCAGATTTTAAACTTTAATGAACAAACTACAAAAAGTAAAATTTCATAGGGGTGATAGAAGACCCGGGGATAATAGTGAGGATACTTTGAATTATAAAAGTAAGATGGTAAAATCCAAAGGTGATATTCTATGGCGTGTACTAGAGTACCCAAAAAAGACAGTTGTTGCTGAATATTTTTTTGAAGAAGACGCTAATAAATTTGTTAAATTTCAAAATAAAAATCAAGTATGGAAATTAGAGGGTGGAATACCCAAATTTCTATACATTAAAACCGTAAAATAGATATAATATCCCTTGACATTAACCCCTAAATAGTATATAATATAAATATATACGTTGAATTATATGGAAAATGTGATTATAGTAATGGAAACACAATGAAAGAGAAATGTTTAGTTTTAAGGGATTTATTACAAAAGATAGGAATACTCATTTAGAACACCTAGAAGATGCTATCATAGATAAAGGTTCTGCAGGTGGGCAAAGTGCTATTAATTTTTTAAAGTCAGTAAGAAATATGCTGGCTGGTTCATCAAGTAATAAAGTCAACATGACCGTCAAGTGGGACGGCGCTCCAGCAATCATTTGTGGTACTAATCCTGAAAACGGAAAATTCTTTGTAGGTACTAAATCAGTTTTCAACAAAAATCCAAAAGTCAATTACACAGTAGGTGATATAAGAAAAAATCACTCTGGTGAGTTAGCAGAAAAACTAACAGTTGCATTAAGAGAATTAAGGCGTCTAGGTATCAATGGGGTACTTCAAGGTGACTTTCTATTCACTCCTTCAGATTTAAAAAAAATTAATATAGATGGTGAGAGTATGGTTTCATTTACACCAAATACTATTACTTACGCAGTACCAACTAGTTCAATGCTTGCTAAAAAAATATTAAGAGCAAGAATGGGTATAGTTTTTCATACAAAATATACAGGTAAAACTTTAGATAGTATGACAGCTGGTTTTGGAACTATTAGAGGATCAGCAACAAATGTATTTTTAGCAAGTGCTGGTTACAAAGATGTATCAGGTTCTGTAAAACTAACAAGAAGTGAACTTACACAATTTAATGCGAAGTTAAGAATGGCAGAAGGATCTTTATTAAAAGCTTCAAAAGTAATAGATGAAATGAGTATAACTTCTTCAGAAGGTCTTGGTGTTGGATATAGATTAAAAACTTTCTTTAATCACTACATTAGAAACACACAAGGACACATGGCCAAGATAAAAAGTTTAGTAGATATGTTTAGAGATTACTATGTAAATATTTTACAAGCAGAAATAGATAGTAAAAAGTCACCTGCAGGTAAACAAAAATATAAAGACATATTAGAAAAGAATTTAACATTTATAGATAGAAATAAGAATGGATTATACTTTGCCATTGCTTCACACGTAACTTTACAAAATGCTAAAAACTTTTTAGTAAATAAAATGAGTGAGATACAAAGTATAGGTCACTTTTTAAAAACTTCAACAGGATATAAAGTAACAGCTCCCGAAGGATTTGTAGCTGTTGATAAAGTTGCCGGCGCTGTTAAATTAGTAGATAGATTAGAGTTTAGTAGAGCTAACTTTACAATGCCAAAAGGGTGGAGTAATTAAAAGATGATGAATGATAAAGATGTACAAGAACATCACAAAATGTTAAAAAAATTAACTAATACAAAATCTTTAACAGAATTTAGAGAATATTTGAAAGAGGGTATTTACGATCCTGGTATATTTAAAGCATTCTTTTTAGCTGGTGGTCCAGGTTCAGGTAAATCATTTGTTACACAATCAGCCTTTGCTGGTACGGGATTAAAAGTAGTTAATTCAGATAGTGCTTTTGAAACAGGATTAAAGAAAACTAATCTATCTCTTAAAATGCCAGATGAAGAAGAATACTTTAGAAATATTATAAGACAAAAGGCAAAGACAACTACTGCCACTATGTTAGATACCTATGTTAATGGTAGACTTGGTTTAATTATTGATGCAACTGGTAGAGATTTACCGCTTGTTACTAGACAAGTATCTATGTTAAAAGCTATAGGTTATGATTGTTATATGATATTTGTAAATACAAGTTTAGATGTAGCGATACAAAGAAATATTAATAGACCTAGAACAATTCCTGAATACCTTGTAAAAAATAATTGGGAAAAAGTACAATTAAATATAGGTACCTTTCAAAGAATTTTTAGTCCAAAAAGAATGATGATCCTTGACAATAATAGAAGCGAGAAAGAGTTAGTATCAGTAACACTAAATAGTGCGTCAAGGTTTATACGAAGTCAATTAAATAAAAAACCAGAAAATTACATTGCGTTAAGTTGGATAAAGAAAGAACTAGATGCAAAAAGAAATATATGAGTAAAGGAGATGAAATGAAAGTATCAAGTGAAACAGCGATAAGTATGCCAATGAAAAATTTGCTAGCTATAGTAGCAACTGTTGCTGTAGGAGTATGGGCTTACTTTGGTGTGATCGAAAGATTAAATCGTATCGAAACAAATGAAGAACTGATTAGAAAAGATTTAACTCAAGCAAGTGAGAGAATTGAAGCTGATTTAGAAAAGAATACAGAATTTAGAATCAAATGGCCAAGGGGAGAAATGGGATCTCCACCTGCTGATTCCGAACAGTATATGCTTATTGAACATATGTCCGGACAAATGGATAAAATTACCATTCGTTTAGAAAAAATGATGAACAACGGAGTAAACATCATAAGATTACAAGAAGATGTTAAGGCCATGAGAGATGATATTGAGAAGTTGAAAGACAGTAATCGTAGTATAATTTATGAAAATGGTAACACTCATAAAAAAAAGGAATAAAATGAAGAAAATAATAACAACACTTTTTATATTATTGTTTGTGAATATTGCTATTGCTTTAGAATACAAGCCGGGTAAGGCGCATCCAAATAAAGAGGGCGTTGTTGGTCTATTGTTAATACTAAACGGTACAATAATTGAACACGTTTTTAAACCAAACATATCAACTTGTCTTAAATCTAAAAGAGTAGCACAAAGACAAATGGATTCAAATGGTAAAAGCGAGAGAGTACAATTTGCTTGTAAGATATTAGTAGCAGATTTAGAAGAAGATTCACAGACAAAATATGGATTAAGAATAACTAAAATAATATCAGGAGGAAACTAATGAACAAGTTAGAAAAGTATATAATTATATGTATGTTTTTTACCATACTTTTTGTAGGTTTAAACGTAAAAGCAGAAACACAAGAAGCACTAGATGTTGCTGAGAAGAAAGGCCTTATAGATTTAACTCCATCTGAACCAGAAATAGGCATTGTATTTGCAGTTTGTATATTTGAAAATGAAGATGGTACAAGGAAATTAGTAGATCATAGAGAAGCTATTAATATGAGTCACTGCTTGAAAGAGAAAAGAAAAGCGGAAAAGAAATATAAACAAATGAAGATAGACGGACTAACCGTTGGTTCATTTATATTTGCTTGTGATAAAGTAAAAGCAGAGATAGAGGTATTAGAGAATGGTGATTGGCGTATTGTAAAGATATTAGATAAATATCACGAAGCATATAAAAAGAAGAAGATTTACGAGTAATATATGAAATTTAAAGATTACGTATTAGAAAGTATTATCGATATACCAAGACTTACTTATGCACCTGGTGTATTTGATAATGCTAATACGTCTAATCCAAAAATTAAAGCTAGTGTTAAGAAATTAATTAACAATCAGATTAAAGAATTTGAACAAGACTATCCTATATTGAAAATATCTTTAATTGGTTCTATTCTAACAAAGAGATATAGAAATGACGCAGACTTGGACATCAATGTATTGTTTGATGTACCAAAAGAAAAACAAGAAGATGAAAGAGTAGCACTTTCACAAAAGTATTTGTCTTCTAAAAATCCCGACAATATTCAAGGTAAAGAAATTCCAGGAACTAAACACCCTATTAATTTTTACTTTATTACAGATCAGGAAACATATGACGATCAAAATAAAAAAGCTGATGCTGTGTTTGATATAGAAAAAGATAAGTTTGTTAAACGACCAGATGATTTTGTTTTTAATACAGACTTATATGTAAAAGAGTTTGGAAGAAAAGTACAAGAATTAGACGTAGTTAAAGGTGAACTAAAAAGAGATATAATTGACTATGATGAATTAAAAGAATTACAACCAAATGATGTTTTAGATTTACAAGATAAACTAAACGATAAGATAGAAGAAATAGAAGATAACCTTAACGACATTATTAAGATTGGTGATACTGTTGACGCTGAAAGAAGATCAGCATTTGATAGTGATATGTCACCAGATGAGATTAGAAAGTATGGTATCAAAAATAAATTACCTAAAAATGTTATCTATAAGATGTTAGAAAAATATCACTATCTAAAATTTTATAAGAAATGTAAACAAATTTTAGATGATGGTAAAGTAACAGACGCTGAAATAGATAGTTTAAAAACTGAATCAATTGCTAGTGCTTGGAATACTCTTATTAGAAAAACAATTAAAGCTCCAAGAATGAGAGCAGGTATTAACTTATATTTAAAATATATCAGACAAGGTATGAAAGACGCTAAAAACAAAGCGGCTCAACATGCTGGTATAGATTATAATGAATTTAGTCTAGCAGTTAAAGACGTAGGATTACCAGAGGACTATGTAACAGAAGTCAGATCAGGTAAATTAACTCCAAATAGATCAGGTAAAACAATGGCGTTCACATTTGGTCGTTTTAATCCACCAACAATTGGACACGAAAAGTTAATCAAAAAGGTTGCTAGTCAATCAGCAAATGATTACAGAATATTTTTAAGCAGATCACAAGATAGTAAAAAGAATCCTTTAGATCCAAATACTAAATTGAGATTTATGAAAGATATATTTAAACAATATAGTAACAAGATAGAATTAAATTCTACCAACATGGTTTTAGATTTAGCAACTATGATCTATAAAAAAGATTATGAAAATATTATCATGGTAGTTGGTAGTGATAGAGTAAATGAATTTTCAACGATACTTAAAAAGTATAATGGTACCAAAAGCAGACATGGTTATTATTTTTTTGGTGATATAAACGTAGTATCAGCTGGCGAAAGAGATCCTGACGCTGAAGGAGCAATGGGTATGTCAGCAAGTAAAATGAGAAAAGCTGCAGCAGCTGGAGATTTTAAATTATTTAAAAAAGGATTGCCACCAACATATAGAAGTATACCTAATATTGAAAGATTGATGAAGTCAGTTAGACACGGTATGAACTTGGCTCTGGAATCAAGAGGACCTGTAGCAAGTATGGCAGAATTTGAACAACAACAAATTAGAGATTTATATGTTAGAGAAGTAATCTTTAACATAGGAGATAAAGTAAATTACACAAAAGAAGATTTACAAGGAATAGTAAAAAGAAGAGGAACAAATTATATTGTTTTAGAAGACAATAGTAATAGTTTACATAAGGCTTGGATATGGGATTGTATTCCAATATCATCTGACAAAGAAGCCGCTGTAAGAGAATACAATTTAGATGTAGATTACGGGTTTAAAGCTGTATCTAGTATCGAAGAAGTAACAATTAAAGTGACACCTACACAGGATAAAGTCATAAGTAAAAAGACTAAACGATTTAGCGAATTTAAGAAAGATTTAAATATGAATAAAGATAAAAAAGAATCTTATGAAATTGGACACGATTATGCCAAACATACGATCTCATTAACTCCAGGGCAAGATGGATACGATCCAAACTACAAAGGTGGCGAATATGTCCCTAGTAAACCTGAAGATAACAAGAAACAAGTAGTTACAAGACCTATGACGACTGATATAGGTAAAAAAGATATTGAAAAATGGGCAATGTCGGATGCTACAATTGATAAATATAGAGATAGATATAGAGAAGAATGGCGTTCTAAACTAGACGAAGTAGTAACTAGAATGTTATCAAAATTAGAGATAAACAAGGTAGATATTTAATGAGTAAAACACTAAAAGAATTTAGAACACAGTTACATGAAGCAACAGCTTCAAAAACTAATTTACAATACATTAGAGCTAAAACTGCTAAAAACGATCATTTTGAAACTAGAAGATATATCGCTGCTGAAATTTTAAGAGATAAAAAATTAGCAGATACTTACTCGGCATTAGAAGTAGTACATGACAACTATGCTTCTGTCGTGGGTAATGACGCTATTGCATTAAGACAAAAACTTGAAAGAGAGTTACAAAAACAATTAAAACAAAAAATTTCCAATTGGGACGAAGTATGGAGTGACCTATAATGAGTAGATATAGAAAAACAATGAATGAGGCTTTAAATGAAGTCAATAATAGACATAATATAGAAGAAAATATTTCTGTTAAAAAATATAAAAATGCTGTAACTCCAGACAAAGATGGATTACAAATTTCAAAAAGTGGTGGTATGTCAGGTTCAATTTTTATTAAAAACAAAAAAGAATTAAAAGACTTATTAGATAAACTTAATAAAAACTCATCTAATTTAAAAGAAGAAATTGTTTTACAAGAAGTTGATTTAAAAGAATTTGAAGAAGTTGAGTTAAATGAATTTACTGTAGATCAAATTAGTAAGTTAGCAAAATCGTATGCTGATCTTGCTGGTAAAACAATGTCAATGGCCAATGTAAATAAATTAAGAAAAATATTCGATAAAATACCTGACAGTTCTTTAAATGATTTAAGAAAGAAAAAAATACCTTTTATATCAGGTCTTGCGTTATCACGTATGATACAAAAGAAGATGCCAGTTACTGAAGATATGTCCCAAGGATTTGTTGTAAAATTTACATCTAAAAAAGATGGTAAAATTGGTTCGGCTTGGTATAAAGATGAAAAAGATGCGAAAGAGTTTTTATCAAAATTAAAATCAGACGGCGGTAATGGTGTTATATCTAAAAATGATGGAAAGTATTTTGATGAAACTACAGACGAAGTAATGATAGGTGAAAATAATACTCAGAAGTACACGTGGAAAGATATTAATATTGCGCTTACAAACTCTGGTATGAGCCCACAACAAATTTTAAAAGTTATCTCGGCACTCAAAGGTAAACATATTAAAGAAGAAACACTTGTAGAATTTACCGATAAACAAATCACAATGGCAAAAGGTATTGCTTTTGATAAGAGATATAAAGGTGGTAACATGACTAAAGCAACTGAGATGATTAATAAGATTGCTAAAGGATTAGCAGACAACCCTGAAGTTGCAAATGCGTTACGACAAGCAAATGAAGAAGTGGAAGTTGAAGAAGGTAAAATGTCGGATATTCACAATATGATGAAAGATGGTAAGTCAGCAACAGAAATAGCAAAAGCATTAAAACTTAATCCTAAAACTCTTAAAGATATTTTAGGCGAAGTACAAGAAGCAAATGATGTTCCAGCGACTGATAAAAAAGAACCTACTGAAGAAGGTGAATCTGTAGAAAAACAATTGATGGCTGCTTTAGCTCAAGTAGCATTATTAAAACAAAAATTAGAAAATGAAAAGAACAAAGCAGTTAAACCAAAACCAAATCCAATAACTGGAGAAGTTCCATTAACTGTTGGTATTGCTCACGCAGAGTTTAAAAAAGAAAAAGAAAAAGAAGTTAAAGAAACTTACATTGTAAAATATGTAGACCCTTTAAACAAAAAGAATTTACGTATGAAACACCCTAATGAAAAAGACGCACAAGATATGAAGGATAGATTGAAAAAAAGTGGTGTTAAAGAGATTGAAATAGTAAAAGAAGCTATGAGTGATAAAGAAAACAGAGTACAAAGAGCAAAAGATATGATTAAGTATTATGATGCTCAAAAGAAAGCCGCTCTGAAAGGTAAGAATAAAGATTTAGCAAAAAAGATGTTAAAAAATGAAATGACTGGTGCAGCTAACTTGGTAGATAAAATACTATCGAAAAAATTAAAAGGAGAGAAGTAATGAATTATTTAAAACACAAACCAGGTAGTATTGAAGAAATATCAGCAAAAATGTCAAATTATGCTACTGAATCAGAATATAAAAAAGTATTCAAAAAAGAATTAGAAAAGTCGGGTAAAGGAATTGGTGCTATGACACCTGCTGAAAAAAAGAATTTCTTTAATGACATAGACAGCAAGTACACAGCAAAAAATGAAGAAGATGCTTACGAGAATGATAGATATATTATCAAAAATGGTAAAGCAACTTTAGACAATTCAAATACACCTGATAAAAAAAATCATGTATATGCTGATGGTCATAAAGACGCTGAAAAGAAAGCAAAAGAAAAAGGCATTAAAGAAGAAGCAGTTAAACAAGAATCTATGTTAGATGCTGTTAAATCTGTATGGCAAATGGCTGCTGAAGAAGAAGAAAAAAAAGGTACAGCTGAAGGCGAACCTGAATTTAAAAATCCTAAAAACATTAAAGGTTCAAAAAATAATACATTCAAGGGAAAAGCTGACACAGGTACAAAGAAAACACAAGTGCAACTAGAACCAGAAGTCGATTACAAAAATTAATCTAAAAATCTTCACATTATGAAAAATCTACCAAGAATATATTGTGATATGGATGGTGTACTTTGTGACTTTACAACACAAGTAGAGAAAGCCGCTGGAACGTCTAAAGCTAAATGGATGGCTAAAGGTGGAAGCGAAAAATGGCTTAAAGTATTAGAATATCCTAAGTTTTGGGAAAATATGCCTTGGATATCACAAGGTAAAGTCATGTGGAACTTCATCAGTAAGTATAAACCACACATACTATCAGCATATTTAGAAAAGACATTTGATCCTAATTGTATACCAGGTAAGTCTGCTTGGTGTAGAAAGAATTTAGGGTTATCTGGAGGTAGAGTTAATCTAGTAAGAAGATCAGATAAAAAAAATTATGCTAAAGTAGGGGGTCAACCTGCGATACTAATAGACGATTACGATAAAAACACATCACAATTTACACAAAAAGGCGGTATAGGGATTACATTTAAATCTGCTAGTCAAGTCATCGCTGAGTTAAAAAAACTGGGCTTCTAATATCTATTCTTATAAATATTAGGGTTATATAACAAAAACAAATTAAACGTTTAAATTAAGGAGATTTTATGAGTTTATGGGGAAATGACATTAAACCTAAAAATCTAACTACTGCAGAAGCCAAAGAAGTTTTTGCGACACCACAAGGGTGGGTTAGAGAAGCAGGTTCAATACTTTCTGGTAATGGCAATACGAGTGCTGATCCAGAAGTATTAGTAGCAATCGGAGGATTGAACGTGAATATGGGTACGGCAAATATTACAGAAATTGAATGGATTACTACAACAGCAGATGTATCAGCAGGATACCTTATGTCTGTTAGAGTAAGATTTAATGAAGCAGTAGATATTACTAGTACACCGTATGTTGCGGTACAAAATAATAACGCAGGTTCTGGTTCAGGACGTGGACCTTACAACTTGCAATACGCAAGTGGTACAGGAACAAATGAAATTGTATTTACTTCAACAATAGCTGCAGCTTCAGCAGCAACAGCCGCAGATGATGTACTTAGCATTGGCGCTAACGCAATGAATCTTGACGGTGGTACAGTTAAAGATGCAGGTACAACAACAGCATCAGCTATTACTAATGCAGTAGGCATTGGTACAGCGGCTGGTACAGTTACAGTAGTAGCATAATAACAAAATCATATAAGGGCGCTCAAAGTGCCCTTATATATACTATATGAATAAATTGATCTAGGAATTACCTAGAGTAGCATTCCCGAAAAGGGTTAACAGGAGAAAAGAAATGGCAGATAAGAAAATAACAGCGTTGTCGGATATAGGTAACGCCCTTGCAAGTGCAGACTTGTTTCACGTGGTTGATGATCCAGCAGGAACACCAATCAATAAAAAAATAACAGCAGAAGATGTATTTAATAATGTACCCTCATGGTTAGGTTTAAAACAAGCTTCTCAAACAATCACAGCAGATGGTACAGCAACTACAGCAGTTGATATACTATCAGCAATAACAGAAATCAATGCAACTTCAGCAACACACGCTTGTGCTATAGCTGATGGAGCAGATGGTCAAGTAAAGACAATTATCAATACTTCAACATCTGGAACTTATGCAGTAACTATCACTCCAGCAAATTTAAGAGGTTATACAACAATAACATTAAATGCGCCAGGTGAAACTGTGACTTTATTATTTAAAAATTCAAACTGGAATGTTATCGCCAATCAAGGCGCTGTTGTTGCATAATATATAATAGGAGTATATAAATGAGTATTGATACAAATACATTAGTAACTGAAGGAGAAACATTAAAAAAAGATTTTGATTCTCTATCACAAAAGATTGCGAAAGTTGAAAAAGATTTAGGTACAATGAAAAGCAATTTGAATGCTGTTTTTGGAGCTATTCAATTAACAGATAAATTAATCGCAGATTCAACTAAATCTGATCCCGTACCAGATGAAGTAACGGCAACAGAAGTAGAAGATGTACAAAACCCGAGTTAAAAATGAAAACATTTAAAACTTATACGAAAGAACAAGATATAAAAGATTTTGAAGAAGATGTATTAGGTAAAGACACATCATCTGATAAAACTGTATCTAAAGAAGAAGAAACAAAAGAGGAAACAAATGAAAACGTTTAAACAACACATAAAAGAATACACAGGGTATACTGGTGATGCACAAGGAGTTGGTACACAAGTACAAAACTCTATTGAAGATGGTTCAATAGGTGCTCATAACATACATGATCCTGCAGTATTGGAAAGAGTAAATGCTTTCGTTAGCTCAATTGGCGCTAGAGAATTTTTAAATCCTCAACAGGCAATAGACGAGTTAAGAGAAAAGTTACAAAGAATCGGGTTAACCGTATCTCCTTGTAACCTACAAGGTGAAAGCGGAAAAATAACAACTGAAGTGAAACAATTTGGTGGGAGATTTGGTAAAGACACTGATGGTTCTGATATAAATGATGATGGAGTATCTCATAAAAAAGAAGGTGGAATAAAGATGGAAGTATCTTATGAAGCTTTAAAAAATGGAACATCAAAGGTCTACGCTAAATTAGTGTAGTTCATGTTTAAAGAGATAACAAAAGATAACTGGTTACTTTTTGCTCAACATAATTACGATAATCCGACATTATCTAAAGAGCAAGAATTTTATGAGGATCTTAAAAGATTTAAATATCTTAAAAGACTTTTTCGTAAATATCAGATAACTGGTAATATAAAAGTACGATTGGCAGTCAATCATATTATTGTATTACAAAATATTTTTGGCGTGGAAGCTGCTTGTACTCTACTATTACATAAAGTAGATAAGATATATTGGTCTCCACTAAAAACAATATTAGTTTATCTTGGTTATCTATATCCACATGAACTTAATGATATTGAGTTGGATATGAAAATAAAGAAACTTTTAGAGGAAGTATAATGGCGAATAGAGTTGTTGATTTAGTTATAACTTATAGAGTTATCAAATTACTTACCACTCCTTTTGAAAAACAAGAGGCGTTTAAGTATGGTATAATTGATAAAGATGGAACAGTTTTGAAGAAGTATAGAACTTTAAAATCAACAAAAGAAAAAAAATCATACACTATTCTTCATAGATTTGTTTTTAATTTAAAACGAATACTTAAAAAAGTAGGAATGGGTGGAAGACTTGGCTCATTTGCTATTGCTCTAGCACTTTTATTAAGAGAAAATACTGAGTATAAAGAATACAAAACTTTACTAGAAAGTGCTGTTGTTACATACTTAAAAGAAACTAATCAATATAATACTTTACTTAATGAACAAGGTGATGTAGTATCTATTGATGAAGAACCAATAATGACCTGTTTTGGAATTGATATATATGAAAGAGAAGGTCAAATAATATCGGAGGACGAATATGCCAAAAAATTATAAAGACATGATAGACGAGCTTATCAATAAAATGGGCGAAGATGCTCCAGCTAATTCAGCTGGTGGTGGAGGCGTAGCTGGTATTGGAGTAGGGCCAGATGGTGAGCCAGGGGTTAATAAAAAAGATAAAAAAGATCCTTTGTTGTTTGGGAAGTATAAAACTTTTAAAAAAAAATTAAAAGAAAATTCTGATAATAATAATATAATGTTAACACAAATATTAGATACTATTGATAAAGTTGAAGTAAAAATAGATAATAAAAATGGTATCAAAACGGAAATTGTTGTTGAAGAAGAAAAACAATACAAATCGTTTAAGGAGAAATATAATGCCTAAATCATTTAAAGAATATATAGGTGTAAGTGGAGCAAGAGTAGGTGGCATAAATAATGTACATCCTATTGCTGATTTAGGAGATACTCCACCAAAAGGTAGAAGTAGTAAAGGTATAGGATTAAATGCGAGTACGAGTGCAAACTTTAACTCTGCAGAACCAACAACTTTAAAACCAATGGTAACAGGATCTAAAAAGATTCAAGTAGTAAGTAAAGACGAAAAAAAGAAACTTAAAGAAACACCATTATACAAATATATGGTAAAAAGAGGATTAATAAAATGATTTGGTTTAGTGCAATTAAGCTAGCGATAAACGCTGGAACACATATTTACAAAAAGAAACAGGAAACTAAAATGTTAATGGCTGATGGCGCAGCAAGACACGCTCAAAAAATGGCTAGTGGTGAGATAGAATATTCTGGTAAACTATTAGAAGCTAGACAATCAGACTGGAAGGACGAATTTATTTTGATAATCCTTTCCATGCCTTTAGTATTATTAGGTTGGGCAGTTTTTAGTGATGATCCAACAGCAATGGTTAGAATGAAGCTTTTCTTTGAATACTTTTCACAATTACCTTTTTGGTATCAAACAATTTTTGTTGGTGTAATTGCAAGTGTTTATGGTTTAAAAGCAACAGATTTAATTAAAAGAAAATAACAAAAAAAAGGAAAAACTATGAAAAACTTAAAAAAAATAGTAAAAGACCAAGCAGTACATTTGTGGGCAGAACATAAAGTATTTACAATTACTGTAGGTATCTTATTAGTGATTGCAATAATTATATAAAGATTAATATGGATTTAGATTTTGCAGGACAATTGATGAAAATGTGGCCTATCTTTATAGGGTTTATAACACTAGTAATAGTTCTTGCTAAAATGCATGCTACTATACAAGTGTTAGAAGAAAAAGTAAAGGTAGCTTTTCAATTGATAAACAAGTTAACAGATTATAATTATCGTAAATAGTCAATGGATTACTCAACAATCAATCTTTGGTTAGTTGTAGGGTTATGTATAGTTTTTTGTTGGAATCTCTATAACTTTAAACCATAAAACCGTATAAATAGTTAAAGGACTAACTATGAAAAAATTACTAATAATACTATTATTTACAGCTTATACACAGGTAACTGCGTCAGAAATGACATTTAAATTTGGGTCACCATCATTTTCAGGTAATGGTAAGTCATCACACTACCTAACAATTGAAAATATTGAGAAGACTCGTAAAGACGCTATCAAAGCACAAGCAAAAGCAGACGCTGATAAATTAATATCAGACGCAAAGAACACACCTATTGCTAAATTCAAAGCAAATATAGAGTCCAGATTTTATACTGCTCTTGCAAAACAAATTACAGACAATGTATTTGGTACAGATGGTCTTCAACAAGACTCAGGTTCATTTACAAATCCAGTTGGCGGCGAAACAGTTGCTTGGACAACTCCTTCAGGTACAGGTAATGTAGTAGTTACAGTTACAGAAGCAGACGGAACAACAACTGTATTTACAATGCCTAAAGAGGACAATAGTTAATGTTTAGATATATAGGAATATTCCTACTATCTTTAATGTTAGTAGGTTGTGCTGGGAAAGCAAAGTTTGATGTAAGAACACAACAAGTTGCTTATAAAGAATTATCTACAATCAAAAGTCCAGACGGAGAACCAATTATAATTGCTGTCTATGACTTTTTAGATATGACTGGTCAAAAGAAACCAGGTGGAACTTATGCTTCAATGAGTACGGCAGTTACACAAGGGTCGTATCAGTTATTAATTAAAGCACTTGCAGACGCAGGTGATGGTAAATGGTTTAGAGTTGTAGAGAGATCAAGTTTACCAAGTTTATTACAAGAACGAAAACTAATTAGGTCTACAAGACAACAAGTAGATGGTGAAAAGGCAGAGTCTTTACCACCACTATTATTTGCTGGTGCATACATCACAGGTGGTGTTGTAGGTTATGATAGTGATATTACTTCAGGTGGTCTTGGTGCTAGAGTTTTAGGTATACAAGCAAACAAATCATTTAGAAAAGACATAGTAACTATCATATTAAGATTAGTTAATGTACAAACTGGTGAAGTAGTTATCTCAACTACAATAGAAAAGACTATTATTTCTACATCAACAGGTTCAGATGTATTCAAATATTTTGATATGGATACAATGTTAGTAGAGATAGAAGCTGGTTATGCAAAAAACGAACCAGTTACATTTGCATTAAGAAAAGCAATTGAAAAAGGTGTAGTAGAAGTTATTGAACAAGGTGTAAAAAAAGAACTATGGGAGTTTAAAAAAATAGAAGAAGTTAAAGTTCCTGAGATAAAAGATTACATTGATGATGGTACAAATGATGTAGAAACTATTGAAGTTGAAACTACTAATAGACATAGTGATATTGTATTTACAGATGATGGTGTTGATATGGGCGAAGATAAGGTAGAGAAAACTTACGAAACTTACCTTGAAGAAAAGAAATTAAAGAAAGAATTAGAAGCTGAAACCACAGAAAAAGAGTGGGAAGAAGTAGATAAACAAACGGAGGAGAATGCTGATGAAACAGATAATGATAGCGATAGTGATTCTTCTAGCGTGGACAAGTAAAATTTACGCTGGTAATTCCGTTTGGGTTAAACAACAAAACCAAGACAGCGATGGTTCTATCTTTATAAAACAAGATGGTAATAATAATAAGGTTGGTGTTAGTACATCACAACCTTTCATAATAGACGGAAATAATGTAACAGTTATTATCAAACAAATTGGTAATTATAATGTAACAGATAGTAACAGTCATTTGTCATTTAAAGGCGAAGATATGACATTGAAAGTGGATATTACTGGTGATACTAATAGTTTTTTGTCAGACATAGATGACGCAGACGCTACAGGACATTATTATGATCTTAAAGTTGTAGGAAATCAAAATATACTTGACTTTGACGCTTGGGCAGCTGATGATGTATCAAAAACTAATATAGATTTAGATATTGTTGGTGACTCAAATACTTTTTGGGTAAGAAGTAGAGGTGATGGTCACTTCTTATATGTTCTTATTTCAGGTGACTCAAATAATGTACAGTTTTATAGTCCTGAATCTTCAGCAGGTTTTAATACCAATTCAAACATAGCAATTGGTCCACAAGTTGAGAGTCACGGACAGTTTGCAGACACTTCAGGTAGCGAGGGTGCAACGCTGGATTTATATATGGTAGGTAATTCAAATGAATTAGCAACTTCATCATACGGAACAGGTAACTATCAAGTACACGACATTATAGGTTCATCAAACATTTTAGGTTTACACCCTAGCCACGAAAATGATAGTACGGATCCATATGGTTCCGCATTGATTATTTCAGGCAACAATAACTATTTAAAAACAGTTGTCAATGGAAATGATAATGAATTAAGACTACACCAATCAGGTGGCAGAAACACAGCAAGAATTTATATCTATACATCTAATTCTGATATTAATATGGCACAAACAGGTGGTGCAAATACAGCAGACATTAATGTATCAGGCGATAGTATTTACGATTACACTTTAAACTTCACACAAAATGGTTCTGATACTTGTAATTATTCTTACAATAGAAACAATCAAACAGCAGATGTTACCGCTACTGTGGCAAACGGATGCTAAATGTTCAAACTTAAATTTTTCATAACACTTATAGTGCTATTGTGTACTACTGCCTTTGCTCAGATAACTGGTCCTAAAGTTGGAGAAGTTATAGGTCAAATGGGTACGACTTGGAATGAAAGAGAGGGTAAAACTCAAAACACTTCAACAGGTTATGAGTTACAGATGAAAGACTTTCTTCAAACAGGTGAAGATGGTGGTATGATATTAAACTATGCTGATGGCACTAAATTTACAATGGGTCCGAATACAGAATTAACTATTGATGAATTTGCTTTTGATACTTCAGTTATACCGATAGAATTAGCAATGAATGTATCTGTTAATGTTGGTACATTTACATATGAATCAGGAAAAGTATCTACTTTAGGTGGCGAAGTTAATATAAGTGCTGGTAATGCTGTAATCACAGTACAAGGTACAGCCTTCTCTGGAAGAGTTGATACTTCAGGTCACGCAACGATTACTTTACTACCAGATAGTCAAGGTAATGTAGGACAAGTTACTGTATCCAATGACGCAGGCTCTCAAACAATTACAAACGCATTTAGTTCCGTAACTGTTTTCGGTAATGATTTAGCACCAACACCTCCTAGAATAGAAATAGACAAAAGGAAAATTATTCAGTTAGATAGTTTTGAAGAAGAAATAAGAGATGAAACTGAAAGAGGTTTTGGTGATGTAGATACTAAATCTAGTAATGCACAAAATAGTGAAGACGCAATTTTTAATGAAGAATCAAATATAGTTGAAGATAGTAATACTATTATTCAAACTGATATGTCAATAAGTGAATCAGATTCAATGATTGAACTAGAATCCAAAGAAGAAAAAGCCTTAGACGCAGCTGGAACTGCTGCTGAAGCTGAAATAGATACATCTTACTATGATGATTATGAAGATGATTTAAAAGATTGGGGTTACATAGATGAAGACAATCAGATTTCAGTATGGGATGCCGATGGTGAAAGTAAAATGGATTGGGATGACGCTAAGAAAATGTATGCAGAAATGGATCAAGCATACTTTGACGCCATAGGTTGTGAGTCAGGCTGTAATTACGATACAATTGATTGGGATTCTATTGATTGGGATAATGTAGATTGGGATGCTTATGATGAGGCATATAACGATACACTAGAAAAATATGGTTTAACTTCTTACAATTCAACAGTTGAAGAAGTTGATGTTGTTGAAGACACAAAAGACGAAACATCAGCAGGTATAGATGGATATGATTGGGAAGATTTTATGTTAGATGATAATTATTATTCTAACGCAGAATATAAATCAAAAGGTGGTCCTCCAACATTAACAGTACAAAACTATTGTGAGTATAATGGTTACGAAGATTACTGGTGCAACCAAGAGTATGTTGACTATCTAAATGACTGGTACAAAAATGACTGGTATTTAAAAGTAACTGCTACAAGTTGGGATACAAAATCTAAAGATATATTTGGTAAACTATTTGGTTGGTGTGGAAATTGGCCAGATTATAAGATGTGTGAAAATCAACCTAAACCTTGGAAGATGAAAGACTTGAAAGACAAGTACATAACTAATTGGGATTACAACGATTACAATACTTACTATGACGCTGCTTATGACTGGTGGTACACAGGTTACGATTACAATAATGAAACAGATGAAACCAATTGGGAAGATGAGTATGCTTACGAAGATAATTACGATATAGACGCAGAATTAGAAATACTATTAGCAAGTTATGACAAAGATCAATGTATGAAATACGGATACTATTGGAATGTTGCTGGTCAATCTTGTGGAACTGAATGGGTTGATAACGAGGGTAATGAAACAAAAGTAACTGCTAGTGGTGAAATATTAAACTATACAACAGGTGATGTAACTCAAACATTAACATCAACATCTGGAGTTACAGGTGCTTCATCTTCAGCAACATCAACAGGTAGAGTATCAACATTGAATAATAACTCTGACGCTACAGCAAGTGCTGCTGACGGATTTACTACTCTTAATAGATATAACGATAATCATAGAGCATATATTATAACTGATACTAGCGAAGAAGCAGACATACAAATAATACAAGATTCTGAGGCACAACATTTAGATGTAGGTACTAGTGCTGCTCAATCCAATATCACTATAATACAAACGAACTAAATACTTAAAGGAATAACTATGAACAAATTTACTACCACTTGGGCTGTGGTTATGAGTGTTGTTATATTATTAGGATTGAAAATATTTAATCCGGCACCTTTACAGACCCTTGAATTAAAAACATTTGATTTCTACCAGAAATTTGGTATCAATTACGAATCTAAAAGCCTAATATTACTAGACATATCAGATAAGGCTTTGAAAAAAGAAGGTCAATGGCCGTGGAAAAGAGATAAACTAGGTCGTACTATCATCAACGCATATAAGAACGGTGCTGCTGTAGTCTTTCTGAATGTAGTATTTGTTCATAAAGATAGACTTGGTGGTGATGATATGTTTTTGAAGATGATTGATAAGTACCCTATCATATTAACTGAAACAAGTCAAGCAAAAAATTTAATCAGTATAAAACAAAAAGCATTAGCAGTAGGTGACGTAGAAGTACCTATTGATGTTGACGGTACAATACGAAAATTACCACTTGACAATTCTGTTCCAAGTGTTATAATGAAGGTCATAAAGTTTCCTATACCAAATCAACATGATATATGGATTGATTTTAGACACAATATAACTAGAATAGATTACGTAGATAAAGATTGGTCAGCTATGAAAGGTAAGATAGTTCTTATTGGTACAACTTTTCAAGGTTCTACTTTTGTTCTCACACCAGATGGTCTAAAGAATACACACGAGATAATGGCATTGTCAACAGAAACTTTACTATCAGGTAAGTTTATAACTAGACCAGATTGGATTATATACGTAGAGTTTGCTGTGATGATTATAGGAATGGGCCTATTCATATTATTGATACCTAGACTTGGTATAGTAATGTCACTTGTGCCATTTATACTATACAACATATTAATCATATTGTCAAGTTTTTATTTATTTAAGTCATATTTGTACTTGACAAATTGGTTATATCCTGTTATAATGGGCTGTATAATATTCTCACATTTAATATACAATAATTTTATTAGAGAGAATAGATTAAAATTACAAATTAAAAAACAATTTGAACATTATCTTTCGCCAGATATGGTCAAGAAATTACAAGATAATCCTAGTCTATTAAAACTAGGTGGCGAAACAAGAGAGTTAACTTTTCTATTCTGTGACATAAGAGGGTTTACTACTATATCAGAAAAATATCAAAAGAAACCACAGGAATTAACAAAACTTATCAATGCATTTCTAACACCAATGACTAATATTATTCTAAAGTCAGGTGGGACAATTGATAAATATATGGGAGATTGTATCATGGCGTTTTGGAACGCACCACTTGACTGTCCTAATCATCAGCATAAAGCAATTATAGCTGCTAAGATTATGAGAGAAACTATGCGAAAATTGAACTTAGGTTTTAAAATAGGCATTGGTATTAATAGTGGTAAAGCAGTTGTGGGTAACATGGGAAGCAATCAAAGATTTGATTATTCAGTACTAGGTGACGCAGTTAACTTAGCGAGTAGATTAGAGGGACAAAGTAAAGAATTTAACACAACAATTGTAGTAGGTGAAGACACATACAAAGAGGCAAAAGAGTTACATAAAAGAATGTACAAATTAGGTAGGGTAACTGTCAAGGGTAAATCTAATAAAGTTAAAATATATTCAATAAAATGATAAAAGATTTTTTAAAAGAAACACAAAAAGAACAAAAAGAACTAGATGAATGTAGAAAAGAAGCATTTAGACAAAGAGATGAAAGAAAAAAAACTGAATCAGAAAGAATGCAAGAGGAGTTGGAACCAATAGGTATACTCAAACGTGGCAGGACTTCCTGGGCGATGGACGTCAATTTCCGATTTCCAAGAGGAGATTGGAAGCAGTAGGATAATAGACGAATATGTTAAAAGACAGACGAATAGACCCAGAGATAGACGAAGGAACACAAAAGTTCTTTAATAAACTCATATTGATTTTAATAGTTCTTAATGTACTCATAGGTGTTCCAACAATATATGATATATATTTTTATGAACATACACCAAAGGTATATAGAGATACATCAACAATACAAACAAACGAGATATAAATAATAGAAAGTTATGAGAACACTAATTAGAACAATATTTGGACTTGTTATCATATTATATAATACTGTCACATATGCTGGACCCGAAGGTTTACAAAACTATCCTTGGACACTACAACATGCACCCATATGGTGTGGTCCTTTAGATATAGTTAATCAAGCATTAGAAAAAGAAGGTTATGAAGAGATAGAAATAGCAGTTGGTAGAACAGCAGCATTACCAACAGGCGATATTGTTTACGCTGTAATAACTTATATATCAAAAGACACCGAAGGACACATTATAAGAACAATGGAAACACCTGAACAACAAGAGAAGTGTATATTGAATGTGTTATTTGATTATACTGTTGTTGAATCAAAACCAAAACCATCAAATTAATATGAGCGATAATACAGAAATAAAAATAGATATAGAATCTTTAAAGAAAGATGTAGAAAATGTTAATAATATTCAAGGCCGTTTAGATACGGCTATTGATAAATTAACAGATGTTTCCACATCTATAAAATCTATGCTGGCTGTACACGAGGAAAAAATTGAAAGAAGCGAAAAGATAGATGAAGTTATTTTTGAAAAACTAAAAGATAGAGCAGAGGCTTTAACTGACGTTTATAGAGAATTAAAGAAAGATATTGAGATGACTGAAAAAAGATTATTAATCGAAGTCAAGTCATTAAAGAACGATATAAACGCTAGAGTGGGCGTGTTAGAGAGATATAAATGGATTATATTAGGTGGGTCTATTGTAATTGGGTTTATATTGTCTAAAAATTTTGCTACTATTATAAGAATGTTGTCAAATTAGACTTGACTTTTGGACTAATATATAGTATATTAGTAATTGTATTATGTCCAGTTATATTGATCTTAAATTTATTAGTAATCTAAAATCGAGGTTAAGTCATTTTAGACAAAAGAATGACTACTTGTTTAATTTTAGATGCCCTCATTGTGGAGACTCAAAAAAGTCGAAACTAAAAACTAGAGCATATCTATATAGAGTTAAAAATGATATGTTCTTTAAATGTCATAACTGTGGCGAAGGTCAAAACTTAGCAAACTTTATTAAGTTTTTAGATCCAAAATTATATTCTAAATATCTATTAGAAAGATATAAGAAATCGGCTCCAGCGACACCGATGCCGAAGTTTGATTTTACACCTGTGAAGTTTAAAGATCAAACAATACTTGACGACTTGAAAAGTATTAGTCAATTAGATGATAAACACCCAGCAAAACAATATGTTCTCAATAGAAAAATACCTGTTGAGTTTTTTAAGAAACTATATTTTTGTGATAAGTTTGGTCAATTAGTTAATCAGGTAAAACCTAATACCTATAAATCAACTAAAGACCATCCAAGATTAATTATACCTTTTTATGATACGGCCGGAAAGGCTTTTGCTTTTCAAGGTCGAGCCTTTGGAAAAGAACAACCAAAATACTTAACGGTAAAATTAGATGAAGATAAGCAAAAAATTTATGGTTTGGAAAGAGTTAACTTTCAACGACAGGTTTATATCGTTGAAGGTCCGATTGATAGTTTATTTATTGATAATTGTTTGGCAGCTGGTGGTGCAGATTTAATATTAAAAAACAAAATACCAAACGAACAAATCACATACATATATGATAACGAACCAAGGAACAAAGAGATTATAAAAAGAATGTATGATGTTATTGAAAAAGATTACAACTTGGTCGTGTGGCCTAGTGATCTGCGACACAAAGACATCAATGATATGATATTAGCAGGGTTGACAAAACTCCAAATTAGTGATATTATAAGTACCAATACATATTCAAAACTATCCGCACTAACTAAATTAAACGACTACAAAAAAATATAGGAGATCAATGACTGACGCAAAGATTTATGTTATCAAACGAGGTGAACGAGGCAAAGAGTCATTAAATATTGAAAAAATCCATGAGATGATGGAGTATGCAGTCGAAGGTATAACAGGTGTATCATCATCACAAGTTGAGATGAAAAGTGGACTACAATTTTTCGATGGAATTAATACAGACGACATACAACAAATTCTAGTAAAGTCAGCAGCAGATTTAATTTCTTTAGAAACTCCTAACTATCAATACGTTGCGGCAAGATTACTTCTATACAGTTTAAGAAAACAAGTTATAGGAAGATTGTGGGACCACCCACACATTTATGACCATGCTAAGGCAGCTGTTAATAAAAAACTTTATGATCCTGATTTACTAGTGAGATATCAAAAGAAAGATTTTGATAGAATGGAAAATTGGGTTAACCACGAAAGAGATTATACTTTCACTTACGCTGGGTTAAGACAAGTAATTGACAAATATTTAGTACAAGATAGAGCAACTGGTCAGGTATTCGAAACACCACAGTTTATGTATATGATGATTGCTGCATCTATCTTTATGAACTATCCAAAAGAACATAGAATGACTTATGTTAAAAAATATTATGACGCAATTTCACAATTTAAAATTAATATTCCAACGCCTGTTATGGCAGGTGTACGTACTCCTCTCAAACAGTATGCAAGTTGTGTGTTGGTTGATATTGATGATACTTTACCTAGTATTTTTACTGGTGATATGGCTATTGGACGTTATGTTGCACAAAGGGCTGGTATTGGTATTAACGCTGGTAGAATACGAGGCATCAATGCGAGGATACGAGGAGGTGAAGTACAACACACCGGAGTTATTCCTTTCCTTAAAAAATTTGAGGCAACAGTTAAGTGCTGCACTCAAAACGGAGTACGAGGAGGTTCGGCAACAGTCCACTTCCCAATTTGGCACCAAGAGATAGAAGACATCATTGTACTTAAAAATAATAAAGGTTCAGAAGACAATAGAGTTAGAAAATTAGATTATTCAATTCAAATATCAAAACTATTTTATGAAAGATTTATACAAGAAGGTGAAATAACTTTATTCTCACCCCATGAAGTACCTGAACTCTATGAAGCTTGGGGATCACCTGAGTTTGATGATCTATACATAAAGGCAGAAAGAAAAACATCTATTAAGAAAAAGAAAATATCTGCACAAGGCTTATTTTTTGACATTTTAAAAGAAAGAGCTGAAACAGGTAGAATTTATATTATGAATATAGATCATTGTAACACTCACTCATCATTTAAAGATAGAATTTATATGTCAAATCTATGCCAAGAGATTACTCTACCAACAGATCCTTTACAACATATAGATGGTAAGGGTGAAATTGCTCTTTGTATTTTATCAGCAATCAATGTGGGTATTATAAATGAAAAAGAAGAATTAGAAGAATTGTGCGAGTTAACTGTTAGAGGATTAGATGAAATAATAGATCATCAACGGTATCCAGTACATGCAGCTGAAATATCTACAAAAGCAAGAAGAAGTTTAGGTATAGGTTATATCGGACTTGCTCACTATCTTGCTAAAAAAGGTTACTCATACGAACAAAAGATGGGTTGGAAAGAAGTAGATAAACTAACAGAAGCATTTCAATATTATCTATTAAAAGCTAGTAACACACTTGCTAAAGAAAAAGGTAAATGTGAATACTTCCATAGAACAAAATATTCAGATGGTATCTTACCAATAGACACTTACAAAAAAGAGGTAGACGAGGTTGTAACCAGAAATCTAACTTATGATTGGGAGAGTTTAAGGAAAGACATTAAAGAGCACGGACTCAGACATAGTACACTCTCTGCTCAAATGCCATCTGAATCCTCTAGTGTGGTTTCAAATGCTACTAACGGTATTGAACCACCTAGAGATTATTTAAGTATAAAAAAATCTAAAAAAGGTCCATTAAAACAAGTTGTACCAGAATATAAGAAGTTAAAAGAAGATTATACATTAATGTGGGATATGAAATCAAATGAAGGTTATATTAATGTAGTAGCAATAATGCAGAAGTATTTTGACCAAGCGATAAGTGGTAACTGGTCATACAATCCAGAACACTTTGAAGATAACCAAGTACCAATATCTCAAATGGCACAAGACCTACTAACCACGTATAGATTGGGTTGGAAAACTTCTTATTATCAAAATACATATGACGCTAAAAAAGATATTGACGAACCTGCACACCCAATAGGATTTGTAGATAACGTACCTGAAGATAAATCCAAAGATGCAGAGGGCGCCGATTGTGACGCCTGTGCAATTTAATAGAGTAATAAATAGAATAAAATGGCAAGAACAGTTTTTAATAAATCTAAAGACGTAAACTTTTTAAAGAATCCTATGTTCTTTGGAGAAGACTTAGGATTACAAAGATATGATAGTATGAAATATCCTATCTTTGATAAGTTAACTCAACAGCAACTAGGTTATTTTTGGAGACCAGAAGAAGTTTCTTTACAAAAAGATAGAAACGACTACCAAGAATTAACTAAACAACAAAAGAGTATATTTACATCAAATCTAAAATATCAAACTATGTTAGATAGCGTACAAGGTCGTGGCCCATGTCTAGCATTCTTACCATTTGTATCATTACCTGAACTAGAAGGTTGTATTGTAACATGGGATTTTATGGAAACAATTCACAGTAGAAGTTATACATACATTATTAAGAATTTATATTCAAATCCATCAGATGTTTTTGATACAGTTCTACAAGACGAGAAAATCGAAAAGAGAGCTAATTCAGTTACAAAAGCTTATGATGAGTTAATTGAAATTGGTTATAAGTATCATATAGACAAAACAAAGGTTGATGAGTATGAACTAAAGAAAAAATTATGGAAAGCTTTAATTACTGTTAATGTATTAGAAGGATTGAGATTTTATGTATCATTTGCATGTTCGTTTGCGTTTGGTGAACTAAAACTATTAGAGGGTTCAGCAAAGATTATATCCTTTATCGCTAGAGATGAAAGTCAACACTTGGCTATATCTCAAAAAATAATAAACAACTATAAAGACGTTGAAAAAGATAAAGTAATGGATAGAGTAATTAAAGACACAGAAAAAGAAGTGTATACCATATATGATGACGCTGTACAAGAAGAAAAACGATGGGCAACTTATCTATTCTCTCAAGGATCAATGATTGGATTGTCAGAAAAACTATTACATCAATTTGTAGAATACATGGCGAATAGAAGAATGAGAGCAATTGGATTAACTCCAACATACAATCAAAAAACAAATCCACTACCTTGGGTTGACCATTGGTTAAATAGTAGATCATCACAAAATGCCCCACAAGAAACAGAAATTGAAAGTTATGTTATTGGTGGAATTAAACAAGACGTTACAAAAGATCAATTTAAAAAGTTCAAATTATAATGGAAAAAGTACCAAAACTTTGCACTAACTGCACTACTAACTATACTATAATCTGGGATAAAGAGGAACAAGACCTTGAACCTTTAACTTGTCCATTTTGTGGATATGAAGTAGAGGAGGATTCTGATATTGACATACCTGAAGAAGCCGAAGACGATAGTTGGAATTGATTATAGTTTAAATAGTCCAGCTATTTGTATAACAGATAGTAGTTTTGAATTTGAAAAATGTAGTTTTCATTTCTTAACACGTAAGAAGAAACATATTTGTAACTTTGGTAATAACATATTTGGTTATGAGCATTTAGAATATAATACACCCATAGAGAGATTTTCTCAAATTTCAGATTGGGTCTTTTCAATAATCAATAAAGTTAGTAATCCAAAAGTTTTTATAGAAGGATACTCGTTTGGTTCTAAAGGTCAAGCAGTATTTCAAATTGCCGAGAATTGTGGTATCTTAAAATATAGACTACAATTAGCAGAGATTGAATATAATACTGTTGTACCTAGTGTTGTTAAGAAGTTTGCGACAAGTAAAGGTAATGCTGACAAACAACTTATGTATGATAGTTTCAAAGAATACACAAAAGTTGACTTGATGAAAAAGTTTGATATGGAGAAGTTAAACAATCCGGTAACAGATATCGTAGATAGTTACTATATTGCTAAAGTTGGTTATGAAAATAGTATTAATAACATCTAAATAACTCCGAAGAATCAATAGAACTAAAGTTTGTTCTATCTTTGTTCTTTCTAATCATCAAAAAACCTAGTAAAATAAGGGCAAATTAGACCTTGACTTTATGCTATATCCTGATATTATAATAGTATATGACAACAAAAAATACTATGAAAAACGAAGAACAAAATTTGAATTATAATAACACTAACAAAAAGGATAATACACTATGTCAAAAGTAAAACAATATATAGAAACATCAGTAGAGAACGCTGTTGATAAGATCGTTTTCAAAATGAAAGACGGTCAGATTGATCTAACAACTGCTGTCGCAGAAGTTAAGAAACTTGATAACCTAGAAATGGTAGGTATCACAGAAGACAATGTTGAAGAAGTATTACTTACAGAAAGTAAATCGTAATGAGTATTGAAAACAAGATTGACGCATTTAAAAAAATGATTGATGGTCCTTACCACTTTGGTAAATTTGATAAAGACATACTTACTTTATCTTTTCAAGGTATCGAAGATAGTCAAATCATCAAAAAACTAAAAATTAAATCTTCATATTTTAAACAAAGAAGAAAAACACTATTTAATAGATTTAAGAATGAATATTTAGAAAATGAAAAACAAAAAGAAATCAGAGAAATGAATAGTCTAGTTTGGGGAAAAGCAATATATGATGGGAGAGTAAAATAATGAGTAAAACTTTTAACGTTTGTTATTTAAGAGAATATAGAGACCCTGAGAACGAGGCTGAAACATTTAATCTATACGAAACTATATACAGAAATGTACCTATGAAGTATCTTAATAAATTTTCTAATAAAGATTTAAAAATGAAGATGTTAAAACATTGCGATTGGAACTATAAAGAGACTGCAAAGAATTTTGAAAATGTAACTAATATTGATATAGTTATGGAAAAAGAATATTACACTTCATTTGCAGATGTGTATGGTGATGTAATGAGTAAAGATGAGTATAAGACACAAAAATTACATATGTGGCACGACTATGGTCAGCAGTATGATAGATCAAGTTTAAGAAAAGACTTTAATTCTAAATTAACAAAGAGTAAAGTTTACTCTTATAACGGAAAGAAATGTCACTAATGGATTTAGAACACGGACTTTTGCTAGGATTTATAGGTTGTACGGTAACAATAGTAGGTTTTACTATTGCTTATATGATTGCAATGTATAACCATAAAAAACAAAATAAAAAAGAAGAAACTAACCCTTTAAAAGATTATTTAAAAAGTATGCAAGTAGGTTGGAAAGGTGATGATTGCGAATGAAGTATAACGAAGAAAAAATTATAAAAGAAATAGGCGATTATATTCAATCAACTTATGGTCAACATTATAGTACAACCGAAGACGGTTTTCAAGTACAAGATATGTTAAGACAATTAAATATTGATAAAGATTTCTGCCAAGCAAATGCAATTAAATATTTGTGCAGATATGGTAAGAAAGATGGTAAGAATAGAAAAGATTTATTAAAAGCTGTTCATTATGTAATTTTATTAATGAGTAGTGAAGATAAAGCAGCAAAAGAAAAAGAACTAATAGAAATTGAGGAAAGAAATGGATTCTAAATTGAACAATAAAGTAGATATACTTAAATATGGCGATCTGGATTTACCGGTAACTGATTGTAAAGTTTGTTTTACCAATAAATTTGGAAAAAAATATAATGTTGAATTAACACGTTTAATCCAAGTATTTAATAATAACATATGGGAGAATAGTAAAAGTGTCAAATAAAGATAATAACAAATTACAAGAAGCATTTGATGATCTGTATAAGCATACACTTATGTTGGGTTTACAATATAATTGGGAAGTAATTGCTGCTACATTAATTACAATAGGATTAAGATTGTATAAAACAGTACTAAATGATGAGGACTATGAGTCTATGATGAAAACAATAATTAAAAGTATACCAAAAATAGAAAAATTTGAAGATACAACATTACATTAACAAAAAGGATAACTATGATAATAAGACTAGTATTTGAACCCGAGAAAAATGTAAACGTGAACCATGATAAAATGTTTGAATTTTATTCTCAAAACTATCTAAGCGATTTTGATACTGTTTGGGGTGGTAGTATTATGATAGATAACTTTTCTAAAAAACATTATAAACAAGAACCATGCTATCAAAGATACGTTCCAAGTGTTAGAGGTACACAAGAACTTTTTGATAAAATTGTAAAATATATTAAATCGAATCCACTGGCTGGATATACTACACACATATATTCAAATCCAGAAGGTGGTAACGAGGTAGAATTAGAACTAATACAAAAGAGAGGACAATAATGTTGATATACGGAAGAACACCAGATGACTATAAAACATTGATTAAATCAAAGAAAAAATTAATACTCTTAGCCCTCGTATTATTGATATTATATGGGGTATCTACTATTGAATCAAGGGTGAAATGCTCGCTCAGCGATCTCTCAGCGGTGGAAAAGATAGTAAAATAAGGGGTTTTTAAGGGGTTGACTTTTATATCAACTCCTGATACAATTAAGACAAGATTAACAACTAACAAAGGACAATAATATATGATGTACACAAAAGAACTAATATTTAACGAGTTTAAAGAAGTGACTAAAAAAGATCAAAGTAAGAAGAAAGAGACCTATACCCACCGTATCGCTTATCTTTCCGCTTTAAAAGAAGATATGATTAAAGTACCTAAACACTTTAGTAATATTTCAATTAAACCAAAACAACTACAAAATTTGATTGATGACTGGTCCGCTCCAAATCCACGTGACGCAACGTATATGAGAGTTTTCGGTATGACATACGCTGAGAAAAAAGCAGAAGAAGAAGCTGAGTATTATGACTTGACTAAAAAAGAAAAAGTATATACTCAGAAAAAAGTAGATAAAGAAAAAACAATCCAATAAACTAAAGAGAGAAATATGAAAACATTAATGTTAATGACAATACTAGTAATTATGACAGCCACAATGGTGAAGTCCGAAGAAACAATAGATGTTAAAGCAAAAAACTTTATTGTTAAAGAATGGACAGATACTAAAGAGTATCAAAAAAAACAATGGCAAAACGGTAAAGATCAAACTTCTAAAACGTGGATTAAAATTAAATCATTTTTTAGTGGAGAACAAGATGCCTAATTCATACACGGTAACAAACTTGAAGACTAGAAAAAAAGAAATAGAAGAAGAACTTCAGTTTAAAAAACCAATTGTGAAATTAGAAGATGAACTTTATGAAATCAACGATACTTTAAAAAAATTAGGAATACAGAATGAGAATACTACTACTATTAGTAATTAGTTTATTGATAACTAATTGCGCAGCCAACAGATCCCAGGTAGGCGCCACGTTAGGTGCAACTACTACTACAGGTTCCTGTGTTGCTTTAGGTGTTGAAAATCCCTATGCGATTGCTGCTTGTGCTGTATCAGGTGCATTTATAGGTGCAGAGATTATGTATAAATCAGATTATGATGTACACAATGCAGTATTCGTAGATCATTTAAACACAGGTACTAGTACATCATCTTATACAAATTGGTATAATTCGAAGACAGGTAATAGTGGTATTATTAAAACTACTAGCTCATATTTGAAAGGACCAATTAAGTGTAAAGATTATAGTGCAACAGTAGATATTACAAATAACTGGCCATTGGTCGGTGTTGGTGGAATTAATAGAAATACTATATTTGGAGTTGCGTGTCAAATGCCAGATGGTAGATGGGTGGAACATAAATGAAAAAAATAATTATAGTAATAGGTGTACTTCTTTTAATATCATTTGGTATTGAAAAACTATATTCGGCAGAAGTTGAAGGAGTAACAGACGACTTATCAGGAAAAACTTCTAAAGTAATCGCTGTGATTGAGGGTGATACCATTATTCTCAGTGATGGAACTAGAATACAAGAATCAGAATTTAATTCTACACTTGATAAAGCTGAAAAGATACTAGACAAATTAGAGAAGATTGAAATTGCCAAAGGTAAAGTGTATTATGACAAAATTGATATAATCGAACCAAGTAAAGTTAATGACCAATACTGTTTTATAAAAGTAGTTATAACACAAAAAGGGGATAGTTTGATTAAGGAAGAAGTCATGGAGTGTGCTGACGGTCGTAAAAGATTTGATGGACCAAGTTATTGGGAACTATTTGCTCAATTTTATTATAGAGATATAAGTGCTCCAGAATATTGTCGACAGTATAGTCGACCTAAACACGTTTTTAAAGCATTCGGAAAGACTTGTTTACAAACTAATGGCGAATGGGAGGTACAATAATGATAAGAAACGTAATAATACTTGTTTTATTGTCAGTAATAGTGTTTGATATAACAGGGGCAGAGTTTTTAGATTATATCAGTTTAGCACTTGACAAAGCGCAAGATTTAGTATATAATGTAAAAAGTGAGGTTAATTAAATTATGAATAAGATGATGAAAATGACGATGGTTGTAGTAACAGGCCTATTAGTGGCTAACTGTTCTTCAACTTATAAGATGAAGACGGAGCAAGGTAAATTGTTAGATCACGTACCGAAGTGGTATGTTGCTGACTTTTCAGAAAGTAAAGCGTGTGATACACCAATGTTTGGTACTGACAAAGATAAAATGTGTATCTTTGGTGTAGGTACAGCAGTATCTCCAGACTTAAATTTAGCAATAGAAAAAGGCATGATGATTGCCAAGGCTGAATTGGCTGATATAATTAAAGGCGAAATGAATAAATCGTCTAAACAATTTATCACCGAATTAGGTAAAACTAATCAAAAAACTACTGTGTCTGAGGTTGAGTTGACAATTATCAACATGATTAAAGAAACACCAGTAAGAGGTTATGAAATCTTTGCTAAAGATATCGCAATAACAAAAGAAGGTTATTACAGAGCGTGGATTGGTTTAAGATTACCAATGGGTGAATATAATAAAATGTATAACTTTACAATTGCTGAAGCAGTTGATGCATATAATGTTAAAGAAAAAGCAAACATTGCTTATGAAAACTTAATAGGTAAAAATGATGGAAATAGTACTATACAGTAAATTAAACTGTCAATTTTGTAATAAGGCCAAACATATGATTAAATCACTTGGCCTTAAATACACAGAAAAAAAGATGGAAGATTTTGAATCACCACAGGCGATGTTAGAAGACATAGGTAAACCTGTAAGAACTATGCCACAAATTAAAATTGATGATAAATTAATTGGTGGTTATAATCAATTAATAGAATATTTTATGGTAAAAGGTAGAGTAAACTTTAAAGGTGAAATTATTAGTGAGTAAAGATAACGGGAATGTTATAATGTTTCCTACAAATAAAATTGTAAGAAAGACTAAAATTAGTCCTCCAAAAGACGAGAAGTTGTTAAAAAAATTGAAAGATCAACAAACAAAACAATTTGTAGAAACTTCAGTTGATGATATTAGTATGGGATTATTAAGACAGTTTTATGATATGGCTATTAAAACAGGTAATCATAACTTTACAAAAGACTTTGCTTTGTTAGTTGATGTTATGAGAGGGTTAATATATAGAGATTTTGGTATTAAACACCCAGCTCAAATGTTATCGGATAAGTTAGTAGAGTTAAAAGTTACTAAAGATGCCACACAATCAGCAAGAATTGATTATATGAAAATATTAGAAGCAAAACATAAGGTCCATAATCCTTTAAGTAAAGAACTTAAAGAAGAATTAAAAGAGTTCAAAGATCAAGCTGACAGCTTGTTTGAAGGAGACGACATAAATGATTAAACAAAATTCCCAAGGAATCGCCTTTGCAGGTTGTAAAATAGTTTTATTAACACAAATAAACAAAGGAAATATATAATATGTTTAAAACATTAAAAAACCTATTTGGTAAAGATGAGTTAGTGAAAGTAGAAGTAGCTAAAAGAACTGTAGTGGAAACTAGAGGCAGAAAATCTTTGTCAAAAAAACAAAAACTGTTAAACCTTTTATTAAAAGGTAACAATGTTGCTTGGACATCTATTCAAAAACAATTTGATTTAGAGTCTCCAAGATCAATGATTGACACTTTAAGAGCTGAAGGTCATATGATTTATGGCAATAGAGTAAGTGGTAAAAAATTCTACAGAATGGGAACTCCAACAAGAGCTATCATTGCTGCTGGTATTCAAGCGTTATACGGAACTAAATTCAAGTATGACAACCACACGGTTTCTGTAAAGAAATCTGATCTTATTGCACTTGACGCATAAACAATCTATCGAGGTGGGGGGTTTATCTCCCCATCTTGGCTTTTCCAAATGACATTTACAGATGGATTATTACTTGGTATTATTGGTTTGTTAGTCACAGTAACACTTGCTATGATTGCACTCATACTAGGTTCAAACCACATTAAAAGTATTGAAACGGAAAAACAAGAAGAAATTAGAAAAAAAAAATTTACCATATGATTTTAAAAAATGATTGATAAACTAATAATAGATCAAATAGAACAACAAACTGTAGACAACAATGTTGCTGTTTTGTTATCTGGCGGTGTAGATAGTTTATCTGTTGCTTTTGCTGCTCATAGAATGGGTAAAAAGATAACTGCATATACATTTCATTTACAAGATCAGCCCTCATATGACGCTACAAAGGCCGCTGAAGTGGCAAAACTAATGGGTTGGGACTATAATATCATAGTAGTACCTACAAACAATTTACAAAAAGATTTTCAAAGATTAGTAAAAGAAGTAAGATGTAAAAAGAAAACACATTTTGAATGCTGTTTTCCTTTTCTATACGTCTATCCAGAAATACAAGAACAGGTAGTATTAAGTGGTTGGGCAGCTGATGGTTATTATGGTATATCTAAAAAGGCCATGATACATTATGGTCCAGGTAAATCAAAAGAAAAATTTGATGAGTTTAGAGATAATTACTTTGATATAAACAATCAAGCAGGGTATCTATGGCATGAATTGATTGCTAGAAACAATAAGAAACAACTTATTACACCATATCTATCATTAACTGTCAAGGATTTCTTTTATAATATGACATGGGAAGAAGTAAACAAACCATTTCAAAAACATCATGTAGTTACAGCATTTGAAGAATTTAAAAAATTTAAATTTAAGAAACATATCAATTTACAGTTAGGCGCTGGTGTGGACAAATTATTTGAAACCCTAATTGATGATAAATTTATTAATTTTAAATTTAGAAAACGAGTAATGGACATATGTAGAGATTGGTCTAAAATGTCAGACTCGATAGGAACTTTGGATAACTAATGCCAGGAATATACATAACACAACCAATGAGAGAAATGAATAACATAATCAAGGTTGGAACCGTGACAGATAGAGATTCAGCTGATGGTAGATTACAGAGTTTATGGGACAAACATTATTATCCTTTAAGTATCAAAGACATTAGAAAACAAAAAGTAATTCCAGTAAAAAAAGGTCATCCATCATATAAAATCTTAAATAAAAAATGTAGAGATTTTGAAAAAATGGTTAAAAACTTTTTTGTAGATAAGAAGGTTAAAGTAATGAATGATGCTCATTTAAGAATTGTAAACATGAACAATGAAACAGTAGGTCACTATGATAGAACAATCTTAAACAATGGTGGTTCTGATTTTTTATTACTAAATGAAAAAGAACTTAAAAAGTTAGATATATTATTTGACCATACAGCAGGGGAGTTAGAAAAATACTTATGATATTAGTAGATTTAAACCAAGTATTAATTTCAAACTTAATGGCTCAAACACGAGGCATGGTAGATGAACTACCTGATAAATCTATGCTTAGACATATGGTACTAAACTCATTACGAGGATACAATCTAAAGTTTAAACACGAGTATGGTACGATCATACTATGTGCTGACGGCGCTAATCCTTGGCGTAGAGGTATATTCCCTAACTATAAACACTCCAGACGAAAAGGTAGAGAAGAAGATACAAAAGATTGGTCAAGCCTGTTTAAAATGATTGGAGAGATCAGAGAAGAACTTGCTCAAAACTTCCCATACATAACTTTACACATAGACGGTGTAGAAGCTGACGATATAATCGCTGTACTTGTCAAAGAAAATTATACTAAAGAAAAAATAATGATTGTTTCTGGTGATAAAGATTTTATACAACTACACAAATATGAAGGTGTAAAACAATATGCGCCTATACAAAAAAAGTTTGTAGAAGACCCGGATCCAGTTAAATTCTTACATGAGCAGATTATTAAGGGTGATAGATCAGATGGTGTACCAAACATATTAAGTGCTGATAACGTATTCTTAATAAAAGAAAAACAAAGACCCATAAATAAGAAAAGACTAGCGGAATGGGCAGACATTGAGAACATACCACTAGGTTCAGAAACTAAAAAGTATTATGAACGAAATAAGAAACTAATAGACTTGGGTGAAATTCCAGGTCATATATATAGTGATATAAAAACTAAATATGATAACTATAAAGTAAATAATAGGACGCTGTTATTAACGTACTTTATAGAAAACAAACTAAAGACATTAATTGAAAATATAAATGACTTTTAATAACATGCATGGAGAAATATAATGGCTGAAATAAAACAAAATCCACATCTCATTTCTAAAAGAGCTATGGAAAATATGAGTTCAACTAGAGGTTCACAACAACTTTTAGTAAGTGAAATCTTTTTAAAGATAAATAACGCAAAAGATAAACCAAAGAAGATAGAAATTTTGAAGCAGTACAATACCGCTGCAATAAAACAACTATTGAAAGGTTGCTTTGATCCTAACATAGAATGGGATTTACCAGAAGGAACACCACCCTTTATTGAAAATGAGGCGCCAGAAGGAACAGAACACTCTATTTTAATGAACGAGTATAAAAGATTATGGCGTTTTGTTAAAGGAGCTGATACTTCAACTAATAAACTACAAAAAGAAACTATGTTTATTCAGATGTTAGAAGGCTTATCTTCACAAGAAGCAAAGGTTTTAATAGATGTTAAGAACAAATGTTTAAATAAAACTTACAAAGGGTTGACTGCAGATATGGTTAAAGAAGCCTTTGGTTGGAATGAACAATTTATCACTCCAACAGTTATAGAAACTGCCGGAATATAACGAATCGAACTAAAACAAGGGGTGTGACATTCTGTTCACCCTTTGTTCCCTCCAAAATCATTGAGTTTTCTACGATTTTAACGCAAAATACTTGTTGACTTTCAGTCTATTATGGTGTATTATATAAATATGAAAGAGAGGATATTATGAATAAGTTTTTGATAACACTAACAATAGTTTTAGCTACATTATGGATTGGTCTAACAAGTTTTATGAACTCTGTTATGGCTGACGAGTACAACGAGGCTGTAATTGGTCATGTTATACAATCTAAGGTAAATGGTATCAATGTTGATACTAGTAAACTATTAGAATATGAAATGCAGAAGTTGGCACATACATTTGCCATTGAATCGCTTACCTTACTACAAGCGTATTTACCTGCAATCTTGGATGCTATATCCACCGATTTGAGATTACAAGCTGACTTACAATACAAATGTAAATTACTTGAAGATACTGATATAAAAGACGATTGTAAATAATATTATATTATATGTTAATAAACTCAATAAAGGAAACATTAATTACAATGAGCGATAGAATAAAAGTTAAAAAAATCTTAAAGAGGGAATTGTTAACAAGAAAAAAATATAAAACAACTTATAAAGATATTAAATATTATTTCAACCTAATCAACAAGGCTGTATTTAAAAATGTATTGTCACCTTTTAATGATATTCAAATTAAGACTATTAGAGACCCTAAAATTAAATGTATGGGTCAAGTAGTAGTTTGGGAATGGAAGAGAAAAGGAACTAGAGTCTTCTATTTAGAAATGCTACCAGAATATTATAATAAAAAAGAATTTGTGGACACTTTAGGACATGAAATGGTGCATCTATATCAAATGGCTAATGTAGGTAATACTGGTAGTCACAATAAATTATTTTATAGTTTCCGACCAAAGTTAAATGCAATTGGCCTTGAGTTATAACTGAAAGATATATTATGAATGAAGTGAGAAAAAAAAGTAAAGAGTTAGACCCCTATCTTAAAGGTCGTATAGGTGAAGCAAGAATAATACTTGAAGAACTTAGCAAACCATCTAATTTACCGGGTACATCAAAAATTTATTATACAGGTAATTTTAGAAAAGATGTATTAGATAATTACACAGAAATACAATCAGAAAAAATATTTGAATCAATGTTAAAATATAGAAATATACTTGATCTATTCCAATCTAAACTACCATCGTTTACAGATGAAGATGGTGTGGAATGGACTGGTTACGAATATATTGCAAGGGTTAGATAGTGAAAAAAATCAATTGGGACAAAGTGCTAGACAAATCGTGGAAGTGGACGAAGATCATTTTTGCAGTTGGTATTCTTTGTGTTTCAGCATACTGGTACGGTACATTTAAACCTAACAAATGGTCAACTGCTACTGTAACTGCTCAACTAGAACAGTTTTACCTAGAAAAAATTAAAGATTTAGATTTAAGAGAACCTGAATTTACTTATAATAATGATATACAATTCGTAAGAGCAATGCACAAGTGCATAGACTATATTAACTTCACAACACCTAAAGATAAGAGAGTACCTTATGAAATGGTTATAGGTCAGGCAGCGTTAGAGTCTGGTTGGGGTAAGAGTAGATTTGCAACTAAAGGTAACAACCTATTTGGTATTAGAACCTTTACTGAAACAACGCCACACTTACTACTAGTAGGTGTAGAGAAATGGCCAGGTTGGGGTGTAAGAAAGTTTAGTAGTAAATGTGATAGTGTAAAAGAATATTTTAGATTACTAAATGAACACCGTGCTTACAAAAGTTTTAGAGATAAAAGACAAGTAATGCTAGAGAATAACAAACAACTAGATTCAATTGTATTAATCAAAACTTTAGATAAGTTTTCAACTACTAAAGATTATGACCAAAGAGTTATACTAATAATTAAAAAGATCAGAAAACTGGAAACTAAATAGTAGAGTATGTTTTTATTTTTAATAACACTCATATCTGCACTTTCTATATCAATTATTGCCGCAGGATATTCCATTATAGGTCTAGCAACATTGTTTGCTGGTGCAACTATGCCTATCATTGCTATGGGTTCAGCACTAGAAGTTGGTAAACTTGTAGCGGCCAGTTGGTTATATCATAATTGGAGAGAAGACGTACCTAAACTATTAAAGACTTATCTATTCATAGCAATCATTATTTTAATCTTCATCACATCAATGGGTATCTTTGGTTTCCTATCAAAGGCACACCTAGATCAAGTTAAACCTACTTCAAGTAATAACATTAAGATTTCACTATTAAACAGTCAGATTTCACAACAACAAAAGACTATTGATCGGTCACAAAAAACTTTAGATCAATTAGATAAAGCATTAGATGTTTATATTGAGAAAGAATTTGTAACAAGAGGATTAAAAGAACGTAAGAAGCAAGAAGAAGAAAGAAACTTATTAAACACAGCAATTAATAATGCTAGTGACGAGATTAGTAGATTGACCAATGAGAAAGCTGATTTAAATTTACAACAAGATAAACTAGATGCTGAAGTAGGACCAATCAAATATGTTGCTGAACTCATTTATGGTGAGAATGCAGAGGATAATTTTGACAAAGCAGTACGAATGGTTATATTGGTATTGATATTTGTATTTGACCCACTTGCAGTACTTCTATTGATCGCCGCTAATATATCATTAAGACAGTGGAGAGATAAAAAACAACATACTCAAAGAAAGCAAAAAGAATGGCTAGTGGGTAAAGTAAACAAACAACACGCAAAATTATTAAAACTAGGTAGAAAACAACGAAATTATAAGAAATTAATGGCTAAAATGGGGGACTTCAAAGGTATGTCTCCTGACGAAATCAAAGTAAAATTAGACCAAATTTACGATTGGAATGATAAAAAATAAAGGTTGACAAATGCATAAAAATGTGTTATATTAGTACTATATTATGAATATTTTTTATTTAGATAAAGACCCTGTAATTGCTGCTCAAATGTGTTGTGATAAACACGTAGTCAAAATGATTATCGAGTCTGCTCAAATGTTATCCACTGCTCATAGAATATTAGATGGTACACAGTACCTAGATAAAACTGCTAATGGTAGAAATATCAAAAGATGGCGTCTACAGAATAAAACAAACGAAAACATTATCTATAAAGCTTCACACGTAAACCACCCAAGTACAGTATGGGTTATGCAATCTGCTTATAACTATATGTGGTTATACAATCATATGCTTGAATTAAATGAAGAATTTAAAAGAAGATATAATCATACAGAAAATCATATGACTATTAGAAAATTAAAAACTATATTACATAGACCACCAATGAATATATCATTAAGTAAATTACTAACAGACCCAACTCCAGCAATGCCAGATGAATGTAAAATACCGGGTGATGTTGTGGGTTCATATAGAAAATATTATGTAGAGAAAAAACAACAATTGGCCACTTGGAAATCTCCTGGTGTAATGCCAGATTGGTTTAAAGAAGCAATATCAAATGAAATCTAAAAAGAAACCAAATCCTATTGCCAAAGAAGTTAGAACTCCAAAGTTTAGACAAAAGATAGTTAAAGCTAAAAAAGGTAAAGGAAGTTATGATAGGAATACTGAAAATCTTGCACCTGCTGGTTGGCCTAAATGGTTTGGTAGTGGTTCTTAACTATGAAAACACTTATGGTTTCTAACGAGTATGGTACAGATGACAAAGGTACCATAATCTATATAGATCGTATCTATACAAATTTACATAAAGACCTTGAACTAATTAACAAGGATGGCACAGAGTACAGTGGACGGATAGATAAACGTACAATCAAGTTAGATGATGGTACACTAGGTCATGTTATGGTGACTACAGATGATAGATGGTTTGATAGATGTGGTATGCCAATTGATAAACCAATCAATTTAGTTACACATAAATAACATTATGAAACTAATGATGCTAGTAATGTTAATACTATTAAATGGGTGTATTGGTGAAACTTTATTTTCTATTGGACCTATTAAAATAAAACCTGGTGATATTATTTCAGCACCATCGAAGATAAATAAAGTGATAACAAAGGAGAAAGATAATGAGTGATGATAAACAAAAAGCACTAGACGGAGAAATGGGTAAACCTAATCACGAAAAAGACCACGACCACGACAGGTCTTATGAAAATGAGGTAACACCAAGTCCTATGGTTCAAATATCATTAAAAGAATATGATAAGTTAAAAGAGAAACAACACTATATTACTGATAAGAGTATTATTGATATTATAGATAACATAGAAAGACTTACAAGAGCATTAAGAAAACATATTGTAAGAACAGAAATAGAATAAGGAGAAAAAATGGACAAATATATATACAAAATTTTGATATTTTAAATTGTGGACATGTTTTGTGTCAAAATTGTATCAATGATTATTTCGAAAAAGAAAGAAAATGTCCTTTTAGATGTAAAAAATTATCAAGTCATACATTTGGTAATAAGGAAAATAGTTGGTTAACAGTAAAACAAGGAATGAAAAAATGGGAACCTCATTGGAACAGAATTTGTAGAAATCCATCATCCTTAATTAGAGGAAAAAATACAATCGGTTTGTTCAATTGTATTCTCAATAAT
>ENA-OREN01000233-OREN01000233.1-marine-metagenome-genome-assembly--contig:-NODE-233-length-84163-cov-5.842649_pt1 | contig 84163 bp, 71 predicted proteins | sample MGYA00248624_ERZ508555 | MGnify/ENA primary metagenome ERZ508555 (study PRJEB26222, sample SAMN06267773) | marine metagenome | isolation source: Saanich Inlet, British Columbia, Canada | place...
AATTCTAAACCATTAGTTGTACTATTATACCTAAATTGTCCTGTTTCACCTGTTGGACGTTGTGCAGTTGTTCCTACTGGAATAATCATGGCACCTGTGCCTGTAATATCAAGTATGGCGTTTGCACTAGGTGCTCCACCAATACCAACATTGTTAGCAGAACCGTCTACCATAAACATAGTAGCGTTATCATTGGATTCAATAACAACGTCTACGTTAGCACTGTCTTCGTTGATACGGATTCCACCTGCACTATTAATAGCAAGTATACCAGTTGCGTTGGCAATAGTTGTATCTGTAGCATTGTGTCCGATAGTAAAGTCTGTACCAGCACCAATTTCAAGTTGCTTATTATCTGCTAAGATTCTAAGGTCATCAGCAGTGTTAATAAACCCACCTGCAAAGATGTTTTCTGCAACACCTAAGCCACCGTCAAATACGCCAGAACCAGTTGTTACACTAGTTGAAGTCGTAGTTGCATCGCCGTGAATTTGTCCAGTAGCAGTAATTGTGCCACCTGCATAAATGTTTTCAGCAACACCAACACCACCAGCAACTTGAACAGCACCACTTGTAGCACTTGTTGTAGTTGTAGTGTTGTTAAAGTCCATGACACCAGTTGTTACTAATCCAACAGCAACAACGTTACCGTCTACGTCAACTGTAAAGTCGTCATTGGTGTTAATTCCACCATCTAAACTAGCAAGTCCATCAACTGTTAATGCACCATCAAAGTTACCAACACCAGCTACTGTAGCACTAAACACAGTACTATCACCACCACCAACAGTAAACGTTGTACCGTCGAATGTGAAGTTAGCATCGTCTTCTAGTGCGCCTGATGTACCAGCAATCACAATACGGTTGTCAGTTAGATCACTAACAATAGCACTTCCTAGTGTAGTTTCTCCGGTTGCGCCGAGATTACGGAAACTAGCAATGTCTTTGTTTGCATCAACTACGACAGCCTTGCTTGCTGCTACTGTACCTGCCGTAACACCATCAATTGTCTCTAGTTCTGCTTCGTTAATAACTGCACTACCAATAGTAAACCCTGTTCCAGTAACAACACCAGTCGATGTCACTGCTCCACAGCCAACAGTACCAATACCTGTAATATCTTTAAAACCGCCAAGTACAACTGCTTTACTTGCTGCGGCCGTGCCAGCAGTAATGCCGTCAATTGTCTCTAGTTCTGCTTCGTTAATAACTGCACTACCAATAGTAAAGCCAGTTGCTGTAACAACACCACTGGATGTAATAGCGGCTGCTGCAAATGGAGCATCTGTTACACTAATGTTACCTGTTGCACTTGCTACGGCTGTGGTTGTACCAACTTGGAACCCGTCTGCACTTTCATCCCACATAAAGATAGCGTTATCACCAGTGGAACCACGTTCCATGATAATTCCCATATCGTTTGCATTTGAACCTGCACCTGTGTTGAGTTCGATAAGTGTATCTTCAACAACTGTATTTGTAGATGAAAGTGTAGTTGTAGTACCGTTAACAACTAAGTTACCAGTAACTGTAAGTACACCGCCAACTGTAACATCATCTGGTAAACCAATTGTAATAGTATTGTTAGTAACTGCGGTGTTAACTTCGTTACTTGTGCCAGAAAATGTTAATGTATCTGTACCAACTGTTACAGTGTCGTTTGACCCTGTATCAGCGGCAATTGTTAAACTTGAACCTGAACTAACTTGACTATCAACATATGCTTTTGTAGCACTGTCTTGTGCCGAGGTTGGATCTGCAACAGCTTGTACTCTGTTTGCACCCATGTTAATTGTTTGTGAACCTGCAACAGTGAAACCACCGTCAAAGTCTGCACTTGGGGTAAATGTTGCTGTACCTGTGACTGTAACTGCATCGCCGGAAGCGTTGCCTAATGTTACTGCACCGTCAAGTGTAGTAGCACCAACAACGTCAAGGTCAATACCAACCCAAAGGTCTTTAGCAATACCAACACCACCTGCTATTTGAACAGCACCAGTTGTGGCACTTGTTGCTTCTGTAGTGTTGTTAAAGTCCATAACACCAGTTGTTACTAATCCAACAGCAACAACGTTACCGTCTGTGTCAACTGTAAAGTCGTCATTTGTATTAAGGCCGCCATCAGCACTTAGTAATCCATCAACGGTTAATGCACCGTCAAAATTACCAACACCAGCAACAGTTGCACTGAATACTGAAATATCACCACCACCAACGGTAAATGTAGTACCGTCGAATGTAAAGTTGGCATCATCTTCAAGAATACCACTTGTACCAGCAATCACAACACGGTTGTCAGTTAAGTCACTAAGTGTAATACCTGCTGCACTAACGTCATTAAGGCCAGCAATATCTTTGCTACCATCAAGTATAACTGCTTTACTAGCTGCTGCTGTACCTGCGGTTATACCATCAACAAGATTTAGTTCAGCAGCTGTTGATGTAATGCTTGAACCACCAATTTGTAGTGTAGTTGCATTAACTTCACCGCTTGAGCCGTAAATTACTGCCTTGCTGTTAACAATTGTACCAGCACCTGAACCATCAATTAAGTTCAATTCTGCAGTAGTAGATGTCATTGCGGTCGTGCCATCATTAAGAGTGGCAAAAGTAAGTGTACCTAATTGTAAGTTTTGGTAAGCACCTAAGGTGACGTTACCTGCTGTGTCGCCGTCTTCTGATCCGACGTTGTTTAAAATAAATTGGTCAGCTGACTCGTCCCATAAAAATGCAACGTTGTCGCTTGAACCGCGGTCGATAAGGATACCTGCATCCTCACTTGGTGAACCAGAAGTACCTTGGGCTAATGAGATTATGGCATCATCAACCCTGGTGTTCGTAGTCGCAACAGCAACGGTTGTTCCGCTAACTGTTAAATTGCCAGAGATTGTTAAGTCACTACCATATGTGATCGAATCAGCTAATTTTGCTGCTGTGATCGCATCATCTGCAATTTTTCCTGTAGTAACAGCAGAATCAGTTATCTGATCTGTTTTAATTCTCGTAATAGCCATCTTATGCTCCTCCTAAGACACGTATCAGTAGTTAAATTTATTTATATAGTCTGTTTATTTCTAATTCAACCCATATATTTAAACTTCTTCAATAAACGTTTCTCCAGTAAGTTCCTCTAGTTTTCTAATCATACGCTCCATATTAACACGCATAACTTTTCCTGTGTTAACATTACGAGAATAGTATTCCCATTCACCAGTATTATTATGTGGTGAAATTTTAGTAACGTTACCCGCGCCATCCATAACATGTACTTCTGCATTAGTGTCTAGTTTGCTAAACACATAACCGCTACTTGTATCTGCTGTTGGATTACCACTTTGCATTGGTAAACGTATTCCGCCTTGTACAACTAAATTACCTGTGCCTGCAGGAATAAGTACAATGTCAGAGTTAGTATTAACACTAGAAATATTATTGTCTGCAAAATTTAAGTTATCAATAGTGACATGGTTAGTAGTAGTTGCTGAAGCATCAGTAATCTGTTGGAAAGTTCTGCCGTCTACATATGTTTTATTTGTTGCATCTGTTCCAGATGCCGGAGCTGCTAATTGAGTAATCTTCTTATTAGATACACTAACGTCCCCAGCACTCGCTAAAATTAGATCACCACTAGATGTACTGATAGTTGCGGTATCTATTCCTACTCGGTCAACTGTTACCTGACTAAACGAACCTGCAGCTTGTGCCGCGGCTCCAATAGTTGTTCCATCAATAGCGCCGCCGTTAATATCAACAGTAGTAAACGTGCTTGTGCCGGACGATCCAATATTACCTGTTACGTTTCCTACTAGGTTACCAGTAACATTTCCTGTCATTGTATTGCCGTTTAAAGTAAGGTTACTTCTAATATCAACAATACCAGTGCCAATTGGATCTAACTCAATGTTAGCATTAGTAGCGTTAGTACTAATTTTATTACCAGAAATACTAATAGTATCCATAACAGTTGCACCAACGCTTAACGTTGTTACATCAATGGTATTAAAGTATCCTGTTGCCCAGCGTAAACTGTCACTGCCTATATTATATGTAGTATTTGCATTTGGAACAAGACTACTGTCAATTCTACCAGTAATAGTAACAGTATCAGCACTGGTGTCTCCTAAATCAACACTTCCGTTAGCAATTAAGTTTCCTGAAAGAGTAGTAGTTCCTGTAATAGCGGCTGTTCCTGATGCTGTAAAACTAGCTAGTGTGCTGGTTCCTGTGACACCCAGTGTACTTGATAATGTTGTTGCGCCAGTAACATCTAAGGTACTACCTACCGTTAATGTACTTGCAAGACTAGTTCCGCCTGTTACACCTAGGTTACCGCCAATAGTTACGGCTCCTGTTATATCTGCATTTTCATTAAACAATGCATCAGCTTGTATGTCTACTTTGCCAACACCATTTGGATTAATAATTATGTTTGTGTTGGTTTCATCTGTAGTAATAGTGCTTCCGCTAAACCTAATATTACTAAGATCAGTTCCGCCAACTTCGTTATATAATTCAGTAAAGTTATCGTTTACTTTTGTAAATGCTGTTCTTAGTAAATCACCAGTACCATCATCTTGATTAGAACCAACATTAATTGTTTGTTTTGACATTGGTTACTCCTTAAGAAACCGCATAGTATGGTATTACGTAATCTGTTCCGGAAACTGCTATCTTAATATACCCTGTTGGTTGTCCGGGTAATGCGGCAGCACTGCCTGCTGATCCTACAGTTGCTTGTGTTGGTACAGCAAAGTTAACTGTTCCAGTTCCGCTTGGATCCATGTCAATGTTTTCGTTTGTTTGTAGTGTAGAAATTCTGTTATCATTAAGACTTAATTGCCCGCCTACTTGCACTGTGCCAGTTACTGTCATAGTAGAACCATCAAATGTTAAGTTACTACTATCTTCTAACGCCCCGCTTGTTCCAGCTATTACTACTCTGTTGTCTGTAAGATCGCTTACTTTTGCGCTGGCAACAGTCAAGTCTGTTCCATTAAATAATAAGTTACTAGAAAATGTTATATCACCGTCAGCGTCTGCATATGGTACAGCATTATCTGTATGATCTGTGAACCTAAGTTGACTTGCGGTAGCTAACACAATACGACCAGTTCCGTTTGGATCTAGCGTAATGTCGCCGTTGCTATTTTCACTAATAATACTGTTGCCACTTATTGCAACATTGTTGCCTGTGCCAGCACCACTTACTGCATAAAGTTCAGTAAAGTTATCGTTAATTTTATCGAATGCTGTTCTTAATGGATCGCCAGTGCCATCATTAGCAGCTGCTCCAAGGTTAATACTTTGCTTTGCCATTTTTCTAGAAACCTCCTACAGGTGTTATATTGTATTTATTTACATAGGCTATGAAGCCGCATGCTAAATACTGGATATAATGCTAGTAACAACTTATTATAAATCAAACACTCATAATCGTTATAAAAATAATAAAAAAGAACAAGTAACTACTAGACAAAAAATTTACGTATTAGAGTGTGACGGATGCGGTTCTGAGTTTGAAAAAACTAGTAAGAAATTTAAACCTACACAAATGCATTGTTGTTCTAACTGTAACCATTATGTTATAGCACAACAATCTAGTGTAAAACAGAAAAGGATTAACAAGTATGTGGACCAATTTGATGCGAGCAGCGGTCGTGCTATTGGCACTTTCTTACTCAAGTAATGTTAGTGCTCATAGTTTCAAGGATGTTGTTAAGAATACTATTGACAGTGTATGTTTAGTTGAGTTTTCGCAAGAAACTGTGGTTATTGACAGTAAGAGTAATAGTGAAAATCCATTTGAAAAATTTAAGTTGCCAAACTTATACCAGCACCAATCAGTTCCAACTACTGGAGTTGGTACATGTTTTGTTGTTTCAATCAACAACATAAAATACTTAATTACTAATGATCATGTTGCTAATAGCGCACCAAACACTGCGCTTTATATTGGTTTTAAAAATAATTTAAAACAACATCGAGCAATAATAGTAGGCACAGATAAGGTTAGTGACATTGCAGTTTTAAAAATGGAAACTACAGAAGGTCAAACTATTTTAGAAAAATTAACTCCTTTAAAGTTTGGAAACAGCGACCACGTAGTGCAAGGTGAGCAAGTAATTGCTATTGGTCATCCACTTGGTCAAGAATGGTCTATTACACAAGGAATTGTAAGTTCAGTTAAAAAACGTATTGCAAATACTTGGCAAGAAGTTATTCAATCAGATGTTAGTATAAATCAGGGAAATAGCGGCGGCCCTTTGCTTGATGCTAATAGTAACGTTATTGGTATTAATAGTTTTATTTTAAGTCCAAATCATACTGGAAGCATTGGTGTTAATTTTAGTGTTACTAGTAATCGTGCAGTTTCAATTATTAACACTTTAATTGAAAAAGGCAAGGTTAAAAGAGGAAAACTAGGACTAGCATTTATTTTAGATAAAACCACTGGATTAGTTATTATTAATGGCGTTGAGGAGGGAGGGCCTATGGCGTTGGCTGGATTTAGAAAAAACGATATAATTCAAAAAATCAACGGCGTTGTTATTAACAGGCCTGAAGATTTAGGTAAAGCAATGGACGATGTAAGACCATTAGCAGAAATTGAAGTGCAAATATTACGAAATATTCCTAATGTTGGGAATGTAGTTATACTAAAAACAATTATAACAACCGAGTTAACTGTTCCTTAATGGAAGTCTACCCAAGATCCACCAGCATATCCTTGGAATTTGCTGGTTGTAGTATTATAAATTACCATACCATTGGCAGCAGTAAGTGCATTACGCTGAGTAGTTGTCAAACTTGCTAATTGAACTGCGGTAGCAAATTCTGTTTTGCTACTAGTCATCGTTGCTATTTCAGTACCAGCAGCATCGAATCTTATAGTATCCTCGTCTGAACTTTCTTCTACTTGTATCTTAGTATCTTCGTCAGCGTCTTGTAGTTTTGCAACATTGACTGTAGCACCACTAAAAAAGTTTCTAGTTTGAATTGAGTCACCATTAGCTGGTGCTTCACTAAACGTTAATGTAGTTCCACTAATTCCATATGTATCTGTTTCTTGAACAACACCGTTTATGCTAACAATCACACTGCCAGCTGATCCAGTTTGTGATAGTGAGAACGTGGTATCACTTCCATCTCCAGTAAAGTCATCGACTGTAACAGTACTGCCTCCTGCACCAACATTACCCCATGAACTTCCGCTGTAAACTTCTAATACTGATGTTTGTTCATTAAAACGCAACATACCTGCTTGTCCACTAGGACGTTGTGCAGTTGTTCCTACAGGTACAATTAATCCACTTGATGCATCAATAGCAACATAACCTGTACCGGCTGGCTCTATAATAATTTCTTCGTTTGTACTGGTTGTTTGTATGCGGTTATCAGTAAACGTATATGCACCAGTATCACCGCCTACTCCAAATTCACCAGTATATCTTGAACCAGCTATATAAACGCTTTTACCGGAAAAACTTATACCATTAGGTAGGTTAGTACCAATAAAATGTAATACTCCACTTTGATAATCAAAGAACCATTCGTCATTATTTCCTGATCCTGTTGCAGACAATGTATCTCCACTGCCTGCGGCAGAGCCCGCATTACTTGAAGTATGAACATAAACTTTTACTAGATATGTAGAACCAAATTCAGGCGGTATCCAATCAGCTAATCCAGTTTTCCATGTTCTACTTGTTGTTGCTGTAACATCAGCAGTACATTCTGTTGGCGCAGATGTTGGATAAACTGTTAAAGGACTACTACTACTGCCTGGTTGTGTAGCAGGTATTGAACTAGCTAGTTTCCAAACTTTATCAGCACGTAACGGTAGCGGACTTGCTATGGCTTCGTTAGGTGCTTTTTTATTCGCATTTGTATCTGTTTTAGTTGCGGCGTAACCTATCTTTTTCCAAAGATAATCAATTTTTTGTGTGTCAGTAATAGCCATTATCTAACCTCACGATATACTCAATGCGGTTACAGATTGCCCGCTAGTAAGAGCAATACGAACAAGAGCAACATTTGCTGTTGCATTACTCAGGTTTTCAGTACCTAATGTCATAGTATAACCGCCACTAAGGCTTGTGCTTGCTGCTATTCTATCACCAGACGTATACGCACATCCATTGCTACCATTTCCACTATTACCTGTGTCACTACCAGGTTGCCCACTACCACCATATGCTGTATCTGCCTGTAACCAACCATTTAATCCTGAACTGTCATCTATACCAGTTCCAGGCGCCGCAATCCAAAGTCCTGCAATACCACTCGATGTAATATTAATATCAAAGTTCGCTACGGTTGCTCTACGGAAAGCAAATGTAAAGTATTGCGTACCCGTATCACCACTTCTATTTGGTCCTGCAGGCAAATAACCTGAACTCCAATTAGTTACATCATACTTTATTACACCAAATCGAACAGTTGCTTCTTTTGTTCCCGCAACCCCAGGATCACTTGATGCTGAATAAACACTATTAGTATAAAAGTTTGTTGCACCATTAAAAGCAGGAGTGTTCGTAGTAGCTGCATTAAAATCAAAAATGCGTTTAGCGTCATCATCATGTGATGAACCTAAAGCATCTGCTACTGCAATCCCGCCGTCTTCTTTGTCAAAACCAGATGTTGCTGCATTATAAACTTGAATTTTTGTTGTGCTAGAAGTATTGTAGCTACCTGCACCATTACAATTTCTTGCTCTTATTTTAATTTCGTTAACTGTTTTTGCTGAACCTGATGTAGTAACTGGAACAGCAAGAGTGCCAAGTGTATATGCTGAAGAAACTCCTACGTTAACAGTAGGTGTTCCACTGCTTAACATAGTTGATGAACCGTCAATATTTGCATATGTAAAATCTAAATTTGCTATTGCAGAACCTGCACTGCCTTCTAATCGAGAATCAGCGTCAACTTCAACTGGATTAGAAACATCAGAGTAACATTGGCCAGTTAAGTTAGTTACTGTAACTCCAGTTAAATTTAAACTTGGTGCTGTGCCAGAATCAGAATAATAAGGTATTCCTGAAATGTATAGTTTAGTTCCTGCTGTTCCTTCTGCTAATGTTCCTGCACCTGAAATTGTTGGTGTTGCTGTTACATCATCTTTAACAAATTCTAAATCGTTTGTTCTTACAAGAGATGGTGATGTAGACTGTAATTGAAAACTGTTTACACCTACGCTAATTCCACTAGTTGCTTTACTAATAATTGCCTTAAATCCAGAATAAAGAGCTGGATAATAAATGCTTGACGCAAAAGAAGTAGCTGCTCCAGTTGCATCTAATAAATTATAATCACTCTCTGATTCTATTGTTAAACTTGTTGTTGTACCGCTATTATCACTACCTGACATGGTAATGGCTCCGTCGGCAACTCCATTTACTAATGCTGTTAATACACCGGCGGCGGCATTGTAACAGAAAGTCGATTGTGATGCAGTTCTAACAGGATCAACTGTTGTAATTCTGTTAACAGTATCTCCTGCCTCATAATCTGGAGAACCGTCAACGTTTTCAGTAAAACCAGAACAAAGTTTTGGACTCGTTCCTGTTGTTGCATTCATTGCTATAGTTTTTGAACTTAAATTATTTGGGGCCGCAGGAAAATCATCATAAACCTTTAATGATACAGTACCATTAGCAGGAATATCAGCTGGAGCGGCAGTGCTATGGTTGTTCAATGTTAATGTAGTAGTATCTCGTCCAGTACCACTATTTGTACCTGCTCCCCAAGAATGAGATAATCTTGCACCGGCAGTACCACCTGCTGCACTATCATTAGCTATTGCATCATTGCTAGATCCATCAGCCCAATTCATAGTATAGTCTACCGTAGCTCCACCAATGTTTGTTGTTGTGTTTGCCATATAAAGACTATTACCTTCAACAACATAGATATCATTACCTGAAAGTACACTACCACCTGAGCTTGCTCTATAGAAACCAAATCCCACAACGGGGGTTGCAGTATAGATTGTTATATAATCTGTTCTTGTTAAACTTGCTTCACTACCAGTGCCACTGCCTCCATTATTGTATGCTCTTACTGTTACATCAAAAGGACTTCCACTATTAGATGAATATGTATGAGTTGGGGTACTATCTGTAGTACCTGATGTAGAATTTCCATCACCCCAAGTGATATCATATCTGTTTGGATTACCAACGCTTGTAATTGTTAACGTAACTGCCGTTCCAGCAGGTCCTGAGGTTGTATTTGCCGTAAATGTTGTACTTTTAACAAAAGTATCAGCACGGACGTTCTCTAGTCCTTCATTTAATTCATCAATAGCATTTGTAACATATGTTGTCGTAGTTAGACTTTGTATTGCTCCATCTACTACACTAGAATCAGTAGAAGTTCCTAACTGTACTTGCATACCATTTGGCGCGGCCGCTGCATCAACATATGCTTTAATACTTTGTTGAGTAGCCAATGCAGTAGCACTATTTGTAGAAAAACTATCTTCATCAAGAATAGCACTGATGGCAAGTCCATCATTAATAACTAAATCACCAAGTAATTTAATTTTTCCTGTACCGCTTGCATCAAGAATTAAATTATCATTACTACGAGTAGTAGTAATATTGTTATCTTTAAGCTGTAGTCCGCCCACAGTTAATGCTGTACTAATATTAGCACTACCAGTTATATCTATAGTTTGGGAAGGAGAAGCAGTACCTACACCTAATCTTCCATTTGTGTAATCTACTACTAATGTTGTTGTATTAAACGCAAGATTGGAGTCTCGTTCTAAGTTTGCTTTTAATGCTCTACCGCCAATACGACTAATAGCCATATTTAGATTCCTTTCGCTATCTTGCGTACACCATTTACAATCCAAGGTGCCAGGGTTTGTATTATAGTTATTTATACATTAGGGAAAATGTGTATTAAGGTACGCTAGTTGTTGCAGCGTTGCTGTCTAAACCATGAATAACAACAATAGATTCACTGCTTCCTGGTGGACTAGTAAATGTAATAGTAGTACCAACTACAGTATATGCAGTTGCTGGATTTTGGTAAACATTACCAACTGCTACAACTACACGTTGCTCTTGGTTACCTGTTACGCTTGTACTCATAGTAAATGCTACTGTTGAACCATCGCCAGTAAATGAATCTTGTGTAATAGCTGAAGTTCCTTGAAATGGAATAGTTTTAAATGCTGCTCCGTCATAAAATTCCATTTTGCTTAAATCTGTGTTGAAGCGAAATTCTCCAGCAACTGGTGCTGATGTTCTATTTGCTGTACCGCCTGTTGGAATCGTAATAGCTTGCTCTGATTGTTTTAATGTAGAACCACCGTCAGCAGTACTCTTTGTTTTTACAAATCCAGCCATTAGATACTCACATGACTAACTGTAGCATAGATACTAGATCCAGCACTGGCACTTGCTTGTATAGTATCACCATTTCCTAGTACCAGTTTCTCAGTGTTAATAACGTATGTGTCACCACCGTCAATGTTAACTGCTTTGATGATTTGGTTAGTAGTACCTGCAGTTCCGCCACTTTGAACAACATGAACATTAAGTGTCCTAGCTGATACGTTATCATTCATAAAAAACATAGCAGTGGTTGCATTACTTCCACTTGAAGTAAATATTGTGGTTGCACCAGTTCCTAATGTTGCTTGCGATATTGCCATATTTTTATTCCTTTAAAAAATTAATCCGTAAACGATAGCTTTGCTTTTACTCACAAGCTCATCTACTGTGCCGCTATCGTTAAAATAAATACCAGTCCCGCCACCGCCTTGTGTTCCAGCATACATTAATGTTGCGCCAACAACTGAACTTGGTGCTACTGATTGATCATTAAGTTTTACTGGAGCTTCTACTGATACTCTGCCAGTGCCGTTAGGTATTAAGTTAATATCTGCGTTACTAGTAGCTGTAACAATATTATTACCTTGCACATCCAAGTCTCCACCAAGTTGTGGTGATGTATCGTCTACAACTTGTGTTAAACCAGATGTACTAGTGACCATAAGATTATTATAGCTTGAACCGCCGTCAGTACTTACTTTCCATTTGTCATCATTTTCATCAAACACAAATAAGCTATTAGCAGTACTGCCTCGTTCAATTTCTAAACCGGCATATCTTCCTGTAACTCCAGTACCTGTCTCACCATCATTTAAAACAATCTGTCTGTCTTTAATAGCAGTGTTAGTAGTGGTAATAGTAGCTGTTGCACCAGTGACAGTTAAGTCGCCAGTAATATTAACATCACTTAAAACGACCAAATCGCCAGTGGGGTCAAGAGTTAAATTTCCAGTTACACGTTCAATTCTAGCCATTCTTACACCTAAATACGTATTTTAATTATTTATCATTGCCCTGAACTGGTCTACTGTCATTGTTTCACAGTTTGATAAGTCTAACCATGCTGCTGGAGTGTAATGTAATAGCGGGTTTACATGTATAACTCGTGTGTTAGGATAATACTGTAGTATTTCTAACACTTGCTTTTCCCAGTTCAATGAAAATGTAGGTTTGTCAGTACTAACTTTATAATTTCTAGTATCAGCATACAAGTTGTTAACATAGCTTGTATCAGATATTAAGTCCATGCCTATTAAAAAACAGTAGGGAAATCCATCTTGACATGCTTGAGCTAGTGCATTAGGCCCTGAGCTAAATCCAGACCATAATGGATTTAGTACTTTGCTTGTACCGCCAAAAGCTATTTCTTTCTCTCTTGTGTAGTGTATCTTGTTATCAGGATATCCAGTAGAAATAATCTCCTGTGTCATTCCTGGGTCAGTACTTACAAGAACATCTACATCGTGTTCTTGGTATATACGATTACATCCATATACAGATCCGTGTTTACTTAGGTCTTCTGGCGTAAACACAAGTCTGCTTTTACCATTTCCTAATATAAATGCAAATTCTTTCATTTTTTCCACAAAAAAAGGTTACTGTTTATTATAACAATAACCCTTTAATGATGTCAAGTGTCAAGTATTAACCGTTAGGTACGGATAAACTTACATTTTCCACTGGTCCTGATGCAACAAGCAATGCTTTATCACCTACTGCAAATTGTGAACCTGTGCCTAGAGCACCAACTACAAAGTGACGTCCTGTAATTTGACTTGCAAAGTAAGTACCACCTGCACTATCTGTACCAGTAATCTGACACTGTGCTGCTGCTAATGAACCTTGCACTACTGCGGTCAATACACAAGTTTCTGTGCCGTCTGAAGTAGTGACACGAAACTTCTTGTTACCTTTTTGGATAATTTCAGTAGTAGCATTGGCACTTCCACTTGTTACAAATGCCTGCATAATCATCTGGTTACCACTTAGGCCACTTGAACCGATTGGTAATGCAGTGTTAGCAGCCGCTACTTTTGATGTTCCGCCTACTGTTTCTGCGCTTTTAATTGGTCTTCCCATTTTGTTTCTCCTTATGAGGGTTCTATCCCACTACGCGGTTGGTATACCGCATAAATCAGTCTTAGCTGATATTGTATTTATCACAAAAATGGGAGGCCGAAGCCTCCCAAATCTGTTTGGTTCTATAATCCAACTATTAGCTGAAGCTAATGTTTGACATTGCAACCTCACCAAGATAATCACCGGCGTTACCGAGTGATGATGCGGTGTTAGATAGCTCTACATAACCATAACGTGTCATGAAGCTAACTACTGGCTCGAATGTATCTGGATCTAGTACTGTACCACTGCTCATTAGTGGAATGTATGGGCAGTAGAAAGCTGCTGCATCGGTTTCACTTCCACCTTTGTAGCCAACTAGAACTGCTTGACTGTCATTTGCATAACCGTCTACATAGATACGCATTGCGCCGTTTAGTGTACCAACGAACTTAGTGTTTGTTGGTGCTTCAAAAGTACCTTCTGTTGTACGAGCAAAAGCACTAGTGCTTGCACTCTGTAGAACTGTAAGGCCTTCTTGAGAAACAACGGCCCAGTTACCAGAACCACGTCGTGTGCGCTGAGCAATCTTGTTTGCTGTACGGTTAATTAGTACTGCAAGAGCTGCATGCTCGTCACCAACGTAAGTAGCTGTACCACTAACTGCTGCTTGGTTAAAGGTCTCTTCTGTTGCTGCTAGTGAGCGAAGTGAACCTAGAACCTCTTGGTCGATTTCAGCGGTAATTTCCTGGGCAAGTGCTGCCATGATTTCGGCTTCTACGTCGATACCATGCATGCTCTGTGCGTCCTGGGCTGCTTCAAAAGTCCAACGAGCTTGTAGCTTACGTGTTTTTGCTTCTACAGGCTGCTTGAGGATTTGGATGGAAATTTTGCTTCCGCCGCCACCTTCTTTAGCTGCTGTATTATCAGCTTTACCAGTTGTTGTAGAACCGGAATATGCTGTAGCAATTTTGAATGGGCTAAGTGCTTCATCACCAGCTGTTGTGTCTGTGTCAAAAGGTGAACTCGCTGTTGAGTTTACGCTGTCTGCATAACGAACACGTAGTGTGTGAATTTGACCTACTGGGCCCTGCATTGGTTGAACACCAACGATTTCGTTGGCGATAACTGTTGGCATTACACGTCGGATAACAGGTAAAATAACTCTGTTTAGTGTAGCCATGTTGCCTGAAGCAGTTGCACCGCTTGATGCAGCTTCAGAGAGATAACGTCGTGTGTTCTCGAGAACAGTTGACATTGCGCCGCGACGAGTTCCGTCTAGACCCTCAAGTAGAGCGTCCTTAGTTTCGTCCCAACGGCTTTCTAATAGTACGTCTGACATTTTATAGTCTCCTCTAGTACTTTATTTCAAGCCAGCTAACTTGCGGAGTTCGACGATATTACTATTGTCTGCTTCGGCAGGTGTTGCTTGTTTTTCTTCTTTGTTACCAGTAACAGCTACACGACTTTCACTAACCATTTGCTTTTCAGCTTGTGGTTTAGGTGCTTTGCCGTCTAGAACAACTGGAAGATAACGATCATAAGCAGACTTTAGTTTGCTTGTTTGAACGCTTTCAAGAAGGTCGCGCATTACTGCGCCTTTTTCTTTATTGAGTGGCTTTAAAAGATCTACCATTGCCTCTTTGCGCTCTGCGCTTTCGTTAATGGCTGCAATCTCTGTTTCTTTGCTCTCAATAATGTGTGATTTTTCAGCAGCTTCTGCTTGTGCTTTAATTAATGCTTCATCTTTCTCAGCAACCGCCTGTTGGAGGTCTTTGATTTCTTGATTTTCATTAAGATGACTTGCACTAAATTCACTAGCATATGCTTCGAAAATCTTACGGCCAAAGCTACTAGCTTTAGCTGATTCGATGTCTTCACGTAGTTGAGTGATTTCGGCGTTTAGATGGTTAGAAACTGATTCTTTAACTAGCGTAGCTGAAGTTTGTACAAACTTTTTCTTTAGTTCGTCAAACTGACTACGTGCTTCTTTAACAAGGCGTACTTTTGTTTCAACAACATCATTACGATCTTCTTGGAACTCAGTAATTTCTTTAGCAAGAGCTTCACCGATAAAGGCTTCAATTTTGCTCATATATTCGCTTTGTAATTGGCGGTCAGCTTTGAATTCATTAATTTCTTCAGCTAACTGTCCAACTAGAAACTTATCGAATGTACCACTAGTTTCTTGCATACGAGCAACAAACTTGGCACGATCTTCTGAAAGTGCTTTTTTCTCTTCTGCAAATTCAGTTAACTCTGCTGTTAAGTTATCAGTAACCATACGATCTAAGGCTTCAACCATTACACTCTTATCATGCTCATAGCGTTGAGCGAATTCCTCGCGGAGCTCTGCTCTGACCTTCTCTTTAGTTTCTGTTAACTTAGATTCCCATGCCTCAGCAATTTGAGTACGGGTTTCTTCGTTGATAAGGTCGCTATCCAATAATGGTTTGATAGCATCTAGCATTATAATCTCCTAGATCTTTAGGTCCTTAATAAGACGAACAACTTCGTCCTTAAGGTATTTCTGTACTTTACGATTGCCACTTGCTTCTTTGGCCATCTCAAATACAGTGTGCCCATTACGCATATTAAGTAATCCTTCATAGATTGCTTTAGGATATGCATTTGGAGCACTGGGTTGTGCCACAATGTCGACTGTGACAATCTCGAAACCTGTAACGTGACTAGTGGATTCGTTGACTTCACCACTTCCTCTACTACTTACGCCCAGTTTAACTCCACTTTCCAACATAGTTTTAACTAGTTGGCCCATTGGTGTGGGTAATATCTTTAATTTTCCAAAGCCGTTAGGCCCATCCATCCACATATTTTCTATCATATGGCTGACCCGATCTAAATTAATTTTTAAATCATCTGGATGATCAACTTCGCCTAGCACACTATTGCCACTTGAAACTTGATCATTGAGTTGCTTGACGGCATTGGAGATTTCAGTAACAGGGTATATACGCTTATTTGCGTTTTCTACCCCGCCCTGAATACAAATGCCTTTCATATAGAGATCCTTGCCGTCGTTGGCAGTCTCTGTTACGATTTCCGCTTGATCGAACGTAAGGGTTTCTCTAAGTAAGTTCATAAGCCCGGCCTTAAACTTTCTTCATGTCTGGTTCGGTAGTCATGTTAGCATCATCATACTTTGGAGTAGATCCGCCTGACTCTTCGCCAGTTTGTGCAGGGTGTGCTTTGGCGCCGGATGGAGCTTTTGCATTTTTTGCAACTGGTCCAGCTTTTCCGTCACCTTCTTCACTATTTGATGGTGCTGCAACTTTTTCGGTGTACTCACGTACCATTTCGTTTTCTTCAACTGATTCCATTTCTTCTTCATCAGCTTCATCGTCGTCCATGTCCATTTCTGGCTCGTCGTCCATGTCCATGTCCATGTCCATGTCCATTTCTGGCTCATCGTCGTCACCAGCCATAATTTTTTCAAATTCGGCTTTAAGTTCGTCTAATGCATCTTCGAGATCAACAACACGATCTTCCATGTCTTCGTCTTCGTCCTCAGCTTCAACTGCAAGTCCAGCTTCGTCAGATTCAATGTCGTCGATCATATCGTCTACTTGATCTCCGCCTAGCTCTTCTTCGAAATCGCTTTCATCAATTTCATCTTCTGAAACTTCTTCATCAGCATATTCTTCTAGATCTTCATCAAGTGTTTCGTAAATTTCACGGCTCTTTTCGACGACAATCTCGTGGAAAAGTTCCTTAGCTTTATCTTCATCTTCAGAGATGATAAGCTCAATTAAGTCATTAAATTTATCGCTCATAACAATAGGGCTCCTTTGTAAGGCATTTAAGTTATTTAACTATGCACTTTATTTATGAGTGATTAAGGGGGGTTTTTGGCTCAAAAAGGTATTTTTTGTAAAATATATTACAAATTAACCAAAAATTATTAGGCAGCTTCGGCAGGAGCAGAGAATTGCTGCTTTATCTTTGAAAGATTTTCTTGATACTCAGCGATCTTTTTATCATTGAGCATACGTAACTTATTAATTTGTTCTAGTGTAAGACGTGTTTTTCTAGTATCAGTTTTTTCAGCTTTACTGTTATCAGACTTGTTGTCATGTAACTCTTTAGCATTTTCTGTTATTAAATCATTAAGTTGCATCTTTTACTCCAACACTATTTATGTTGTTGGTGCTTCTGCTGGCGCTGGAGATCCAGGTATTGGACTAGTTGTCCCAGTAGCGTCTGCTTGTCCAGCACCTGGCTCGTCACCAGTAGCTTCAGCATCAGCTGGATCGTCAGATGTATCTAAATCTGGCGGAGTAAATGTATCTAGATCTGTTTCAATACCGCCAGGAGTAATACCAACACTACGCATGTTAGGCATATCTGATTCTTGATCGTCTACGTTTTCTTCACGCCACATATTAGTATTTTCCAGCATTTCTTCTTCAGTAAGGCCTAAGAATCTTTGCATTAGGAATCGTTTACTCAAATATGGATAACCTTCAAGACTTGTAAACGTGTTAATACGTGTTCCGTCCATCTCAACTTCACGATACTTGCTAAAGTTTTGTGGCTCATTAAAGCGTAATTCAAAGCTGCTGTTGTCTAATTCAAAACCACGCCATTTAAGAAACATTTTAAATTCTCTATCAAATGTTTCAGCAACTAGTCTTTGCAGTCTTTTACAGTATTCATTAAAGCGATGCTCTTGTATTAATGCAGTTCCAACACGGCCATCATTATAACTTCCAACTCCTTCATCAGGACCTGTGGGTAAGTAGCTACTTGGTATGCGTAATCCACGATATAACTTATTTGTAAAGTACTTTAAGTCGTCAATCTCACCTAGGTTTGTGCCGCCTGGCAATGTTTCAACTTTCGATCCTCTTCCTTCCGCTGTTTGTGGAAAGAAGTAATCTTCGTTAGTACTTAATGGGTTATATGTAGTATCCATAATGTTTGACCCGCCACCTGTTTGACTCGGAATACGTCTCTGATGGATCTCATTCTTAACACGTTCTACAAAGCTCATAGCCATGTGTGCTGGCATGTTACCAACATCTACATAAAATACACGGCGCTCTGGCGCACGTTGTATACGGTAGATAATAATAGCATCTTCTAATAATTCTTTTTGCTTGTAAACTTTAAAGATATTTTCAAGTATACTGTTTCCGAAAGGCCAGTTAGCATCTAATCCTTCAGTTAAACTACAATGTACAATATGCTCTGCATCAACAGCAATCTCATTTACACTTCTATCAAAACGTCCACTTCCTGAACTTTCACTTGTGTAAATGCTACTAGGCTGAATGTATCCAGACTGTTTGTGATCACCAGTGCCATGGTAATCGTCACTGTAGTTAAGTTGTGTAGCTGTTAAATTCTGTAAGTTTGGATTAATATCTTTTACAACATACTGTTCAGGCTTTTTACCTTCACTTTCATTAACAATAACTTTGATAACTTTTGTCATCTCTACCCAGGACCATTGAAATGTTTCTGGGTCTCTAACAAACACTTGATCGCCATACTTTAGTGTATTACGAAAGATTTTAAAAACACGTTTGTTAAATTCGTTGATGTTGTTCCAGTTTGTAAGTTGCTTCTTAATAACTTCAACTTCACTTTCACTTGGATTGTCATGAAAGTGTACATCAAATGATGTTCCATTTTCAGTATTTGTTTGTGTACAAAATTCTGCTAGGATATCTACAGCGGCATTAACCTCGCTGTCTACATCCATGTTTTCATACTGAGTGTATCGTGTAATTCTGTTAGCATGACCAGTGTAAACTTCAGGCAAACTACTTGCATAGTTACTGTATTTTAAGTCAGACTGACTTTGTCCTGAGTTCACATTAGTAAGTGGACTCGTATTGTTAACAGTTTTAAAGTATTTTTTCCAACTCATATCTTATTATAACACCTTTTTAGTACTTATGCAATAGATCTACTTAAATCTTTTAATCCGTCTTGTGTATTTTGATCAGCATTAACAATTGCATCTATATTAGCAGACAAAATACTAGGCAATATCATAATAGCATCTTTTGTTTCTTGGTCAAGTACACTTGCTGTTGGGTCATGCATAATTCCACCCATGCCGTCGCCCTGTATTATTCGGTCTTTCATAGCCTGCATTTCTTTATTTAAATCTATTTGCTGAAGTTGCGCTATTTGTTGATCTATACCGCCCATAATCTGGTTAAATCCTGAAGCTGGGGATATATTTCCGTTTTGCTGTGGCGTAAAGAATTCTTGCCCTTGCTCATTTACACGGTATGTATTCCCGCCTATCACTGGGCCCCCAAGTGCCCTGTCCGCCGTCGGCGCCGTCACCCAGTCAATTGCATCACGTAACCAACTGCCTCCTCCACCTCCTCCACCTCCTCCACTGCCCATACTGCTTGTAAATGCACCAAGTGCATCTGTAAAAGTGCCTCCCTGGTTTATAGCATTGGTAAACGCATCTAGCGAATTAGTTAATGTGTCAGTGCCACTAGCTATAGCTTCACCAACTGCACTGCCGCCCTCGCCATCTAGTATTTTTTGAGTTGCAGTCTCAACAGCTTTAGCTGATTCCTGCGCTAATTGAGTCAGCGCAACCATGGTGTGGTCTAGACCTTGTGCAGCCTTACTAACAGCATTTGCATCTGTTATAACTTTGCTATACGTTGCATTAGTTAACTTAGCTAATTCTTCAGTAGCCGGGATAAACAATGATTTACCCATATCAGTAAAGGAAGTAGCCATTCCAGTTCCAACAGTCAGTTTTAATACATCTTGTATTGAATCTAATTGTTTGTTTGCTGCTGTTTGGTCAATACTTCCAAATCCAGCAGCAAGATCCTTCATTTTTACTGACCCATCTTTTATACCTTTTGCTAAATCTCCCATAGGCCCAGCTACAGCTGGCATACTGGATGCAAACTGACCAGCACCTACACTTACGGTTCGGCCATGGTTTAACACTTCTTTTGCAAACTGAGATCCAACGGTACCATAACTTTTTCCCATTTGCTCAATAAACTTTAAGGCTGTTTGGGCCTGATCTGCTTCCATCCCCCGTACTGCGACCCTGGAATCAATATCCATGGCTTGTTGTTTTGCCTTCTGTCGTTCTTGATCCAGTGTAGTTCCATTAATTGTAGCAAACATTTTTTGTTGCCGTGTTAAATTTGCCATGCCTGCAACAACTTGTTTAGTGGGAAGAGTTCCAAGATCAGCACCGAACCTAGCTAAATTTCCAGTATACTCAGCCATGGCTATACCTTGTTGCTCGATACTCATTCCCATTCTAATGAAATCTGCCTGCAGTGGACTATCTTGTAATCCTTTGTTAAATCTAGCAAACTGTCTAGCACCCTGATTAGTAGTTCCACCAAAACGACTTAATGCTTCAGCTGATTGAGTTGCTATTCGTTGTAATTGTCCCATGGTTAAACCAGCTTGATTTGCTATATCAGCATAATTCATCATACTGTTTCCAAAACTACCACCAGATGCTTGAGCTTTTTCATACGATTCAGCAACACCAGCAATTTGTCCCGCTATAATACCAGCAGCTGCTCCACTAACAGTTCCTAGCAAACCTGGCAACCCTTCAAGAAGCTTTTGTGCGCCTTCACCCATCATTGATAACCGTGAAGAAAGAGATGCACCAGTAGATGTTACGGATCTGCCAAATGCAGTGGTAGCCATGGCAATATTTTCCCGGGCATCTTTACTCCATTGACGCACAGAATTAGATACATTGTCTAACGATTTACTAGCATATCCTGATGAGTTAGCTACACTGCTTAGTCCGCCAGCGGCTTTACCAGCGGCTATGTTAGCTGTATTAATATTATTTGCATTAATGTTTGCGGCTTTGGTAGTTTGACCAAGCAGGCTTTTAATGTCCTGAAGTGTGTTTTCTTCAGCAGCATTGTTTAGAGTTACGGGTTTTCCGCCTAAATCACCTGTTACAGCCATAATATTCTATCTACCACATAAAGTACGCATATAAATACAATACACGAACTATTTTATATATTTATTAGGAGAAATTACAGTGAATGAGACTGTAGAGAAGAACACAGCATTAGCTGATAATCCGTTGTCTAAATACATGCGAAATCCACAAATTTACATTAGTTTACCCAGTGGCGGCAAGTATTGGGCACCAGAATCTTTGGAGATGCCAATTAATCAAGAACTCCCAGTATTAAGCATGAGCAGTTATGACGAACTACTGCTTAAAACTCCTGATGCACTAATGAACGGCCAGTCTGTTGTTGATATTATACAGAGCTGTATTAAGCCAATCAAAAATGCTTGGGATATGCCTGTTACAGATCTAGACTATTGTTTAATAGCCATTCGTATTGCAACTTATGGGGAAATGATGGGATACAGTAGTATTTGTCCTAAGTGTAATGAGTTTAACGAATACGAAATCGACTTAAAAGAGTTTTTAAATTTACCGGTAAACATGGAAGTTTTTGACCAGATTGTCAATTACGATGACCAACTTACAGTTAAAATTAAACCCAGAACTTATCGCGATGCAAACAAACAGAACATGGAAGTATTTGAGCAACAGCGTATTGTTAGCCTAGTTAATGATGAGTCGATAGATGCAGAAGTTAAACAAGAAAAGTTTAATGAAATATTTGCTAAAATTACACGTTTAAGTTTAGCAACTGTGGTAGGAAGTATTGAGTATATCCAAGTAGGCGAAACCAAATATACCCAACCTGCTTTTATTGAGGACTTTGTAGCTAATACTGATGTAAAGGTTTTTAGAAAAGTTAAAGACCATCATGAAATTACTAACAAAGCAATTCCTGACAAAACTATTAAAACATCATGCCCAGACTGTGGCCATCCATATGAAATGCCATTTAGCTTCGACCACGCAAATTTTTTCGCATTAGCCTCTTGAGCCAGAGCAGACCTGAAATTATCAAGACGCTCGAACGTATGGAGCAGGAGGCGAAAGAGTTTAAAAAGCGATTATTAGAGTTATGTTGGCACATGCGTGGTGGACTAGCGTTTAACGAAGTCATGCAGATGTCGGTCAATGACCTTGTAATTATAAATGACATTGTTAAAGGTAATCTGGAAATTGCTAAAAAAACAGGTCTGCCGTACTTTTAATCTCTCTCAGCAAAATCAACAGGGTCTAAAGAAACCCTGCCTTGCAAGCAATGGTCAGTTTCACTGCGATGTTGAAGCTCTATTTTGCTTCCGAAGTTAAATTTGTATCCTAAACGATCGGCTACATTGCAGAACTCAAGAAAAGCACTCTCAAGTTCGACTACATCTCTTTTCATCATTTTTCCGTTTCCCTTCACTATATTACCTAAGGTAGGAGTATTTAATACTAGAGAATACAGTGATTATATTATACTTTTACAAATCCGTCAATCAGATACGGATGAACTTGCGTTCATCCAAACACTCACTAACGTTCGTGTTTAACTTTACCTGACATAAACTAAGTTACATTAACCTGGAGTTTTCAGTCAGACGGAACCAATTTCATGGTTCCATCTTTTGAATTACATTAACCTTCCGTTAACAGCCTTCATGGAAATAGGTATTTTACACTACTCATTGGGCTCTGATCTTTCCCAACCTACATCGACATCAAATGTACTATAAACTGTGCATTAACCTGGTTAATGTCAGCTTTATGCTACGTTATTAGCGATTAACGTAACACGATGATTACATTCTATCCCCCGCTTCGTTCCTGTTGCTAAAGGGTTTTCATGAGTAATATGTGTTGTTCGAATGTCAGCAAATCATTCTACGCCGAACCCAGGGTTCACAGAAACAGCGTGTACGTGTGCAGGGATCGCCTGCGTTTTCCACAATCCGATAATAATTGACGGATCAATCTTTATTGCTAATTATGAGGGTTCTGTATGGGCCTGTTTAGTCTTGATTTGATTCATTGATGACGTGTTGACTTTGATGGACTCTAACTCTTATTTGTCCATTATAATATTCGTCTGATTCTAATACTTTGTGCCTAAACTGTTCTCTTGCTTCAACGTAGCTACACTCTGCCTTGCTATAACAATAGAAGAGTATTTCACGTTTAAAGCAGCTTTTGCCGAGTGCTTCGATGTCTGCCGTTAATTCGTTTGACGATCCATAATATGTTTGCCAATCTGAATCTATTTTCTCTTTTATTTTTTTTCTTTTCTTTGTGCCATTCTTTAACTTAACTATACGATACTTGGTTTTTGCAAATTTTGCAAGTTTTTTTCCGATATATCTTTTGCCTGATTCTGTATTAGTAATAAGATATACAAAACCTACACAGTCTTCAGGCAATACTGTAATTTCGTTTAGTGATACGCCGTCAGACTTTATCCAGTTTGTCATCGTCTAATATATATACCTTATTAATTCTTAATTGCTTGAATGTGAATCATTTGAGTTGTATTTCTTTTCTCCACTGATCTTTAAATCTACTAATAGAGTTACTAGTAGAACATGCCTCTTTACATGTAGGATTTGGATTATCTGTATTCCAGGTTTTTTCTACTTCACTGATATCACTAATTAAAACATCTAAGCTATTTCCTAGCCAGCAACAAGGATATAATCTGCCCTGTGCGTCAATATATGCACTCTGTTCATTTAAAACATGGCATTTAATTGGGCCAGTATTTGGCAATGGATCAGCCCAATCATCAGGCTGTTCTAATCCAGCAATAGGGGTTCTTTTTGATACTTTAGCCCGAAACCATGAGAACCCCATGTCACGGGATAGCTGCTCTGCAGATTCAACTTGATGTTGGTTGTGCTTGTAAACCAACATATCCCAGTGAGCACTTCCGCCAGCGTTAATAAATGCTCTGGCATTGTTCATAACTTTTTCCCATATAACGTTTACGCGATATATAGAATTTGTGTCTTCTAGTCCGTCAATGCTAAACACCACATAATCAGTAGGGTTATTAAATAACTTACCTACTTCAGACCACCATGCAGTGGTCTGCAATGCACCGTTTGTGTTAATACCAAGTGTTATACTAGGATTAATATTACGAACATATTTAAGAATGTCTAATGTATTTTTCCCAGCAACTGGGTCACCATAATTACCACACATAAACACCTTGTCTAATTTAGCAATAGCATTGTCGTCAAAATTCTCTAGCAACTGATCAATACGTAAATGATTCTTTATGTTTTTGTTAAAAACTAGATTGGTTTCACGAGCACATAACGGGCATGCCGCTTGGCATACGTTGGTGCTTTCCAAATGTAATACTTTTATTTCTCTGTTCATACTAGTTCCACATTCGTATCGTAACTTGTGTATCCATTTTCCTTGACAACTTTTAGTATATTATTAACCCTGCCGGCTAGTTCATCCTTGTATAGCCATGTCATATATATTATATATTATCACTGTCATTTAGATTAGCAAAAAGTGAAATTTCTTCAATAACAGTCGCATCTCTGATTGTAATACACCAATTAATAAAATCTGCTATATGTGAACAGTCCACAGCAGAGCCTGTCCAACTATCTCTACTTCTACTTAATGGTGTGTCTAACCTATCAGGAGTAATTAAGGTAGTCTTAAATTTTACCAATCCTTCTTTATATGCTTGTGTGCATTGTTTGCTTGCATGAGCAAGAGCCGCTTTACTTACTCTATATGTTTCAAACTCAGGTTCTGGAGCGACAATTGCCTTTTCACTAACACTGCCAATATTAAAAATCCATCCTACCTTACCTAATTCTTTCCATCGTTTATATACTGCTTGAAGCAAATTTACCTGTGCATAATTTGCCCATTCCGTATCAGGAGGACCATCAAATGCATTATTAATAAAGACATCATAGTGTATAGTATCTTCAACAATCTTGTCAATATCTTTTGTGATATCTAATCCAGTTTCCCTACTACAACCATCTGCATTAAATCGATCTGTTAATGCTAGTCCTAATCCTCTATTATTCCCTGTTATATAATACCTATAAGTGCTTGTCACTTTCTTATTTTGATCCCATACCTTTGTTAGTTTTTGACCACACGTAAATGCACATTCAAATATTCTGCCTTCACCTAGAGGTTTGCTCCAACTATCTACTAGTTCAGTCCAAAATTTACTGGACATAATCTCTTCTAATGTATGATTGTGAATATTCAATTCATCTTTGTATTTGTTTACAAACTCGCTAACTTGATTTTTACCATCTACAAAATGTAAATCATTTGCTCCAGGCGCTATTGATCTATCATGGAATCGTGCATCATATAAATTGTGTTCAAAGAAGTTACAAGGAAGAACTAAACCTTCTGCTGTAATAACAACTTTGCTACCTATACATGCGTCACACTTAATAGGTGTTGTATTAAAATAGTCACGCATATTTGGGTATTCTTGTTTTAAACTATCTAAACGTTGCATACTTGCATTATGATATTCACTTAATGTAGTAACGTTTAATTCATATGGATCATCTTTTTGTGGTACTACGCTCCATGCATCATTCTGTTCTAAGTTTTCATGATCTAAAAATCTACCAGTACCTCTGAATAATATATCTTCAAAACCTACAAGTGTGCTGAGTGTTTTAGCTTGGTTAATTTGGTGTTCATTATGTTTGAATACAATGTAGTTCCACTGTGCTTTGCCACCTGCATTTATAAATGCTTGTGCATTGTTAATAGCTTTTTCAAATTTTACGTTACGCCTATATAAATGGTTTGTATCTTCTAATCCATCAATACCAAAATCAATTTTGCCATAACCATTGATAATAGTCGCTAATTCAACCCACCATTCTGCATCATGTAAACCACCATTGGTGTGAATGTATATCCATAGTTCAGGGTTCTTAAGTCTAAAATCTCTAACGATTTCTAAAAAATCTGAATGAACAATAGGATCACCATAGCTTCCACAAAAGAATATTTGGCTTAGCCCTTTACATACTTCTCTAGTAAATCTTCGATCAATAATACCTGCATCCAGATGGCATAAAGGCATATATGGATTAACACTGCCTCCATTCAAGTTTCTTGGGCATTGTGGACATGCAGCATTGCAGTATGTTGTGATTTCTAACTGATATTCTTTTATGTTGTTAAACAACTTCTATATCCGTATCGTAACTTGTGTATCCATTTTCTTTTACAACTTTAAGTATATTATTAACACGCCCTGCTAGTTCATCCTTATGACTAACAAGCCATACACTTTTATTCCTATCTCTGCTCATTTTCTTTAAACTTGCAAGTGCCGCATCAACACCGCTAGCATCCATGCCGCTGTCCACAACCTCGTCAATGAACAATAGGTTAATAGGATGATACAAACTTTCCCAGACATCTCTAAAAGCCCAGCTCAGTGACAGTATAAGTCTGTTACGTTCGCCTCTGCTCAAGTTGTCAAAGTCCAAATCTCTGCCAAGTTCCTGTATTTCAACGCCAAGATCGTTCATAAACTGTACTGAGTGTGGCAATCCCATTTTACCCAAGTAAAATGTTAACCTAGCATTAAGGAAGCTCAAGTTTTGTTCAATAATACGTTTACGTATAAAACTGTCTTTGTTAGTTAACAGTTTAAACAAGAACTCCTGATGATCTTTGACGCTGTTAAGTTTATTAATAGTATCCCAGTCTACTTCTTTGACGGCGGCGTTTTGCATGTCGTCAATTTGCTCGGCATAAGGGTCACTTTCACTTTGTTTACCTTGTAACTGTGATTCCAACGTTGCAAGGGAAGATTTGTGTCCGTGAGCTTCATTGACATCGTCATAAAAAGTTTTAGGTGGAGTGGGTAAGGTTTCCTGTTGACTGACAAGTTCCTCTTTTGCTGTCTGTAATTCTCTAAAGAAATTATTTGCGTCATTGTAATCTTTCTCCGCATCAGCTATATGCTGTTTATGACTATCTAAATGTGTAATACTTTGATTACAACTATGACATACACCGTCTTGCCACCCTTCCAGGGCTTTTGTAGCGTTTTTAACATCACGCTCGGCTCTACTAAATTGTGCATCTAGTTGAGCAATGTCTTTTTGTAATTGATCCTGTACAGATTTTTTAGTGTTCCATGCACTTAGCTCTGCATGCAACTCTATCTCATCTTCAATGTTAACATGACTTAAATCATCTATAGCTTGTTCAAGTTTAACTACTTCTTCGCTTAACTTAGTAGTCCACAGTCGTTGCCGTCTTTGCATAGCTTCAATTTGTTCTTGTATTTTTTCATTAGCTTCTTGAACTGCTTTGATACGAAACTCTTCTTCAGTAATTAAGTCTCTGGTTTGTTTAGTTTGTTCTTTAAGGTTTTCAGCTTTTTCACTGAGCATAGTAATGCCCAGCATTTGTTCGATAATGTCCCGCTGATCATTAGCACTTAAACTTAAAAATGGTTGCGTATATGTGTTAAGAGCTACAAGATGCTTGAACATTTCATGACTCATGCCCAGCATTTTTTCAATAGCATGTTGTGTTTCTCTGCTATCTCCCTGTTGCTCTTCTGTCTCGCCTTCTCCAACTACTAGTTTAAGTACGTTGGGTCTACGCCCACGCTCTATGTGATATTTAATACCGTGTAATTCAAAATCAACAGTAGTAACCATATTTTTACCATTGGTTTTGTTAATTAAGTTGTCACGCTTAATACTAGTTAACGCTTGACCGTAAAGAGCATAACTAAGTGCATTAATGATTGTGGTTTTACCCGTGCCATTTCTGGCTCCTGAGTCGTCACCTCCTTGATCTAAATTTTCACCAAGTACAAGAGTTAAGTCTTTACGGTCAAAGTCGATAGCCTGAGTTTGATTGCCCACGCTCATGAAGTTCTTTACTGTGAGAGTTTTCAGATAAAAACTCATTTTTTATTCCTTTTCAAATTTTCTTTCCAAGGCAACATTCTTAAATTTTCTAAAGAAGACGCTTGTTCTATAGACACGCCTTGTTCAAAACATTCTTTGATAGTTCTAATATGGTCTAACTGCCAACCGCCTTTAGTTCCGGCTACTGCCCTATTATAACATTTTGGGTTTATAATATCAATATTCTCTTCGTATACCTTTTGGCTCATCAAGTGAACTTGACCAGCATATCTTTTATACTCGGTCCTGTCAGGATTGCGTATTGACCTTGGCTTTCCATTATGTGCGGGATTATTTTCAATAAAAAAACATGAACGAGAACAATATCGTTTTTTATGTGATTTAATCACTGTAAACGTATTATCACATTCATCCCTACAACACGTTCTAGTTTCCCTATTTGATCTAGTTGGTTTTCTATTAGGTTTAGCATAAACAGTCTTTATACCGTTTTTCCGTCTATAACGATATACAGTCTCAGCACATATGTTTAATCGATCCCCAATACATTTAGCGGATAGATCTGTGTTTTCAAGCATCTGTATTTCTTGTTTTGAATATATTCGAGACATTATAAGTTCCCCTTCTTATAATGTATTTACCTTTTTTTACTGTTAGTGTGTTAAGTTTAAACAATCGTACAGCCTATTTGCCAGATGTTGATGCCCTTCATCAAGTAAATGTCCAGTTTTGCCAACAGGATATACATTATGAAGATCAGTTATATGAAAATTATTAATACTATAGTAGCATTTCATATTAATTTCATCGATATATTTTTGTATCTCTATATGTTCTTGGTATAGTTCCTCGTCATTCATAACATCAAAGCATACTAGGTCTTTAATATTATTGTTAAACTCTAACCAGGATGATGCAAATGCATTGTAGTTATTTTGTGCAGCATTTAACATTAAGTATCTTTGTGACTTAGATTCAAAGTACTTCTGTAGTACTATTATTTGTTGTAGCCAAATTTTAAATTCATACAAAGTATTAGACCAATGTGCATAGTGTAATTTTCCGTATTGATTAAAATAATACAGGTCACTATACTCAGTATGAGCTAAACTAGGGTTAAAATTTATTTGAAAGTTGTTTAAATTATCGTATCTAGTAAATCTTTCTTTGTATGTCCAAGCAACTACCACAAGTTCGCATGTATTAAATTTAACTGATTCATACAATATTCTTTCATTACTGCCTCCTGGTACTGCATTATTATTGCAACTCATGCCAAGTTTTTTTGCCAACAAATATGGCCAAGCAGACGATTTGTCTTGTAGGTCGTCACCGTATGTGTGACTGCAACCAGTAGCCCAAAGCATTTTATAGATTCCTGTAGATATCCAACATTAAGTTTTTGTCATACTGAGGACTATCTAACTGTGTTAAGTGTGATGTAACAATACTATCCACACTTTCAAAGTTAACTTCTCCTTCAAAACTCTGAGCATGATCTTCAACTCCTACTCTTGGAATAAGACTAAGCTCACGTAGTTTAAATTCTGGTACCAGTGTTTCCTTAATAAAGTTTGCTTCTTCGTAACTGATATCAACGTCAAGTTCCACACGACAATACATATTAGGTTTTAGTAGGCTATCAGTGTCTTCCAAAATATTACTGAGCATATAGCGTCTGTACTTGGGAGCGTCAGGCCATGCAATATACTCGATCTCGCCTCCCCATTCAAGTATCATACATCCGCGATCATCGTCACCAGCGTCTGCATAATTGTGTGGGAAAGCATTTCCTATGTATGTAATATTGCGGCTTGTTTGACGCTTGTGGAAGTGTCCAGTAAAAACTGTCTCGCATTTTAAGTCTTCACGTTTAAGTTCACCAACGTTAGGCATACGCACCATTGCGTTCATGTAAAAGTTTGGCAGTTCTAAATGACCAAACATGTACTTGGCTTCAATCTTAGGAACTTTTGCAAATTCAGATCCTACTAGCCAGGGCATAACGCAGACATCGTTATCTAAAGTAATGTCATCATAAAGTCGAACATTATCATACTTCTTGGCCCACACAATACTGTTAAACTCTCGAGTATCACGATAGTGTTCATCATGATTACCTGGTAAAAATATTACACTAGCAAAGTTTTCACTGAGTTTGTCAAATGCTTGTACACTATAGTTAAGTGTACCAATATTTAAACTTGCACGATTGTGATGCCAATCTCCTAAAAATACACAGGTTTCGCAGTCGTTAGCCTTTGCTGTTTCAATAATAAAGTCTATAAATTTTAAACAATCTTGGTTGTGTATTTTGCTGTTTGATTTTAGGCCAAAGTGTATGTCGGTAAAGAATATTGCTTTCTTAAACAGATTCACGTTTTAGCTGCCTCCGCTTTTGCCTCTTTATTCTTAGATTCCTCGTTTTCATACTGTCTAGTATAACTAGGATTAAGTCCATTAGCTTCCAAAATATCATCTCTGATCTTTTGACCTTTTTTCTCTGTGTTTAGTACACGAGTAAAGCTATTTGTAATAACTGCGGTATAGTATGCAAATGGATTTTGTGACTTACTTTCGTCAAACTTTAAACACATCTGACTCATATTAAGCAGGGCAGTGCCCTGCATTTCGTCATTGTACGTATAGTAACGCCAGTTGCTACGCTGAGCATAACGTTGAATAAGTTTCATAAATTGACGTACAAGTTTATTTGTAAGTGTGCCGTGTTCTTTGTTAAACCAGCCGTTTTCTAACCCACCTTCCCAGTGGCTTTTACCCACGCATATTAACTCGCCATCACTAGTGTAACGCCAGTGCTGGAATGGAGGAAAGTTTAACTGAACATGAGAATCAGCTACAGTTTTAATTGTTTTCTTTCTGCCAGGTTGCAAAGGAACATGATCATATGTCATAATTCTAAAAACAACCTCAGTTTTGTCAATTTTTTTCCAGTCAATAGCGAACTCTGCTTGTTTAACTTTATCTCCGCGCTCGTATGCTTCTTTGTATGCCGCTTTAGCTAAACGATCAGCACGATTGCGTTTTGCTTGTGCTACTGATCTAATATTAACTTTGTCAATATTTGGTAAAATTGAGTCAAATTGCTGGTCTTCTTCACTAAGCCAACTGCAAAATGTACTTTTGCTTTTGTGTATTTCTTCTAGTAAGTCATGATTGCTCAGGTAATTCCGTTTACGCATATGTTTCACCTTTATTTAATATATGCTACTATTATACGGCAAATAAATACAAATAGCAATATATTGTGAGTAGTGATATTTATGGCATTTAATTTTAGTAATATAACTGGGCAGATAGCAGACGCTACAGAGAACCTGGTAGATAAAGGGCTAAACAAAGCTATTCCTGGCGATGGGATTGGCAGTAAAATTGCTCGTGGGTTTTTAGGATCTCAAGCTAACAGGTTAATTAACAGTAGTTTATTTCCTGGAGGTGCAAATAGCCAAGCACCTCAAGATATTGCCAACGTTAGTTTTGCTAATGCTAAAGACATAAGAGCTAAACTTTCACTTAGTCCAGGAGTTGGACCTCATTTTTACAAAGATCCTGGTAACTCCCTGCTAGCACCACTAAGTCAAACAGACGGTGTTGTTTGGCCATACACTCCTAATATTAACGTTAGTTATTCCGCAGCCTATACTGCTAATGCACTCACACATGCAAACTATCAAACACAAAGCTATGGAATGAGCAGTGTTGATCAGATTACATGCACTGGCACATTTACAGCAAACACTGAAACAGAAGCCTTGTATGTTTTAGCTACTTTAAATTTCTTGCGTAGTGCAACGAAAAGTTTTTTTGGCACAGATACTAATCGCGGAACACCGCCCCCTGTGTTAAGATTTAGCGCACATGGACCATATATGTTTAATAGTGTTCCTGTAGTGTTAACTACTGTTAACCAAGACTTTGAGCAAGGTGTTGATTACATAGACGCTAGAGCTGGCGGCTCTGGTTCTAGTATTGGCAATGTAACTCGAGTGCCAACTAGCATGCTAGTTACTGTTACGTTAGTACCAGCAATCAGCAGAAAAAGACAAACAGAATTCAGTTTAAAGAAATACTCACGTGGAGAAATGATTGGCTCACGATCTGGCAAAGGAACTACACCTTAATGGCTAACGTAGAATATAGAGCAGATAGTCCATATGCTATTACACAATTTCATGGAACTTCGCTGGATGTGTATCAGCCTCGACCAATACCTCGCCATAAAGACGATGTTTTATTTAAAATAAACCTAACTTATCAGTATAGGCCAGATTTGCTTGCCTATGATTTATATAATAACAGCAACTTGTGGTGGGTGTTTTCTGTCAGAAATCCTAATACTATTCAAGATCCTATCTGGGACTTTATAGTTGGACAGCAAATATACATACCAAAACAGGAAACGTTGCAAGCCGTGTTAGGAATTTAACATGGCTAAATTAACAGTTACTCATGTTAAAGATTTAGGATTTGTTAAAAAGTTTAGGTTAAGTGACGGCAGAGAGGTTGCAGAAAGTGAACTAGCTGCTCTCGGATTATCTCCAGCAGCGCCAGCACCTGCGGACCCGCCGCCAGTACAAAAATTTACGCCAAAACCACCACCTGCGCCATTTGCGCCGGCGCCACCTATAAAGCCGCCAGTTATTCCAATCCCGCGGCCTGATGTATTTAGACCTCAAAATAACAAGGTCCCTAATCCAGTAACCAGTATTGAAAATGAACCATTAGTAGATAATGAAACTGATACGTTTACGAGCGGAGCAATAGAAAGGACTAGATCTTCTGCAGAAGTTTCCAGGGAGTTGGTTGGCGGCGGTGACAGTGTATTATCAGGTGATGAAACTGATAATTCTAGAAAGTTAAAAAAAGCTAGCGTTGTTAGTGATGTTGGTGACCCTGATGATTTCGGCGAAGACATTGATGGCTCCGGAGGCTCCGGGCAATCACAATCATCTGCAGCTCCAAACGTACAAAAAGCTCAGGGTAAAGCCAATAGTGCTAATGCGATAAATTCTAATAGCGGGCTAACAGCTAATATAGCAGAAGTTGTAATTGAACCCAGGGTCAATGATTTAAATGACTTTGCAAGCTATACATATAATCTAGAACTTTTTATGACTAGTCCTAAAAGGTATATAGAGTTGCTAAAAGCTCCACAGAGTGTAAATCAAATATTAAGTAATCCAAGATTTTCTACTCCAATTATTAGAAGTGGCGGTATTGCATCAGACGGTGGAGAACACTTTGATCTAGATTTTGGTATTGACAACTTAGTAATGACAAATGTTGCTATGTCTCCTAATACTAGATCAACAAATACAAACGCTGTTGAAGTTAAGTTTGAAATTAATGAGCCTAATGGCGTAACATTACTTGAACGTTTAAAAAATGCAAGTAAAGACGCATTAGAAGAGTCACAAAATTATTTAGAAACTCCTTATATTTTAAGGTTAACATTTAAGGGATATGACGACAACGGCAGGGAAATAAACGGAAAAATCACTCCTAAGCATATTCCTATTAAAATTATACAAATCTCTTTTAACGTTACTGAGTCTGGTTCTAGATATAAAGTTCAAGCTCTGCCATATAGTCATCATATCTTTAGTAGTATTACTAGTACTATACCAATTAACGTACAAGTTAGTGCTGGAACTGTACAAGACGTATTTCAAGGGGCTGCAAGTATTAAAGATAAAGTTATAACAGAGTCTAAACGAGTAGACGACACGTCTGATGAAGATGAAGAACAACAATTTAAAACTGTTACAACAACAAAAAATGTTTTTGGTGAAGCACATACTACACTTCAAGATGCTATGAATAATTTCTACAACGAAAAAACTAAACCTAAAACAGATAAAGAAGGTAAAAGGTCTCCCAGTGACGCTATGATTGCTGACAAGATAAGTTTTAAGTTTGCTCCAGAAATTGCAAATGCAAAAGTACAAACAGAAAAATTTGATGCATTAAACACACCGCAGGCTACACAAAAAGCCTATAAATCGATCAGCAATGCAGTTAAAGGAAAATTAACTGTAGATAAAGAAAATAATGTATTTAAGATTAATGCTGGAACTAATATTATATCCTTGTTAAACTATGTGATTGTTGCTAGTAACTATTTAAGTTATAATATTAATGACGACGCAGGATTACAGGAAGTTCAGACTTCTGAAGGCGGATTACGATGGTTTAAGATTATACCTCAAATTTTAGAGTCTCTAGGGTGGGATGAAAAAGAAGGTAGGTATAAGTTTCATACTGAATACACTGTTATAGTAAATACAGTTCACTATCAGGATTTTCCTTGGTCCACACCAGTTGCTCCTAAAGGCAAAGGAATCCATAAAATATATGACTACATATTTTCAGGTAATAATACTGAGGTACAGAATTATAGATTAAATTTTGATTTGGCTTATCATAATGCTAGAACTATTGGTACTGGTTCACCTACTGCTGATAAAGACATTAATAATGTTCATGCTAAGGCTAAAGATGTTCCAGGTCATTCTGAAGCAATTGTCAATGATGATTCTACATCTAGTAAAAGAAAGAAAGACTTTTTTGAGTCAGTTATGACTGATGGATTTGATTTAATAAATTTAGATCTAGATATACTAGGAGATCCAGCATATTTTCCAAGTGGAGATGCAATGTTTCAGCCGCAAGGGAATAACAATTCAGTATATAATGAAGCATTTTTGCCTGATGGTACTATTAATTACGATCTTTCTCCGCCGTATGTACAAGTTAATTTAAAAACACCAACAGATTATGACCCACTTACTGGTCTTATGAATCCGTCAGCTTCTAGTAGCTTATACACTAATAGTCAGTTTAACGGAGTTTATCAAGTTACATCTATCAAAAGTACGTTTCAATCTGGAACTTTTACTCAGGTGTTAACCGGATTTAGAGCAAAAATGCAACCCATTGAAGGCAAAGTTGGAAGAAGCAAAGAAAGTATTGCTAATACAGAACGCAAAGAAGCACAACAAGAATTAATTTCAACAGTTTTTGGATTCCTGCAATTACAAAAATCTCTAGGTCAATCTGTTAATAGTTTAAGTGGACTATTATCCAATACTGCGGGAGCCGTTTCCAACCTATTTACGGATGCTGATAATGAAACTGATGAGTTTAAAAAACTATCATTCAATGGTGATGTTAGTGACGATTTCGAAGAACAACCTACTGAGGAAGATGCTTTAACTGCATCACAACGTCGTGCAGTAGATGAAATATTAAATTAATATAAGAGGAATACCATGAGTATAGCAACACAAATTCCCGGAGCTAAAGGCGGAGACCAAGCCTATAAATCAGAAAATACACCAGGAGTTAGGGAAGAACGAGGTGTAGTAATTGGCAAAGTTAAAAAAAACGCTCATCCGAGTGGCATGGGAGTTCTGGAAGTATTTGTGCCAAATGTTGGAGACGATTCTAACAGGAGAGAAGAAGACTCTATTCAGTGGAGGATAGTTAGATATGCCACGCCTTTTTATAGTAGAACAGATGCGTTAGCGCCAGGTGGCAGTGAAACTGCTGTAAAAAATACCAGCGGTATAGTTTATCCTTGCCCTGACGTAGGATCCAAAGTATTATGTGTTTTTCCATCAGGAAAAAACCAAGAAGGCGTTTGGTTTGCTTGTGCGCCAGATCCATATATGATGCAAACTCTTCCAGAAGCTAGTATGACTAGTAACTTTGATAAAACTGGATTAGAATCTTTAGTTAGACACGATAAAGCACCAGGGCTAGAGTTTAATGACAAAGAGCATGATGTTAGAAAACTAACTAACTTTAGCAAACCACAACGAGGTGTTAACATTACTCGCAGTGTACAATTAAAAACACAGGGCATTGACCAAGACGAAGTTCGTGGTTTAAGTAGCAGTAATGCAATGCGTGAGACGCCAAGCGAAGTGTTTGGTATTACAACAAAAGGTAGACGCACTGATATGCGTGGTCAGGATATTGCTAATCGAAAAGACGTATTAGATAAGCTAGAGAATGGCACAGATCTTAGTAACTCCGATGCTAAAGCAGTTGAAGGAAGAATGGGAAGAAAACAAGGACATACCCTTGTTATGGATGACGGTGATATTAAAGGCAACAATAACTTAATGAGATTTCGTACTGGTGGTGGACATCAGATATTGTTACACGATACTGAAGATATAATTTATATCGGAAATAGTAAAGGAACATCCTGGGTTCAAATGGATGCCAATGGACAGTTAGACATTTTTAGCAAATCAAGTATAAATTTCCGTAGCCGTAGTATGAACTTCCATGCAGACAGTACTATGAAGTTTCACGCTGGTAAACAAATACAAATGGTAAGTGGTGCTAGTTTACATTTAGAAGGAAAAGCCATGGCTAACTTATACAGTGATGGACAAACTTTTTTATTCGGCGGCAAAGGAACAAATATTAAATCAGGCGCTAGTCTTAACATGTCAGGTGGTAGCACTGTAGGAATTAAAGCAGGCGGTAACATGGACTTATCAGCTAGCTGTATTGCCCTTAATGGTTCCGCCGGCTCTGCAATGAAACAAAACAGTATACCTGTACAAGGTAAAAACGATGTTAAGCAAGACAGTAAAGGGTTTTGGGTACAAAACAGTGGCGCCTTGCGTACTACAGTTGACAGAGCACCAACACATGAGCCATTTAATGGACACGGGAATGTAACACAAGAATCAACGTTTACTACAGTTTCCGTTTCAGATGTTCCTGATTCTGGAGAATTAAAAGTTAAACAACCTAAATTGCCTATACCAGTATTAAATCAGGGTCTTGATATTGCAAAAAATCTGCAGAGTACTGGTCAACAGTTACTAACAGGTGCTGGCGAAGCCGCCCAACAGATAGTATCAAATACAGTGTCAAATACAGTGTCAAGTTTAAAATCAAGTGCTACAGCACAATTTAAAGAACTATTTAAATCTGAAATACCATAAGGAAAATAATATGTCAGGCGTATCAATCGAAAAGTTAGAATCAGAAACAATCCGTGTATTAAAATCAGGAATAGTAGAAATTATAAAATCACAAGGAGCAACCGATTTTGTAGACTCTGTTACTAGTGCTATTGGCAAATATGGTACTAATATTGCTACCTTTAAAAAACGTGGATTTGTTAAGCCATATGCAATGTTTAATGGCGAGTTAATAAACCCAAGAGTATGGACAGGAAAACTTGGACTACGCAGTCGCAACGACTTCTTTAATAACCTGGAAATACAGGAGAACATTTGTACAGTTGAGCTCAGAGACTTATATGAAGAGATAACATTAAATGGTGCTATACAGCCTGACGACTCGCAAAGTGATATAGCTGGTATGTTAATGGTTGCTAAAGCTGCCGGAAGTGCAGCGGCATTAGCGTTTAGAGAAGGTCGTGAAATATCTCCTAGGCCAATGCTTGGTGTTTACCAAATAGACAATCAACCTAGTATTACCAGCCAAGTATTGCCCTGGTTCAACAAAGGATATTACGCTCCGAATCAGGCTGGAAGTATTGACCAATTTGGAAAAACGCCTAACTGGTTTAGTAACTATATTTCCAACAAACAAAAAGCTGAATTTAATAGTACTTCCTTTAAAAGCAAGCAATACAAAGTTGACATGAGTTTGTCTGCTGTTCAAAGAGTAGAACAAGCTCGTGCTTTCTTAGATCAAGAGAGAACTAACAGAGCTAAAGCTATAAAGAAATTTAAAGCGACCACTGATCTTATTGGAAGTGACATGGTGCGAGAGTTCTATAAACAAGTTATATCAGGAAGTATTAAATACTAAAGGGAGAGAAATATGAGTCAAGGATTATATCGTGGATTTAGTACACTAGACGGTGACTTTAAAAGTCCTCGCTTAGTAGATGATCAGTTAATAAAACGTGATATTCTAAATAGTTTTGCTATTAGGAAAGGCGAGAAAGTTGGTGTGCCAGATTATGGTAGCAGTGTTCTTGATTTAATTATGGAACCGTTAACAGAAGAAGTAAAAAATTTGTTAATTGAAGAAGTTACTGATACTATAAACCAAGATCCTCGGGTATCACTCAAACAATTAGTAATAGATGAGTTTGAAAATGGCATTCAGTGCCAGATAGAGCTGTTATATGTTACTACTAATCAGGTAGAAAATCTAAGAATTAACTTTAATAGAGATGATGGCACTGTTACAGGTTAATGTGCGCCTATTATTCAAATAATAAATACACTGAGGTAAAAATATGGCAAGCACTGCACGATCTACAAATTTATTTGCGTCTGAAGATTGGACAAAAGTTTATGAATCTTTTAAAGAAATAGACTTTCAAAGCTACGATTTTCAAACAATTCGTAAAGCAATGGTGGACTATTTACAGGAATTTTATCCTGAAGATTTCAACGATTACATTGAGAGCAGTGAGTACGTTGCACTAATTGACATGATTGCTTATATTGCTCAAAGTTTGAGCTTTCGCAGTGACCTCAATGCTAGAGAGAATTTTTTAGAAACTGCTGAACGTAGAGATAGTATACTCCGTTTAGCTAAGATGCTTAACTACTTTCCAAAACGTAGCCGGGTATCACGTGGCTTACTTAAAGTAGACAGCGTACAGACAACAGAAAATATATTTGACAGTAATGGTAATAATCTAGCAAGCACTGAGATCTTTTGGGGCGATGAAACAAATCCTGATTTCCTAGAGCAGTTTACCAGTATTATGAATGCCGCTACTGTAAGAACACAGAGGTTTGGAGCCAGTGCGTTAAAGAGTACAATTGCTGGCATTTCAATTGAAGAATATAACTTGAGTACAGTGCCAAATACTGTGCCAATTTTTAACTTTAATAACACTGTTTCTGGAAGCCAACTTAATTTTGAAATAGTTAATGGAACTTATAGTGGCACTGACTTCTTGTATGAAGTTCCTCCCAGGCCAGGTACTACTATTAACACAATTTATAGAAACGATAGCAGAGGATTTAACAGTGTTAACACCGGATACTTCTTTTACTTTAAACAAGGCGATTTAAAGACTGTTGATTTTAATATTGACGAAGCATTGCCAAATCGTGTTGTGGATATTGACATTACTAGTATTGACAATAACGATGTATGGTTATATAAACTAGACAGTAATGGGGCAGAAGAAACATTGTGGACAAAAGTTCCAGCTATTAGTGGCAACAGTGTTATTTTTAATAGCCTAAGTAAAAACAATAAAACATTGTACAACGTGCAAAGTAGATCAGGAGATCAGATTAGCCTAGTATTTGGCGATGGTGTTTTTTCTAATATTCCACAAGGAAACTTTAGACTATATTGTAGAGTAAGTAATGGACAAACTTATAAAATTTCACCATCTGATATGACAGATGTTGTAATAACATTGCCATATGTTAGTCATACTAATCAAGTTGAGACATTAACTCTTAACATGAGTCTTAAACAAACAGTATCTAATGCTAGTTCTAGAGAGAACTTATTGGATATTAAGGCACGTGCTCAACAACAGTACTATACACAAGACCGTATGATTACTGGTGAAGATTATCAGATCTTTCCATTTACTAGCTTTAATAATATTATAAAAAGCAAGGCTGTCAATCGAACTAGTTCAGGAATCAGTCGTTACTTAGATGTCAGAGATACAACTGGAAAATACTCAAGCACTAATATATTCAGTGAGGATGGCATCTTTTATCGTGAAAGCACATTGCCAACTTTTAACTTTACGTTTGTAACTGACAGTGATATTGACAGTATCATTACTACGCAGATTGAAAAAATCATGCAGGCTAATAGCATGTACCACTATTTCTTAGATAACGAACCACGTTTTGATGTTACCAATTTAGGTATTACCTGGCAACAAAGTACTATTGGAACTGGTGTTTGTACTGGTTACTTTCAAAATAGTGCAGGAAATCCTCAGCAAGTAGCTGGCTTTACTAGCAGTAACATGAAGTACTTTAAAGAAGGTAGCTTGGTTAAATTTACTGCTCCAGCTGGATATGTATTTGACGTTAATAATAATTTAATAATTGGAACAGCAGGAACATTAAACACAAAAACTGATATTTGGGCTAGTTGTGGCAATTTAGTAGATGACGGAACAAATCAAGGCGCAGGAAATCTTGATAGCGGCTCTGGTCCAGTTACGTTAACTGAAATTATTCCTGATTTAGCTATCCTAGAAACTATAATTCTTCCCTGGAATACTAGCCTAACAAGTACCGTTAGGCAGAGTTTAATTAATGATATAAGCGAGTATAAGACGCTGGGTATTAGGTACGATCGTGATACACAAGCATGGACTATTATTAGTTCCATTAACTTAAACCAAACTACAACGTTTAGCACAACAAACAGCGGAAGTACTGCTGGCACTAATTTAGATGCCAGCTGGTTATTCTTACTAACAAATGATGGCGAAACATATACAGTAAAGTATAGGCAACTAGATTATATTTTTGAAAGCCAATTAGAAACACGCTTTTACTTTGATAAAGACCTAAAAATATTTGATCCAAGAACAAGCAAAACAATACGTGATAAAATTGTTATGCTTAAGGTAAACAGTTTGCCAGATAGTAACACAAATTTTGCACAGGATTTTGTAATGAATGTTGATGATACTATCGTGGAAGATGACGGATTTATCCGTACAGAAAGAATAAAAGTAACATTTCCTAATACCGACGGTGATAGTGTAATTGATAATCCTGATGTATTTGATGTAATTGTTTCGCCAAACACAAATGTTGCTAGCAAGGTAGTATTTTACAAGTCATACCTAGACGGAAATGGATATACTAAACTAGAGCCAGTGCCTGCAACAGAGGTCGAAAGCCTTTACACAACACTTACCGCGGTAACAGCTATTAAAGACACCTATAGTTCAGGACAGATTTTTTATACTGGCAGTACTGGTAAATTTTACATACTGTCAGTAAACAGTGTTAATGAAAAGATAGTAACAGAAACTACAGATTATATTACAAAAACTGGCCGTAGTAATTTACTGTTTCAGTACACACATAATGCGCCTAATAATAGACGTATTGATCCCAGTCCAAGCAATATTATTGACTTATACTTGTTAACTAAACAGTATGATGCTGATTTTAGAAACTGGGTGACAGATATTACAGGCAGTGTAATAAAGCCAATCAAACCAAATACAAATGAGTTAAGAGACGCATATGGTAGTTTAGAAACTTATAAAAGTGTTAGTGATGCTATTATCTTTAACAGTGTTAATTATAGAACACTGTTCGGTGATAAGGCAGATGCAGAGTTGCAAGCTACATTTAAAGTTGTAAAAAACAAGGCTATGTTGGTTAGTGACAACGAAATTAAAGCTAGAGTAGTACAGGAAGTTAATAATTACTTTAGTGTTGAAAATTGGGACTTTGGCGACACTTTTTACTTTAGTGAACTAGCAGCCTACTTACATAATGCATTAACACCAGACGTACTAAGTGTTATTATTGTTCCTAAAAATAGCACCAGTGGATTTGGAAGTTTATACCAAATTACTAGTAGCAAAGATGAAATTTTTATTAGCTCAGCATCAGTTAATGACATAGAGGTTATTGATGTTATTACTGCTTCACAGTTGCAGGCCAGTGGCGACGTGGTTAATAGCACTACAGACATAAACACAATAGAAAGTGTAAGTTCAGGAAGTGCTAGCTCTGCAATAGAAACTACTACTAATGCTTCACTAGGCACTACTACTACCAGAACAACTGACGCAGGGGGTTATAGTTACTAATGGCTCTTAAAAAAACTAGTCAGTTACTACCTGAAGTTTTCCAAACCAATAAGAATAATAAATTCTTAAACGCAACTCTTGATCAAATTATAAGTGATGATAACAAGAAAAAGTTTAGTGGATTTATTGGTAGAAAGAATTCTGAAAACTTCCAAGCAACTGACAATTATATTACAGAACCCAGCAATATTAGACAGGACTATCAATTAGAACCTGGAGTAGTATATCAAGATAGTGCTGGAGATATTAAAAGTGTTAGCAGTATTATTGATAGCCTTAATACTATTAAGTATAACAATGGACAAGTAGACAATCAAGACTTATTGTACAGGCAACAACATTATAACTGGAGCAGTTTTGTTGACTTTGACAAGTTAATTAACTATGGTGAGTATTTTTGGTTGCCCAGTGGTCCTGACAGTGTGCAGGTATTTGCTGGAACAATTGACACAACTCATGATTATACAGTGTATCGTCAAGGCACTACTTATGAACAGATCGAATATGATACCACTGGATTTGATGAGAACATATTTGACGAGCGCACTAATGCAGTAAACAGTGGTGAATTAACTTACAAATTTGACAGCACTACAACCAGCCCAAATCCAACTTTATATTTGGCACGTGGCGGAGAATATACTTTTAAAGTTGATCAGCCAGGAATTCCATTCTGGATACAGACTGAAACTGGCACAGACGGCATTGATGATAATCAGTCAAATATAAGTACACGTGAAGTAGATGGTGTTATTAATAACGGCGAAGACGACGGAACAATAACTTGGAGAGTGCCACACAGTGACGCACAAGCTAAGTTTACTGGAATGACAACCGATGCTGTTGTAGACTTGGCAACACCGCTGGTATATAGAGAAATACACAATCAAACTTTAAGTGCCTTTATAGCCACATACGAAACAGGCATTGACGGGCTAACAGAGATTGACGGCAAAACGTTAATCTTTACTAGTCAAAGTTTAGATGAAACAGACTGGAATCAGGGAAGTTTATTTGACGCTGATCCGTTTGATAGTGGCAGTGTTGAAGGAGCTCAAGGAACATTTGATCCTGTAACAGCATTAAGTGCAAGTGAACGCTACGGTGTCTTTAAAATTAATGTCAACAATGTTGACGGTGTTGATACTATACAGTTAAGTAGAATTCAGGATATTACACAGGGAAATAAAGTTTATATTAAACAAGGTGTAGTAAGTGGAAGCAGAGAGTACTATAAGGACTCCAGCGGCTTCTTACAAATAATTCCAAACATTACAGCTAGTAGGGATACATTCTTTTATCAAGACAATACAGATGAAAATCGATTTGGTAAAATTATACTTGTGGATCAAGGTGATACCAGCCAAATTAATATTACAGACGAACTTCTTGGCCAAGAAACTTATACCTCACCCAACGACGTAGTGTTTACCAACGGACTTAAAGTAGAATTTGACAATAATGTTACTCCTGAATCCTATCGCAACGAAACATATTATGTCGAAGGTGTTGGAAAGAAGATTAAACTAGTCAAGGTATCAGACCTAAGCACGCCTGAAACTTATACTAAAACAGAATCTGAACCATACGACAGTGAAAATTTTGATGTAGGTGGTTTTGAAACTTCAAAGAGTAGTCCAATTAACCAGGACTATATTGTTATTCATAGGGCAAGTGAAGACAATAATGCATGGAGCCGTGGTAACAGGTGGTTCCACAGAAGTGTTATAACAAAAACTGCTGAATACAACAACTTTACTACTGTTATAGATGATACTGCTAGAGCTAAACGTCCTATCATAGAGTTTGACGCTGGATTACACCTATACAATATGGGCTATAATAGCCAGCCTCCAGTGGACATTATTGACACAACACAAACTGACGCATTTAGTAATATTAATGGAAAACAAGGTTATTTTTCAGATGGTATTGACTTAACTCCAGGGCGTACTATATGCTTTACAAAAGACCCTGAAATACAAGAATGCATTTATACTATAAGCCATATTGATCATGATAGTGACTTACAAACTGATCCAATTATTCAGTTAACTAAAACAGGCACAGTTAGCCTTAATGATTGTATGTTAAGTAGGTTAGGTGCTACCAACCAGGGAAAGATGTTCCACTATACCACTGATACTTCTGGCAACAGTGTGTGGAAAGAAGCACAACAAAAAACAAAGATTAATCAGGAACCACTGTTTGATGTATTTGATGGAGATGACGTTTCCTTTAGTGATACAACCAAGTATCCAAGCACTAATTTTGTTGGTAATAAACTGTTTAGTTACAAAAGAAGTACTACTGCTAGTGCTGACAAAGTATTAGGCTTTGCACTAACTTACAAAAATATTAATAATGTTGGCGACATACTATTTGATAACAATTATGTAAACGACAAATTTACATATACTAAGTCAGATCTTGGCGCTGTAGACATCATTATTAAAAGTGGACATGTACACCAATACAGTGCTGGCGTTAAAACACCAAATAACGGCTGGACAAAATCTGTTAGTGAAAGTAAACAATGGCAACAAGTTCAGCACATTGTCAATGATGAAAAGTTTGTTTTTGAAATAGGGTGTAAGCCAAAAGAAATAACTGAAGAAACAACTCTCCAAGTATCTGTTAATGGTGCATTTCAAACTGCTGACAAATTTACACAACTTAACCAAAATGAAAAACACTATGTAAGTTTCTTTTCAGCACTAAAGACTGAAGACACTGTTTTAATTAGAGTTTACAGTGACGATCAAAATAAAATAGGATTTTATGAAGTACCTAGTAACTTAGAAAACAATGCCAATAACGCAGACTTTGCTACATTAACACTGGGACAATGCCGAAACCATCTTGTAAACATGACTAGAACAATAAGTCAATTTACTGGAAAGAGCTTGGGTACTAATAACCTTAGAGACTTAGATTATAAAAAATATCCAGGAAATATTTTACAACATAGTGCAGGTGCTACACTAGCGCATCACTTGTTGGGTAGTGAAAATAACTTGTTTGTCGAAAGCACAGAGTACTCATTAAATGAATACACTAGATTTAAGAACAGACTACTTGACAACATAGATAAACTTGATCTAGATCTTAGAGATCCAGTCGGGTCTCTTGATACTATAATGACATTTATGGTTGGAACTAAGAGCAGTAATTTTCCATTTTATTACACAGATATGATTCCCTGGGGTAGTGAAAAAACAACTACAACATATGTTTTAGATCAGATAACTGAGCGTACATTTACATTTAAAAGTCAATTTGACTTGTCACAAGTTAGTTCACGTGGGTTACTAGTATACTTAACAAACGCTACTACCAGTAACGTTGTACAACTTGCATACGAGCATGACTATACTTTTGATGCAGTAGAAGCTGCACTTACATTGAGTAATGATATTACTTTGTCGATTGGAGATACTATTAAAATTGTTGAGTATTCAAACACCAATGGCAGTTTTATTCCACCAACGCCAAGTAAACTAGGACTTTATCCAAAATATCAACCAGTGGTTACATTGGACGACACTTATCAAACTGAGGTTTCAACAGGAACTGGTCCTTTTAAAATTTACGGAACTGCACAGGATCGTTATACACAAAACGGTGAAAGAGAAACTGGATGGTTTTATCCACTGTATACAACAAGCGCGGCTGCTGGAGATGGAAGCCACACACATAAGTTTGAAGGAAGCGACAGAGTTTGGCATATGTCCTCAGCTGGCGCTACGCATGCTGGTATTGACAACAGCGACTATGATGAGTACACTAACTACACACCAGTTTTACTAGGACATGACGGAAGCCGTTGGGTAGTATATAAAGATATACGTGATCTAATTCTACTAGAATACGAAAAACGTGTGTATAATAATATTAAAACAAACTACGATGCAAAGACTTTTGACCTAGCTGATGTACAAAGTGGGTACCACAGAAACACCGAGCTAGAATTAGCACAGGAAAATGCTATACTAGGTAGGTTGTTTACCAGCTGGGCGCACAAGAACGCACTTAGATATCTTGACAACGAATCATATGATGCTGAAAATAGTTTTACGTGGAACTATAATCTAGGTACTACTGCAGATAAAGGTTTTCGTATGCCAGGTTATTGGCGTGGAATATATCGTTGGTTATATGATACAGAAACTCCGCACTTAACTCCCTGGGAAATGTTGGGCTTACACGTAAAACCAAATTGGTGGGATTTACGTTATGGTAAAGCACCATATACCCGTGGTAACTATGTTCTCTGGGAAGATCTTGAAAAAGGCAAATTGTATGAAAGTGCAGGCAGAGATGCAGAGTTTACAACTGAAACTTTACGAGTACGTCCAAATCTAACTGATTATATTCCAGTAGACGATCAAGGTCAACTTCTTTCACCAGCTGAGTTTTTATCCGTAGATGTGTTTGCTAGCAATGCTGATATATCCTGGGCTATTGGAGACTCTGGTCCAGTAGAGAGTGCATGGAGACGGAGTAGTGAATGGCCATTCGCCCAACAAGTTTTATCAGCACTTAGAAAGCCAGCAAAGTATTTTGCTTTACTGTGGGATACTAACTTAATTAAGTATGATGCAACTTATGATCAAATTCTACAAAAGAACAAGAGCTATAGACCTAAAATAAACGAATATAAAGTTAATGGTACTACTATTGCCAATACTACTACAATTAACCGTGTAGAAGGTTATAACCAGTTTATTGAGAATTATTATAAGTTTAAAAATTTAGACATCGCTAACTTGCAAACAGAGATACAAAATTTAACTTTGCGTCTAGTATATCCAACGGCTGGATTTACAGACCTATCACAAAGTAAGATTATAATTGAAAGTACTACACCAACAAGCACAGGAAACAATATTTTTATACCTGACGAGAATGTTTCAGTTATTGTTAATAAGAGTACTCCACTAGAAAGGATTACTTATACAGGTATTAATATTATTAAACGAAAAACTGGTTATGAAATTACTGGCTTTGACGTTAATAATCCGTTCTTTAAGATTGTGCCAAGTGTAAAAACTACAAACAACAGACAAATAACAGTTGGAGAAAGAACTGCAATCCTGTATGATGACGGTGAACGACATATTATTAATGTAGCATATGGCACCATTATTCCAACAATACAACAAACAGCAGACTTTTTAATAGCCTATCAAAGATATTTAAAAACAAAAGGTTTAAAGTTTGAAACTTTAAATAGTATCAGTGAGCCAAAAGATTATACCTTATCTGTTAAAGAATTTTTACTATGGACTCAGCAAGGATGGGCTGATGATTCAGTGCTAGGTATTAGTCCAGCAGGAAACGAACTCAGAGTCAATAGGTTAAACACTACAACTGATAATTTAAACAAGTTTGGTAATATTAAAAATCCAAGCGGTGTTGCAATACGACCAACAGATTATGATGTTAGCAGAATAGATAATGAAACTGTCATTACTACTGATCCAGATAAAAATAGTATTTACGCGGCACAAATAGATCCTATTCAATATGAGCATTACTTGGTATTAGATAATACTACAATTTTTAACGATGTCATTTATCAACCAGAGCTTGGAAACAGACAGGCTCGTGTTAAGTTTGTTGGATTTAAAAGTAATCCATGGAATGGCACATTACATGCTCCAGGGTTCTTAATTAGTAAAAATGAATATAATTTATGGATACAAAACACAGATTATAAGAAAGGCGATATAGTAAGTCATAATAAAAAACTTTACGTAGCCAAAGATAATCATGATGGAGAATCTAAATTTCACTACAGTGACTGGTTGCCAATTGACAATATGAAGACTGGCTTATTGCCAAACATAAGTCAAAAGGCGCAGAGGTTCACTGAGTTTTACGATTTAAATACTAGTAACCTTGAGAGTACTACTGATTTAGCTGCAAAAGGACAAATTGGTTTTAGGCAAAGAGAATACTTGGATCAACTAGGATTAGATGACGTAAGTCAGGTTAAGTTCTACCAAGGAATGATCAGAAATAAAGGCACTAAAAATGTTATTGATAAGCTAGTACATGCTGACCTTACTAACTTGGACCAAGAGATTAATGTATACGAAGAATGGGGTGTACGTGTAGGTGCTTTTGGTAGCATAGACAGTAACCAGGTTATAGAACTAATTATTGATGAAGCAAAAGCACAGAACAATCAGGTAGTAGTTGAGATACTGGACAGTAACGATACTGCTGATGTTGATAGACTAAGTTATTACGAAAAAGATCTTTACAAAGTTCCAAATAATTTTAGTAAAAACATATTCCTGCCTAGAAGCTCGGACAATAAAAAAACTGACATTGTTGGTGCTGGTTATCCAAGATTAGATGATGCAGACTTTACTGTTTTTAACTTAGAAGACAACTTAGAAGTTCTAACTGATAGTGTTGATAAAATTGGTCGTGGAACAACAATCTGGACTGTTAAATCAAATTTTGATTGGGACATATATCGTGTAACAGAAGTAGTTGCCGAAATAATTAGTATTGAGCAAACTGGCACTGAAGCAATCACCTACACAACAAATTCTGCACATGGAATTGTTAAAAATGACATTGTGGTTGTTAAATCAAGTAACGAAGTTTCAGGTGGGTTACACAAAGTTATAAGCACTGGCGGTAGTACAACATTTACAGTTGGTATTGAAGATGGTATTGAAATAGATGCATCTGGCAACTTAGTTATACCGTTGTTTAAATTAGTAAGTGTTCGCTTTCCTGCAAAATCTAATATTGCAAACTTTACACCAGCATACGGTTGGGAAAAGAATGAAATTGCATGGGTAGATGCTACAGAAGATGACCAGTGGGCGGCATATAGAAAAGACAATCCCTGGGACTTTAACAGTGTTATATTCAATATTGAGACATCAGGCAATGCTGCAAACGGCACTAGCCTGGCAGTTACTGATGATGCATTAGCTGTATTTTCTGGTGCACCAGAGCAGTCAACAGGCGTAGTTTACCCTTATCTCAGAGATAGCTCAGGTGTGTTTAATCCAAACATTTCTCTAGCACCTAGTGATATTGGTTCTAGCATTGATGCTTTTGGATTTAGCGTTGCAGCTGGCAACGAATATATAGCAGTGGGTGCGCCAAGTACCGATAGCAGTAACGGAGCAGTGTTTGTTTATAAACGTAGTTTCAATGGATCATATTCACTTCGACAAACCATAAGACTTGCATCGCCAGGGTCTAATGCTAAGTTTGGTTACAGTGTAACAATGAGTAAAGACGATAGGTACATATACGCAAGTGCTACTGGTGAAAACAAAGTGCATGTGTACACTCTAGTAGAAGTTGCTACTTCTGATGAAACAAGTCAAACTTTTACAGGAGACGGTAGTGATCAAACTTTTACTCTTACTACTACCCCAGTAAGCATTGATGCACTTTACATACAAGACGGAAATGGTAAAGAATATATTCCTTATAAAGACTATACACTAGGTGGAAGTGTAATAACATTTACTACCGCACCAGCTAACACTCTTAGTGTTGTTGTTAGACAGCGTAGTTATTATAAACACACAGCCAGCTTTACTGGCAGTGATTCAACGGCTGGAGATCAGTTTGGTTATAACATTGACACTGATACAGCAGGTGAAACAGTTATTGTTGGCGCACCGTTTAGTACTGTTGCTAGTGCTGATAGTACATTATTTCCTGAAGCTGGTGAAGTATACCTATTCCATCACATAGTAGAACGATTTACTGGTGACGGAGTTACTACTGCATTTACAACTACAAATACATTACCCAGTAACTTTTATATTGAAGTTGACGGTGTAAAGCAGGTTCCAGCTACTGGTAGCTTTAGTTCATTCGACAGTGATAGTAGTGAGAATCGTTATACAGTTTCTGGAAACACTATTACTTTTAGGTATAGGCCAACTAATGGACAAATTATCCGTGTATACACTGGTAATTTTGCAGAAATTCAGAGACTAGATCAAAGTCAAATAACTGGCCAAGCACTTGGAGATAACGAGCAGTTTGGAACATCAGTTGGACTAGATGCATACGGCACGATAGCTGTAGTTGGATCACCAGGTGAAGATGAAACTAATCCTAACACTGGTAGTGCATTTGTGTTTATTGATGAAGGATTACGCTTTGGATCAGTTACAACTGCTAGCAGTAATGCAGCAACATTCCAGCAACAACTGGATAGTATATTTGTTGATGACTTTGAAGTTGTAATGAATTTTAACACTAGTGCAAGTCCAAGTGACTTTGCATCTTCGGTTAACAATAGCAGTAATTTAACATTGCATGATGCAAATCTAACTAGTACTGGTCAAGTAACAATTACTAGTATAAATCAAGTACCAAACCAAAAGCTAAAAGTGCGGCCTGGCACTGGAGATACATTCCGTGTACGAGCAGAAGTAGAACCTTTTAAGTTTAGTCAAAAAATTAACCATCCGTTGTTAGTTGAGAACGAAAATTTTGGTAGAGTAATAACTTTTGATAAGCACATTCCTGTAAGCGGAGTAGCTAATCAACGTTGTGTTATTAGTAGTGATCGTGCTAGCACGATGCTTGATGTTGCATTTGATAGAGATACAGTAACTACATCACTAACATATAACGACGCTTTGACTACCTTTGATGCAGACAGTACTAAGTTTATTGATCGTGTTACACAAAGCGGAGCCGCATATGTTTACGATTTGCTAGACAGTACAGTAACCACAGGAACTGTACAAAGTATTAGTAATCCGCCACTTTATGCTTACGGGCAACAGTTAAGAAATACCAAAATAAATGAATTAGATAAATTTGGTTCTAGTTTAGCAATAAATCGTGGTCGATTATTTGTTGGTAGTAGTGCAGACAATGAGTGGAAAACAAATGCTGGTAGCTTCTATTACTTTAATAATGCATTAAACAAAAGTTCCTGGGAAAAGTATAGAGAGCAAACAGCTAAAATTAACATTGATGTTATCAATCGTGTAGCTACATATGATAAGACCAATAGCGAGATTATTGACTTTGTTGACACTATAGACATATTTAAAAATAAGTTGCCTGGCAGAGTACAATCAGAACTAGACTATATTTTTCCAATTGATCCTTCTACGTACAGTGTTACCACTATACCTAACGAAGTTACACATTCAGAAAATAATAACTGGGATAACGAGTATGTTGGTAGACTTTGGTGGGATTTAAGTACATGCCGTGTTATTGAGTACGAGCAAGGTGAATTAGACTACAGAGTTCAAAATTGGAACCGATTCTTTCCTGGAAGTTCAGTAGATATTTATGAATGGGTGCAGAGTCCTGTATTGCCAAGTGAACATGTACAGTTTGGTTTAGAAGGTACACCTAAATATGAAAATGACGAGGCTTATTGTGTATCCTTACAATACAATCCTGCAACTAATAGTACTGTAACACGTTACTACTATTGGGTAACTGGACTTAACGTATACCCAGAAGATGATCGTAGACACCTTAGTACTGAAAGTGTTAGACAACTTATTGAAGATCCAGCAAGTGCAGGACTAAAATATCTTAGTGTTGTAGATAAGAATGCTTTTATAATGAATAATCTTAGTAGTACCTGGGCAGACAGAAATGTTGTTCTTAGTATTAACTATGATGTTGTTAAAAATGAAGGTGTACTACACAGTGAATTTGAACTAGTTAGCGAAGGTGATCCCAAGCAAGATATTCCAAGAGACATAAAGACTAAGTTAATAGACAGTCTTGCTGGAGCTGATAAAACCGGAGCTGTTGTGCCAGACGCATCATTAAGTCAAGGAGAACGCTACGGAATTGCTATTAGACCAAGACAAACATTATTTGTTAACAGACAGCAAGCATTAAAGAATTTTATTACTTACTGTAACAAGGTGTTCCTTACTACGCCTATTAGCAGACAATTTAGTCTTACTAATTTGTTCCTAACTGATCCAGAGCCAACTAAATCAAGCGGAGCCTGGGATCAAAAGGTTGCTGATATTACTACTAGAGATTTTCTTAATACATTAACATTTAGTGCTGGATATAAAGTACTTGTTGAGAGTGATAGTACTCTAGGCGGTGATTGGGCTATTTACTCACTGGTAGTAGAAACTGATAATACTCGTACTTGGTTTTTAGACAGAGTACAAGCATTTAATACTGCTAGGTTCTGGGAGTATACTACTTGGTATGCCGACGATTATGACAGCACCACAATTCCGCAATTTACTGTTAATACAGAGCCAGATTTAATTGCACTTACTACTGCGGTTACTGGTGATATTTCTAAAGTATTAAGCAACGATGATGGTAACTATAGTTTCTTTAAGTTGACAACCAGTGGCTGGGATGAGATTATTATTGAGAACGGAACTATTAAGATACTGGACACCATATATGACTTTGCTAATGCATCCAGTGGCAGTTACATTGGATTTGACAGTGGCGTGTTTGACTTTGAAAAATATGATCGTGTGCCGCAACAGGAAGTTAGAAATATTGCAAACGCAGTTTTTGATGAAATTTTTGTAGGCACACTTGCTAGCAATAAAAACGAATTGTTCTTTAGAATGATTGAGTATGCGTTGCAAGAGTTACATCTTAGTAATACAGACTGGATATTTAAGACCAGCTTTATTAAAGTATTACACAAAATAAGAAACCTAGACCAGTATCCAACATACCAGTTAGATAATAGTACGTTTATTGAAGAGTTTATTAATGAAGTTAAGCCTTATCACACTAATATTAGAGAGTATGTAGCAAGTTACGACGGCGATGATCAGTTCCAAGGCGATATAACAGATTTTGATCAGCATAGCTTTTTTGATACAACAACAAATTATTTTAGAAAACCCAGCGGTGATTTTGGTGGTGACGAAATTACTCGCACACAGGGCCTTAACAAGTCGTGGAGTGAAAACTATACTTACTATCTAGATAACATTGTTATTGTAAATGCTGGAACAGGATTTCTAGATAACCCAACAATTACTATTAGTGCTCCTGACTCAACTAGTGGAGTACAAGCAACTGCAACGGCTGTTACAAACGGAGACAGTATTGTAAAAGTTACGGTAACTACTAAAGGAAGCGGATATACTAAAAATCCAACAATTACTGTAACAGGACAAGGTTCTGGACTAGTACTAAATCCAAGAATTGCAAACGATACTACTCGCGAGTTTGACACTACAATTAAATTTGATAGAATTACTTACAGTAGTACTGTTAAAGACTGGACCGCCAGTACAAGTTACGACTACCAAGATCTAATTGCACACTATAATGAAGTTACTGGTAAGCAGGAAGTTTATGAAGTTACTGCAACTGGTGGATTTACAAGTGGAACTACATTTGGAGTAGAAGATAGTGCTGGCACCGAAATACTTGTTGCATACGCAGATGAGAAGTTAGCTAGTGCCGCAGATAGAATTGCAAGTTACTACGTGCCTGGAGTTGGCATGGTTGGAGACGACTTAAATTTACTACAACCTGGAACAGATTATAATGGAAACAAAGTAAGTGGACTAGGTTTTGATAGGGAACCTGGATATGATAGTGCAGTATGGGATATTGTTGGTTTTGATAACTTTGAAGTAGATGCGGATGGACTTGCAGTTACTGGCGGCATAGACACTGTAATGAGAAGCACGTTTACTGACTTAGCACTTGGCACAGCACCAGAAGATATCAATATAGATGGTGGATTATTTGTAGACACATACTCAAGCCATGCACCAGAAGAAGTTATTCCAGGAATTGTATTTGATAATCTAGATATAGAAGTTTACACTGATCCTAGTGATGACTTTTTAGGGGACGGGAATGGATTTAAATCTGTTACCAGAGTTTATACAGCAGACGGCACTAATAATAAGTTTAGTTATGCCAATTCGCAGCGTAAAGAGCTCGTTGACTACCTGGTAGTTTACCAAGGCGCTACAAGAATACACGACTTTACTACTGACTACGAATTTCGTACAATTAGCTTTACTACGCAGCCAAGTGCTGGAACGCAAATTTACATTTATGGATTTGGTACAACTGGTGAAAAACTAGTACATGAAGAAGTACTAATAGGTGATGCAAGTACTGCCCAGTACACACTTGGTGTTGATTATACACGTTACGTACAGAGCTTGGTATTACGTGATGGTGTTTCAGTAGACCACAGTGTTAGCAACCAAAATAATCGTGTTACAATAACTATTAATGATACTAATCCAGACGGAAGTGTAATACATGCATTTATTAGTAATCGGGCAGCAACAAAACCAGCGTTTACATACGGACAAACACAGACCATAACACTGGTTGGTGGTACATACATATATGACTTAGACCAAGCGTTTGATGATGACTTTGCTAATCCAATTTCAGGAAATATTATTGTTGAAAAAGGATCAGAAAGACTACGCCCAGCTAATAGTGAATATTATACATTAGACGGTAGTACTGTTGCTTACAATACTCCAAATACTGCTGGAGAAAATTCAGCAAATGTTGCTGTTGGTGATATCCAAGTTGTTAGGCTTGACAAGACAAACAACGTTAGTATAAACCTAAACTACATTCAAGACTTTACATTATCAACAGTATTGGATGAAACAAGCACATTAATTTGGCAAGTAACTATACTAGATGCTGGCAATGCTGGTGATACACTTATTGTTAGTACACGCAACTCTAACGAATACTTTATAGATGCTGGTAAGTTAAGACTTAACAGCGGATTTGCATTTAGCGGCGGTGATAAGTTACATGTTACATCCTTTAACAACCATGACACCTTAAGAACGCAAACAAAAGTTTACATTGGGCAGGGTAGTAACAAAAAGTACACTTTAGACAGAACACCTACAAATACTAACAATTTATGGATAACACTGGATGGTGTAAAACTTCATCCGGGAGAGTTTACGATTGATACAACAGGAAAAATAGATTTAAGTAGTCAAACTGTTTCAGCATCTAGTGAAATTATAGTTACGCACTTTACTGAAAATATTACGGAACCTACCATTGGTTACAGAATGGTTAACGACATGCTTGGTACTTACGAGTACTTTAGGTTATGTAATGATGGACAAACACAACTTTCAGCAGATTTAGTAGCAGAAGATACAAAGATATATGTTGAAGATGCAACTAGATTGCCACTAGTTAGTAGAAATGCTGACAAACCCGGAGTTCTCTATGTTGGTAACGAACGAATTACGTATTGGGAAATTAGTCACGAAGATCATTTTGTTACTGGTATTCGTAGAGGAACGAATGGCACAAGGTTTGCGCCTAGGCATATAAAAGGTACAGAAGTGTATGACACAACTGAAGCACAACGGTTACCAGCTACAAATACACATACACAAACTTGGTATGACGTTGGAACTAGTACGTCTGCAAATGGATTTGGCTTACAAAGTTCTTCAAGTACGAATGCAGCATTCCTTAAGGCTTGTGAAGCATCGCTGCCCAATTACATTGCAGAATTCCAGTCACCCAAGTACGTTGAAGACGAATATGCAGATGAAGGATACTTTGGAGAGCTGGACATTTAACACCCCAGTAAATCATAGCAAATAAATATAGGTAAATACGTAGTGAGAATAAAATGGCAATAACATTAAGAAGCAGTAAAAGTGTACCTCTAACCCATACCGAAGTGGATGGTAACTTTACTGATCTGAACACTAGAACTAATACACTAGAGGAAAACTACGTTAAAACCATTAACGGAGTAGCAGCTACTAGCAATGCTACCACGCTCACTACAGCTAACATTACAGAAAATACAAATTTATATTACACTGATGCTAGATCAAGAGCGGCAATTAGTGTTACTGACAGCGGTGGCGATGGCGCACTAAGTTATAATAGTAGCACTGGTGTACTAACATTTACTGGTCCAAGTTCTGCAGAAGTTAGAGCGCAAGTCAGTGTAACTGATGCTGGCGGAGATGGTAGCCTAGCGTATAACAGTTCAACTGGTGTGTTTACATATACTGGTCCTAGTGCCACTGAAGTTAGAGCGCACATTACAGCCGGAGAAGGTATTGATATTGCTAGCGGTGTTGTTAGTGGTGAAGACGCTACTGCAAGTAATAAAGGTATTGCTAGTTTTAGCACTGATCACTTTACAGTAAGTAGTGGCGCAGTAACTATTAAAACAGACGGTATTGACGATACACATATTGATTTTGGAACTGGTGCTAATCAAGTTAGTACAGCAGATGTGCCTGAACAAACAAATTTATATTATACAGATGCTAGAGTATTAACTAAAATACAAGCAACCAGCGTAGGACAGTTAAGCGACATAGACCTAACAAGCACTACTAACGGATTTGGACTTGTATATAATAGTACAACCAGCAAAATTGAATTAGCTGAACTGCCAGGTGCAGCAGGCGGAGAAACAAACAGAGCTTCTAATGTAGGTGGCTTTAATGAAATATTTAAAGACAAGAGCGGTGTTGAATTAAGATTTAGAACAATTAATCACGGCGACAACCTAACTATTACGCAAAACGCAAATGACTTAAATATCAGTCTTGTTGATAGTCCAGAATTTGGTAACTTAAAAATTAATAGTGCAGCAAATACTATTGAAAACATTTCAACTAATGCTAATATTGAACTAACACCAAATGGCACAGGTATCGTAAACGTTAATGGTGCATTGACAGCAACAGGCAATATTACAGGTACACTTGCTACGGCCGCACAAACAAATATCACAAGCATTGGCACCATGGCTGCAGACTTAACTATTGGTTCAGGCACTGACATAGTTATGAACACCAGCGGCAGTGCTCACACAATTACAACTGCTACAGGAACTGGTGCAAGAACACATACATTCCCAGACGTATCTGGAACGATTATTAATACTGGTAACTTGAGCAGTATTACAGAAGTTGGTACTATTTCAGGAACACTTAATGTTGGTGGACTTGCTAGCTTAGATGGAGGCATTGATGTAGATGGTGCTTTCACAGTAGCAAATACAAGTGGTAATATTGCAACTAGTGGAACAGTAGTAGTTACTAATTCAGGAACATTTAATAGTTTAATAGTTGATAGTGTTACTATTAACGATAATAATATTACAACAAATGCAACCAATGCTAACCTAGTACTGTTGCCAAACGGCACTGGTGTTGTAGAACTTGACAGCAACATGGATATGAATAGTAACAAAATTGTTAATGTTACTGATCCAGGTAGCGCACAGGATGCCGCTACAAAGGCTTATGTAGATTCACAAGTAAGTGGTGTATCCACTGTACTTACAATCGCCGCTGACACGGGGTCAAACGATGCTGTTACAGTTGGTACAGATACACTGACGTTTGAAGGTACAACAAATGAAATTGCTACTACTGTAAGTAATAACAAAATTAAAATTGCACTGCCAGATGACATTACAGTGGGCGGAGCGTTAGTTGTTACAGGAAACTTAACAGTCAGTGGTACTACAACTACTCTTAACACCGCTGAAATGAAAGTTGAAGATCTAAACATTACACTAGCAGACGGCGCGGCTGATAGTTCAGCCGCTGATGGTGCTGGAATAACAATCGACGGTGCAGACGCTACTCTAACATATTCACACACAGGCACAAAGTTTGTAATGAATAAGTCACTTGACACTGACTTAATTGGTAACGTAACTGGTAATACAAGTGGGTCAAGTGGATCATGTACTGGCAACTCTGCAACCGCAACAGCATTAGCAGGTGCCCAAAACATTGGTATATCAGGTGACGTTACGGCAGTAAATGTTAGTTTTGACGGAACTGGTGCAGTAGCACTAAGTGCAGGTAGTGTAGATGCTACAACTGTAAAACTTACAGCAACTAATACTACGGCTGCAGATCATTTTATTACATTTGTTGATACAGCAACAGGCAGTGAAGCAATAAGAACAGATACAGATCTAAAGTATAATCCAGGTACAAATACTTTAACAGCAACTAATGTTGCAGGAACAAGTACTTCAGCAAAATATGCTGACTTAGCAGAGAAATATTACCCAGATTCAAACTATCCAATAGGCACAGTTTTATGTGTTGGCGGATCAATGGAAGTAACTTTTTGCAACTCTGATGATATACCTGCAGGCGTAGTTAGTGCTGAACCAGCATTTTTAATGAACAGTGAAATTAATGGCGTAAATGTTGCGCTAGTGGGGCGGGTACCAGTTCGTGTTTTAGGACCAGTTCAGAAGGGTCAACTTGTACGTGCTGATAACAACGGCGTGGCTAGTGTAACCGCTCCTGGTGAACGAGTAGGTATAGCTTTAGAGCCCAACGCAGACACGAGTGAAAAACTTGTTGAATGTATGTTAAAGGTATAGTATAATGCAAGACAGTGAAAAAGAAAATATGGAAAATTTAGAAAATCCACAACCCACTACTCCCCTTAAAGAACAAGGCGGGGTAATGATGGAAGGTCACATTCGTATCTTTGATCCGGAAACTGGAGAAGATATTGTAAACAAACGAAATGCTATTCACTATGAGAATATGAGTGAAGCACTAGCGTTAAGTGTGAGTAATAAAACAACTGGTTTTATTCATGAAATAGCTTTTGGCAATGGAGGCACGAGCGTTGATCCAACAGGCGTAATTACATATTTGCCAGCTAATAGCAGTGGACAGAATGCCAGTTTATATAATCAAACCTACTACAAGGTAGTAGACGATAATTCCAGTTTAAATACAGATGCTGGAAGAAATAAATTAACAGTAAGTCATGTAAGTGGAAACATTTATACTGATACTGTTGTTAGTTGCCTGTTAGATTATGGTGAACCCAATGATCAGCAAGCATTTGATAATACTAGTAATTTTAATGATACATATACATTTGATGAGCTAGGCCTTAAAAGTTGGATCGGAACAGTTAATACGGGCAAGTTATTAACTCATGTTATTTTCCATCCTGTTCAGAAGAGCTTGAACAGGCTGATACAAATTGATTACACAATTCGTATCCAAACTTTAACTAATCTAACAAGTTTATAATATTGTTAGTTTATATAACATGATAAATAATTTAAAGCTCGTGGAGAAATAAAAGATGGCATATACAGTCAATAAAACTAGCGGATCTGTGTTAGCTACCGTGTCAGACGGTACAATTGATACAACTACAGATCTAGTCCTAGTTGGTAAGAATTACGCAGGATACGGAGAGTTTCTAAACGAAAACTACGTAAAACTGTTAGAAAATTTTGCGAATACCAGTGCGCCAGGGTCACCCTTGGCTGGGCAAATGTGGTGGGATACTACTAACAGTTTGCTTAAAGTTTACACTGGGTCAGCATTTAAAACAGTTAGCTCAAGTACAGCTAGCAGCAGCGAACCATCCAGTAGTGTTACTGGTGACCTTTGGTGGGATACCACTAACGGTCAGTTGAAAGTGTACAATGGTAGTGGATTTACAACTATTGGTCCTGCATTTACATCAGGAACTGGCACATCTGGTGCTATTGTTGAAGTTGTAACAGACAATGCAGCAGCAGACCATGTTGTTGTTAAACTTTACGTAAGCAGCACAGTTGTTGGTACAGTAAGTAAAGACACCGAATTTACTCCACAAACAAGCATCGGCGGCTTTACAACAATTAAACCTGGTTTACAAATTAGCTCTACTGTAACTGGTGCTAAGTTACAAGGTACAAGTACAGACTCAGATGCACTAGGCGGAGTTACAGCAGCAAACTACTTGCGTAGTAACGCTAGCGATAGTACAAGTGGTGTCCTAAGTGTTCTTAACGACACTGGTATGGTTGTTGGTGTAGATAGTGATTTAACAATTGGTATCAACGGCAGCAGTAACCCAGTGTTTACTAACACTAACACTAACGGAAGTATTATCCTAACACCAAATGGTACAGGTACTGTTGATATTAGCAGTAAGAAAATTTCAAGTCTAGCAGATCCAACCGCAGCTCAAGATGGTGCTACAAAAGCATACGTTGACGCTCAGGTTAGTGGTGCAGGCGCACTATCACTAACAGGTGGTACAATGACAGGTAACTTACTTGTTAGTGGAACAGTTAACTTTGGTTCTAGTGTCACAAGAATTAATGAAGTTTTTGCTACAACATTTAACGGTACAGCAAGTGCTGCACAATACGCTGACGTTGCAGAAAATTTTACAAGTGATGCAAAATACGCACCAGGCACAGTAGTTGCACTGGGTGGTGTTGAAGAAATTACTCGTGTTAATGATGAATTAGCAAGTAACGTCTTTGGTGTTATTAGTACACGCCCAGCTTACCTAATGAATGCGGCTTTGGATACTGGAACAGCGGTTGCTGTTGCGGGTCGAGTTCCCGTAAAAGTTGTTGGAAAGGTAAATAAAGGAGATAGACTTGTTAGTGCTGGAAATGGACTTGCAAGAGCAGCGGACGAAAATGAAGCGACTTCATTCAATGTCATTGGCCGCGCAATCTCAACCAAATCAACAGAATCAGAAGGTACAGTAGAGGCCTTTGTAACTATAAATTAATAGATAAGGAAAAAACTAAATGGCATATACAACGGGTGATACAATCCTTGATACCCACTATAATGGTTTTGTTACTAGTGTTAATGCATTGTGGGGCCAAGGCACCGGAATTAGAGGCTGGGGTCAAACAACAACAGTTTCTAGTGTTTCAGATGGAAATTCCATTACTGCATCCCAATGGGCTACACTACTAACAAGAATTAAATCAATCAGTGATCATACTGTACAAGATGGAAACATTACTGTAGATTCAGTAACTAATCCAAGTACAAGTGACCTAATTACAGCTATCGGTGCATTAGCAACAGATATTGGTACTTTAGATACAGCAGTTGCTGGCGGTAGTGTTGCAGCTAGTACTACTACTACAAAAGACACAGAAACGCTAACATCAACTGGTACTTTTACAAATACTATTGTTCATGAAGTTACCTGCACATTTGCTGGCGGTGACGAAGCACGTTACTTCTTTAATAGTGGCGGATATATTGAAGTTGCTCCAGGACTAGCAGGAGGCACAGCAGACGCAAAATACAACGAGTGGCTGGACTTAATTGATACACTTATTGGTACTGTTAGACTACGTGCAACCACACTGGAAAAAAATGGCGGGTCAGGTACTCCAGCTACTAACTTATCAACTAATGGATACTACGATTTAACAACAAGTTATGTTGTTCATTATAAGCAAGTTGCAGACACTGCGCCTTATACGGCCAATTATTGGCAGTTAGAAGTTAAAGCAGGAGCAGCACATGGCGATAGCCGCGGCAACATTTCAGATATTGTTCACTTAAAGTGTACATGGAAAGACGATGCTACTGATAGTACATCCTATAACAAAAACATTTATAATGTTCTTGATCAGGTTGATGGTAACAAAACTGACGTATTTACAGCAATACCACCAGCAACCACATACATTACTGATACTGTTGGAACAGTAACGTTCGCTACAGTAACAAATACAGAATCCTAATAGGATTTAAAGTTTAGAATAAGTTGACAGGGCCCTAGTGGCCCTGTTATACTGAGTACATGGATATAGAAAACTTTGAAGATTTTGCACGCCAGCGATTGGATCACAATCGTCAGCGTCTCACATTAAAAGAACAGCAAGAACAACGTCTAACTATCACTTATGGCGGTGGGCAATTCCAGGTAACCATGGAGCTTATGAGCTTTTTAAACACCTGGGAAGATCATACAGATTTATATTTAATAGATGATTATGATAACCCAGTATACATTGATAGTGCAGAAGCAATGCATGAAAGGTGCAGAGCTCGTTGGTATGAAGTACTAAATGATTGGCACAATCAATACCAAGAGTTAAAAAAAGTACGTAGAGTAGGGCAGCTTAGTGAGTAAAGGCGCACTACTTCTTGCTACACCACATGAAACAATAGACTATATAGGCTTTGCAGAACTTGCCGCAAGGCTCGTACAAAAACATCTAGGTATTGATACACACATACACGTAGGTGATGCAGTACCTGGTAATGTTAGAGCGTTTCGCTGGCACAATAGTACTGTAACAGTACCCTGGTACAATGCTGATAGAACACTAGCATACGACCTAAGTCCATTTGATCAAACCTTGTTGATAGACGTAGACTATTTGTCGTTTAACAGCAATCTAGCACAATACTTTGATACAAATCATGAGTTCTTGTGTTACGATAAAGTTTGGGATGTTACACAAACAAATAGTTTTAAAAATGATGTCACTATGACTAGATCAGGATTGCCCATGCTTTGGGCTACAGTAGTTTACTTCCGCAAGTGTCAGTTAGCTCATAATATATTTGAAAATATGAAAAACGTACAGCGCAACTGGCGATACTATGCAAAGTATTATGGATTTAAAGCTGGAAAGTATCGTAATGATTTTAGTTTAACTATTGCAAACCAGTTAATGAATGGCTACAGTAGTGGAACCTATTTTAATCATCCGCTTGCTAGTTTAAGTACAGAAGATACTATATACAAAGTTAAAGACACTGAGCTATACATACGTTACAGGCACGGCGATTCATTTAATGCTGTAAAAATAAAAGATACAAACTTACATTGTATGAATAAACAATGTCTACAGGATCCTGAAATTAGAGAATCACTAGAAGAGTATTCTAAACGTTAGTACTTTGATAGTAGTTGCCCACCATTTTTTTAATTTCTATCACATTAAAGTTAGGATCAGCAACAAAAAAAGTAATTTGGCTAGTAACCATGGAGTTAAAACGATTAACTGGATTATCTAAAAACCCAGGGCCGTTTTGAATACAACGAACAACCAGACTATAATCTGTGGGAGATAAATGAATTCCAAAATGTGGAACCCAAACTTGTTCTCTGTCCACAGGATGTCTGTGTCCTTCTAATCCCATGCGTGGTGTACTTTCATGTAGCGTAAGCTCGTTGCCCCAGAAGTCAATATCCTGCCAACGGCCTTTTTCGCGAGGACCTAATTTACAACCTAAGATTTCGGTATAGAACGGCAAAGTTGTTTCAAGAAATCCACCCTCAACGGCGCAGTGAAATATATTGCTGTTCATAAAATTATTTAGTATAATAAGTAGTATAGTACATTTTGGAAAGCAATAAAGATAAATGTTCAATGAAAAAGTAGAGCCTCAAGGTTGGCTTACGTTTGCACAAAATAGTGACACAGTTAATTATGTTAACCAAGCATATCTTCTTGCGTTGAGCATTAAGAGAACATGTGCCATAAATAAATTTGCAGTAGTAGTGGATACTGAGTCTGCTAAGACAATAACACCCAAACAGCGTAAAGTTTTTAATTATGTTATTGAAGTTCCACGACAAGAAAATCCTTTTGCTTTAGAATGTAGTGCTTTACAACTTACACCATTTAAGGAAACGTTTAAATTAGAATCTGATATGATAGTTCCACGTAGCTTGGATCATTGGTGGGCAGGTTGTAGACATAACGATGTTATATTAACCAGTAATGTTAGAGATTATCAGGGTAATGTAAGTAATAGTAGATACTACAGGAAGTTTTTTGATGCTAATAGCCTGGTCGATATTTATAATGGTTTTATGTACATTCGCTATTCCCATGCAAGCCTGGACTTTTTTGCACTTGCACGAAACATCCTGGAAAATTGGCAGCATGTTTCTAATGCTATCCTTGATTACAATGTTTACGATATACCTGATACTGACGTTATCTTTGGTATTGCCGCTGCCCTCTGGGACGGAGGAGGTTATAATGTGGGAGGGACATCTGCCGCCCAGTCCAAACTAACCTATCCAACCTTTACACACATGAAGGGTGCAGTTAATGGGTGGAAACCTAACATAGATTGGCGTAATGCTGTTCCCTGGACATTGACTAAAGACTACTCCCTAATCGTAGGAGGATATGCACAACAATATCCATTTCATTACTTCCAAAAAGATTTTTGTACACCGGAGTTAATACAACGATATGAACGATGAACCACTAGCACCCATGGGTTTTGAAGACGAGGAACAAGGATTCCAAGCCTTTGCACAGGCACTAGCCGGCCTTGACAAAAGCTCGATTGACACAGAACGAAGATTGCCGTATAATGAAGATACTGGAGAGTTTATTATGGGAGAAGCTAGTACAGTAACTAGTGATACTGTATGGGATGTTCCCTATATTGTAATCGATAAATCATACAGTGTAAGTGATGTTAACCATCGTGTACACGATGGCGTAGTTGTTCGTATAGAAACAGCAAATCATAATTACTGGACATCCACGCCAGCAGAAACGCTGGAAGATAATCCATTTTTTTGCATAAAGGAGATTGAAGACGATGGCGCTTAATGATGTGCATGACAGAGTACAACTTGGGGAAATGCGAGACAAGTATGAAGTAATCCGGCCTTTTAGCTGTAATATTGTCCGTACTGTTATGGAACCTGAACTAGTATCTGGCATGCAAGAAATCTTTAAACAGCAGTGCAAAGATTTACATCTAGAAACTCCTGATGAAATTGATAATAGTTATGGGCTTGCTGGCAATAATGCAAGAGAGTTTACAATTAACGAAGAAATGCTGGGCACAGAAACAACACCATTATTAACATCATGTTTAGCTGACCTTTGTAGTCAGTATTATGTTAGTACTATTATAGTTGAGTGGCGTTTTAAAAAAGGCGTGTTTACACCTAAACACGTAGAAATAGTAGAACAGCATTTAAAAGAAATGGCTATTAGTGTGAATATTCAGAATGTTTGGGGAAACATTAGCATTGCTGGAGACTTTAATCCGCCACATACACATAGTGGACACGTTAGCGGAGTTGCTTATTTCCAAATGCCAGACGATATTGAACGGGAATGGTTACTAGAAGACCATGACCCAAGTGCAGGTATGATTAACTTCTGGGATGGCAGGAGTCAAACTCTTAGTCTAGCTAGCTTTAAAGTTAAACCAGTTGTAGGAGACATATACTGTTTTCCAAACTGGCTTAACCACAGTGTATGGCCCTTCCGCAGTTCTGGACAACGTTGGAGCATAAGTTATAACTGCGAAGTATTTAATAAAAACAATGATTTGCGTTTAGATGAAATGGAAAAAGCAGAACTAAAGAATGAAAAACGTAAATTATTAAAGGCGTTAGAAGATGCTGGTTGACATTGCTGATTTAGACTGCATTTACCTTAGTTATGATGAACCACAAAAAGAAGAGTTTTGGGTAAAGATACAAAATATTGTACCCTGGGCTAAAAGAGTAGACGGTGTTGAAGGCAGTGATGCCGCACACAAGGCCGCGGCTGCTATTAGTGACACTGAACGTTTTATTCTAATAGACGGTGACAACATTCCAGACGAAAAGTTCTTTGACGTACAGTTAGACATCAAAGACGAATATGCTGATTGCGTATTTCGTTGGAAAGCTCGCAACTCAGTTAACGGACTTATGTATGGCAATGGCGGACTAAGTTGTTGGACACGTGAGTTTATTAATACAATGCGTACACACGAAGCAACTGACGGCAGTGACGAAACTCTAGTAGAGTTTTGTTTTGATCAAAAGTATATAGCATTAAACAATGTATACAGTACAACGTATCCAAATGGAGACGAGAAGCATGCATGGCGAGCTGGCTTTAGAGAAGGTGTTAAGATGTGTTTGAACAAAGGACGCAAACCTAGTATCGATGAATTTAAACAGCAGGTACATGCTAAAAACTTTGACAAGTTGTGCATCTGGCAAAGTGTAGGAGCAGATGCTAAACACGGATTTCAAGCAATGCTGGGTGCTAGGTATGGAACGTACAGGCTAATGCTTACTGACTGGGAGTATCAGGATGTTAGAGACTTTGAAGTTCTAGATAAACTCTGGGAAGAACATGATTATAATTCAGACTTGTTTGATAGCATTGGTGTTCAACTTAGGCGGAAGCTAGAACTGCCAATAGTAGATTACAACAGCGATGAGTCCAGGTTCTTTAAACACCACTACAGCCAAACATATCATGAGCATGATCCTATGACTGCTGAAATAGATGTTTATAGGAAAACCGAAGGATGGTGAGTGATTATTTAGACGATGCACAAATAGCCAAAGGAAAAATGGCTGGAGTAAGCGGTAGTTTCTGTTTGGCTAAGTGGAAGCAAACAAGTTTACATTTAACAACTGGGCATACTAATAGTTGTTACCATCCACCATTGCATAAGATTCCCGTGGAGTCTCTTGCAGATAATCCTAGTGCTTTACATAATACAGAGCACAAAAAAGAACGCCGTAAAGAAATGGTAGATCCATTTACTAAAGTTAAGCATAGTGAATGTAACTACTGTTGGAATATAGAAAAACAAGGAAACATGAGCGATAGGCATTATCGTAGTGGTGAGCCATGGGCCATGCAAAGTTTTGATGATATTGTAGCAAACCCATTAGTAGACCATAATCCAAGCTACGTAGAAGTAAATTTTAATCACGCATGTAATTTAAAATGTAGTTATTGCAGTCCGCAATTTAGCAGTACATGGGAACAAGAAGTAAAAGAACTTGGCGCATATCCTACTAACACACCACATAATGATCCTGCACACTTTACAGGAGATCGACGTCCGATCCCTAATAGAGAACATAATCCATACCGTGAAGCATTTTGGCGTTGGTGGCCTGATTTATATAAAGAACTAAAACATTTCCGTATGACAGGCGGCGAGCCTATGATGGATCCTAATACATACAAAGTATTTGATTATGTGTTGGAAAACCCTAAGTCAGACTTGCACTTAAACGTTACCAGTAACTTTAGTACTGAACCTAAAATATGGGACAAGTACAAAGGATATGTGCAACGCTTATGTGAAGGCGAGCAGATAGAACACTTTATGCAGTTTGTAAGTTTAGATACCTGGGGTGAACAAGCAGAGTATATACGGCATGGTTTAGACTTTGACCTAGCAATAAATAGATGTGAAGAGTTTGTTAGGGACGTTCCTAGCAGAAGCAGTTTAACGTTTATTATTACAATGAACAATCTTAGCATTGTTAGTCTTAAACAATTACTGGAACACATTTTATATCTACGCAAAGAACATACTACTACATACCAACGTATTTGGTTTGATACTCCATTGCTAAGAACTCCAGAATGGCAGAGTATGCAGATACTACCAAAAAGTTATCAACAATGTATTTGGGATTGTATTAATTTTATGAACGATAACCTGGACGAGATGCATGGCTTTAAGGACTATGAAGTACTTAAAATGCGTAGGGACTTACAGTGGATGCAACAAGGAACATCTGATATTGAGCGCAAACAAGCAGACTTTTATCGCTTTTTTAGCGAACATGATCGTCGACGTGGGACAAACTTTTTAGAAACGTTTCCAGGAATGACTGAGTTTTGGAGTACATGCGAATATAATGCTAACAGATCTTGAATTTAAACAACAACAATTAGACACAAAGAGTGCTAGTTTTTGTGGTGCTAAATGGGGAAATGCTACTATTTGGTTAGGCAGTGGAATGACTACGAGTTGCCATCATCCGTTACCACATAAAGTAGATCCTCTAGAGGTACAAAAAAATCCTAAACTCCTTCACAATACTCCTGAAAAGAAAGAGCAACGCCGCCTAATGCAGGTAGGCGAGCGTCCCAAGGGATGTGAGTATTGCTGGAAAATAGAGGACATGGGTCCTAAATATGTAAGCGACCGTGTATACAAATCGACGATCTACAGCAACGAAGAATTACAGGAGTTTTACGAAACACCCAGTGAAGACGATGTAAATCTCCGCACACTAGAGATTGCCTTTGACAGAACATGTAACTTTGCATGTAGTTACTGTAATCCTGCTTTTAGTACTACTTGGGTTAATGATCTAAAAAAACATGGCAGTTATAACAATCTCACTAGTGATGGTCGTAATCACTTTACTCATACTCATGATAACAACCAACTATTTGGATTAAATGAATACAATCCATACGTGGAAGCATTTTTTAAATGGTGGGAAACAGACTTACACCGAACATTACGCGAGCTACGTATTACAGGTGGTGAACCCTTAATGAGTCCGGAACTATGGAAATTATTAGATTGGTTTAAGGTTAATACAGACAAAAGTAAAACACATTTAGCTATTAACAGTAATTTAGGAGGCAAACCAGAACTTATAGACAAATTAATAGATGCAAGACAACATTTACCAAGTTTAGATGTTTATACAAGTTGCGAAGCAACAGGCAGCCATGCAGAATATATTAGAGATGGATTGCATTATGATTATTGGTGGGATAATTTAGTGCGACTTAGTGAAGCAGGTATAAGCACACACTGTATGATGACAGTTAATGCATTATGCTTGGGTACTTTACCAGATCTTATATTTAAAATACTTTACAAAAGACAGGAACTTGGCAAAGACTTTGGTGTATTCAGTTTAAATATATTACGCTTTCCTAGTTTTCAGAGTTGTTTAGTATTACCACAGAGTGTAAAAAATGTATGTGCTGGTAGACTCAGTTATGTTTTAAACTGGGACTTGCATGATTTCGAACGAGGGCAGGTGGAAAGACTTATTGAATATTTACAAGTTATTAACACACCACACAACGAAGCATTTGAAATGCCTAAACTACACAATGATTTTAAGCAATTCTACCAACAATATGACGTAAGAAGAAACAAAAACTTTGAAACGACATTTCCAGAGTTAAAAGATTGGTACATAACACTATGACAGATAAACTAGAAAACTATTACGAAGGCTGGGATTACGGAAGTAGAGAGCCACTAAAGATCAGCATGGACGAGCTAACCCCCACAGAAGCTGAACTGCTGATCAAAAGTGATGTTTTTTGTATCCTACCCTGGATACACTTGCATGCATATCCAGACGGCAGAGCCTATCCTTGTTGTTTAGCAAAGTATGAGAACCATGTTGGCTCATTGCGAGAAAACACCATGGAAGAAATTTGGCGTGACAAACCAATGCAAGAACTAAGAAATAACATGCTTAATGAGATAAAAAGTGAGGTGTGTACCAAATGCTATGAACAAGAAGACAACGGCTTCTTTAGCATGCGTAACAGTAGTAACAAAAACTTTGGCCATCACATAAAAACACTGGATAGTGATGAGTTTAAGATTAGGTACTACGATATACGTTTTAGCAACTTATGTAACTTAGCATGCAGAAGTTGTGGAGATGTTTTTAGTAGTAATTGGGTTAAAGAAGCTAAGAAGATGCAATGGCTTAAGCCAGATCATCCTAATGTAAGTTACGCAGGTAGATATAAAACAGATGCATGGGAGCAATTACTTCCTCATATTCCATATTTAGAAGAAGTATATTTTGCTGGTGGTGAACCTCTAATGATGCAGGAACATTATGATCTTTTAAAAGAATTGCTGCGCCAAGGACGTAATGATGTTAAATTAGTATACAATACAAACTTTACAGAGCTGGTATTTAAAGGCGATAGTGTACTGCCGTTATGGAATGAATTTGAATGTGTTAGTATAGGAGCAAGTTTAGATGCAAGTTATGAACGTGCAGAGCTAATGCGTCATGGCACAGTGTGGTCAAAGGTTGTTAAGAACCGTGAAGAAATGCTGAAAATATGCCCAACTGTAGACTTTTATGTGAGCAGTACATTAAGTATTATGAATAGTTACCACTTGCCAGATTTCCATAAAGAGTGGATTGAGTTAGAACTAGTAAGGCCTATGGATTGGAACATTAATATTTTGCAAAGTCCAGAATACTATCGTATTGACGTATTACCAGAAGTGATGAAAGAAGAAGTTGTACAAAAATACAATGATCATATAGAATACTTAAAACCATTAGATGAATTTAGTAGAGCAAGTAAAGGATATATGGCCGCAGTGAATTATATTACTAACACTGATAACACTAAGCATATTTCTGAATTAAAAAATAAATTAAGTTTTCTTGATCGTTATAGAAATCAAAACTTTTATAGTGTGTTTCCTGAATTAGAAAGGCTTAATGAATATGGATAATGATAAGTTTTTACCAGACTATACTGGAAAAGAAATACCAAATAGATGTGTATTGCCATGGATAAGTTTAGAAACAACTCCTTTAGGTGGATTTCGTCCTTGCTGTTTGTATGACAGGGAGTTAATAGACGTAAACATTAAAACTCATAGCCTGGAAGAAGTATTTCGCAGTGAAGAAATGCAGGATCTTAGATATGCATTTAGTAAAAATAAACAACCCAGTGCATGTCAACGGTGTTTTAAAGAAGAAGATGCTGACAAAAAAAGCAAACGTCAGTACATGTTAGAGAAGTTTAAAGATTATGATCAAAAAATAGACTATCAGAATCTAGATGGTGACAACATAATCTTTTTAGACCTTAAACTGGGAAATATCTGCAACTTAAAGTGTCGTATATGTGGTCCATGGTCAAGCAGTAAGTGGGCACAGGAAGAGTCCAAACAAAAAGGCGAGGATCATATTGCTAATGACTGGTTAAAACAAGGACGTTGGCCACGCAGCAGTAAAAAGTTCTGGGAACATCTAGATGAGTTACTGCCAAATATAAAATACTTTGAATTTACTGGCGGGGAGCCCTTCTTAATTAAACAGCATTTTGATTTACTACAACGTGCAGTGGATCAGGGATATGCTGGTAACATCGATATACATTATAATACAAATGGTACGCAATTTCCCAAGCAACGTGAAGTATGGAAACACTTTAAGAATGTACAAATTGCATTTAGCATTGACAATGTAGGAGATAAGTTTGAGTACGAACGTGATGGCGCAAAGTGGACAACAGTAAACTCTAATATTAATAAGTTTGTAGAACTTAAAGACCAGGGGTATCCACTGGAGTTCCAGGTATGTACCACTTGGAATGTACAAAATACAATGTACATGAGTGAGCTACTTAGATGGTTTAAACAAACTGGTATTCCTGATATACATTTTAATTTAATGCACGATCCAGAAGAATTTAGTTTATTTAATTTACCGCTTAGTCTTAAGACTCCTACTATGATAAGTTTGGACAAATGTATAGTAATGCATCCTGAGTTTGAAGAGAGGATTAGAAGTATTAAATTTATTGTAACTCAACGAAGCGATGAAAATGATGGGAATGCATTGCGTAGAAAGTTAAATGAGGTTGACACGATAAGAGACAAACATTTAAGTAATAGTCATGTTAAATTAGCTCAGCTCTTAAACTATGAACAAGCCTGATAACCTATGCCTTGCACCTTGGGTTCACACGTATTTGTCACCTGTCACAGAAAGACGCCTATGTTGTGCTAGTAGAGAACCTGCACAGAGTTTTACACAATACATTGACACTGATGCTGGTGATAACGTATACACTCCACAAAGTTTAGACGAGTACTGGAACAGTGAACGTATTCGTAGAGTAAGACGTGATATGATGAACAATATTGTGCCAGCTGAGTGTGAAGTTTGTGATAAAAAGTTACTTAACACTGACGTTTATCGTGATTACTTTGGACATTTGTTTGCACACAAATACCCTGAGGTTGTTGCTAGCACTGACGAAACTGGTTATACAACAATGAAGCCTGTTAGTTGGGACTATCGTTTTAGTAATTTGTGTAACTTTAAATGTCGTATGTGTGGCCCTATGCTAAGTTCAAGCTGGGAAACAGAAGCACGTAAAGCTGGCAAAATAGAACCCTGGATGGAACCAGCAGTAAAAAAACAAATTAGCAACTATCAAGACACACAGATAGAAGCTGAGTTTAGTCAAGCAGTGGAAGAACATCGTATAGAAGAAATATACTGGGTTGGTGGCGAGCCTCTTATGTATGAACAACATTGGCGATACATGCAACGCATTATTGAACTAGGGGACGGCCCAGGACTATATGCACGTTATAATACAAACCTAAGCCGTATTGACTATCAAGGCGTAAACTTGTACAATGATATACTGGATAAAATTAGAGACTGGCAAATATGTGCTAGCCTAGATGGTGTTGGTGAAGTAGGAGAGTATATACGAACTGGGTTAAAATATGACGAGTGGTTAGAAAACTTTAAACAAGGCCTAGGACATGCTAGAAACAGACGCATGATGCGTATAGACTTTACATTAACTACTCCTGGATTATTTGAGGTACCTGAAATTATTAAATTAGCAGATGAGTTGGGTGTAGAAGTATTAGCAAAGACTACGTTTGCATTTACTCCAGATATTGCAATGAGTCCACTCTTTCTTCCACGGCCCATTCTAGAACAGATAATTAATAGTATAATGCCGGCAACTCCCGGCGCAATGCGTGACGTGTTAACAAACCTAATTAATCGACCAACGTTCGAAGAAGAGTATCCGTCGGAAGTATATCTCGAGGCCAGATGCAGAGCCAAGCAAAGAATGGAAAGTCTGGATACAGGTAGAAAAGGGACAAGGTTTGTGGACACGTTACGTGATCCTGAACTTATTAAGTGGTGGAAGGATATACCCAATGCAGTGGATTAAAAATTTAATTAATCGTATTAAAATGGAAATACAATATCGTAAACGTTTAAAAGAATTACGTAAACGAGATCCGTTTATTTACAAATGATTTCTTATAAAGATAGTGGTGTGGATGTGGAACTAGCAGACAAGTTAGTAAAGCATCTGGGCTTTAAAGATTATGGCGCTATCATAGACCTAGGCAGTGTGCTGGTTGTGCTTAGTACTGACGGTGTTGGTACAAAGTTACTAGTTGCTGAAGAACGCAACAAGTTTGATACAATAGGCATTGATCTTGTTGCTATGTGTACAAACGATGTATTGTGTTCGGGTGCAAAACCGCATAGTTTTCTAGATTATTATGCCACAGGTAAACTGGACTTAGAAAAAAGTAAAAGTATACTTGCGGGTATTAAATTAGGATGTGAACTAGCAGGCTGTGAACTTGTAGGCGGAGAAACTGCTGAAATGCCCGGAGTATACGAAGGTACTAAATTCGACCTAGCAGGATTTTGCATGGGTGTGATAGATCCGGATGATAGATTTTATACTCTTCCTAGGTATGTAACACCTGGAGATATATTGCTAGGTATTCCTAGTAGCGGTCCTCATGCTAATGGATATAGCCTACTACGTAAATTATTACCCAGCCATGAGATACCACTGACACCAACACGTATCTATACAAACGAGATACTGGACAACAAGGACTGGATCAAAGCATGCGCTCACATTACTGGCGGTGGAATACACGGTAATCTGCCTCGTATATTAGGCGATTATAATTATGAATTACAGTACGATATACCGGATGGCTTTTGGAGTGATTTGTTGGAAAGAAGTAAACTTCCAAGACATGAATTTGAAAGTGTTTTTAACTGTGGTTACGGCATGATTGTTGTTACCAATTGTGTAGATTCGATCGATATTCCGGATGCGGTTGTGATAGGCAAAGTAATATGAGGCCGCCTAATACCATTGGTGTAAGTGCAGGATTTCATGATGCTGGTGTTAGTGTTATAAGTCCAGATGGAGATATCTTGTTTGCGGCTCATAGTGAACGATACAGTCGTATTAAGAACGATCCTAATTTAAATCAGGATATAATAGACGAAGCCTTAAGTTATGGGAATTATGGCACAGTTGCCTGGTATGAACGTCCATGGCTTAAAAAAACTCGCCAAATGTATAGTGGCGAGTGGAGTAAAATTTTTAGAGATAAAAGCCCTAAGCAACATTTAGCAGAGGTTGGAATAACCCGTCCTATTAAAACTTATTCACATCATTTAAGCCATGCTGCGGCCGGATTTCAAACATCACCATTTGAAAAGGCTGTTGTAGTTGTAATTGATGCTATTGGTGAATGGGATACTTATAGCGCATATCTTGCGAGCTATGATGATAAAGGTATAGCTCAGTATAAACCAGTTTTAAAGAAACGATATCCAAATAGTATGGGATTATTCTATAGTGCAATGACAGAAGCAGTTGGTCTTAAGCCTATGGAAGAAGAGTATATACTTATGGGCATGGCGGCTTATGGTATGCCAAATTGGTATAGGGATGTATGGTCAGCCTGTGTAAATGAAGATCACAATCAAACATGGAAGATTAATTTTCATGCAGGAATTCCTAAAGGAGTATTGCCTGACATTGACAAAAATAGCCTTGCACTCAGCGCACAACTAGTAGTCGAACGTTGTTTAAGTACACTAATGCGCCAACTTGCTTCAGAGTATCCTGACTATGATGATTGTGTATTCATGGGAGGTGTTGCTTTAAACTGTGTCGCTAATAGTAGAATACGTGAATGTTGGAATAGATTATGGATTATGCCAAATCCAGGAGACTGTGGTAGTAGTTTAGGTGCTGCTGCTCTAAGTTATGGCAAACGTTTAACTTGGAAAGGGCCATATTTGGGTACAAATATTCCTGGAATATATCCCAGTGATGACATTGTTAGTGAACTAATAGAAAATCAGATAGTAGGAGTAGCCGCAGGACGAGCAGAGTTTGGGCCTAGAGCATTAGGTACTAGGAGTTTACTTGCGGACCCTAGAGGTGCTGATATCAAAGACCGTGTTAACGAAATTAAACGTAGACAAAAGTTTAGACCATTTGCTCCAATAATACTTGAAGAACACGCTCATGAATACTTTGATATGCCTGCTTTTGATAGTAGCCCGTATATGCAATTTACGTATAACTGTAAGTATCCTTTTGAATATCCTGCTATTGTACACCATGACAAGTCTAGTCGTGTGCAAACTGTGGGTAGAAACGATCATACTGGAGTTAGAGAGTTATTAGAAAAATGGTATGTATTAACAGACTGTCCTATGTTGCTAAACACAAGTTTAAACATAAGAGGTGAACCCATGGTTAATACTGAAGAAGATGCCAAACGATGGACAGAAAAGTATGGTATCAAGGTATGTACAAGCTATTAAAGTATGCAAACAAATGAAAAATAAAATAATTAAAAATAAAGATAAGTTAATTAAAAAGGTATATAAAATGGAACTAGGTAACCCTGTACTTACTACCCTTGTTGGATTGGTAATCTTCTATATTGGTTTAAAAATGTTTTCAGGTGGTATGAAATCAATGGGTAATATGGACCATTTATCCTATTTTATTCATAATCCATATTGGATGTTTTTAGGTGGTATTATTATGACATTGTTATGGCAAAGTTCATCATTGTCGACAACTGCAATAATTGCTCTTGTAGCAAGTGGTGCAGTACCACTACCAGCGGCAATAGCGGCAGTACTGGGTGCAAACATTGGCACAACAGGTACTATATGGATTGCTGGAGCATTGGTATCTGATGGTATGCCAAAAGGTGATACACTAAGGATTGCATTAGCTCATAGTGGAGTAAATCTGTTTATGGCCGCTACGTTACTGCCATTTGTTCATCATATTGCTAGGTTATTAACAAGGTTTAGTTAAGGTAACTTAGGTAAGCTAAAGATTTCCTTAACTTGTTTTTGACGAGCATCTAATTTAGACCAACACTCACTATTAATAGTCATAGCACTGTTAATATACGTATGATCAACTTTATCATACACTAATCTAGAACTAAATTGTTGTCTTAGTTCGATATAACGTTTTTTCTCAACGCCGTCTATGTCAACACTAGGATCAGTAGCTTTAAATACTGTTTTAATAAACACAATTATGTCCTCATACTCTTTATGTACTTTTTGTAGAGCTTTGATTGCAGGCGGCGGATTTACGGCTTGTTTTGTTATTACATTAGGGTCAGTTTTTTCTAGACCCTGTTTAAACCCTAGGTAAATATAATAGTAATTACGAGTTAATTCCGCAGCAACCTGGCACTGAAGGCTAGACTCAATGATCATTATTAACGATTTTATCTGTTCTTTGTTTACAATTTTTTCTTTAGGTACTACATTTTCCGGTGGTGCATCAGGCTGTTGCCACGGAAGTGTAGAACCAAGCTCTTCAGGATCAGCCTTAGCAGGGGAAATTACTAAAAAAAATATAAAAAACATAAAAAATAAGTTGCGAATCATGATATTATCCTATATAATATACTTATCGCTGTACATAAGGAGATACAAATAATGAGTGATACTACGGAAAATACACAACCTGAAGAGCCAATGCTTGGCGGAGATCCAGCGACATGGGCTCCAGAATCCGAAGAAGGTGAAGCAAATGCAGCACCACAAGAGCAAGCTGGCGCAGTAGGGTTAGGTATTGATGATTTAAATTTAATGGCACAAGTTCTAGAAATTGCTGGACAACGTGGTGCTATTAAAGCTGAAGAAATGCAGGTAGTTGGTACTTTGTACAACAGACTGTTTGCGTTTTTAGTAGCTAATGGTGTTAGGCAGGCCCCCGGCGCACAAGCCGCAAATCAGCCTGAACCCAGTCAAGATGAAGGAGAAAATAACGATGATTAAACATGTTGGTAAACACAACGATCAAAGTGTACTAGTGATTTTTAGGGAAGTTCCTGACGAAGATCATATGGCACTAGTAACTTATCCAGATCGTCTTCCCAGTGCAGTTCATAATGATATTATGGCCTGTTTGGAAAGTAATGCTGGTCAAGCCGCTAAACATCTAGGCGATGCATTGCATCGTGTAGTTGGTACTGATGGAGAAAACTTACTAGTTAAAATCCATCGCGAACAGTGGATGAAAAAAGTTCGTACTCAGGATATTTTAGTTACGCCAAGTCCAGGACAACAAGGTGCTAGACTAGACGAGATTAACAAAATTATCCGTGATATGGAAACAGGTGGCGATGCCGCCAAGAAACTTGCAGAGCTAGATGCTACCAGTGGACTAGCCCATCCAGATAAAACTCGATCAGCCGTAGAAGCAAGTGCAGCAGTTGGCGGAGTATTAACTGACGAGTCACTTGCAGCAGACTTGGTAAGACAAGCAGATGGTATGAAAGCACAAGTTAAAGTACTCAGTGAAGAAGCCGAAAGCCTAATGCAACAAGCTATTGACTTAAATCCAGGACTTGCTCCTAAGCCAAAACGTGGGCGCAAGAAAAAGGTAGCTGCTTAATGCAGGTAAGTCTAGTTAGTTCTAGTACAGCCAGTCCAGAGTTTTTACAAGAAAATAAGTTAGCTGACGCTGACATTCAGGAACTTATTGCGTTTTGTGCAAGGGTTAGTAACCCTAGTAACCAAATTAACAGTGAAACCAGTGAGCGTTTAATTAAATATTTAATTAAGCATAAACATTGGTCACCACTGGAAATGGTTAACGCTACCCTTGCGATTGAAACTACACGTGACATTGCTCATCAAATTGTAAGACATCGTAGCTTTAGTTTTCAGGAATTTAGTCAGCGTTACGCCAATCCTGAAGACATGGGCGATGTCTTTGTCTACAGTGAAGCCCGTTTACAAGACACTAAGAACAGGCAGAATTCCATAGAAACTGAAAATGTCGGACTACATCATGATTGGTTTGATAAGCAACAAGAAGTTGCAATGCATGCTCAGGAAGTTTACAACTGGGCTTTAGAAAATAACATTGCAAAGGAACTTGCACGTAAGGTATTACCAGAAGGTTTGACCAAGACACGATTGTATATGAACGGTACTCTACGTAGTTGGGTACATTACATTGAACTACGTGGTGCTAATGGTACACAAAAAGAACACATGGAAATTGCTCATGCATGCGCTAAAGTTATTTCAGAAATCTTTCCATTAGCAAAAGACATGTTAAATGGCCCTGCCTAGTCTGCCTAAATTTAATGCGGCTGGTTTTACACATAAAGAATGGGATATTTTAAAATTGAAAATACCTAGCAAATGCGGATATAATAAAAAATTTAAACATAATACTAACTTAAATTGTGTTGGCGTAAACGGGTTAACTATTGAATGGGCTGCAAAAAATTGTAAAGATCTATGGGGTTGGTGGTTTGACAATGATAATAACGCACACATGAGTTTCCGAGATAAAACTGATATGGCGCATTGGCTACTAGTAAATTATAACAAGCAAAATAGATAGGAATCTAACATGGCTTACATAGACGTAGATAAAGTACTTTTAGGATACCAAGATCAAAATCTTAGCAGGCCAGACTTAATTCTTTTGGCTGCAAAAATTAGTAGAATTAAAAAAGTATCAGGTACAGAAGCTCTACGTATGATTGGCAATAAAGAAGTCGATCTAGATGAAGTACATGAAGCAATTATTCAGGACTATCAGACAGTTAAACTTAAAGACGAAACAGATGATGATTAACTATGATAAGACTACACAATTTAGATAGGCTATATAAAGATTTACAACCAGCTCTAGATAATGTATCACAAATGATCTTAAAGTCAGGTCAAGTTATGCTAGGGGAATTTACAAAAGAATTTGAACAAAGACTTGCTAATATAGCAGGTGCCGAGCATGCCGCAATAGTAGGTAGTGGTAGTGATGCATTATATTATGCATTAATTGCAGAGCAAGCTCGAGGGTTTGTTGCTATGCCAGCACAAACTTATATTGCTACAGCTAACAGTATTATACGTGCTGGATGTAACCCACTAGCCATTGATGTTAAGAAAAATGGCTTAATGGACTGGGATTTACTTACAAGTAATTTAAACGTTAATGTCGCAGTATGGGTTGGACTATTCGGCAACCACGAAGAACTACCCCAAGATATTCGAATTATAGAAGATGCCGCACAACATTTTGGTGCTCCACTACAGGGCAATACAGCCAGTTATAGTTTTGATCCTACAAAAAACTTACCAAACTTTGGCAACGGTGGCGCAGTCGTAAGCAATGACCTAGCAGTTATAGACAAGGTTAGAGAGTTACGTCGACATCGCAGAGTAGATGAACATACTGGCGGAAACAGTGTTATGAGTGAACGTGACTGTGGTGAAATGCTGGTTAAGTTAGAACACTTTCCGTTCTGGACAGAGCGTAGGCAGGAAATTGCTAGAGATTACCATGCACAATTAAGTCAGTATGTAGATTGCGTAACGCAAACGACTGGTCAGGTTAGTAAATTTATTATTAATACCCAGCACAGACAAGAACTACAACAATTTTTAGCACATCGTAGGATTGAAACTAAACGTGCATACAGCCAGCCGCTTGCTGATGTAGAACAAGCTGCATGGAATTGCCATCAATTTTTACAAATACCTTGCAGTCCGCACACCACTGATGAAGAGCTTTTAGAAGTTATACTTGCTATTAAAGAGTTCTTCAAGGAACCCCCACTCGAATGTGTCTTGTAAATTGTTGCCGCTTGCTACATATACTGTAGCATAGGTAGCACCCTCAATACTCCACTCAGCATGCTCGCCTTCTGCTACAGTACACCATTGTTCTAGTCTGTAGCGGCTCTCTATGTCTGACTGTTGAGTTAATTTAATACATTCACGAAACGCTGTACGCCAGGTTTCATAAGGCGTGGTGTTAAATTCTGCAATACTGCCCACAACAGGAACTACCCCGTGTCTGGCGCTTAGAGTAAAGTCTAGCCCCCACTCAGTTTGCTCTAGTACCAGCTTTTTATTATAAGCAATAATGCCCATGTGGCCATACTCTAATCCATTAACAGGATTACGAGCATGAAAAATCCAGTGCTTGTCTCCTTGTAGCCAGTCTGGTTGCCAATTAAAGTCAAACTCTTGCAATATATTACACTTAGCAAACACATTAAAAAACCAGGGCGTTTCACTTACCTCTGCACATGCCTTGTACGCTTCTGCCCTGCCTGTAATACCTGATACCCACTTTGCCCTAGGGCAAACTTCTTTTAAGTTATTATAGTTTTTAAGAGCGTTTTTTTCACCATTAGAAAGATATACAACATCTAGTGGCTGTTCTGCTATATTATGTTCTTTATGGCGCAAGATATAGGGATAGTCGTAGTATTGCTCTTTAAAATGCGTTTTACAGTCCCTAGGGACTAGTAGTACACTTCCACTCTTATTAAAAACGTGTAGATTACGTTCTTTCCATAAACTAGGATCATATACTATATCTGCTGGTGTATTTTTAATCCATGCATACAAGCTACTAATTTCGTCTAACGTGTTAACAGTGGGCCAGGGTTTGCGTGGCACACAGGGATCGGTATGCCAGTTAATGTGTTCGTACCACTCTAAAAGTTTAAGCCCAGCTTCTTGCTCTTTAAAAGCCTGCACAGGCACTAAAAATGTATCACCAAATTTTTGGTTACCACTCGCCCAACAATGTATTTGATCTGCTTCCCACGGCACAGGTTGCCATGTAAAATCGAAAGTTGCATAATTGCAACAGTCAGCCACAATCCAAACGTACTCTGTACGAGCACGATTTACACACCTGCGGATGGTATCCAAATGTGTGCCGTTCCATCTAGTGTATTCTGTGTGTGCAGGTAAGTCTACTGGATCGTTAGTAATCTGCATACAAAAGATATCAAACATCTTTTATATCTGCTCTAACAATAACTTGTCTACAATCTTCATTAAATAGTCCATATACTCGCATATGCCCGCAATGCAAACCACCACAGACTCCATATCCAGAGTTTTCTGGTACTTCCTCGACAATCTCTCTAGTGCAGTGATCACAGGTTTCCATTAGACCACCATTTGTTCAACGTGTATCCCGCACTCTTCTAAGAACTTTAGCCCATGGTCTAACCTATATGAATTTACGTAGTATACATGAGTAATACCGCTTTGATACAGGAGTTTAGCACAATCTAAACAGGGCTGGTGTGTAACAAATGCACTAGCATCTTCTCCACTTTCACTGCTACGTGCTAACTTACAAATAGCATTGGACTCTGCATGAAGAACTTCTGGCTTTGTAACCAGGGATCTAATTTCGTTTTCAGGCAGGCTTGCTTGGTCCAATGGAACTTCCACAACTTCATTTTCGCACTCATTTGTCCAGCCGCTGGGCATGCCATTATACCCAATGCTAATTACGCGATTGTCTTTAACAATCACGCAACCAACTTGTAGACGTTGAGCAGTTGAGCATTCTGCATAATTAAATGCAGATTTCATATGTGCTATCTTGTGTTTAGCTTTCATTTTTTCCTTTAACTTTTTTAGGACGGCCACGACGCCACGGATTCATTGTAGCTTCGTCACTTTGTTCATCTGGTCCCAGTTTAGTAATTACACCGCCCTTAGCAAGATACTCTTCTAAAGCTCTTTCGTATTCAGATTTTTCATTGTTTGCCATCATTTGTTTACCTGTGTTACTTTCATTCTAGGAGTTAAAGTCGATTATGCAGCCTGCTTATGATCATAATAAGCATAGTTGCCAAACGGAGGTTTAATAGTATCTGGACCATGTATGATAAACACTGTATCACAGTAGTGTTCGTCGCCCCAGCTACCACAAGGATAACCATCTGTAAACATTACAAAACGGTTAGGTTCAATTTCGTTGTCCCGCATAAACTGCCAGTTGCACTCAAACATGGTACCACCGCCGCCCATGGGCTCGTAATCTAAAATATCGTCTAAGTTATTGTTGTCAAACTCAGCATAGTTATAAACTTGAGTATCAAAACACCATAACTTAATTTTAAAGTCTGAGTAACTTTCCATAATAGCTTTAATCTCTGAGAAGAAGTCTCTGGCTTGTTCGTTACTTATGCTACCCGACATGTCCACTGATATCGCAATATCAATTGTGTTCTCAGGAACCATACCAGGTAAGATAGCATCCATGCCCCAGGACTTACGGCTAGGACGCATAAAGCTATAATCGCTTTTAATACTGCTTTCAATTGTTTGGCTAAGTAGCTCATGCCAGTTCATCTTAGGCTCTGTAAGGTCTCTAATAATACGCTGTACACCGCCTGGAATATCGCCAGCACCGCCAGCCTGTTTAGCACTATTAATCAGGCTCTCTTTAATCTCGTCTCTGATCTTCTTTTTGTCTTCCTCACTGTATGCTGGCTTGCTCTTGCTAACAAGGTTGCCATTTTCATCTTCTTCAGGCTTGCCGCCACCGTCGCCACCAGCACCACCGTCTTCACCTTCATTTTCTAGGTGCTCATCCAGCAACATATCTGCAAGATCATCTATATCAATTTTCTCTGCATTTTCATAGATATCATCATATATCTCTTCCATGCTCATGTCATAGTATTTGACATCATGCAGGGCAGGAACAGTGGTAATCATTTTACCAATCCTAGCCTTAACAAGATCACCATTTACGGCAAAGTCTGCAGCAATGTTAGCAATAGTAGGATTATGTAAATTAAACTTGCTACGGCCCAGATGGTCGTATACATTATGCAAAACTTCATGCCCAAACAAGAACTCAATCTCGCTTTTTTTAAGCATAAGGATGAATTTGCTACTGTAATAAAAATAACGTCCGTCAGTAGCGGCTGTAGGGCACCACGCATCTGCATTAACAAGCGGAAGCCTGGTAGCCATGTTACCAAAAAAGCTAGCCTTCAACAACAACCCTACACGGGCGGTTGTGAGCTTCTCGCGAGCCTCAACATCTTCAGCAGGAATAGTCTCGAATCCTACGGGAAGATCGGGCATATCTTTCTTGTTTGCAGTGGTGGTAGTAGCCATTAATACTCTCTCCTTGCTATATATACATAATAGCACATATAGCATGTTTGTCAACCATCTTTAAGTATTTTATACTCTTTATCTGCTAACAGATAAAGCACTGTTTCTACTACACTTTTATAATCTACACTGGAATCTATCCATTCATAAGATTTCCATTGTACATTAAGCCTTAGAATCCAGTTTTTAAGAGTTTTTTCTAGCTCTTTTATAGTGGATTTATTAGCTCCTATGAGTAAAGTAAAATCTACTACATCTCCAGTATGTCCTTCATACTCTCTTAGCCTCCGTTCATAGTTGTCTGTTATACCGTAACATGTTCTACTATTTGTAGGATGGAGATGTAGGTAAAAATAATATTCAGACATCAAGCTGGGCACCTGCTAGAGCAAAGTCTATTTTTCCTGAAACATATTGGCTTAGTTTCTCAGGAATAGGTAGTTTACCCTGGTCTAAACCCTTTTCCTGACACCATTCTACATAGTCTGCGATCATGTAGGGTACACTGCATGCATCTGTCCAGCTACGTTTTGTACCCATAGCATCCTGTAATTTGTGTACACGACTTTTAGCATATGTAGAAAATCCATCACCATTGCTGTATTTGCTTTTAAGAAAGTTAGCAAACTGATTTTCATTAAAGTTAGCAATCTTCTGATCTTTAATATTCTGGAATAGTTCTGTAATTGCCATATAAAAACTTGAATTAATACCGTTGTCTTTACTAAAATGCTTGCTTAAAAAGCTGATAGCATTTTCAAATGTTTTAATATCAAAGTTTTCTGTGTCATGACTAGCCATACTCTTCATTCCACTTACATGAGCAATATGACCAGGAAGTTTCTTTTCGGTGCCTGTAGTTGGTGCGGGCAACATTTGATACTTTTCCATTGTGGTCCACATCTCATTACTGTGGGTATCTTCTTGTAATGTACTGTCATACAAACGGACACCGTTGTGTTCACTTCTCATCACATAATAGGGATCAACTGGCTTTTTAGCTTTTGTGCCATTAATAGTACGGAAACCAAAGTTAGCAACTGCCTCGCCTTTAATAGCACTGCCTGGCACTTCTAGATCATAGTCTATAATATTAGCTTTGATCATAAACTCGCCGTCTATGTCAGTTAAACCAAACATTATCAAGGCTTCAATTGTACTAGCTGTCTGTTGTCCATCCCAGGCAGTGTATATGTCGTCTTCTAATATATCTCCAGTAATAGGATGTGGAGCACCAGCAGGATAATACACAACATTAATGGGCTGTGTAATGCGTGGATCAAATATGGGCAAAATATTATTTCCTATAAACTTTTGCTCAATAATACGTTGAATGTCAATATTACTATAAACTTTGCTTGCAGGAATCATTCCAACTCGACCAAAATGTTTTTGCTGATATTTCATTTATTATTTTAGAAGATGCATAAATATTTTTTGGATTCGGTGAATCATTTTCTAATAATGGAAATTTTTTACTATCACCATATATAGAGCTAGATGATGCAAAAAATGTAGATATTGGCTTTTTTATCCTAACAAGTTCTAAAAGATTAACTGTACCTAATATATTTGTATT